>Ga0299913_10003037_pt1 | contig 13547 bp, 14 predicted proteins | sample RVTome_9_FD_201360 | JGI IMG/M metagenome (GOLD analysis project Ga0299913, IMG submission 201360) | Soil microbial communities from uranium-contaminated site in the Upper Colorado River Basin, Wyoming, United States - RVT155D38 (version 2) ... | reverse complement strand
CCGTGAACCGCCGCAGTCCGGCGTCACGCAGGTACCTGCGCCTGCGGGGCGCCGGCAGCGTCGACAGCAGCGCCTTGCCGAGCGCCGTCGCGTGGGCGGCGTCGTCGAAGCCCACGACGAGGTCCTCCAGCGGCGGCGAGCCGGACGCCTCGACCACCTCCGTGATGGTCACGCGACCGTCGACGAACCGTGCCAGGTAGGCGCTGTGCCCGGTGTTCCCCGCCAGGTCCGCCAGCACGGCGCGCACCGGCGGTTCCGCGAGTGCGTGTGCGAGGTCACCAAAGCGCTCGGCGATGGCCATTCCCAGCACGTAGTCGCCGGACGGCAGACGGTCGAGGTAGCCCTCGTAGCGCAGCGTGCGCAGCAGGTGGTAGGCGGTCGGCAGCCGGATGCCACAGCGCGACGCGAGCCGCTTCGGGTTGACCCCGGCTGGGTGGTTGCCCACCTCCTCGAGCAACCGGAGCGCTCTCGACACGCTGCGGATCAGGTCGGACGGCGGCGTCTCGCTCCGCATCGAACCCTCACCTCGATGTGCCGGGTTCAGCCTAGGGCACGGCCGGGCGGGTGCAAGGGGCGCCCGGGCGTATCACCGGCGTGTCGCGGCGCGCTCGCGCTGGCGCTCGACGTCGTCGACGTCGTCGGCCGTGGCAGGCGACAGCAGCAGCGCGACGACGCCGAGGTCGACGAGTGCCGTGAGCACGCCGAACGGCGCGCCCGCGCGCTGTGGGCTCGACATCAGTCCCGGCAACGACGCCGCGAGCGCCAGGAAGCCCAGCAGGCCGAAGGTCATGAGCGCCGCGTGGCGGGCACCCTCGCGGCGCCGCAGCACGCCGACCGTCAGGACGAGCGTCAGCGCCGACACCGCGAGGATGACCCCGACGACCATCGTCCTCGCGACGCCCTCCTCGCGGCCGCTGATCCCGAGCAGCACAGCATCCCGGCTGGCCGCCGGCCCACCGTCGGCCGCGGTCGCCAGCACAGCCACGCCGTACGCGGCGAACACGATCGACACGACGCCCATGAGACCGGCAGCGGCCAGGGTGGTCGGTGCCGGGTGTCGACCTCCCCACATGTCCGGATCCTACGCTTGTTCACCATCTGAAAACCAGCCCCTTGCGCGGGCCGGGACGCGGCTGGAACCGTCGGACCGCACCGCCCGGCCGGTGAGGAGGAGCGATGGACCAGCGGTCCGCCATCGTCGATGCCCTGCGGGACGTGTACGACCCCTGCTGTGAGGACCGCGGCCTGTCCGTGGTCGACATGGGCCTCATCGAGGACGTCCGCGTCGAGGACGGCCGCGCCAGCGTGGACCTGGTGCTGACATCCGGCTGGTGTCCGTTCATGGTGCCGCTCGTCGAGATGATCCGCCAGCGTGTCGCCGCGTTGGCCACCGTCGCTGGCGCCGACGTGCGCGTGGTGTGGGACACCGCGTGGACCAGCGGGCGGCTGTCACCCGTCGCACGTGAGCGCCTGCAGTTCCTCCCGCCCCCGAACCAGATCACCGGTGCCGGGCCGGTGGCCGCGGCCGCAGCGCCGGCACCTACCACGACCGCCGAGGTGACGCCGTGACCGATGCCACGTCAGACTCCCCGCTCGCGACCGCCGACGGCGGCAAGCCGTTCGTCTTCGACTGTGTGGCGCACGTGTTCAACTTCGACAAGAAGAACGCGCTGGGCGACGGCGGCGAGTTGTTCCTCGACCACCTGTACGCCTTCCACACCACGCTGACGCCGGACGGCCAGACCGTGCTCCAACCTGAGGAATACCTGCGCCAGTGGTCGTCGGAGGAGATCCACCGCATGGTGCTCGACGAGTCCGACACCGACATGCTGGTCGCCCAGCCGCTGCCGCTGACCGACCTGTTCGTCGACGGTCTGTCGCCGTGGGAGGAGTGCGCCCGCATGGCGGCCGACCACAGCGACGACACGATCTTCTGGGGCTCGGTCAACCCGATGGAGGGCCGGAAGGCCCTCGACCTGATGGAGGTGCAGGTCCGCGAGCACGGCGCGAGGGCGTTCAAGTTCTACAACGTTCGCTACGACTACGGGACGCCGCTGCCGTGGCGCATGGACGATCCGCAGATCGCCTTTCCCGTCTTCGAGAAGGCGCTCGAGCTGGGGGTCAACCTGATCGGTGTGCACAAGGGTCTACCGCTGGGTCCCCAGCCCATCGAGCACACCCAGACGTGGGACATGGACGGTGCGGCGGCCAACTTCCGTGACATCAACTTCGTGATCTTCCACGTCGGGCTACCGTTCATCGACGAGACGTGCTGGCAGCTGATCCGTCACCCCAACCTGTACGCCTCGATCGCGGCGACCGTCAACTTCGTGGTCAGGTCACCGCGCCAGTTCGCTGAGTGGCTCGGCAAGCTGCTGTTCTGGTGCGGCGAGGACAAGATCATCTACGGCAGCGAGGCGCCGATCTTCCACCCCCAGTGGGCGCTGGAGGCCTTCTGGAACTTCGAGCTGCCCCAGGACCTCGTCGACGGGTACGGCTACCCGCAGCTGACCGAGCAGGCGAAGCGCAAGATCCTGGGTGAGAACCTGCTCCGCCTCCATGGCATGACCCTGGACGACGTCACCTCCGGCTGACGCACGACCTGACGCCGGACTGTTAGGTTCGTGGGCGAGGCCCACTAAGAGCGCATTGAGCAGATCTCGGCCCTCAACTGACACATGCGCTGCACCCCCGCCTCGAGAGCCCGCTGATCCACAGCCGCGGCCGCGGCTGTGGATCAGCGGCATCGACACGACTGGCTGAGCCGCTCAGGTGCCCTGCAGCTCGTCGCGCAGGGCGTACAGCGCCGGCAGCTGGCTCAAGTCCTTGGGGCGGTTCGCCGCCTCCTTCGAGGCGATGATGTCGTCGAGGGCCGCGACGTAGACCGAAGTGCCGGCGACCTCGATGAGGTCGGCGTGGCCGATGAGGCGGTCGTAGCCACCGATCGCGCGCAACTCGCGGAGCACGTCGATGTAGCCGATGGGGCAGGCGAACTGCTCGACCCGTGCGGTCATCTCGTCCACGCGCGGTGGCGCGACGTCCTCGTCCGGCTCGGTGTAGCGCACGGCGCCCAACTCTTCGAGCGCGGCGGTCAGCCGCTCGAGGTTGTCCGATGACAGCTCCGGCGCGACGTCGATGTCATAGGTCATCGAGGGGGAGCCACGCAGGGTCGCCGCGATGCCGCCCACCAGCACATAGCGCACACGATGTTCGTCGAGCGTCTTGAGGATGCGGCCGGGCTCGAAGAACTTCGCCGGCGCGAGTCCGGCGGTGTCGTTCACGGACGGGTGGCGCCAGTGGCGGCACGGCGCTCGAGGCCGACCCGGATCAGCGGCCAGTACGACGAGACGTTCTGCAGCCGCTCGGTCGGTGTCAGCGTGAGCATGTGCCGCACCAGTGCACGGTCGTGCGGGTCACTGAGGTGCATCTGCACGCGTGGCGCTTCCGCCACGTCCAAGGACATCATCGCTGGCATTCTCGCACGATCGACCTCCGGAAACCCGACAGGGCGTGCCGTACGCGGGATCGTTTGTGGTACAGGTGCCCTGCCGGACGACGCCGACATGTACGACCGCACACGACACACGTCGACTGAGTTCGACACAGAGTAACGCTTCTGTGGCAGTTCGCGGCGGCTGCGTGTCGAGGCGAACTGCGCGCGGTGCGACCGCCCGCCACGCTCCGGTTGGTGCCCGGCCGGCCCGCCCGCTAGCGTCCGGCGCCGCATGCAGGACGGCGGCCGGCGCCAGCGACCGACCGCGGGAGCGGGAGCGCACACGCATGACACGTCCGCGACACAGCGACGATCCACCCACCGTCGACACCGGCACGGCACCTGCAGTGCCACGACGCCGCCCCGCCGGCGGCCACCTGGCAGCCGTCGTGCTCCTCGTGGTCGCGCTCGCGCTGCCGCAGGCGGCACACGCGCAGACCTCCACCGACCTGACCATCGTGGGCCACCGCGGTGCCTCGGGCTACCGGCCCGAGAACACGGTGCCCGCGCTGTGGCGTGCCGCGCGCCTCGGTGCGGACTGGGTCGAGATGGACGTGCGGGCGACGCGGCCGGGGACGCCGGTGATCCTCCACGACCAGTGGCTCGGCAGGACCACGACCGGCACCGGCCGCGTCCGCGACCTCACCGACCGGCGGCGGCGTGCGCTGCGCGCGGAGGAGCGCTGGCCGTGGTACCGGCCGACGTCGGCGAGCTTCGACGGGAGATTCATCGTCCCCACGCTCAGGCGCATGATCGACGAGGCGGAGGAGAAGACCATCGCGGTCCTCGCCGACTTCAAGACCCGGCGCGGCGAACAGCGGGCGGTCGCGCTGCTCGAGGCCGCGCAGGTCCCGGTGCGGGTGTCACCGCACAACAGCCGCCAGCACGCCTGGATGGCCGCCACCACCGACCTGGCGCTGATGTGGCGGACGAAGGACCCGGTGACCGCGGACCTGATCGACCGCCTGGCCGCCGACGGGAGCACGGTCGGGATCGTCGCACACCGCGACGACGTGACCCGTGACGTCGTCGACCGCGCGCACGCCACCGGACTTGAGGTCTGGGCGTGGACGTTCCGCGCCCAGAACCACTGGTTGCCCGACCGCTACGACGTCGGGTCGTCCAGGCGGGGCTACGGCGACATGGCCGGCTGGATCGACGAGTACGTCGACCTCGGCGTCGACGGCGTGGTCGTCGACGAGCCCGACCGCGTCGAGTGACCTGACGCGCGGCCCACCGCCTGCGTCGGGTGGCAGACTGCGGCCATGCCGTCACCCGGATCGGTCGTCGCGTTCGCGCTGCAGTCGTTCGCGCTCATCGCCGTGCCCGGCCCCAGCGTCATGTTCATCGTCAGCAGGGAGTGGCCCTGGGCCGGCTCAGCGCACGACCTTGAACTGGATCCTCGGAGTGCCGAGTGCCGAGAACAGCCGCAGCCACAGCGGCAGCAGCATCTCGGGGCCCCGCGCCGTTGTGATGTCGCCGAGGTCGACGATGTCGGACCAGCCCAACGACGTGAGCAGATCGCTGACGACGGCCTTGGCGCCGGCGTCGTCGCCCGACAGGAAGACCGTGTGGTCGCCGTCGCCGACCAGCGGCGGATCGACCATCACCGCGGCGTTCATCGTGTTCAGCGTCTTGACCACCCGCGCCGACGGGAAGCGCCGCTGGATGCGCTCGGCGAGCGAGTCGGTGTTCGACACCGACAGCGACGGGGGCATGCCGGCGCTCGCGTCGAGCGGGTTGGCGACGTCGACGACGACCTTGCCGGCCAGGTTGTCCTTACCGGCGGCGGTGAGCGCGTCGATCGAAGCCGCCCCACTTGTCGCGTTGATGACGACCTCGGCAGTGGCGGCCGCCTCAGCCAGCGCAGCGACCGTGACGTCGCCGGTGGCCTCGAGCCACGCCGCGAACGGCGGGTTGCCGAACGCGTCCGGCGTCTCGCGGGCCATGGTCGCCTGCACGTCACGGGTGCCGACTGTCACCTCATTGTCCACCTCCGCCAGCCGGCGTGCCAACGCCCGGCCGACCGAGCCCGTCCCCAACACCGCGATCCTCATGTGCCTCGCCTCCTGCGTACAGCCTGGCACCGCGTTGCCCCGGTGGCATCCCCGGATCGCCCGCCTGCGCGGCGTAACCCGATCTCACCACCATGTGGAAGACGTCGAGCTCAGGGGTGTGCCGGTGCCGCCGAGGACCAGGTCGACCGTGACGTCGCACAGCGCGTCCGCCGCCGCCCGGGGCAGCGACGCGAGGCGGTGCGGTCCAGCGGCCGCTCACCCGGCGGCCAGCTCGTCGCCGTGCACGACCGCCCGGTCGACCAGCGCCTCGATGTGCTCGGCCTCGCTGCGGAAGTTCACGATGCACGCGCGCAGGACAAAGCGACCGTCGACCACCGCGTTCGACGGATAGACACGGCCTGAGTACTGCAGCCGTTCCATCAGACGCCGGTTGAGCTCGTCGACCGCCGACGGTGGTCGATCGTCATCCGGGACGTAGCGGAACGTGGCGATCATGAGCTCCGGGTCGTTGGTGGCCTCCAGGCGGGGGTGCGCGGCGGCCAGGTCGTGGAGGTAGCGGGCGAGGTCGCAGTCGTGCGCCATGCGCCGCGCGTACGCGTCCCATCCGTGGGCGCGCAGCGACCACCACAACTTGAGCGCTGTGCCGTGGCGGGTGAAGAACGGCGAGCGGACGTACGTGTCGACGCCCGCCCGCATCCGATCCTTGTCCTCGACGGTGTAGGTGGGATCGACGTGGAACGCGTGCGACAGGTGGATGTCGTCACGGACCACCAGCATCCCGCACGCGATCGGCACGTAGAGCCACTTGTGGGGGTCGAGCCCGATGGAGTCGGCGCGCTCGATGCCCGAGAACCGGGCGCGGAGGGGGTCGACGAGCGCACCGACGGCGCCGACGGCGCCGTCGACGTGGAACCACAGGTCGAACGCCCCGGCCAGGTCCGCGATCGCGGGCAGGTCGTCGATCGCGCCCGTGCCGACGGTCCCGGCGGTGCCGACGACGCAGATCGGCCGGTGCCCGGAGGCGAGGTCCGCCTCGATCGCGGCACGCATCGCGTGGACGTCGACGTGGTCGCGGGCGTCCACCGGCACCACACGCACGGAGTCGTGGCCCATCCCGATCATGTCCGCCGCGCGCTGGACCGTGTCGTGGACCGTTGCGGGCGCGTAGGCCGTCAGTCGCGGTCCGGCACCCACGCCCTGGCGGCGCACGTCCCATCCCGCCTTCAGGTCGCGCGCCACCACGAGTGCGTCGTGGTTGGCGGCCGAGCCCCCGGACGTCAGATAGCCCCCGGCGGTCGCGGGCAGCCCGAGTCGCGCGGCGAACCAGCGCAGGAGCCGCTGTTCCAGCTCGGTCAGCCCGGGCGACAGCCGCCAGCCGCCGGCGTTGTTGTTCAGCCCTGCGGCGAGCAGGTCGGCCACGGCGCCGGGGATCGTGCCGGTGCCCGACACGTACCCGAAGAAGCCACCGTGCCCGGGATACATCGACCAGTCGAGCATCAGCGTCCGGGTGTCGGCGAGCAGGCGCGTCGTGTCCTCGGGACCGTCGGGCACCTCCCACGCCATGGCGGCTGCGACGTCGGTCGCCGCCGCGCCGCGCTGCACCGGCAGGGTCGGCAGCTCGCCGAGGAAATCGCGCCACAGGTCGACCGCGTCGTGGCCGAGCGCAGCTGCGGTGTCGGGCGACCAGTCGAGGTCCGCCACCGGAGCGGGCCGTGGGACGCCCAGGTCGCGCGCGGAGATCATGTCGCACCAGCCAGGTCGGGGACGTCATCCTCGCACAGCGGCCCGCCGTGTCGGCGCCACCGACTGCGCCGTTCGCGTACGCTGCACCGATATGAGCAGCCTGGACGCCATCGCCGAACGCGGCACCGATGACATCGACCTGACGCATCCGGCCAGCCAGCCACGGGTGCGCGAGCTCGCCGACGCGCTGCTGGACGCCGACCCCGACCCGGCCGCCCTCCGCGCGCTGGGCCGGGACCCGGACGTCGGCATCGACGTGCGCGTCGCGACCAGGCTGGCCGAGTCCAGGCGCCTGGTGACCGAGGGACCGCTCGACGTCGGGGAGATCGTCGTGCAGTGCGCGATGTGGGGTGAGCAGCGCCGCCTGCGTCCGCGCGACGACGACAACCCGCTCGGTGAGGACGCGCTGCGCGTCAAGCTCGACCAGCTCGACTGGCTGCTGTCGGACACCCCGGTGCGCTGGCGCCTCCAGGCGATCGACGACGGTTGCCCCGACGGCAGCGCCGATGTCGCGGAGCGCATGGCGGCCGACCACGACCTCGGCGACCGCGTGCAGGTGCTGCGGCTGGCCGATGCGCTGCCCGCAGACAGCGGCCCGCTGACCGGCCTGGCCGACGTCGACAGCTCGCGCAAGGGTGGCGCGATGATCCTCGGCGCCCACACGGCGATGGAGGCCGGCGCTGGCGCCGTCGTGCTGACCGATGCTGACACGTCGGTCGACCTCGGCCAGCTCGGCCTGCTCCTGGCCCCGTTCGCCGCCGGCGCGCAGGTGGTCATCGGCGACCGCAAGCACCAAGACTCGGTGCTGCGCAAGGCGGAGGCACGATGGGGTCCCGGCATCGTCGTGCTGCGCCACATGCAGCGCATGGTCGGCCGGGCGCTGTTCTCACGGGGCCTGCGCGACACCCAGGCGGCGTTCAAGCTGTATGGCCGCGATGCCCTGGCCGACATCCTGGAGGCACCCTCGACGTTCGGCTTCTCGTTCGACTCGGACTGGCTGTACGGGGCACTGCGCGGCGGGCACGACATCGCAGCCACGCCGTTCGCGTTCGTCGACTCGTTCGCCGAGTCGGCCTCGATCACCCAGGGACCGATGACCACGTGGGAGTCACTGCTCGTCGGTCTGACCGCGTCGGCCCGTGCACGCGGGGTCGACCACGACGAGCAGATGGCCGCCGTCATCGACGACTACGCGTCCGCGGACGTCCTCGACATCGTCGTCCAGCAGATCCCACCACAGCTCGAGAACGTCGAGCCGGCCGACCTCGGTGAGCGGACGGTCATGTCGCCGGCAGACCTGCGTGCGTGGCTGGCCGACCTGGCGCCGGTCACCGCCTGACACGGGAGCGGTCGGGCTGCGTCGGACGTCGGGACGTGCGGGCCGTCACGGCACCACGACGACCGGGCCGTGCGCGTGGTGGAGCACCTGATGGCTGACCGATCCGAGCATCACGCCGCCGACGTAGCTGTGGCCGCGATTGCCCACCACGAGCACGTGGTCGGCGCCCGCAACGACCGCCAGCGCATCGGCCGTCGGTCCGACCCGCGCATGCCGGCGCAGCTCCAACCCATCGAGTGCGTCACCGGTGCGCTCCACCGCCCGGTCGAGGATCCGCTCACCCTCCTGCCGGACCAGCGCCCGCTCCCGCTCCATGCTGGGCACCGCCCCCATGCCGAGCAGCTGGTGCGGTGGGAGGGGCTGGGAGTGGACGACGTCGAGGGAGACGCCCCGCCGGCGCGCCTCGACGGCCGCCCAGCGCAACGCCCGGTCGCCCGTATCGGAGCCATCGACGCCGACCACGAGGCCGCTCTCGACCCCGCCGTCGGACGCGCTCGTCGTCGGATCGGTCCGGACGACCGCGACCGGTGTTCGTGCCCGGCTCACGAGGCGGTAGCTGGTCGATCCGAGGATCAGCTCGCCGAACCCGCCGAGGCCGCGGGACCCCACGACGATGAGATCCGCCTGCTGAGCCTCGTCCAGCAGCACGTGTGCCGGAGATCCTCGCCCCGACGACTGCGCGTGCGCCCTCCAGGCGACCGCTCCGAGCGCCTCGCGGTGGCGGTCGACGATCGACGCGAGCACGGTGTCTGCCGCGACGTGGCCGTCATCGGATCCGTCGCTCCCCAACCTGCGGCCGTAGGCGTACACGAGGTACAGCTCCGCTCCGGCGGACCGCGCCTGCCGCAATGCCCACCGCAGCGCCACGTCCGCGTGCGACGAACCGTCGACCCCGACGACGATGGCGTGCATGGACCTGCCTCCCTGCGGTGGTGCGCTTCGGGGCCACCACGTCCCTGAGCCTACGTGTGAGGTGACACAGGGCAAGGCGACGGGCGGCGAGCGAGCGGTCCTGGAGGCCCGCTGGAGCAGCGGCGGGAGGGCAAGCCGTGTTCACGGTCCGGCAACAGACCGGTGCCATCATCATGATCGCGGCCTGAACGGCCGTGTGCTCACCCGGCGAGCAGCTCGTCGAGTCGCTGGTACATCTCGTGGACGCCGGTCTCCATGCCGCTGGCGACGAACGCGTCGCGATCCTCGAACGAGTCGACCAGGGACGTCGCCGTCAGACGTGTGCGGCCGTCACCGAGGTCCTCCAGGACCAGGCGCTCGAGCGCGACGCCGTCCGGCACGCCCTCGAAGGTGAACGTCTGCACGATGAGCTCGGACGGACGCACCTCGTGGAAGCTGCCGTGGAAGCCGTACTCCTCACCGTCGGCGACGTGCACGTAGCGGTACGATCCACCGGTGCGGCAGTCGTAGTGGTCGATGCGCATCTCGTGTCCTCCCGGTCCGAGCCACCTGACGACCAGCTCCGGGTCGGTGTGTGCGCGGAAGACCCTTTTCGCGCGCTGCGTCGAACTCCCGCGTGATGCGGACGAGTGGCACATCGGGATCGACGAAGATCTCGGTCTCGTGGGTTCGTGTGGCGGTCATGGTGTCGCTCCTGTCGGTGGCTGGTCCGCCGGGGGAACCGGATCGACGTCGTCGGGCATCGACTGCAGGACGTCGTCGAGGCGGCGGTACCGCTGCTCGGCCTCGCGCCGGTAGCGCTCGATCCACTTCGTCATGAGGTCGAAGACCTCGGCCTCCAGGTGCACAGGACGACGTTGCGCGTCCCGGCGCCTGCTCACCAGACCGGCGTCCTCGAGCACCTTGAGGTGCTTGGAGACGGCCTGGACGGTCACGTCGTAGGGCTCGGCGAGCTCGGTGAGGGTCGCATCGTCGACCGCCAGCCGCGCGACGATGTCGCGCCGCGTGGGGTCGGCCAGGGCCGAGAACATTCGCGACAGCGGATCGGCCGCCATGCGCCTCCTCTGAGCTCAACCCTATGGTTGAATAGAGGCTACCCGACGCGCATCGTGTTATCAACCATCTGGTTGATCTCGTTGCCCTCGTCGCGCACGACCACGTGCATGGACTGGAGGCGTCAGGATCGGCGATGAGCTGGATGCCCACGACCGCATCGTCGACGATCGTGAAGCCGAAGACGACCCGTGGACGACCGGCGTGCGCCCAGACGGCGTTGACGGTGCCGTCGACGAGCGCGGCCCTGGCGACACGAGCCCTGCCGGCGAAGGTGTCTGCGACCACATGTGCGCCACGGATCTCGGACGTCGCGCCCATCCGCACGGCGGCAGCATCGGCACGGAGCACGGCGTCCGGGTCCAGAAGCGTCAGCAACGCCGCGAAGTCGCCGTTGCGCGATGCCGCGAGGAAGGCCTCGACCACCGCACGACGGCGTGAACCGTCGACACCGGCACCGGTCGAGGCACCATGCACACGACGGCGGGCGCGGCTCGCCAGCTGCCGGGCGGCGGTGGGGGAGCGGTCCACGATCCGGGCGATCTCGTCGAACGGCACGGAGAACATGTCGTGCAGCACGAACGCGACGCGTTCCGCCGGACCCAGCGTGTCGAGGACGACCAGCAACGCAGGTCCGACCGCGTCGGCCAGCACGGCCTGCTGTTCCGGACCCCGCCGTCGGCCGGGGCGTCGAGGGCGTGGCCGTCCAGATCTTCCGTGCGCCGCGACGCGCGTGCGCGCAGCAGATCCAGCGACACGCGCGCGACGACCGTCGTGAGCCAGCCACCGAGGTTGGCGATGTCGTCGACGTCGGTGCGGCTGAGCCGCACCGATGCATCCTGCACGGCGTCGTCGGCCTCGGCGCACGAGCCGAGCATGCGGTGGGCCACCGGCGAGAGCTGTACGTGCACTGCTACCGCTGTCCGATGCCGAGGATGCCCTCCAGGAGACACTGCTCGCCGCGTGGCGCGGGCTCGCGGGCTTCGAGCAGCGCAGCTCGCTGCGGGCCTGGCTGTACCGGATCGCCACCAACTGCTGCATCCGGCTGGCGAGCAGGCGGCCCCGACGCATCCTTTCGTGGGACCACGGACCCTCCTGGGACCCGGCGGACGGGGACCTCGGCACTCCCGTGGAGGAGCGGATCTTCCTCGACCCGCTGCCGCACACGGGCATGGACCGTGATGCGCCGGCGTCGTCGTACGGCAGAAGGGAGCACGTGGCACTCGCCTACGTGGCGGCACTGCAGCACCTGACGGCCAACCAGCGCGCCGTCCTCATCCGGGCGATGTGCTGTCTTTCACCGCCGCCGAGACCGCCGACATGCTCGACACGTCCGTACCGTCGGTCGCCAGTGCGTTGCAGCGGGCACGCAGCACCATCGCGGACCGTGCGCCGGACGCCGGCGAGCGGCTCGACTCGCTCACGATCGGAAAGCGCCGCGCCCTCGACCGCTGGGTCGCCGCCTGGGAGCGCGCGGACGTACTGTCGATCGTCGAACTGCTCGCCGAGGACGTCCGCTTCACGATGCCGCCTCTGCCTGCCTGGTTCGACGGCCGTGGCGACGTTGTCAGGTTCATTGGCGACCGGGTGTTCGCGACACCGTGGCGTCTGTTGCCGATGACGGCCAACGGCCAGCCGGCGATCGCGTGCTACCAGGGCGTCGACGGGCGCGTTCCGCCTGAGCGCCCTCAACGTGCTGCATGTCCGCGGCGGCCGCATCGACTGGATCGCGGCGTTCCTCGACCTGCGGGTGCTGCCCGCCACGTCGGCCTGCCCGACGATCTCGACCAATCCTCCGCGCACCGATGAGTTCGGAGGTGCCGTTGTCTCTCACGGATGACCGCGCTCCCGACCGACCGGAGGAACGATCCATGCGCAAGGTCATCGTGTGCAACATCATGTCGCTGGACGGCTACTACGACGGACCCGGCCACGACGTCATGGTCCTGCCGATGGACGACGCGTTCGACGCCCACAACCTCGAGCGGATCCGCAGTGCCGGCACCGTGCTGCTGGGCCGCACCTCGTACGAGGGCTCCAGCTCGTACTGGCCGCACATCGCCGATCACCCACCGCAGCCTGCGACCAACCGCGCCCACAGCGAGACCAACCGCGAGCTCAGCCGGATCTACAACCGCCTCGAGAAGGTCGTCGTCAGCGACGGCTACGCGCCCGCGACCGACAACCCGTGGCACGCGACGACGACGGTCCTGGCGCGGAGCGACGTCGGCCCGTGGATCGGGGAGCGGCGGGCAGAGCACGGTGGAGACATCCTCGTCTACGGCAGCCGGACGCTGTGGAACGGCCTGCTGGCCGACGACCTCGTCGATGAGCTGCACCTGATGATCGGCGCGGTGGCCCTCGGTGGCGGCACGCCGATCTTCGACGGGCCGGTCCGCGGCCTGACGCTGCTCGAGGCCCGCCGGTTCGACGGCTCCGACAACGTCGTGCTGCGGTACGGCACGGCGTGACCGCAGTCACGACGGCTGCGCACCGGGCGCACGCCGGCGAGGACCCGTCACATCCGGACGTGGGAGGCGATGCCGGGGTGCTGGAAGACGGTCGTCTCCTGCATCGTCAGCACCGTGCCCCTGCCGGCGTCGACCGCGCGACGGTACATCGCCAGTGCCAGCGCGATGTCGACGTAGGACAGGCCGACGGCGTTGAAGTACACCCGCTCGTCGTCGGAGCGCCGCCCTGGCCGGTCGCCGGCGACGACGTCACCGAGGTTCGCGTGGATGTCGTCGTCGCCCAGCATTCCCTCGGCGTACATGCGGCTGAGCGTCTGCGTGCGGTGCTTGACCGTCTCCCAGTCGTCACAGACGATCGTGTCGCACTGCTGGGCGACGGCGTACTCGTCCTCCCATCCACCGACATGGCTGTAGAACGATCCGGGCTTCATCCACTCGGCCTGCAGCAGCGGCGCCTGTGCGCTGGTCGCCGTCACGAGGATGTCAGCGTCGATCATCGCCCGTGCCCGGTCGCCGCC
>Ga0299913_10003036_pt1 | contig 13551 bp, 10 predicted proteins | sample RVTome_9_FD_201360 | JGI IMG/M metagenome (GOLD analysis project Ga0299913, IMG submission 201360) | Soil microbial communities from uranium-contaminated site in the Upper Colorado River Basin, Wyoming, United States - RVT155D38 (version 2) ... | reverse complement strand
GCTCGAGCGCGGCGTCCTTCTCGACGTGCTTCTTGTACTCGTCGAGCGTGGTTGCCCCGACGGCGCGCAGCTCGCCGCGGGCGAGCATCGGCTTGAGCAGGTTGGCGGCGTCGACGGCGCCCTCGGCCGCGCCCGCGCCGACGATCGTGTGCAGCTCGTCCATGAACAGGATCACCTGGCCGCGCGCCTCGGCGATCTCCTTCAGCACCGCCTTCAGGCGCTCCTCGAACTCGCCGCGGTACTTCGAGCCCGCCAGCAGAGAGCCGATGTCGAGCGCGATCACCTTGCGGTCGAGCAGCGACTCGGGCACGTCACGGGAGACGATCCGCTGGGCGAGGCCCTCGACGATCGCGGTCTTGCCGACGCCGGGCTCGCCGATCAGCACCGGGTTGTTCTTGGTGCGGCGCGAGAGGACCTGGATGACGCGGCGGATCTCGTCGTCGCGGCCGATCACCGGGTCGAGCTTGCCCTCCTCGGCCTCGATCGTGAGGTCGCGGCCGAAGCGCTGGAGCGCCTGGTACTTCTCCTCCGGGCTCTGGTCGGTGACCCGGTGCGGGCCGCGGACCTGCTCGATCGCGGCGGCGATGTCGTCGTGCGACGGCAGGCCGTCGACCGCCTCCGAGAGCGCGAGCAGCAGGTGCTCGGTGGAGATGTAGTCGTCGCGCAGGCGGCCGGCCTCGCGCTCGGCGGCGCGCAGGACGTCGAGCAGCTCGCGCGACGTGCTCGGCTCGCGCGCGCCGGCGGTGATCGTCGGCAGGCGCTCGATCTCGCCGCCGGCCTGGCTGCGGATCGCGCTCGGATCGGCGCCGACCTTGCGCAGCACGGGGCTGACGATGCCCTCCTGCTGGTCGAGCAGGGCGAGCAGCAGGTGCGGCGGCGCGGCCTCGGTGTTGCGGCGGTCCGCGGCCAGCCGGATGGCCGCCTGCAGCGCCTCCTGTGACTTGATGGTGAAGCGGTCCAGTTGCATTTGTTCCAGATCTAAGTGGCGGAGACTCAGATTCTAGAAGGCCCGCGAGATGCTGGCAAGCGGGCGGCGTAAGAGCCCGATGAGTCGAATCTGAGAACCCTCTCACCAAAGGTGTGAAGAAGTCGTTGCGTGCCTATAACCCTTGCATGCGCATCCTTGTGGTCGAGGACGAGCCGAAGATCGGCGCCTTCCTCAAGCGGGGTCTCCAGGCCGAGGGCTTCAACGTCGCGGTGGCCGGCGACGGCGAGCGCGGGCTCGCACGTGCGCTCGGGGAGGACCCGGACCTGATGATCCTCGACCTCATCCTGCCGGGCCTCTCGGGCGAGCAGGTGCTCGCCCGCGTGCGCGAGCGCCGGCGCACCTTCCCCGTGATCGTCCTCACCGCGAAGGATGCGATCTCCGACCGGGTCTCGAACCTCGAGGCGGGGGCCGACGACTACCTCACCAAGCCGTTCTCGTTCTCGGAGCTGGTGGCGCGCATCCGCGCCCGCCTGCGGACCGCCGAGAGCCCGAGCGCCGTGCACCTGGAATGCGGGCCACTGAAGCTCGACGTGCGGAGGCGCGAAGTGCGCGTGCACGGCCGGCCGGTCGCGCTCACGCCGCGCGAGTTCGGCCTGCTGGAGACGTTCATGCGCCATCCGGGCCAGGTGCTCTCGCAGGCGCAGCTGCTCGACCGGGTCTGGGGCTACGACCACGACCCCGGCTCCAACATCGCCGAGGTCTACGTCGGCTATCTGCGCCGCAAGCTGCGCGCCGACGTCATCGAGACGGTTCGCGGCGTCGGGTACCGGCTGCGCGGCTGATCGCCGTGCGCTCGCTGCGCCTCCGCCTCCCGCTGCTGGCCATGGCCGTGCTGGCGGCCAGCCTGGCGGTGGCGACGCTGCTCGCGTACAAGCTGCTGCTCGTCTCGGGCTACGCCGGGCTCGACGACACCCTCCTGCGCGAGCGCCAGCGCTTCGAGCGGTCGATCGACAGCATCGTCGAGCGGGTGGACGCGCGCGGGCGGTCGCGGGGCCGGACGCTCGAGGTGGCCGTTCGCGAGTACCTGCGGCTGGCCCCGCCGACCGAGACCTACCTCACGGCGGTGCGGCTGGGGGACCGGGTGTACACCGCGAACCAGGGCCCGACCGAGCTGCGGCCGCTGCGCAGCGCGGGCGACATCCCGTTCGGCCCGCCGGGACGGCTGCAGACGATCTCCTCGCCGGCCGGCGACCTGCGGTCGCTGTCGGCCAACGTGGCGCTCGGCGGCGAGGACATCGCCGTCTTCGAGGTCCTGGGACCCGTCGAGCGCATCCACTCGCGCACGCTGCGCGCGCTCCAGGGGCTCGCGCTCGCCGCGCTGATCTCGCTGGCGATCGGCGGCGCCGTCCTGTTCCTCGCGCTGCGGCGGACGCTCACCCCGCTGCGCGACCTCGCGGCCACGGCGCGAGTGACGGAGCTGGCGAGCCTGGGAAGCCGCGTGCCCGAGCCGCGGACCGGTGACGAGGTCGGCTCGCTGGCGCGCGAGTTCAACACGATGCTGGCACGGCTGGAGCGCGCCGCGGAGAGCCAGCGAGAGTTCATGGCCACGGTCTCGCACGAGCTGCGCACGCCGATCACGATCGCCCGCGGCCACATCGAGACGCTCGAGACGATCGGCCTGCACGACCCGGGCTCCGTGTCGGAGACGGCCGCGGTGGTTCGCGAGGAGCTGATGCGAATGGGTCGCCTGGTCGAGGACCTGATGGCGCTCGCGCGGTCCGAGACCGAGGGCTTCATCCGGCCCGCCCGCCTCGAGCTGCCGGCGTTCCTCGCCGAGCTGGAGCTGCGGCTGACCGGGCTCGCGGTCGAGGGCGTGCGCGTGGGCGAGGCGCCGGACGTGGCGATCGCGGCCGACGGCGAGCGGCTCGCGCAGGCGCTGCTGAACCTGGTGGTCAACGCGGACGTGCACACGCCGCCCGGCACGTCGGTGATGGTGACGAGCCGGATGCAGGACGGCTGGGCCGTGTTCGCGGTGCTCGACGACGGCCCGGGCATGGACGACGTGATCCGGCGCGACGCGTTCAGCGCGTTCGTGACCGGCGGCGACGGCGCGGCGGGCGGCTCAACCGGGCTGGGGCTCGCGGTGGTCCGCGCGGTCGCCGAGGGGCACGGCGGCGACGTCGCGCTCGAGTCCGGCACCGCCGGCACCGCCGTCACGCTGCGGATCCCGGCTCAGGGCGCGGGCACAGCGCTCACGCCCGCAGCGACCGCGCTCCAGCGCGGCCTGAACGCGTAGACGCACGCGAGGCGCAGCACCGCCGACTCGGCGTACACGGCGGCGCGCTCGCGCAGCGTGCGCCCGGCACCGGCGCCGTCGAGCAGCGCGGCCGCCGCGGCGGCCGCCCGCTCGAAGCCTACGATCTGCTGCCGCGCCCGCCAGTCCAGATGGGCCAGCAGGTTGCCGAGGTCGATCGCGGGGTCGCCGGCCGCCAGCGTGTCGAAGTCGAGCACGCCGACCCCGCCGTCGCGCGCGATCAGCACCTGGCCGTCGTGCAGGTCGCGGTGGACGGGCGCCGGCGGCGCCGGCGGGAGCGCCGCGAGGCGGCGGAGCGCCTGCTGCGCGCGCGACCGCAGCGCAGCGGCCCGTGCGGGGGCGTAGCGCGCGAGGTCGTCGAGCCAGCCCGACAGCACGCGCGCCTCGGCGGCGGCGTCGTGCGCGGCGAGCCCGTCGGGGAGCGGCGCCGCATGCAGGGCGGCCAGCGCCGCCCCGGCCGCGCCCGCAGCCGGCTCCGGCGACCCCTGGCCGCGCAGGACGTCGGTCAGCGAGCGGCCGTCGAGGGCCGCGCACGTGACCCGCCCGGCCGCGGCGTCCACGGCCAGCACCTCCGGCACGGCGAACCGGCCGGCGGCCAGCTCCCGCGCGCGGTCCAGCCCGTCCAGGAGCCGAGCCACGCGGCCGGGGCGCACGAGCTTGGCGTAGCTGCCGTCGCCACGCCGGACGACCGCGCGCCGCCCGGCACGGTGGCCGACGAGCCGCGCGCCCGGCTCGCCAACCGCGGCGGCGAGCCCCGGAAGCCGGTCGTCGTCGCCGGGCCCGACGAGCCGCACGCGGTCGTCGCCGGGGCTCCAGCGGGCGCCCACGATCCGGCGGCGCTCGTCGGCGTACTCGAGCAGCAGCCCGCCGGCGCGGTCCGGCCACGCGCGGCCGAGCCGCAGCGGGCCGGGCGCGAGCCCGAGGCGCGCGCTGTCCGCGGCGTCCGGGACGGTCAGCGCGACGCGGTCGAGCGCGGCGACCGGCGGCGCGGCGGGCGCCCGGGCGGGCGGGACGGCAACCGGCGGCGGAGCGATGCGAGCTCGCGCGGGCGCGGCGGCCAGCTCCTCGGCGCGGTCGAGGACCGCCGTCACGCGCTCCGGCCAATCCGGATGGCGGCGCCGGAACGGCTCCGCGGCGCGGCGGAGCAGTGCGGCGGGGACCTGCACGGCGAGCGCGGGGCGCAGCGCGTCGGCGTCGCCGTCCGGGCCCGCGTAGGCGTCGAGGAAGGCCGCCGCCACCGCGCTCGCGCGAGCGCGCGAGAGGCGCCCGTCGAGCGCGCGCAGCTCGAGGTCGGCCAGGAAGGACGCGAGGTCGGCCGCGGGATCGCCCGCGCCGGCGGCATCGAGGTCGGCGAGCACTGGGCCGGCGGCGGTGACCAGCACCTGATCGGCCGAGAAGTCGCCGTGCAGCGCGCGGGCGCGGGCGGGAAGGGCGCGCAGGCGCGGTGCGAGCGCGGCCGCCAGCCGCCGCGCCCGCACCCGCGCGCTGCCCCCGGCCACGGCTGCGGCCGCCGCCGATGCCCCCAGCGCGGCGACCTCGGCGCCGTGGTCCCTCGTGGGGAGGCGCGCGGCCGGCAGCGCATGGAGCGCCGCGAGCGCCTCCGCCGTGGCCGCCACGTCCGCGAGTCCCGGTTCGGTGGCCAGGACCGCGTCGAGCGACCGCCCCTCCAGCCACTCGAACGCGAGCAGCCGGTGCCGCCGGCTCATGCCCAGCAGGCGCGGCAGCCGGGGACCGCCGGCCGCCGCCGCCGCCGTGAGCGCCTCGGCGGCCGCGCGCGCCCGGCGGTGCTGGGCCTCCGTGTACACCTTCAGCAGCGCGCCGCTCCCGAGCCGCGCCACGAGGCGCCGCTCGGGCTTGTAGCGCAGCACGTCCAGGCCCTCGGCCCACAGCGCCGGGTGGTCGGGCAGGGCCCGCCGCAGCAACGCCGCGCGCCGCTCGGCGTCCAGCACGCCGGCGAGGCTGCGAAGGCGCCGCTCGGCGGGCAGGAGGAGCACGGCGACCGCCACGTCGTCGAGCAGGAGGCCGCCGCGGGCGCCGGCCTTGGCCGGCTTCTCGGGGACGTCGCGCCGGAACGCGCAGGCCGCGCCGAGCCTCCGCCCACCCTCGGTCTCGAGCTCGATGCCGGCGACGCAGCTGGTGCCGGGCTTGTAGCGCAGGTAGTCGACCCGCACCCGCGCGGCCGGCAGGCGCGCGGCGAGCGCCTCCCCGTCGAGGACGAGGCCGAGGCCCGGCAGTGCGCGGTCGCGCTCCGCGAGCGCCCGGTCGCCGGCGATCATCGCGCTCCCTCCGCGGCCAGCGCGACGGGCGGCTCCCTGCGCGCCCACGCCTCGGCGTAGCCGCCGCCGCGCGCGAGCAGCTCGGCGTGGGTTCCCCGCTCGGCCACGACGCCTCCCACCAGCCACAGGATCAGGTCCGCGTCGCGGAGCTGCTCGAGGTCGTGGGCGGCGTGGATCACGGTGCGGCCGGCCGACAGGCGGTCGAGCGCGTCGAGAACGTGCCGCTCGGCCGCGCCGTCGAGCCCGGTGGTCGGCTCGTCCAGGAGTACCACCGGCGCGTCGCGCACCGCCGCACGGGCGATCGCGAGGCGCTGCCGCTGGCCGCCCGAGAGCGTCGCTCCGCGCTCGCCGAGCACCGCGTCGTAGCCGCCCGGCAGCGCGGTCACGAAGTCGTGCGCGCCGGCGATCCGGGCGGCGTGCTCGATCTCCGCGTCGCTCGCCCCTTCCGCGCCGTAGGCGATGTTCTCCCGCACGCTCACGCCGAACAGCACGCTCTCCTGCAGCACCACGGCCACGTTGCGGCGCAGCGATGCGAGGGTCAGGTCGCGGGCGTCGCAGCCGTCGAGCTCGACGGACCCGGCATCCGGGTCGTAGAGCCGCGAGACGAGCGACAGTATGGTGGACTTGCCCGATCCGGACGGACCGGCGAGGCCCACGCGCATGCCGGGCTCGGCGTCGAGCGAGACGCCGCAAAGGGCCGGCAGCGCCCCCGCCTCGTAGCGCAGGTGCACGCCGCGCAGGCGGACGCCGCCGCGCAGGCGCCCGGCGTCGGCGGCGCCCGGCCGGTCGCGCACCTCGGTCTTGACGTCGAGCAGCTCGACGATGCGCTCGCCCGAGGCGGCCGCCCGTGCCAGGCGGCCGGTGTACTTCGCCAGGTCGCGCATCGGCTTGAACGCGGTCTTGAGGTAGAGCAGGAAGACGACGAGGTCGCCGGGCGTGATCGCCCCGCGCTGGACCTGCCGCGCGCCGGCGAAGAGGACGATCGCGGTGCCGGCGCCGACGAGGACGTCGACGCGGCGCTCGAGGCCGGCCGCGAGCCGCTTCGCCTGCACGCCCTCCTTCAGGCTCGCCGCGTTGCGGCCGGCGAACACGCGCTCGAGCCGCTCCTCCAGCCCCAGCGCCTGCACGACCCGGACGGCGCCGAGCGCCTCGCCCGCGCTGGCGGCCAGCTCGCCGTCGCGCTGTCGCGCGCGGCGGGAGACCGTGCGGATCGAGCCGCCGCGGCGCACGAGGCCGGGCGAGAACAACGGGAAGACCGCGAGCGCGACGAGCGCGAGCTGCCAGTTGAGCCACAGCATCACGCCGATCATCCCCACGAGCGTGATCACGTTCGCGGCGAGCGGCATCGCGGCCGTGACGGCGACCTCCTGGAGGCGCCCGATGTCGGCCGTCAGCCGGGTCAGCAGGTCGCCGTGGCGGGCGCGGGCGTGGTAGCGCAGCGACAGCCGCTGCACGTGGCTGAACACATCGCCGCGCACCCCGGTCAGCACCCGGTTGCCCGCCAGCGCCAGGCCGACCGTGCTGCCGTAGGCGAAGCCGGCGCGCAGCAGGGCGAACACGAAGACCGCGCCCGCGCAGACGGCGAGCAGGGACCCGGGGGACAGCCCGTCCAGCCAGGCGATCCCGGAGCGGCCGTCGGCCGGCGTGTCGACGATCACCCGGTCGAGCACGAACTTCAGCGGCCACGGCTCCAGCAGCCGCATCGCCGCCTCGAAGAAGATCGCCAGCGTCGAGACGGCGATCAGGCCGCGCTGTGGCCGCACGTGCGGCCAGAAGCGGCGGACCGTCCGCGCCAGGGCGCGCAGCGCCTGCCCGGTGCGCTTCACGCGGCCTCCACGAGCCGGGCGGGGGCGACGAGGTCGAGCATGCGGGCGACCACGGCGTCCCAGGTGTGGTGCTCGAGGACCTCGGCGCGCCCGGCGCGGCCGAGGCGCCGGCGCCACTCGGGGTCGGCGGCCAGCCGGGCGAGCGCGGCGGCGAGGGCGTCCGGGTCGCCGGGCGGCACGAGCAGCCCGGTGCCGCCGTCGCGAACCAGGTCGGCCAGCCGGCCGAGCCGGCTCGCCACGACCGGCAGCCCGGCGGCGAGCGCCTCGACGACCTTCAGCGGCGAGAAGTAGAACGGCTCGAGCGGCGGGTAGGGCGCGACCGCGACGTCCATCTCGGCCATCAGCCGCGGCACCGCGGCGGGTGCCACGGCGCCGGTGAGCGTCGCGGCGTGGCGCACGCCCAGGCGCAGCAGCGCGGCCTCGAGCGCGGGCCGCTCCGGGCCGTCGCCCACCACCAGCAGGCGCGCGCGCGGCCCGGCCGCGCGCAGGCGGGCGAACGCCTCGGCGAGCACGGCCAGCCCGTGCCAGGGCTTGAGCGTGCCGACGAAGCCGACCGTGAACGGGGCGGCCGACGAGCGCGCCGGGCCCGGCGGGAAGCGCTCGGGGTCGACCCCGTTCGCCAGCACGTGGACGCGGGCGGCGGCGGCCGGATGGCGCGCGCACAGGTGGTCGGCGACGCCGGCGGAAACCGCGACGATCGCCGACGCCGCCGCGGCCTGGCGGTCGGCGACCCGCTCGGCGCCGGCCCGGTCGACGAGCACGCGGTGGCGCTCCTGCTCGTCGACCAGCGGCGCGTTCACCTCCAGCACGGACGGCGCGCCGGCCTCGAGCGCCGCGTGGCTCCAGAGCGAGCAGCGCTCGTAGACGAGGTCCAGGTCGCCGAGCTCCCGCAGCCGGTCGCCCAGCTGCGCGTTCGCCGCCAGCGCCGCGCGCTCGCGCGCGGCCGCGTCGCCCTTGGGCGGCCGCGGCAGCGGATGGACGCGCAGGTCCTCGAGCCCCGGGGGCGGCGACCCGTCCAGCCGCGCGGCGAGCAGCTCGACGCGGGCGCCGCGCCGCAGGAGCGAGCGCAGCACGGCCTGGACGTGGACCGACGAGCCCTTGTGACCGAACGCCGGGACGCCGGGATCGGCGCAGATGTACGCGACGTGCATCACGCCGGCTCCAGCGCCGGCTGCGGTGCCGCCCACAGCTCGCGGACGCGCGCCGCGCTGCGGTCGGCCTGGAACGAGCGCTCCAGCAGCTCGCGGCCGGCGCGCGCGAGCCGCTCGCGCAGCGGCGGGTCCTCGAGCAGGCGCTCGAGCGCGGCGGCCAGCGCGGCCGGGTCGTTCTCGGCCACCAGCAGCCCGGTCTCGCCGTCGCGCACGAGCTCGGGGATGCCGGTCACGGGCGTCGAGACGCAGGGCGTCCCGAGCGCCATCGCCTCCAGCAGGACGGTCGGCATGCCGTCGCGGTTGCCGTCGGCGCCAACGATGCACGGCGCGGCGAGGACGGCGGCGCCCCCCACCCGCTCGCGGACCTCGTCCTGCGTCCGCGGGCCCAGCAGGCGCACGCCGGCGCCGAGCCCGAACTCCTCGACGCGGGCGGCCAGCGCCTCCTGGTGCGGGCCGCCGCCGACGATGTCGCAGTGGACGGGTCGGCCCGCGGCGGCGAGGCGCGCGCACGCCTCCACCAGCACGCCGAAGCCCTTCTTCTCCACCAGCCGCCCTACGGCGACCACGCGCGGCGGGCGAGCGACCGGGCTCGACCACGCGAACGCCGCCAGGTCGAGGCCGTTGTAGACCCGGTGCACGCGCGGCGCGGCCTCCGGGCACAGCTCGCGCAGGTGGCGGGCGTTGAACTCGCTGACCGTCACGGTCGCGCGGGCGTCGCGCAGCAGCCGGCCGAGCCGCTCGGGATCGACCTCCTCGTGGAAGATGTCCTTCGCGTGGGCGGTCATCGACCAGCCGACCCCGGCCAGGCGCGCCGCCAGCCGCGCCACCTCCGCCGCCACGTTCGCGAAGTGCGCATGCAGGTGGTCGATGCCGCGCCGGCGCGCCTCGCGGGCCAGCCAAGCCGCCTGGAACACGTCGCGCGCGTCGTCGTGGTCGCGCACCGGGGCGATGTCCTGCCCGCGCAGCAGCCCCCACAGGTCGGCGGCCTTGATGCCGTGGCTTGGCACGTACGTGATCGGCGCCCGCACCTCCGCCACCGACGCGTGGAAGCGCCCGCCCTCGGGCGGGCGCAGCGAGAAGACCTCGAGGTCGCAGCCGGCGCGCTCGTGGGCGAGCAGCTCGTTGACCACGAAGGTCTCCGAGAAGCGCGGGTAGACCTTGGCCACGTAGCCGATGCGGTGGGGCTCAGCAGACAACGGCGTCCACCTCCAGGGCGGCGGGACGGGGGGCGAGTACGGCCTCGAGCCGCTCGCGCAGGCGCGAGAGCCCGGCCAGGTCGATCACCTCGGCCGCGGGCACGCGGCTCGCGGGCGCTTGCGCGAGCCAGGCGCCGAGCGCGGCGGGCGAGAGCGCCTCGGGGGCGAGCACGTCGAGCAGCCCGAGCGCCTCCAGCCGGCGGGCGCGGATGAGCTGCTCGCGGCGGGGGCGGACGCGCGGGACGACCAGTGCGGGGGCGCCGGCGGCGAGCAGCTCGCAGACGCTGTTGTAGCCGCCCATCGAGATCACGTGCGTGGCGCAGGCCAGCAGGCGCCGCGGCTCGCTCACCGCGTCCCGCACGATCAGGTCGCAGCGCGCGCGGGCGGCGCGGTGCAGGCCGGCGCGGGCCTCTGCGGGCATGCACGGCCCAGCGACGATGACGCCCGTGGTACCGGCCGGCAGCGGCGCGTGCGCGAACGCCCCGCCGAGGGCGGCGCCGTCCTGGCCGCCGCCGAGCAGGCACAGCGCGATCGGGCCGGGCGGGAGGCCGAGCTCGGCGCGCACGTCGACCCCGGCCGCCTCGCGGAACGGCGGCGGAACGAGGTAGCCCGTGTAGCGGATCCGCTCGGCGACGGCGGGCGAGAGGCCGTACTCGGCGACCGGGTCGTACACGCGCGGGTCGCCGTAGACCCACACCTCGTCGTAGAGGGCGGCGATCGAGGCCTCGACGTCGCCCTGCGCCCACTCCGCCCGCACCGCCGCCGGCTCGTCGAGCACCTCGCGCAGGCCGAGGACGAGCCGCGTGCCGCCGCGGGCCCGCAGCAGCGAGAGCGCCGGCTCCAGCTCCCCGCGGATGCCGAGCGGGTGCTTGTCGACGATCAGCACGTCGGGCTCGAAGGACTCGAGCACGGCGCAGAGCGTGTCGGCGCGCAGCCGCAGCAGGCTCGGGAGCGTGACGTCCAGCGAGCGTGCGCGGTAGCCGCCATCCGTGGCCTTCACGAGCGCCGGCAGGGTCAGGCATTCGACGCCTGGCGGCATCGGCAGCGCGGCGGCTTCGCGGGCTCCGGCGAGCAGCAGCGCCGAGCGGCGGCCGTCCTCGACGAGGCGGGCGGCGATCGCCAGGTTGCGGCGCATGTGGCCGAGGCCCTGCGCGTCGTGCGAGTAGAGGGCGACGCGCGGCTTCACCGGTCAGTCGTCCTCCTCGGCGTCATCGTCGAGCTCCGGTGCGTCGTCGGGCTCGGCCGCGTCGTCGTCGAGGTCATCGTCGTCGTCGGCCTCGACCTCCACGGGTGGCGGGGGTGGCGGCGCGGGGGCCGGCTGGGCGGGTTCCGGCACGGCGGCCGGCGGCGCCGGAGCGGGCGGGGCGGCGGGGCGCTCCCGCGGGGCGGGCGACCGGCGTGGTCGGGGCGCGGCCTGTACGGGAGTGGCGGCGCTCGTGGCCGGCTCGGGGGACGCGACGGGGCTCGGCGGCCTGGTGGTCGCCCGGTCGGTCTCGCGGCGCTTGGCCGCAACCGGTCGCTGCTTGTCGCCCCGCCGTGCGGGACGCTCGCGCCGGTCGCGCTCGATGATCTCGCGCGCCGGCGGGTTCAGCTCGATGCGGTCGACGGCCTTGGTCGGGCTGTCGCCGGGCAGGAGGAGGACGGCGAGCCCTGCGACGAGGGCGACGACGATGGCGAGGCGCACGAGCACGGTGCGAGAGTTGTCCCCCTCTGCGCTGAGAACTCGCTGAGGCGCGGCTGAGAGTGCTCTTATGCAGCCGGGGCGGCGTCAGTCGTCGTCGTCGCCGCCGCGGCCCCGCCCGCGCCCGCGTCCGCGGCCCTGCCCGGAATCGTCGTCGTCGTCGGGCTCGACCTCGACCTCGCCGTCGTCGTCATCGTCGTCGGAGCCGGATCCCGAGTTGTCGTCGCCGGCCGTCGGCACGGGCGTCGGGGTCGCGGTGGGCTCCGCGGCGCGGCGGCGGCGCGCCGCGCGGCGCCTGCGGCGGTCGTCCGCGGTGCGGTCGGGCGTCGCCGCCGGGGTGGCCGTCTCCTGCGGCGCGAGCGCCTCCCCGGCGCTGGGCGGCTCCGCGGAGAGGCCGATGGTCTGGCTGGAAAGCATCGACGCGGTCGCGGTGACGCCCGCCACCAGCAGGACGCCGCCGACGGCGGCCAGGCACCAGAGCAGGACGGTGCGGCGCATGCGAGCACCGTAGCCCGCGGCGGGTTAAGCGCCGGGAAAGGGCGGGACGGTGATCGTCGCCCGCACGCCGCCGCCGTCGCGGTTGGCGAGCGTCACGTCGCCGCCCCAGCGGCGCGCCAGCTCGCGCGCGATCGGCAGTCCGAGCCCGGTGCCCGCCGGGCCCGCGCGCCCCGCGGCGCCGCGGTGGAAGCGATCGAACACCGCGCCCAGCTCGTCCGGCGAGAGGCCCGGCCCGTGGTCGAGCACCTCGAGCGCGCCCGGCCGCGCCCGGATCTCGACCGCGCCGTTCCCGTAGCGCAGGGCGTTCTCGACCAGCGCGTCGAGCGCGCGGTCGAGGTCCGCGGGTGGGCAGCGTCCGGCCGCCGCGCCGTCCGCGAGCACGCGGCCGTCCTCCGTGCCGTCCCAGCGGGCGGCGGCGCGCCGGGCGGCGTCGCCGAGGTCGACCCGCTCGGGCGGCGCGTCGACCTCGCCGGCCTGGGAGAGCACGAGCAGCTCGGAGATGATCGCGGCGAGCCGGTCGAGCTCGCGCAGGGCCGCGTCGATCTCCTCGCGGGCGCGAACGTCGCCTGTGCCCGACGACGAAGTCGTTTGGGTATCGGTTGCGGCGTGGGCCTCCTCGAGCCGCAGGCGCAGGCCGCTGAGGGGCGTGCGGAGCTGATGCGACGCGTCGGCGACGAAGTCACGCTGGCTGGCCACGAGGCGCTCGAGCCGCGCCGTCATGTCGTTGAACGTCAGTGCGAGGCGCTGCTGCTCGGCGCTGCCCTCGACCTTCGCCCGCGCTCCGAGGTCGCCCTCGGCGACGCGGCGGGCCGCGTCGTCGAGCCGCCGCACGGGGCCCGCCACCTGGCCCGCGATCACCGCGCCGGCGGCGAGGCCGAGCACGAGCACGAGCAGGCCGATCGCGATCAGGCCGAGCGTCGCCCGGCGGGTGGCGCGGCCGACCGCGTCGACGCTCTGGGTGACGCGCACGGCGCCGACCGGTGCGCCGGAGCGCAGGACCGGCACCGCGGTGGCGAGGATCGTCGCGTCGAGCGTGTCGCTGCGGCGCTGCTGCTGGTCGGGGTCGCCGCCGAGCGCGGCCTCGATCTCCGGCCGCGTGCCGTAGTCGATGCCGAGCCGCTCCTCGCCCGCCGAGTCGGCGAGCAGCCGGCCGCGCGGGCCGACGACGATCACGCGCCCGCGCACCGCCGCGGCCGAGCGGCGCGTCAGCTCGTCGAGCTCCTCCCCCGAGCGCAGGCTGTCCTCGACGCTCGCCGCGACGATCTCGGCCTGGCTGAGCGCCTGCGAGCGGACCTCGGCGTCGACGCGGTCGCGCAGGCTGATGATCAGCGGCACCTCGAGGGCGACCACCGCAAGCACCAGCACGTAGGCCAGCGCGAGCAGCAGCCGCAGGCGGAGGGTTACGGGAGCTCCTCGGGCGCGGTGAACCGGAAGCCGACGCCGCGGACCGTGTGCAGGTAGCGCGGCTCCGCCGGGTCGTCGCCGAGCTTCTGGCGCAGCCAGCGGACGTGGACGTCGAGCGTCTTGGTGGAGCCGAACCAGTTCTCGTCCCATACGCGCGCCATCAGCTGCTCGCGGGTCACGACGCGGCCGGCGTGGCGGACGAGCTCGGCGAGCAGGTCGAACTCCTTGCGCGAGAGCACCAGCTCGTCGCCGGCGAGCCGTACCCGGCGGGCCGCGG
>Ga0299913_10003035_pt1 | contig 13551 bp, 16 predicted proteins | sample RVTome_9_FD_201360 | JGI IMG/M metagenome (GOLD analysis project Ga0299913, IMG submission 201360) | Soil microbial communities from uranium-contaminated site in the Upper Colorado River Basin, Wyoming, United States - RVT155D38 (version 2) ... | reverse complement strand
TCGGCATCGGCGGCCTCTTTCAGCTCGCGGTAGGCCTCGGCGTCGAGGCGTAGGGTGACGGTCCTGGACATGTGTTCTCCTGTATTCGCCTGTGCTGCGGCAGCATCCTATAGCAAGAACCCGGCGGGTGCCCGCACGAAGGGCTTGAGTCGCGAGCGGCCTGCACGTCGTAGAGGAGCTCGACTTCAGGCACTACCTCCAAAGCGTGAGCTCGATCCTCGGACCCCCGAAGGTTGTCTTCGATCCGGAAGCCGTAGTCGAAGAGCTGGCGGTGGTCGTCTTCGGCCAGTACCCTCTGGTCGGCCGCGAGTTCACCGAGCGGGCGAAGTACTGGACGCCTGCCGAGGTGCTGCGTCAGGCCACCTCGGAGAGCGCCGAGGTCATCCGCATGGCCGGCAGCCTCGACCGGTACGGCCGCTTCGGGGAGAGCCGCGAGGGCTGGGTCGCCGACCTCCTCGTCGTGGCCGGCAATCCGCTGGAGGACATCTCGCTCCTCGAGCACCCGCAGACCTCGCTCGCCCTGATCATGAAAGCGGGACGCATCCACCGCAACCGGTTGCGGATCGAGTGAGCCGCGACCTTCCGTCGGCGGCTACCAAGCCAACGGGAAGTTGACCCAGCCAGGCTCATCCTCCAAAATGGAGGCAGAAAGGAGGCCGTCTCGATGGCGACGCTCAACGTCAAGAACTTCCCCGACGACCTCTACGGTCACCTGCAGGCCGAGGCCAGGCGCGAGCGGCGGTCGCTGGCGCAGCAGGTGATCCACCTCCTCAGCTCGGCCGTGGAGAGCTCCGAGCCGGTCTCGGTCCTCGAGCTCAAGGGGCTCGGCAAGGAGATCTGGCAGGACGTCGATGCGAAGCGCCACGTCCGCGCGGAGCGCGCTTCGTGGGACTGATCGAGGACGTGGGCGACGGCCCGGTGGCGCTCGACACGGCGCCGTTCATCTACCTCCTGGAGGAGCATCCCCGCTACCTCCCCGTGGTCGAGCCGCTCTTCCGGACCATCGACGCGGGAGATCTCGAGGCGGCGACCTCCGCGCTCACGCTCCTCGAGGTCCTCGTCGTGCCGTACCGCGAGGCCGACCTCGCTCTCGCCGCGCGCTACGAGACGATCCTCACCCGCAGCCGCGGCCTCCGGCTCGTCGACCTTTCGCTCCCCCAGCTCCGCGCGTCCGCCCAGCTCCGGGCCTCCACCGGGATGAAGACCCCGGATGCCCTCCAGGTCACCGCCGCGCTGAGCTCCGCGTGCACCGCCTTGGTCACGAACGACGACCGCTGGCCCACGAGCGTCGGCGCCCTCCGCATCCTCCAGGTCGAGTCCTACGCGGGAGAAGCTTGAAGCTCCGCCTGATGCCCTGCTTGAAGTCGGCGTCGGACGCGAACCGGAGGACGGTCAGCTCCCGGATTTCCGGCGGCGATCCGCCAGCCGGGTCCCCGCCAGCCGGGTCCGTAGATCCTCCGGTTGGGCGTCGTGCGATCGGCGCTTGGCGGCGGCGATGTCAACTGCCGAGCGGCGTTGAGCCGCCGGATGCTGCGCAGAGTTTCCCCGTGAACCCGACGTTCGGAGGCCACACTTGACATCGCGGGAACGCCTCATCATCATTCCTCCATGCGTACGACGCTCGCCATCGATGATGACGTGCTGACCCAAGTGAAGCGGCTGGCGGAAGATCGATCCACCTCCCTGGGAAAGGTGGCCACCGACCTGCTGAGGCGTGCGCTGGAGACGGACTGCCCTACGACCACGGTCAACGGCTTGACCGTGCTCGATCCCGGACCTGGCGCCCCGGTCACCTCCGAGACGGTCCGCCGGCTGGTCGAGGATGAGGCTTGAAGGGCTTCCTGCTCGACGTCAACGCTCTCATCTCCCTCTTCTGGGCATCGCATGAGCATCACGGCGCGACGCAGCGCTGGTTCGCGGCGGCGTCTGCGAAGGGCTGGGCGACCTGCAGCCTGACTCAGATCGGCTTCGTGAGGATCGTCTGCAACCCGACCTTCTCGAAGGACGCTGTCCGACCCGCACAAGCGCTGGCCGTGCTCGAGGCCAACCTCCAGCATCCTCGGCACCAAGGGTGGGAGGACTCGTGGGGCGCTGCCGACCTGATGCGGCCCTTCGTCGACCGACTCGTGGGCCATCGGCAGATCACCGACGCCTATCTGCTGGGCCTTGCCTTGCGGCAGGAAGGACGCCTGGCCACGCTGGACAGCGGGATCGAGGCGCTCGCTCCCTCCGGTGGCTCGTTCGGCGACCTGGTGGAGCGGATACCGCTCTCCCGGGAGTGAATCCCGAACGGGTCGGCTCGTCGAGCGGGAGAAGTGGAGGTTGGTAGACCAAACGGTCTGGAACTCGAACACCTTAGGAGATTCGAACACCCTCTTCGCCTGGCTCCACAAGGTCGCGGCGCTCAGGCGGGCTGCGTGAGCCGGATCCTAGTCCAGCCTCGGTCCCCTGCGCTCCGTGCGACGCCTGACACCCTCGCGTGCGGCTGACCTATCATCGCTCGAACCAACTAGGGGGTGCGCGATGATTCGGGACGCGAACCGACTCCGCTGGCCGACATTGGTGACCCTGGGCGTCCTCTGCATTCTGCTGGGCGGGGCCGGCTGTGCCGGCCGCTCGCCGTGGTCTGCGGCGGCGATGTCGCAGGCACCGCATTCGGCCGGTGTCACTCCAGCTGCCGAGCAGGCGCCCCCTTCTCCTCCCGATATTTTGCCTAGTAGGGCCTTACGCGGCCTCCGGGAGCTTCCGGAGCCTCGCCTGTTTCCCGACGGCGAACGCTTCTGGTACGTCGTCGAGGAGGCTGGTGCGAGCGCGATCCTCGCCGTCGATCCGACGACCGACAGGGTCTGGCCGCTGGTGGAGCCGCGGCGCGCCCGAGCCGCGCTCGAAGCACTGCTGGACCGAGAACCTCCAGGCGCGGGCTTGCCGTTCACGGATTTCGAGTGGTTCGGCGAGGACGATTCCCGGATCTCCTTCGGGATCGACGGCGTCCACTATCTGCTCGATCTCGACACCTATCAGACACGGGAGCTGACCACAGGCGAGCTCCAGGCAAGGGCGTTGCGCGAGCCGAAGCCGGTCCGGGCGGGTCTGTTCTTCCACTCGCCGCCGATCGAGGAGGTCGTCTCCCCCGACGGGCAGTGGCTCGCCACCGTGGCAGAGGGCGAGCTGTGGCTGCGCTCGGCGAGCTCGGACGAGCGCCGCCGGCTCACCGACGATGCCATGGAAGGTTTCGGCTGGGACCTCGAGGGAGCGCGGTGGTCGCCCGACGGGCAGCGACTGGCGCTGTTCAAGGTGGACCGCCGCGGGGTGCCCGCCGTGCCGATCGTGCGCTGGACGCTGCCGGCTTCACCGGTCGAGATGTTGCCCTACAGCCGGGCCGGGGAAGCGATTCCACGCCTCGAGCTCCACGTCGTGGACACGGCCACAGGAGAGCACGTCGCGGCCGACGTGCACGGGCCGGACGCACCGTATCTGCAGGCCGTCGGCTGGGGGAGGAGGGGCGAGGAGCTCTACGTCCTGCGGATGAACCGGCGGATGGACCACCTCGAGCTCCTCGGCGTCCGGCCCGACACCGGTGCGAGCCGCCGCATCCTCGAGGAGACCTCCGACACCTTCCTGTGGGGCCTCCCGTTTCTCCACGGGTACACCGCAGAGCTCGAGTCCCTCCAGATCATGACCCCGCTGGAAGGGAGCCCACGCTTCCTGTGGACGTCGGAGCGTGAGGGCATGCGCCGCCTGTACCTCGGTGACCTGGACGGCGGAGTCCTCCACCCACTCACCCCGCAGGCCCTCGAGGTCGATCGGCTCGAGTTCGTGGAGGAAGCGGCTGGATGGGTCTACTTCACGGCGAGCGAGCTCGCGGGCCATGACCCGTACGAGCTCTCCTTCTACCGCGTCGGCCTCGAGGGTGGCGAGGCGCAGAAGCTCCTCACTTTTCCCGACGTCCTCGAGCTCGTTCCTACCGCTTCGAAACGACACGTGATGGTGCTGCGGGCGGGGCTCGACCGGCTGCCGGCGCTCGAGCTCTGGCGGGCCGACGGCACGTTGCAGCGGACGCTCTGGACCGCCGACGGCTCGGAGCTCGGGCGCTCCGGCTGGAAGCCACCGGAGCGGTTCACCGCTCTCGCTGCCGACGGAACTACCGTGCTACACGGCCTGCTGCTCGAGCCCATCGGGTTCGATCCTTCGCGCTCTTACCCGGTGGTGGAGTGGATCTACGGCGGGCCCCACACGCGACACGTCCCGCAGGGAGTCTGGGACCGCAGGCTCATCCCGGCACAGGTCCTGGCGGAGCGGGGCTTCGTCGTCTTCTTCCTCGATGGTCGGGGAACGCCGGGCCGCGGCAAGGCCTTCCAGGACGTCGTCTTCGGCCGCTTCGGCCAGTTCGAGATCGCCGATCATTCCGGGGCGCTCGAGCAACTCGCGGCCCAGCGCCCGTACCTGGACCTCGACCGGGTCGGGATTTTCGGCCACTCGTGGGGAGGGTACTTCACCCTGCGGGCGCTGCTCACCCGCCCGGACCTCTACCGTGTTGGTGTGGCCAGCGCCCCGGGCGTCGATACCGTCGACATGCGGGTGCCGATCGAGGCCTTCATGGGCTGCCTGCCCGACGAGTGTCCGGACGCCTACGCCGCCGGCGCCAATACCCCTTTGGCGGACCGCGTCGAGAGTCGATTGCTCATGCTGACGCCCACGCGCGACGCCCATATTCCCTTCACGGAAGTCATGAAGATGTCGGCAGCCCTGATCGAGGCGGGCAAGCAATTCGACTTGATGGTCTTCCCGGACGAGAACCATGTCTCCCTCTTCGGGCCCTACTGGACAGAGGTGGTGTCGAGCTACTTCGTCGAGCATCTCGGCGGTGATGGGCACGAGCCGGCGGCGGGCCAGGACCCGAGAGACCGGTGATCTTGCGCACGCCCATCACCGCCGCGGGCTCGCTGCACGCCGTCCACGCTGCGCCGCCGCTGCACGAGGCATCTTGGCCCTGGCCCGACTCGCAAGCAGCTCTCGAATTCGAACACACCAAGATGACGAGGAAGGTAGGGCTTGCGTCGCCCGAGGAGACCACACGTCAGCTCAACTGGAACCCGAACTGCTTGCGTGAGAAGGGAATGAGGAGCTGGTAGCGCGTACGGGATTCGAACCCGTGTTACCGGCGTGAGAGACTCCTATTTGAGTCCAGTAGCGTCCACAGATGTCCAGAGTAAGCCCTTTGCTTGCAATGATATAGAGTGGTGGGGTCCACAGAGGTGGTCGAGGCGTCCATGACCGTTTTTGACCACCAGTTGACCACGGAGGACCCCGAATGGCGGATCTCTCGACCCTCACAAGCCGGCGCCGTCTCCCCCGAGATGGCGGCAAGCGATGGACCCGGCTCGCCACCGGCCGAGCCCTCGGATACCGGCGCTCGAGCTCCGAGGCCGGCACCTGGTACGTCCGCGTCCACACCGGCGGAAGCGCCTATCGCATGGCCTCGCTCGGAGTCGCCGACGACGTGCTCGAGGCGGACGGCGAGGAGGTGCTCAGCTACCGACAGGCGTTGACCCTCGCGAGCCGGTGGGAAGCGGACCGGCAGGAGACGATCTGCCTCTACTTCTCGCTGTCGCTCGACGTCAACGTTCTGGGTCTTTTTCGCAAGGACGCGGGCGGGCTGTTCAGCGGCGGCACTCCGATCGGTGACAACCAGTGAGACCGACCGCCAGGTATCCGTAAGCGAGGATTAAGCTATGCCGATACTCGACAAGTTCACGGTCCCGGACGTGATTCAGCTCGGCCAGCCGGCGGAGGTCCGCGTTGCCAGCCACGCCACAGGCGGCGGTCAGCTCAGTGCGACTCTCGAGCTCTCGTCGAGCAACGATGTCTTCTTCAGTCCCAGCCAAATGAAGTGGGTGGCTGCCGATCCGAACGGTGTCACGAACATTACGCTCGTTCGAGGCATCGGTCAGAGGTCGCCGAGCTCGGTAAAGCTGATCCTCGAAGTCAAGGAGACCGGCGTCACGGCGACCGACGGCGACGACCCGCTGGTCGACATCGTATGAACCGCCCGACGCAGTGGCGGCTCACCATGGCGCTGGCGTGCGCGGCGGTAGCGCTCCTTGCGTGTAGAGAGAAGACCCTGCCCACCGCGCCGGAGCGGCTCAGCGCCCTCCTGGCCCTGACCGCGTCGGCCGACAGCCTTCCGGCGGACGGTCTGTCGGAGCTGACGCTGACCGCCACCATCCGCTCCGACGACCCCGACCCGGCGAAGCTGGAGGTCGAGCTCCGCACTACCGCGGGCACTCTGCTCGGCGGCACCTCGGCTGCCACCTGCGCGGAGGCGTCGTGCATCGTGGTGCAGGCGGACCGGGCAAGCCGCATCGCCACAGCGCGGCTGCGCAGCTCCACCACCCAGGGCCAGGTAACGGTGACCGCGGTGCTGACGGCGGTAGGCGTGCAGTCGTCGAAGGTGGTGCAGTTCACCGCGGGTGACGCGGTGCTGAGCTTCGCCGGCACGGCGGCCGCAGGCGAGGCTGACGGCGAGACGGCGGTCCGGGTCGTCGTCCGTGCCGACGCCAGAGTGGCCCCGGGCAAGATGATCGTCCTCTCGGCGTCGAAGGGCAACTTCGTCGGCGACGATGGCACCGTCGAGGTTCCCCTAGCGGCCGACTCGACCGCAGAGGCCCAATTCCAGAGCCTAGCCGTGCCCGGTACGACAGTTCTCACCGCGACGGTGCAGGGCGAGACCCTGGCAGCCGCGCGCCATGAGATCACCTTCTCGGCAGCCTTCGCCGCCAGCATCCAGGTGGAGAGCAGCGCGGCGACCGTGGCGGCCGACGGTTCGGTGGACCTGGTGGCCGAGTACTTCCGCGCGCCGGGGGCGGGCTCGGTGTCGGCTGGCATCCAGCCGACTTGGCGCGCCGACAAGGTGGACGACGCTGGCGACGTGCTGGCGCTCGACGTCGGCCGCCTGTCGGAGGTCACGACCGTGCAGGCCGACCCAGCGGACGCCTCGAAGCGCACGTCGAGCGCAATGTTCGAGCCGACTGGGTTGACCGCTGGCGAGCGGGTGGCAATCACGGTGCGCCTGCAGTCGGGCGGTGTCAGCGGCCGGGTCGTGGTCACCGTCGAGTGAGCTTTTGCAGACCCTGCATCCCCGGATGCGACGAGCTCGAGATCGGCGATCTCTCCTTCGGCCTATCTATCTAGACTGTGCCTCGGACCACCGCGGACCGCCGGATTCGAGAGGCAAGAGATTTACGGAGATGATGTCGCTTCGGCGAAGTCCATGAACTGGCCCTAATTCGTCGAACCAGTTGCCCACAGGCTCGGTAAGAATATAGATGAAGTGGGTGTTCTCCTCCACGACGTAAACGGGCTTGGTTCGGATGGGGCTTCCCGCCACATTTTGGAGAAGACCAGCCGCCTCCGTCAGCGAGTTAGGCTCAACAAGAAAGATTGCCTGAGCGACTGGGTATCTTCCGCCGCGGCTCGTGGGTATGTTGCGATACAAGGCAAACGTGTAGGTTGTTGCCGCGATCACATAGAACGAAAGAAAGAAAGGCACTCCAAGGAAGAGAAGTCTCAGCGAGAACTGGCTATTCGAGTAAGTCCGGAGCCAGCCCCAGAGGACCCGGACTGCAATTGAAAGTACGATCACACAGAGAATGTAATAGACCGCGCGACGAAGGAAATTGGGGAGCCACGGCAGCGTGTGGAGAAGAAGGTAGTCGAATGTGAGGGTGACGATAAGCGAGGCTGTGCGGAGCGAATTGACTGCCCATCGATAGCCGCGAGAGGAGACACTGCGATCAACATCTGGTTGAACCCGAATTCTACTCCTCTCGACTTGGAGATGACGCAGCGCGGGCGTGACAAGAAGGAGCACACCTTGCACAATAAAATAGGTTGTCGCAATGGTCGCCAGCCGTGGCTCTCCGACGAGGAACGGCGCCACATGGTCCCAGTCAGGGCGAGTGATGAAGACAGCGAAAAACAGGACGGCGTAAAGATAGTTTGTATTGATAAACGGCGAGACCCAAACAAACGGGGTAGCTATAGGCGTCCCTGCCTTACGACGAGCTGCAATCGTAAGGGAGATTGCGAGATATGGAACTCCTACGAGGAAGGCTGTGAGTGCGACAAATGTCAGCCCGCTCTCAATGTATTGTGATCGAACGAGCTCTACATGAAGGATACCTCGATTGCGGACGTAAATCGAATGGGTCAGATAGCCAGAAACGTAGACGAAGCTGGCGAGCGCCGCCATAAGCGCCGAGAGAGGAACGACCCTTGAGAGCTCGAGAGTTGGCGAGTTCGTTGAGTCGTTCATGTGATCTCTCCCCTTCGACCTGGTCGGTCAACTCAGCGGAAGTACTAGCGTTAGGGCACGAGCGGGCGACTGACTTCGCGCGATGTCATTTGAGCTAACTCTCAGGAGGCTAACAACGGCCGGAGTGCGCTGTCAACTTAGAATCGTCGTCTACGGCGATAGCGCGGTCGGGGTTGCTATCCCATGTTCGGGTCGATGCTCCGAGAGGAAACCGCGGCGGGCCCTTGGGGTCGGCTTCGCCAGCCGGCCCTGGTGCGCCGATCTCCTAGATCCTCGCCCGGCCCTATCTCATCGTGTCTCAGCCGTTCTCAGGCGATCTCACGGATCCTCGTATCTCTTTGGCCTGGCGTGACTTAGGGCCTCTCACCGTGTACCATCGAAGCTGACCGAGCGGCCCTGGCACCGCTGCCGGGGCCGGCAACCCGGGAGGCGACGATGGCAGATCTCACCGACCGCGCGATCCGGGCCGCGAAGTGCCCGGAGGGGCTCAACCAGCACGACCTGCCGGACGGGAAGATCCGCGGCCTGACGCTGCGGGTCGACGCGAGCGGCTCGAAGGCCTGGGCGCTCCACTACGGGCGCCGCGAGGACAACCGACGGCGGCGGCTGACGCTGGGGAGCTATCCTGGGGTGTCGCTCAAGCACGCCCGTGAGCTCGCGATCGTCGCCCTCGGCCAGATCGCCGCGGGGGAGGATCCCCAAGGCGAGCGCGAGGAGGTGCGGGCGCGCGGCGGCCGCGACTCGGTGGTCGAGGTGGCCGCGGACTACCTGGAGCGCTACTCGAAGCCGAACAAGCGCGCCGCCGGCTACGAGATGAACCGCGTCGGTCGCGGCGGCATTTCCTTCAGGCTCGATCGCCCCGTCGTGCCGAAGTCGGTGTCCAGGGCGCCGAGCAGTCGGGCGAGAGTTCGGACAGAGGACAGGCGGCCCGCGATCTCGTACCCGGAGACCATCACCCTGGTGATGGAGGCGCTAGGGGAGAATCTCGAGCAGGGCGTGGGGCGCGGGAGCCGCCTCTGGCCGACGGTTCGGCGGGCGGTTCCACCCCGCCGGTCGGCTCGAGTCGGGCTCGAACGGGCTTCCCGCTTCCAACCGGATTTGACCACCAGTTGACCACGGGCAGGAAACCGCCCTCGGGCCGGATCGCCGCGTTGCGGTCTAACTCGTTGTGGGTCAGAGGGTTAGGAGCTGGTAGCGCGTACGGGATTCGAACCCGTGTTACCGGCGTGAGAGGCCGGCGTCCTGGACCCCTAGACGAACGCGCCACGGGTTTTCCGGGGCGGGACCGCCCCGGCGGGAACGCGTAGGGTACCAGATCGGCCGCGGCGGTCGCAACCTCTGCCCTCCCTTGGCTTTCCGGCCTTCTAGGGAACCAGCAGCCGAGCCATCGCCGTCGCGAATGTCTCGAGGTCACCGAGGTCGTCGTGGAGCGCGGCGTAGGTGCGCCGGTGGTCGATCTCGAGGTAGAGGTGGGTCAGCACGTTCCGCAAGCCCATCCAGTCCTGGAGACGGTGCACCGACTCCCGGTCGATCCGGCCCGCCTCCGCGAGCACCGCGATCGCGTCCTTGTAGTTCGCCGGCTGGCGCAGGCCCTCGTCGGCGATCACGTGATGGGCGACGTCGGCGACCGCCTCGCAGGCGAGGTGGAGGTAGCGCTCCGCGAGGTGGTGGAGCGCCGGCTCCCGGACGAAGTCCTCTTCGTCGACCTTCCGGAAGCTGCGGAGCTCAGCGAGGTAGCCCTCGAGCGCGCTCAGGCGAGCCGACAGCACGTCCCGATCGACCATGTCCTCCCTCCGTGAGTCTCCGGTGCTGCGCCTCGCGAAGGAGGCGGCGGTACGGCTCGCGATCCGCGTGCTCCCGCATGGTCCGGACTCGCAGCTCCCGCCAGCGGGCGGCCTCCCGGCAGACGACCACGCGGCCGGTCTCCATGATCCGCTGCCGCAGGAGCTCCGGGGCTTCGTCGAGGAAGACGACGTCGACACGGCCGTCGGGGGCGAGGTCGGCGAGTGCGGAGGCGGTGCGGGCCTGCAAACGCCGACGGTCCATCTCGGCGTCCGAGGCCGGGAGCACGGCCAGGTCGAGGTCGCTGTCGGACCGTTCCCTCCCGCGAGCCCGGGATCCGAAGACCACCGCGACGCCCAGCGGCAAGCCCACGATCGCCTCTTCGACCCTCCGCGCCAGCTCCTCGGGACGCATCATGGGCAATCGTAGCAGTCACCGTCCCGTCCCGGATACGGCGTAAGTGTACGTGGGAGTATTCTTGGGTCGTAGAGGTTCGAATGCCCCAGGTGACGATCTATCTCGACGACGAGACCGAGGAGCGGATGAAGCGCGCGGCGGAGGACGCCGGCGTCTCGCGGAGCCGGTGGGTGGCCGAGGTGATCCGTGAGAGAACGGCGGCGGCCTGGCCCGAGTCGTTCCGCCGCCTGATCGGGGGATGGGACGAGGGGTTCCCAGAGGTGGACGAGATCCGGGGATCGGCCCCCACGACACCCTGATCGCCGCAACCGCGCTGGCGAACGGAGCCGTCCTCGTCACCCGGAACGAGACGGAGCTCCGAAAGGTCGAGGGGCTCAGGCTCGAGAGCTGGTTCTGACCTTACGTCCCGCGGCCGCGGTCGCCCCAGGCGTGGTCGCCCGCCCAGCCGCCGTGCTCCTGCTGGGGGGCGTGGGCCGAGGGGGTGGCGAGGGCGCGCTCGCGCTCGGCCTCGAGGGAGGGGGCCTCGCGGAAGGCGATGCGGACGCCGTCGGGGTCGTGGGTCGAGAAGAGCAGCGCTCCGTCGTCGTCGTGGGAGAGGCCGCCGGGGATGTTCTTGTCGCGGTGGAGGAGGACCTCGTAGGCCTTGTGGGCCGAGGGGACGACGAGGGTGATCGTCATCTTGTGGTCGGGGCCCTGGTAGTCGTAGGCCTCGTCCAGGCCCCGGGTGGCGGCGCCGGCCCGGGCACGGACTTCGATCGCCGCGTCGCCGGCCTGGTAGACGGCGGCGCGGGAGTCCTCGCGCTCCCAGCCGTCGACCCGCGGCAGGCCGAGGACCTCCTCGTAGAAGCGGCTGGTGCGCTCGAAGTCGCGGGCGCGCACGACGACGCGGAGCTGGCGGATGTCCATGGTCTCTCCTCCCGGCCCGCGGGCGATGCAGGCCTGCCCCGATGCTATCCTGCGCGCCGTGAGACGGCCCCTCTCCGCCCGCCCGCTGACCTGGCGGCTCGCCGTCCTCGCGGTGGCCGTCGCCCCCCTCGCCGGGGTGGCGCGCGACGGGGCCGGGCAGGTCGCCGCGCCCCCGGGCCCGCCTCCCGCCACGCAGCCGCCGGCCGCCGCGGTCGAGACCGTCCCGGCCGCCACCCTGCCCGGCGAGACCGGGCCGCTCGTCTCGCTCCAGGACGTGGTCCGGCGGCTCGGCGGCACGCTGACGCCCCAGCCGCGCGGCAGCTTCCAGCTCGAGGTCGGCGGCGAGCGGGTCCTCTTCGGGCCCGACAACCGGACGGTGGCGCGCGGCACCGAGCTCGTCGAGCTCCCCGAGCCGCCGCGGATGGCCGACGGCACGATCTACGTGCCGATGGCCTTCCTCGAGGCGACCTACGGCGAGCTGACCGACGCCGTCCTGCGCTGGAACGGCGCCGAGCGAAGGCTCGAGCTCGAGCGGCGGCGGGCGCGGCGGCTCGCGGTGTCGACCGACGTCGTCCACCTCCAGGGGATCACGACGGTCGTCTTCGAGCTCCCCGAGGAGCCGCGCTACCGGATCGACGAGCGGCCCGGGGCGGTGGTGGTCGAGGTGACCGGCGACACGCTCGAGGGGGAGTCGGTCCCCCGCGTCGACGAGCCGCTCGTCGAGTCGATCGAGATCGGCGGGCGTCGGATCGTCCTGCGGCTCGCCCCCGGTGCCGGGGCGGACAGCTACACCCTCGCCTCCCCGTTCCGGCTGGTCTTCGACGTCCACCCGGCGGCGGCGACTGGTCCGGGGGAGGCGGTTCCCGAGCTCGAGGCGCCGCCGCCGCCCGAGGGGGTGCGCACGATCGTCCTCGACCCGGGCCACGGTGGCAGCGAGACCGGGGCGATCGGGCCGAGCGGGGTGGCCGAGAAGGAGCTCACCCTGCGGCTCGCCCGCTCGCTCAAGGAGCGGCTGGAGACCGGCCTCGGCGTCCGGGTGGTGCTGACCCGCGACGAGGACGCGAGCCTGCCGCTCGAGACGCGCACGGCGATCGCCAACCAGAACAAGGCGGACCTGTTCGTCTCGCTGCACCTCAACTCGGCGCTCGGCGCGGCGGCCCGGGGGGCGGAGACCTACTTCCTGTCGGCCACCGCGAGCGACGAGCGGGCGGCGCGCTCGGCGGCGGCGGAGAACCGGCCGGCCGAAGAAGGCGGCGCAGGGGCCGGCGACGACCCGCTCCACGAGCTCCAGCTCATGCTCTGGGACCTGGCGCAGAGCCACTTCCTCTCCCAGAGCCAGCGGCTGGCGACGCTGATCCAGGGGGAGCTCAACTCGGCGCTCGCGCTGCGCGACCGCGGGGTGAAGCAGGCGCCGTTCGTCGTGCTGATGGGGGCCGCGATGCCGGCGGTGCTCGTCGAGCTCGGCTTCCTGTCGAACCCGGAGGAGGAGGAGCGGCTCCAGGACCCGGCCTACCGGAGCGAGCTGACCGCGGCGCTGGCGCGGGCGATCGGGCGCTACAAGCGCGAGGTGGAGGGCACTCCCGAGCCGACGGAGGGAGCCGAGGAGACCGAGGCGGCCCGGGCCGGGGAGGAGGAGCCGGCAGGCGGGACGGACGGAGCCGGGCGGCGGGCGCGGGGCGGGGCGCGGCGGTGAGCGGCCGCGCCCGGCTCGTCCTGGCGCTCGCCGGCGCCCTGGCGGTGCTCGCCCTCGTCGCGGCGCTGGTCTGGTGGTGGCTCGCGCGGCGCGCGGGGGGAGCGGAGGGCGACGGGCCCGGCGGGCCCGGCGCCACCGTCGAGGTCGAGGTCGACCTCTACTTCCCCGGCGAGGGGGCGGCGCTCGCCCGCGAGCGGCGCCGGCTCGCGGTGCCGGAGGACCCCGAGGGGCGGCTCCTCGCCCTCGCCCGGGCGGTCCTCGGCGGGCCGCGGTCGCCGTCGCTCCTGGCCCCGATGCCGGCGGGCGTCGAGGCGCGCGGCGTCTACCTGACCGCGGGTGGCGACGCCTACCTCGACCTGGTGTCGGCCGAGGAAGGGGCGGCGCCGCCCGCCGGCGGCTCGACCGAGGAGATGCTCCGCGTCTACAGCCTGGTCAACTC
>Ga0299913_10003034_pt1 | contig 13552 bp, 11 predicted proteins | sample RVTome_9_FD_201360 | JGI IMG/M metagenome (GOLD analysis project Ga0299913, IMG submission 201360) | Soil microbial communities from uranium-contaminated site in the Upper Colorado River Basin, Wyoming, United States - RVT155D38 (version 2) ... | reverse complement strand
CGGGCAGCTCGGCGCCCTGGTAGCGGTTCGCCACGAGGCGCGCGATCGGAACCGTCATGTCGGCCCGCATCGCGAGGAGCTCGCCGCGATCGGAGAAGAACCTGTGCGCCGCCGGCGCCCCGGCGGAATCGCCCCCGCGAGCGAGCGTCTCGTCGTACTCCACCGTTGGCGTCGCGACCTCGCCGTAGCCGAAGCTCTCGAACACGGCGGCCAGCCGCGCCTGCAGGGCGCGCAGCTCGCGCATTTCGTCGGGCAGGATGTCCCGTGTACCGGGCGGAATGGGATGAGTCATTGGTCGTCCCTAGTCCCGGCCGAGCTTGTCTTAAGCCGGCACGCGATCGACCGCGACGCGGTCAATCCGGGCCCCGAGATCACGTAGTCGATCGTCGATAGCTTCGTAGCCGCGGTCGATCTGCACGATGTTGCCGATCTCCGAGGTGCCCTCGGCGGCCAGCGCAGCGATGAGCATCGCCATCCCCGCCCGGATGTCCGGGCTCTCGACCCGCTCACCGTGAAGCCGGCTCGGACCGCTGACGATCGCCCGGTGGGGATCGCAGAGCGTGATCCGAGCGCCCATGGCAACGAGCTTGTCGACGAAGAACAAGCGATTCTCGAACATCTTCTCGAAGATCAGGATGGTGCCGTCGGCCTGCGTCGCCAGCGCCAGCGCGATCGAAGTCAGGTCGGCCGGAAACGCGGGCCAAGGACCGTCCTCGATCTTGGGGATCGCGTCGCCGAGGTCGTCGCGCACGGCGAGGTGCTGGTCGGAGGAGACGACGATGTCCGCGCCGTCCACCTCGGAGCGAAGCCCGACTCGGCCGAACGCCCGGCGGATCATGCGCATGTCGTCGGGCTCGGTGTCACGGATCCGCAGGTCGCCGCGCGTCGCGGCAGCGAGGGCCATGAAGCTTGCGACCTCGATGTGATCGGGACAGATGCGATGGGTCGCGCCGCCGAGCTTGTCCCGGCCGTGGACCGTCATCACGTTCGAGCCGATGCCGTCGATCCGCGCGCCCATCTTCACGAGCAGCCGCGCGAGGTCCTGCACGTGCGGCTCGGACGCCGCGTTCGAGATCGTGGTCGGCCCCGGGGTCAGCGCCGCCGCCATCAGCGCGTTTTCGGTGCCCATGACCGAAGGCTCGTCCATGAACACGGCGCACGGCTTCAGGCCGCCGTCGTTGGCCGTGAGCTCGATCCAGCGCGACCCTTCGACCCTCGCCCCCATGTCGATGAACGCGTCGAGGTGCGGGTCGAGCCGGCGGCGGCCGATGAAGTCTCCGCCCGGCGGCGGCATCCGCGCCTCTCCAAAGCGGGCGAGCAGCGGCCCGGCGAGCAGGAACGACGCGCGAATCCGGGCCGAGAGCTCCTCGTCGGGTGCCGATTCCGTGATCGCGTCGGCCTGGAGGCGCAGCTCGTTCGCGCCCGTCCACTCCACCTTCACGCCCATCCGCTCCAGGATCGCGACCTGCGCCTCCGTGTCGCGGATGCGGGGAAGGTTCTGAAGCAAGAGCTCCTCGTCGGTGAGCAGGCAGGCGGCGATGATCGGCAGAGCCGCGTTCTTGTTGCCGGCGGCGGAGATCTCCCCGGTCAAAGGGGCGCCGCCCTGAATCACGAATTTCTCCGTCATGCTCGTGGCTAGGGTAATGCAGAGCACGTGAGCGTCCCGACACGACAAGAGGCATGGGACCTCGTCTGCGAGTGGGTGGAATCGGATTCGTTGCGCAAGCACCTGCTCGGCGTCGAGGCCGCGATGGTCGCCTATTCCCGCCGGCTCGGGGGCGACGAGGAGCTGTGGGCCGTCACCGGTCTCGTCCACGACCTCGATTACGAGCGCCACCCCGATCTGGACGACACGGAGAACGGACACCCGCGTACGGCGCTGCGGCTCTTCGCCGAGCTCGACTGGCCCCGGGAGCTGATCGACGCCGTCGCCGGGCATGCGACCTTCCTGGAGGTGCCGCGTCAGACCGATCTCGCCAAGGCGCTGTTCGCGGTCGACGAGCTTTCCGGGTTCATCGCGGCCTGCGCGCTCGTCCGGCCGACGGGAATCGAGGGAATGAAGCCCAAGTCCGTGAAGAAGAAGCTGAAGCAGCCATCGTTCGCCGCCGGCGTCAACCGCGACGAGGTGCGCCAGGGCGCCGAAGAGCTTGGAGTCGACTTCGACCAGCACGTCCAGTTCGTGATCGACGCGATGGCGGCGCGCAGCGAAGAGCTGGGATTGGGGCCGCGCGAGCCCACGCCCGGCGAGTCAGCCATCCAGTGAAGCTGCGCTGGAAGATCGCGGTCAGCGTGGTGATTGGCCTCGCCATCCTGCTCGCGATCAACACGATCACCACGGGCGGCCAGACCAAGCAGGCGGAGACGACCGTCAGCGACGGCCGGGTCCTGAACCTCAGTCGCGGCGACGTGCAGATAACCGACAGCGGCGAGCCTGCCGGGAACGGGCAGCCCATCGTGTTGCTCCATTGCTACACGTGCTCAATACGTTGGTACGACGGCCTCGAGCCGCTGCTCACAGACGGGCACAGGGTCATCCGGATCGACCTGCTGGGCCACGGCGGCTCGGAGAAGCCCGAGTCGGGCTACGCGATCGAGAACCAGGCCGCGCTCGTCGCCGAGGCGATGAACGCTCTGGAGGTCGATGGTGCGCTGGTCGCCGGACATTCCCTCGGCGCGATGGTCACGGCCTCGCTTGCCGAGCAGTCGAGCCAGCTCGTCGACCGCGCGGTCGTTATCGACATGGCGCCCAATACGAGCGACTTCGGAGACGGTCTGCCGTTCGTCAACCGGATCAGCCGCGCGCCGGTGATCGGCGAGGCGCTTTGGCGGATCACGCCGGACTTCTTGATCCGCGACAACCTCGGCGTCTCGTTCGCCCCGGGCTACGACTTCGCCCAGGGGTTCGACGACCCGGATACCCCCGTGGAGGACCTGCGAGCGATGTCCTATACGTCATACGACCAGACGCCCGACGAAGCCGACGACTTCGTCGCGGAGCTGCCGCTGGACGAGCGCTTCAAGCAAAACCCGGTGCCGCTCCTCGTGATGTTCGGCGCCGAGGACCAGCTCTTCGACGTCGACGCCGCGGTCGAGGGGTTCGCCGATGTGCCTGGTGTGCAGAGCGAGATCGTCGCGGACGCCGGGCACGCCCCGCAGGTGGAGCAGCCCCAGGAGGTCGCGAGCCTCCTCGAACGCTTCGCCGTCGAAACGGAGCCGGATGAGCCGCGCGCCGAGCGCCGGCAACGCCCCGACAGTGATAAGCAACGGGGCGGCAAGGCAGACCGCAGGGACCGGGCGAAGGGCAAACGCTCGCGAACCGGCAAGCCGAACGCGAACAAACGCCAGCGGAATGGAGACCGGCAGTGATGAGCACCGACACAGCCTCTTCGAGCACCGACGTCGCGGTGCGCTGCGAGGGCCTCGCACGGCGCTACGGGGAGGGCGACGCCGCGGTGGACGCCGTCGCCGACGTAACGCTCGACTTTCCGGCTGGTCAGCTGACCAGCATCGTCGGTCCCTCGGGGTCCGGCAAGTCCACCTTGATGCATCTGCTTGCCGGCCTCGACCGGCCGACGGCCGGTCGGGCCTGGGTCGATGGCACTGAGATCACGCGGCTGGGCGACTCCGAGCTGACCGCGCTGCGACGCGACAAGCTCGGATTCATCTTCCAGTTCTTCAACCTGATCCCGGTGCTCGACGCCGAGGAGAACATCAACCTGCCGATGCGCATCGCCGGCCGCCGCGCCGACCCGGGATGGCTTGATCAACTGCTCGACACGGTCGGGATCGCGGACCGCCGCAGCCACCGCCCGGCGGAGCTCTCCGGCGGCCAGCAGCAGCGGGTGGCGATCGCCAGGGCGCTGGTCTCCAAGCCGGCAGTGGTGTTCGCCGACGAGCCCACCGGAAACCTGGATTCCGGCTCGTCCGCCCAAGTGCTCGAGCTGTTGCGGCGCTCGGTCGACGAGCTCGGTCGCACGGTGGTGATCGTCACGCACGACCCGCGAGTCGCCTCTTACGCGGATCGCGTCGTGCTCCTGGTCGATGGCCGGGTCGCGACCGACACCAGGGTCGAGGGCGAGGATCAGGTCCTCGAGCTGATGCGCTCCGTATAGGGCGATGCTCGGCCTCGCGGTTCGCAACTTCTCGGCCCGGAAGTTCCGCGCCTTGTCCACCGCGCTCGCTGTCTTCTTCGGGGTCGCAATGGTGGCGGGCACCCTGCTTCTGACTGAATCCGTCAACCGCTCTTTCGACGAGCTCTTCGGCGAGGTGAACGCGGAGATCGACGTCACCGTGCGCTCCCACGTCGAGGTCGAGGGGGAGTTCGGCGCACCGCCGCCGCCCTTCGGCGCCTCCGTTCTGCGCCGCGTGCGCGACATCGACGGTGTCGCGACGGCCGAAGGCATCATCGCTGACCCCACGATCAGCATCCTCGACGATGAGGGCGAGCGGATCGGCCCGCAAATGGGTCCGCCCCACATCGCTGCCTCGGTGGTCGAGGCCGAACAGTTCCAGTCGCTCACGGTGATCGATGGCGAGGAGCCGGCCGGACCCGACGAGGTCGCGATCGACGAGACGAGCGCCGAGGACGGCCAGTTCGAGGTCGGCGATCAGGTGCGAATCACCGGCGCGGCGGGCGCCAAGGACTACACGCTGGTCGGGATCACCGAGTTTGGCTCCGGAACCTCGCTCGGCGGTGCCAGCCTCGCCCTCTTCACGCTGCCGGAGGCGCAGCGACTGACCGACAAGCAGGGCCAGTACGACGAGATCGACATCGTCGCCGAGGAAGCGGTCTCCGAGCAGGAACTGGCCAGAACGGTGGCCGCCAGGGTGGGCGGCGGATTCGACGTTCGCACGGGCGGCCAGACGGCCGACGAGGACGCCGGGGACATCCAGGAGGGATTCGGTTTCCTCTCCACGGCGTTGCTGGTCTTCGCAGGAATCGCCGTGTTCGTCGGTGGGTTCCTGATCTTCAACACATTCTCGATCACGATCGCCCAGCGCGTCCGGGAGTTCGCCATGCTGCGCACGCTCGGGGCCTCGGCGCGCCAGGTCATGGTGGCGGTCCTGGCCGAGGCCGCGCTGATCGGCCTGCTTGCCTCCGCGCTGGGGATCGCGGGCGGCTTCGGGTTCGTGGAGCTGGTTAAGAGCCTGTTCGAGGCGATGGGCTTCGACCTGCCGGTCAGCTCGTTGCGGCTCGAGCTCAGCATGGTCCTGATCGCTGGTGCCGTCGGGCTCGGCACGACCGTCCTGTCGGCGCTCGTGCCGGCGCTACGCGCTACGCGGGTCGCGCCGTTGGAAGCGCTGCGCGAGAGCGGTGGTTCGCTCGAAAGCGCTGAACGCACGGGACGCCGGCGCGCGACCATCGCCGCGATCCTCACGCTGCTCGGCGTCGTGCTCATCGGGCTCGGTCTGTTCGCGGGCGGCGAGGTGGAGGCTGTTCTCAGCCAGCTCGGCCTCGGCCTCGTGTTCCTCTTCGTCGGGTTGGCGATGCTCGGCGGGCGCTTCGTGCCGCCTCTCGCCAGCGCCATCGGCTGGCCGATCCAGCGCCTGCGCGGAGTCACAGGCCGCCTCGCCCGCGAGAACTCCCAGCGCCATCCGGGCCGCACCGCCACGACCGCCGCCGCCCTCATGATCGGCGTCGCCCTCGTGGTCTTCGTGGGCGTCTTCTCCTCCTCGCTCAAGGCATCGATCACGGAGACCCTGGACAAGCAGTTCGCGGGCGACGTGTCGATCCTCAACAAGGACGGCTTCTCCCCCATTCCCGCGCGCGTCTCCGAGGAGGTGGCCGCAATCGACGGGGTCGGAGTCGTCTCGCCACTCGCCTCGGTGCCGGCGCGAATCGACCCCTTGGACGAGGAGATCCTGCTGGCCGGGCTCGAGCCGATGGGACTGAACGAGATCACGAACCTCGATTGGGTGGAGGGCTCGGACGACACGCTCACCGAGCTGGGCGCAACGGGCGCGCTGATCGAGGACGGCTGGGCGGAGGACAACGATGTCGCCGTCGGCGATCGCATCGAGGTGATCGGCCCAGGCGGCGACGTGGTAGCGGCGACCGTGGCGGGCAGCGTCCGCGACGCCGCAGGGCTGTTCGTGCAGACCGTGGCGCTGCCCAGGGCCACGGTTCGCGACGAGTTCGGCACCCGCGACGACTTCATGTCGCTGATCGGGTTCGCGCCGGGCGCGGATGCCGAGGCCACGCGGGCGCGGATCGAAACGCTTGTCGAAGAACGTTTTCCGAACACCGAGGTACAGGACCAGGAGGAGCTGAAGGCCAGTCAGAGCGCCCAGATCGACCAGATCGTGATGCTGATCTACGTCCTCCTGGGGCTGTCGGTGATCGTTTCGGTCTTCGGGATCGTCAACACGCTCGCGCTGACGATCCTCGAGCGCACCAGGGAGCTGGGAATGCTGCGCGCGATCGGCACATCGCGCCGTCAGGTGCGGCGCATGGTGCGCTACGAATCGGTGATCAACGCCCTGCTGGGAACCGTGGTGGGTACGGTGATCGGCTTGCTGCTGGCCGCCGCGGCGGTGACGGCACTGGAGGACGAGGGCCTCATCCTCTCGATTCCGGTCGGCCTGCCCATCGTGGTACTGATTGCAGCCATCGGCCTGGGCGTGCTCGCTGCGATCGGCCCGGCTCGCCGCACATCCCGCCTGAACGTGATCGAGGCGCTTCAGTACGAGTAGCCCCGCGGTCTAACGCCAGCGGCCGCCGCTCTTGGCCCAGCTCGTCAGGTGGTCGACGCCGCAGAAGTGGTCGGCGATCCGGTGCTCGCCGCGGTGACGGATCAGGTCGATGCGAACGTCGTCGAGCTCGACGTCGCACACCGAGCAGCGGTAGTTCCCGTCGAGCTGGCTTGGCTCGGCGCCCGGATCCCAGTGCGCGCCCTGGAGCCCCCACGGGACCGCGTGCTCCAGCCGGCAGAAGACCGCACGGCGCTCGCCCGCGGGCTCGTAGGCGCGAAAGCCGTCGTTGGCCTCAACCGCGATGCCGCACCAGCTGCACTTCGCGACGGCCATCACAGCGAGAGGATCGGGTAGCGTCGCGACCGGAGCATGGGAGACGCTTTGAGGATAGTCGCGCTCGATGGCGACGAGACCGGACAGGAGTTGCTCGAGCAGGCTTTGCGGCTCCTCGATCCAGGGCTGCTGGGCTTCGATGTCGCCGTCGAGCATTTCGACCTCTCGCTCGAACACCGGCGCGCGACGGCGAACGAGGTATGCGCCCAGGCAGCCGCCCGCATGCTCGAGACCGGCCTGGGGCTGAAGGCGGCGACGATCACGCCGGAGGGAGCCGATGACTTCGGCAGCCCCAACCGCATCCTGCGGGAGGCGCTCGACGGCAAGGTGATCGTGCGGACCGGTCGGCGCCGAGTCGGTGCTGCTGGGACTGGACGCCGACCTCCGCACCACCGTGGCGATGGCCGAGGCGCCGCACGGTACCGCGCCGGCGCTGCGCGGTAAGAACGTCGCGAACCCCATGGCCATGATTCTCGCCGTGGCGTCGTTGCTGCACTACCAGGGCGAGGCCGAGAGCGCCTCACGCGCGATCTACGAAGCGGTGCTGGAAACGGTCGCAGTCGGGACCCGCACGCCCGACCTGGGCGGTCATGCGAGCACCTCCGGGTTCACGGACGCAGTAATCGCGCTGGTCGGGCGCAAACTCGAAAGGCCGTCGCTGGGCCAGTCGGCCTGAGTCGGCTTCCATTGCTGGCCCGCGCGACATAGGATTCCGCCAGGATGGAGGCTGGAGCCGAAGCCATCGGGCGCCCCGCGGGAGCCTTGACGCGCGCCCAGCGGCTCGCCGGCAGATATCCGGCACGCGTTGCGATCGCGCTGGTCGTGGTGATCGCATTGACGCTGGTGGCCACGGAGGGCCTTCACGACACGGCTCAGACGAGCCTCAACGGACTCTCATACGGCGCCATCTACGCCCTCGGCGCAGTCGGCCTGACCCTCGTGTACGGGATCCTGAAGCTGGTCAACTTCGCGCACGGCGACTTCCTGACCTTCGGCGCGTATATGGCGTTCCTGGTCAACGTCACGTGGGAGCTGCCGTTCGTGCTTGGCGTCGTGATGGCGGTCGTGGCCACCGCGGCCCTCGGGCTCCTGCTCGAACGGATCATGTGGCGCCCAATGCGCGGGAAGGGCGCGGGCATGCTGCAGCTGCTCCTCATGTCGATCGGCCTGGCGCTCGTCTTGCGCAACGTCATCCAGTACATCTGGGGCTCGGAGTTGCGGCAGCTCAACGTCGACGTCTTCTCAACCGTCTCCTTGCTGGGCCTACGCATCGGGCGCACGGAACTGATCGTGGTGGTGATCGGCGTCGTCGTCCTGCTCGCCGTGGGGCTGCTCCTGCGTTTCTCACTCCTCGGCAAGCAAATGCGGGCTGTATCCGACAGCATCGACCTGGCGGAGACGTCCGGGATCGACACCGGACGCGTCATCACCTACACATGGCTCTTGGCCGGCGGGCTCGCGGGGCTCGCGGGGGCTCTGATCGGCGCGATCACGAACGTCAAGCCCGAGTTGGGCTTCGAACTGCTCCTGCCGATCTTCGCCGTGGTCGTGCTGGGAGGAATTGGTAACGCGTTCGGGGCCTTATCGGCCGGAATCGTCCTCGGGCTCGTGATCGAGTGGTCGACGCTGATCATCGATGCACGCTGGAAGCTTGCGATCGGGTTCGTCGTCCTGATCCTGGCGCTGATGATCCGGCCGCAGGGAATCTTCGGGAAGGCGAGGGCGGTTTGACCGGGCTCCACGAGCTCTTCACGCTGGCCATCAGCTTCGACGCGCTGACCGATATCGCGTTCTGGACGAGTGTGGGCGTCCTGGCGGGGACCTACACGATCTTCGCGCTCGGGCTTCAGATCAACGTCGGCTACACGGGCGTGATCAATTTCGGTCAGGTGGGCTTCGCCGCGATGGGCGCGTACACGATGGCAATCCTCGTCACGGAGGCGGGCTTCAACTTTTGGCTCTCGCTCCCGCTCGCCGTGCTGGTCACGATCGGCTTTGGCCTCCTGATCGGGATGCCGGCGTTGCGCCTGCGGGCGGACTACTTCGCGATCACTACGATCGCCGCCGCCGAGGCGATTCGCTTCACGGCCCAGAACGCGCGTGATCTGACCGGCGGCAATCAAGGGCTGCTCGGCTTCGGCGACGCTTGGGACTCGGTCTCGGACACGATCGAGGGTTGGCTGGAATGGCTCGGCTGGAGCAACCCGGAGACCCTGTTCCCGCTGCTCATCGTGGTCTGGTTGGTCGCGCTGCTCGCCGCCGGGGGTCTCTCCGTGCTGCAGCGGACCCCCTGGGGCCGCGTGCTCAGGGCCATCCGGGAGGATGAGGACGCAGCGCGCGCGCTCGGCAAGAACGTCTTCGTCTACAAGCTCCAGTCCCTCGCCATCGCGGCAACGCTGGGGGCGATCTCCGGCTTCTTCATTGCCCTCAATCTCAACTTCATCAATCCGGACGTGTTCCAGCCGCTCGTCACGTTCCTGGGCTACGCAGTCCTAATCCTCGGCGGGCTCGCCAGCTATTGGGGAGTTGCCGTCGGCGGGATCATCTTCTGGACGCTGCTCGAAGGCCTGCGCTTCATCGATCTGCCGCTCGAGGACGCCCAGGTTGCAGCGCTCAGGTTTATCCTCGTCGGGCTGGCCCTCATTCTGCTCATGGCCTTCCGTCCGCAGGGCATCTTCGGGAAGCGCGAGGAGATGGTGCTCGGTGACTGACACCACGGCGGCGACGATGTCCGCGGACGGGGCCAAAGCGCTCGAGATCAGCGATCTGTACAAGAGCTTCGGCGGCATCCACGCGGTGAACGGCGCCGAGTTCTCCGTCCGCGAGGGCTCGATCACCGCACTCATCGGCCCGAACGGAGCCGGTAAGACGACCCTGTTCAACGTCGTCACCGGCTTCTACCGCCCGCAGGCCGGCGCGATCAGCTACAAGGGCGAGTCGATCTTTGGCCAGCGTCCGCATACCATCGCCCGTCGCGGCATGGTCCGCACCTTCCAGATCACCAAGGCGTTGGCCGCAATGCCGGTGATCGACAATATGTTGCTGGCCGGCCCGCGCCAGCCGGGAGAGAGCCTGCTGGGCCTGCTGACTCAACCCCGCGGCGCGCGAGCGCGCGAGCGCCAGCTGGAGGAGCACGCGTTCGAGTTGCTCAAGACGTTCAACCTGGACGGGAAGGCAGATGAATACGCCGGCACGCTCTCGGGCGGGCAGCGCAAGCTGCTGGAGCTTGCTCGGGCGCTGATGACGGAGCCCGACATGGTCCTCCTCGACGAGCCGATGGCGGGCATCAATCCGACGCTTGGCCGGCGCCTCCTGGAGCACATCGAGCAGCTGCGCGAGGAGCGCGGCGTCACGTTTCTCTTCGTCGAGCACGACATGGACGTGGTGATGAAGCACTCGGACGAGGTTGTCGTGATGGCACAGGGTGCCGTCATCGCGCAAGGCTCGCCCGATGACATCCGCGGCGACCAGCGCGTGGTCGACGCGTATCTGGGTGCTGGCCCCGCCGCCGAGGAGGTCGGCAGGCCGCCTGCCGGACGGGAGCGGGCGCGAAAGGACGCCGAGCCGATATTGAGCGTTTCGGGCCTCGTCGCCGGATACACCCGTGAGGTCGACATCCTCGGCGGCGTCGACATCGAGGTGCGAGAGGGCGAGATCGTGACGATCGTCGGGCCGAACGGCGCCGGTAAGTCGACACTGATGAAGGCGATCTTCGGACTCGTTCCGCCGCGCGCGGGAACCATCGAGCTGCGTGGTAGCGAGATCACCGGCGAGCGCCCCCACAACGTCACGCGCCGTGGCGTCAGCTACGTCCCCCAGCTCGACAACATCTTCCCCACCCTGACGGTCCTGGAGAACCTCGAAGTGGGAGGAATCGCGGGCCTCGAGGGCCCGGCGGAGGAGCGGATCAACCAGATGTTCGAGCTCTTCCCGCGCCTCGAAGAGCGCCGCCGCCAGCAGGCCGGGACGATGTCCGGCGGCGAGCGCCAGATGCTGGCCATGGCGACGGCGTTGATGCCCGAGCCGCAGGTCCTGCTGCTCGACGAGCCATCCGCCGGCCTCGCCCCTGCCTTCGTCGACGCCATCTTCGAGAAGGTCGAGGACGTCAACGCGACCGGAGTGACGATCCTGATGGTCGAGCAGAACGCGAGGCGGGCCCTGGCGATGTCGAGCCGTGGCTACGTGCTGGACCTGGGAACCAACCGGTTCGAAGGCGCCGGCTCGGAGCTGCTCGCCGATCCCAAGGTGGCGGACCTGTACCTCGGCGGCGGTCGCGGGCGGGTGGACGCCGGCGCTCAGGACAACGGGTCCGGCTGAGAACGCGAAGCGGCCGGGAGCTCGAGCTCCCGGCCGCTTGCTTCCGCCTGGCGAATTGCCGAGCGGATCTCGTCCTTGGCTGACGGTTACTCGGCAGCACCTCCGCCACTGCCCCCGAATTCGACCTCGCTGGTCGCCTCCAGCTCCTGGCCTCGGAAGGCGAAGACGTCGAAGACACCGGTCTCGGGATCGCCGGCGTCATTCAATTCGATATCGCCGGTGACTCCCTGATAGTCGATGTCGTCGCCGTTTTGCAGCGCCTCGATTGCATCCGGGAGCTCCTCCCAGGTGTACTCGTCGCCCGGGGCGTTGGTGACGTCCCGCAGGATCTCAGCCATGTCGGCTCCTTCGGTGGAGCCGGCGGCGACTGCTGCCAGGTAGCACAGAATCACGTTGTCGAAATTCTGCGCGTTGAACGGGGCCCGCGGGGGTCCTTCAGACGAGTCGAACAGCTCGTCGAACGCGGCGCCGGGACCTTGGTCGGGCGCACCGGGAGCGGTTGCCCTCATGCCCTGGATGACTTCCTCACCAACCAGCTCGGCGAGGTTGGGGAACGCCAGGCCGTCCGGACCGAACGCCTTCTCCGGATCCCAGTCGCCGGTCCGCACGAGCGCGGCGCCGACCTTGTCAAAGGGATCGGGGAAGTCGATGATCATGATCGCGTCGGGGCTACCCGAGACGATCTGCGCGGCCTCCGAGTTGTAGTTCGGCTGCTTGACGTCGTAGACGACCGTTTCGCCGACGGTGCCGCCCTTCTCCTCCCAGGCCGTGGTGAGCTCATCCGCGAGCCCCGTGCCGTAGGAGTCGTTGCGGGCACCGATGTTGATCGTCATGCCGTCGGCTCCGCCGATCCCGTCCTCGATCACATCCGCCAGGAGCGGGCCCTGGAACGTGTCCGCGGGCGCGGTCCGGAAGAGGAAATCGTCGTCCTCGAGATCGGTGATCTCCGGGCTCGTGGACGCGGGTGAGATCTGCAGGATCTCTTCGCGCGTGGAAACGGACTCTGCCACAGGGATCGTGCTACCGGAAGCCCAGGCACCGTTGAAGCAGGTCGCGCCTTCGCTGGCGAGCTTGCGCGCCGCCTGCGTGGCCGCCTGCGGGTCGGTCTGGGTGTCCTCGGTCAGCGACTCGATGGAATGATCGGCGCCTACCTCTTCGATCGCGGCGTTGATCTCATCAAGAGCCAGGCCGATGGCCTTCTCACCTGCTGGGGCGAACGGCGCCAAGCCTCCCGTTTGGGGAACCAGGTTGCCGATCACAAGTTCCAGGGACTCACCTTCTCCGCCCCCGCCACCGCCGTCGTCATCGTCGTCCCCGCACGCGGCGATGCCAAATGACGCGAATGCGGCCATGGCAAGCGTGAGCAAAACAAACTTCAGCCTTCCCATCAACGTTCCTCTCCTCGTAGGTCTGCAGCGATTTTAAGCACCGCTTACCTCCCATTCCTATCAGGGCTGCCAGCGGCAGGTCAACCATGCGGAATGGGTCCTTGACCCTTATGCGAACATATGTTCGTAGTGATCGGATGCGCCCTGATCCCGCGATTTGAGCTGGTCGCCGCTCTTGGCGAGCGGCGCGAGCTGCTGACCAGAGCGGTCGCGGTCGCCCCCGAGCCGGGCGGGCCGCAGATCGTCGGCGAGACCTCGGGTGCGGCTGAGGCATTCGGCGTCACGGCGGGGATGCGATTGGCTGAGGCGCTCGCCCGCTGCCCTGCCCTGCATCTGATTCCGCCCGACCACGCGCGGGCCGAGGAGGCCTGGGAGCAGCGGCTTCGGGCGCTGGAGGGAATCGGGGCGACCGTCGAGTCCTGGCGAGCCGGTGAGGCGTTCTTCGGCGTCGACGGATTGCGCGGGCTGTGGGGGCGCCCCGAGCGCGTCTTGGAGCGGGCGCACCGCGCGCTTGGCCGCGGCGCCAGGCTGGGCGCGGGCCCCACCAGGCTCTGTGCGCTGGCCGCGGCCCAGCGTGCTCGGCCCCGGCATGGGCGCACCGAGCGGATCGTTGTCGACGAGCGCGGGGCCCGGGCGTTTCTGGAGTCGCTTCCGGTCGCGCTCCTGCGCTACCGCCTCGGCGACGATGCGGCCTGGCTCGCCGATGGCGGTGTGCAGCTTCGCTCCCCGAGCTCCTCCGCGGGGTGGGCGGGCATCAACCTGACCGACACCCTGGAGCGCCTCGGCGTCACCACGCTGGGCGAGCTCGCCGCCTTGCCGGA
>Ga0299913_10003033_pt1 | contig 13553 bp, 13 predicted proteins | sample RVTome_9_FD_201360 | JGI IMG/M metagenome (GOLD analysis project Ga0299913, IMG submission 201360) | Soil microbial communities from uranium-contaminated site in the Upper Colorado River Basin, Wyoming, United States - RVT155D38 (version 2) ... | reverse complement strand
CGCCAGTACCAGCAGCGGGTCGCCTGGAGGAGGTTCCCGCCGATCGTCCCCATCTGCCGGAGCTGGGGGGAGGCCGCCAGGCGGCAGGCCTCGCGGAGCGTCTGCGGGATCTCCTCCGAGCGCTCGAGCTCGGCGAGTGTCGTGCCCGCCCCGACGCGCACGCCGCCTCCCTCGACTCCACGAGGCAGAAGCGCGCGCACGTCGGCGAGCGCGTCCGTCTGCACGAGCCCGTCCCGCAGGAGCGGCACGAGGTCCGTACCCCCCGCGAGCGGGGTACCCTCCACGTTCTCGAGGGACGACGGCCTAGAGAGCGTAGGCCCGCTCACGCGCCTCCCTGAGCGCCCTGAGCATCTCCTCGCGTGTGATGGGAAGCGAGCGGACGTCCGCTCCCGTCGCGTCCCGGATGGCGTTCGCGATCGCCGCCGCGGTCGGGATGATCGGCGGCTCGCCGAGGCCTTTCGAGCCGAGACTCGTCAGGTGCTCGTCGGGGATGTCGAGAAGGTCGACGACGATCTCAGGGACGTCGGCGATCGTCGGCAGCTTGTAGGCGTCGAGCGTGACCGTCAGCGCTTCGCCGCTCTCCGGGTCGAGAAGCCGCTGCTCGGAGAGGGTGTGCCCGATCCCCTGGACGATCCCGCCCTCGACCTGGCTCGACGCGCCGAGCGGATTGACGATCCGGCCCACGTCGTGGATCGCCGCGATCCGCTCGACGCGGATCTCTCCGGTCTCGACGTCGACAGCGACCTCCGCGACCTGGACGCCGAAGGTCAGGATCCGCATGCCGGCCGGGTTCGGGCCGCGCGAGCCCTTCGCCAGGATCTGCCCGTCGCCGAGGAGGCCCGTGACCTCCTCGAGCGCCCAGGAGCCGCCGTTCTCCGAGAGGATCCGCCCGTCGCGGAGCGAGAGCACCCGCTCCTCGAGCTGGAAGCGCTGTGCGGCGATCTCGAGGATCTGGCGGGCTGCGTCGGCCGCGGCCGCGCGCACGGCAGGCCCCATGCTCGGCGTTGTGGACGAGCCCGCGGAGATGGCCGCGTAGGGCCCGCGGGCGGAGTCGCCGAGCGCCACGGTCACGCGCTCCAGCGGGAGGCCGAGCTCCTCGGCGGCGATCTGCGCCATGGCGGTGCGCGTCCCCGTGCCGATGTCCTGCATCGCCGTGACGACGGTCGCGCTCCCGTCGGAGCCGACGCGCACCCACGCGTACGAGGGCGGCCCGCCGCCGCCGAACCAGATCTGGCTCGCGAGGCCGACTCCGCGGCGCCACGGCCCGTCCGAGCGCGCCCGGACCTCCTCGCGGCGCGCCCAGTGCGGCTCGGCGCGCCGGTAGCACTCGGCGAGGTTCTTCGCCGAGAACGGCCGCCCGTCCACGGGGTCGGCGTCCGCCCCGTTCCGCCTTCGCAGCTCCAGCGGATCGAGCTCGAGCTTCGCGGCCAGCTCGTCGAGCAGGCACTCGAGGCCGAACGTCCCCTCGACGAAGCCCGGCGCGCGGAAGGCGTCGTTGGGCCCCGTGTTGAGCTTCGCGCCGAGCTCGGCCGTGCGGACGTTCTCGCACGCGTAGAGCATCTTCAGCGGGCCGGCCGTCGAGCTGACGAATCCGTCCCAGCCGACCGCCATGACGAACTCGCCCTCGAGCGCGGTCAGCGTCCCGTCCGCGCGGGCCCCCGCGCGCAACCGCTGGATCGTCGCGTTCCTGTTCCCGCTCGCGAGGTTCTCCTCCCGCCGCGTGAGCGCGCAGCGCACGGGGCGCCCGGTGCGCCTGGCCAGCTCCGCCGCCAGGTACGTGTAGTCGCCGGGGTCGCCCTTCGCGCCGAAGCCGCCGCCCATGTACTCGCAGACCACCCGCACCTTGTCGGGCGGCAGGCCGAGGCGCTTGGCGATGTCCTTGCGGACGCCCCAGATCCACTGGGTCGAGATGTAGACGGTGAGCTCGTCTCCCTCCCAGGCGCATACGGCCTGGTGCGTCTCGAGCGCGTTGTGCAGCACCGTGGCCGTGCGGTACTCGGCCTCGACGACCACGTCCGCCTCGGCCAGCCCGCGCTCGACGTCGCCCCGTTCGTACCGGTCGGGCTCGTCGATGAGCTGCCCGCGCGCGACGGCCTCGTCGGGATCGAGCAGCGGCTCCAGCACCTCCCACTCGACCTCGGCGAGGGCGAGCGCGGCCTGGGCCTGCGCCTGGGTGTCGGCGGAGAAGGCCGCCACGGGCGCGCCCTGATAGCCCGCCTCCTCGTCGAGCACGTCGCAGTCGCCGGGGCCGATCGCCGCCCGCACGCCGGGTGCCGCGAGCGCGGGAGCGAGATCCAGGCGCCGGACGCGGGCATGGGCGTGCGAGCTCCGCAGGACAGCGGTATGGAGCATCCCGGGCAGGACGACGTCCGCGGTGTAGCGTGCCTCGCCGCGCGCGCGCTGGGGGCCGTCGACGCGCGCCGCCGGGCGCCCGACGACCTCGCGCGGGCCTGCCGGCCAACGCGCGAGCGGGTCCTCCTCGACGACCACCCACTGCTCGGTGTAGCGGCCCTCGACCTCCTTCTCCGTGCGGATCAGCCGCGCCACGACGCGATGGCCTCCTCGATCTTCGGGTACGTCCCGCAGCGGCAGAGGTTCCCGGCCATGGCGTGGCGGATCTCGTCGCGGCCCGGCTCCGGCGTCTCGGCGACGAGCGCCGCGGCCGAGACGATCTGGCCGGGCGTGCAGAAGCCGCACTGGAGAGCGTCGGCCCGCACGAACGCCTCGACGAGCGGATGGTCGCGAAGGCCCTCGATCGTCGTCACCTCGCGCGCGCCGACGGCGTGGACGAGCGTGGTGCAGGAGAGGACCGGCCGGCCGTCGAGGAGCACCGTGCACGCCCCGCAATGCCCCTCGCCGCACGCGATCTTCGTCCCGGTCAGGCCGAGGTCGTCGCGGAGCGTCTCGGCGAGCGACTTCAGCACGGGGCCGTCGAACTCGTGGCGGGCGCCGTTGACGTTGAGCTCAGGCATCGGGTGCGTTCACCGTGATGGTGAGGATGTCCGCGACGTGGATCAGGCGAAACGTCACCCGGCTGAGCCGGACGCGCTCGATCTCGTCCTCCGTCTCCGGGAACGTCCGCCAGAGGTCGCGTGCCGTCCCGAGCAGGTCGGCGATTCGCTCGCGCTCGGCCGCATGGCCGTCGCGCTCGGCGCACGCGTTCAGGGCCAGCCCCAGCACCCCGATCGTGTCGGCCTGCCGTGTCCAGAGGAGCGGCGTCGCCATCGCCAGGTACTGGTGGATCCGCGCGAAGGCGAGCGGCTGGTCGAGGCGCTCGATCCGCTTCGGCTCGGAGAGGGGAAGCGGCGGGCGGCCCTCGGCGATCCCGGCCGCCGACCCACCGAGCATGTTGCGCACCTCGTTGTCGGAGAAGCCCGCGAGCCGCGCGCTGCGAAGCGCGAGCAGCAGCGAGCCCGGCTGTTGGCCGTAGGGGAAGTCGGACGCGTACAGCATCTGCTCGGGAGCGACCCGCGAGAACATGTCGAGGAGGTCGATCGCGCTCCAGACGGACGTGTCGAAGTAGACGCCCGCCCGCCCGCCGAAGCACGCCGAGAGCGCCGCCAGGTCGGCGATACCGGCGTGCGCGATGATGAGCTGCGCCTCCGGATAGGCCTCGTGGAGCCGGCGCAGATGGTCGGCGATCGGCGGCAGACCGCGCCCGCCGTGGATGAGGATCGGCACGCGCCGTTCCGCGGCCAGCGCGAAGATCGGCGCCAGGCGCTCGTCGTTCAGCAGAAAACCCTGCGCGCGCGGATGGAGCTTGATGCCTCGTGCTCCGCGGTCGAGGCAGCGGACAGCCTCGTCGATCGGTCCCTCGGCCAGGTCGAGGCGGACGAACGGGACGAGCAAGCCCTCCGACCTGGCGGCGGCCTCGAGCGTGCGGTCGTTCGGGGCGCGGAAGGCGGGCTCGCGGTCCGGCTCGTCCATGCAGAACGCGAACGCTCCGACGGCACCCGAGCCGCGGAGGAACGAGACCAGCTCCTCGAAGGGCGCGACGAAGCCGTCGATGTCGCGGCCGACGTGGACGTGCGCATCGAAGAGCGCGGTGCCTGAAGGAATGAGCTGGGAGAGCTCCCGCTCGTAGGTCTCGACCAGTCGGCGCGCCCGCTGGAGAACCTCTTCCACGCAGGTGAATCTACCGGCAGAAGCTAGGCTAAGGCGCCGTGCCGGACGTCCTGATCTTCGGCGACACCGTTCGCTCGCCCGAGCTGCGCCACGAGGTGCCCGTGTCCGTCCCGGATCCCTTCCTCTACGTCGAGCGGAACGGATCGCGGACGGCGTTCGTCGGCTCGCTCGAGATCCCGCGGCTCGAAGGAGTCGCGGGCCTCGGCACGGTTCCGCTCGAGGAGCTCGGTTTCGACGAGCTGGTCGGGCAGGGCCTGAAGTGGCACGAGATGACGCTGGAGCTCGTCCTGCGCGCGTGCCGGCAGGCAACCGTCGAGTCTGCGGTGACGCCGCGCGACTTCCCGCTCGAGCTGGCCGACTACCTGCGCGCCCACGCGATCGAGGTCGAGGCGAAGGGCGAGCTCTTCGACGACCGCCGCCGCGTGAAGACCGAGGCCGAGCTCCATGGCATCCGGCGCGCCCAGCGGGCGACGGAGAAGGCGATGGAGGCGATCCGCGCCCGCCTCCGCGACGGCGGCGACCTGACCAGCGAGGAGCTTCAGGCCCTCGCCAACCGCGTCTTCAGCGACGAGAGCGTCACGGCGCCCGATCTCGTGCTCGTCTCCTCGGGAGCGCAGACGACGGTCGGCCACGAGCCCGGCCACGGTCCGATCGCCCCTGGGGAGCCCATCGTGGTCGACCTCTTCCCCCGCGATCCCGCCTCGGGCTGCTACGCCGACATGACCCGGACGTTCTGCCTCGGCGAGCCGCCGGAAGAGCTCGTGCGCTACCACGCGCTCGTTCGGCGGGCGCTCGATGTCGCCTTCGCGACGATCCGGCCTGGCCTGACCGGCGCCGAGGCCCATCGGGCCGTCTGCCGGGTCTTCGAGGAGGAGGGCTTCCCCACGCAGCTCACGAAGACGCCCGGCGAGGTTCTCGAGGACGGGTTCTTCCACAGCCTCGGGCACGGCGTCGGACTCGAGGTGCACGAGCTTCCCGGCCTGGGCCGAAACGGCGAGGAGATCGTCGCCGGCGACGTCCTCGCCGTCGAGCCGGGCCTCTATCGGCGGGGGTTCGGCGGCTGTCGCCTGGAGGATCTCGTGCTCGTCACCGACGACGGCTGCGAGCTCCTCACGGACTACCCGTACACCCTGGCGCCGTAGGGGTCCGTCCCGGCCATGCCGGGGTCAGACCCCGACGCGGCCGCGGTGGACATGCCCACGCTCGTCCCTCCCGGCCTTGCCGGGGTCAGGCGCCGACGTGGCCGCTGCGGACCTGCGTGGTTGCGGTGCGTCCGCGCGTCGAGGCACTTCGACGTGGCCGTGCGGGCGGCGTCCAGAGCGGCCGCGCCGGGGTCAGACCCCGACGTGGCGCGAACGGCTGTGGCCGATCGGGACGGGCGCGGCGCTCAGTCGAGCAGGTCTTCCAGGAAGCTCCGCTCGACGAGCCCCGCGCCGTCGTTCCGGCAGCGCATCGGCTCGCGCGTCACGCCGCCACCTCCAGCGAGAGCAGACGCTCGAAGCGCTCGGCGTCGTCGAACGGGCCGATGAGCGCGAGGTTGAGCCGCTCGTTGCGGATGACGTCCTGCGCCACGCGCTGGACGTCCTCGAGCGTCACCTTGTCGAGCGCGGCCGTCACCTCGTCCGGCTCGCGCAGGCGTCCCTCGAGCACCTCGTCGCGCAGCGCGAACGAGATCATGCCCTTGGGGTCCTCGAGCGAGAGCACGAGGCGTCCCTTGGCGAAGTTCCGCGCCTTGTCGAGCTCGTCCGGGTCGAGCGGCGCGGCCGCGATGCGGCCGAACTCGCCCACGATCGTCGCGACGGCGTCGTCGATGCGGTTGATGTCGACGCCGCCCTGGGCGAAGAGCGTGCCCGCGTCCGTGTAGCCCTGGTTGTAGCCGTAGATGTAGTACGCGAGGCCGCGCCGCTCGCGCACCTCCGTGAAGAGGCGCGAGGACATGCCGCCCCCGAGCGCCGTCGCGAGCAGCATCAGCGCGTAGCGGTCGGGATGCCCGAGCGGGTAGCTGTGGACGCCGATCCGGATGTGCGCCTGGTCGGACGTCTTCGTGTGCAGCTTCACGCGCGGCGCGTCCTGCTCCCACGCGACCGACTCGGGCGCGCCCGTCGAGCCGTTGGGCACGTCGCCGAGGAGCTCCTCCAAACGCTCCACGACGTCGGCGCCGACCGCCCCGGCGACGCCGGCCACCATGCGAGGCCCGCGGTACCAGCGGTCGAGGTAGCCGAGGAACGTCTCGCGCGTCGCCGCGCGCACGGTCTCCTTCGTCCCGATGATGTCCCAGCCGAGCGGCTGGTCTCCGTACAGAAGCTCGTCATAGACGCCGTCCACGTAGTCCCGCGGCGTGTCGTAGTACATGTTCATCTCCTCGACGATCACGCCTTTCTCGCGCTCGATCTCCTCGGGATCGAACTTCGAGTGGCGGAGCATGTCGACGAGGACGTCGAGCGCCGTGTCGCGGTGCTCGGCGGCACACTTGACGTAGTAGCCCGTGTACTCCTTGCCGGTGAACGCGTTGAACTCGCCGCCGATCGCGTCGATCTCGCCCGCGATCTCGCGGGCGGTGGGACGGTTCTCCGTCCCCTTGAAGAACATGTGCTCGGCGAAATGCGCGATCCCGTTCGTCTCGCGCGTCTCGTAGCGTGAGCCGGCCGCGAGCATGACGAAACAGGCGACCGACTTCGCCGCCGGCATATCGGCGGTCACGACTCGCAGGCCGTTGGGCAGGGTGGTCTTCGCGAACGCGTTCAGGTGGCCACAGAGCTCCTCTCTTCGTAGGCGTCGAAGCGGGTGCGCCAGTCCTCGGGGACCGCCATGGGCGCACCGGCCTCGTAGTCGTAGGCGACGAGCACGGACGAGGCTTCGAGGACGAGGCGTCCGTCGCCGCCGCGGACCTCGTGCTCCATGTCGAAGCTCTTCGTCCCCAGGCGCGTGATGCGGGCGCCGATCTCGAGCCTCTCGGGGAAACGGGCGGGCGAGCGGAAGTCGACAGTGATGTTGGCGAGGATCAGGGAGAGCTCGTAGGCCAAGCCGGCGCCGAGCGCCTCGACGAGATACGCGATCCGAGCCGTCTCCAGGTACGTCAGGTACACCGCGTTGTTCACGTGGTCGGCGGCGTCGACGTCCCGGAACTCGACGTCGCGCGCGTGGACGAAGCGGTAGCCCTCCATCTCCCGCATGGTACTTTCGCCGCTTCGATGCCCGGCGACCTCACCCGAAAGGCGGCTTTCGCGCAGCCGGAGTGGCTGCGCGGCGTGCCCGGGCGGGTGGGTGCGCGCCGCCTCCCCGCGGGGCGCGTCGTCTTCACGGGCTGCGGCACCTCGTACCACGCGGCGCAGACCGGCGGCGAGGCCGTGCAGGCGCTCGAGGCGGTGCTCACCCCGCCGCAGGCCGACCTTCTCGTCGTCGTCAGCCACGAGGGCGGAACGGCCCTCGCGCTGGAAGCCGCCCGCGCCTTCGACGGCCCCATGTGGCTCGTCACGGGAAAGGACGAGAGCCCGCTCGCCGAGGCAGCCGCCGAGGTGCTCGTCGTCACCCCCGAGGTGGAGGAGTCCTACTGCCACACGGCGAGCTACACGGCGGCGGTGGCCGCGCTCGCCGCTCTGCGCGGCGAGGACGTGAGCGGTCTTCCCGCCGCGGTCGAACGCGTGCTCGAGGAGGAGCCGCTCGCCCCCTCCGGCCACGAGCGCATCGTCGTGGTCGGCGCCGGCCGCGACTGGCCCACGGCGCAGGAGGCCGTCCTCAAGCTCCGCGAGGGCGTCCACCTGCCGGCCGAGGCCCACCACACGGAGCAGATCCTCCACGGGCATCTGGCGGCGATCGACGAGACGGTGCGCGTCTTCGTGCTCGAGGGCGAGGGCCGCGCCGCCGAGCGGGCCGCCGGCGTCGTGCGGGCGCTCCGCGAGATCGGCGCCGAGACGACGCTCGTCCCCACGGAGCACCCCGCCGTGGACATCGTCAGCTTCCAGCTCCTCACGCTCGCGCTCGCCGAGCGCCGCCACGTCGACCCGGACACGATTCGCTGGGACGACCCGCGCTGGGACGCGGCCCGCAAGTCGTACTCGTAGACGGCACTAGCCGCTCGACAGCAGCCAGAGCCCGGCGATCGTGTAGACGACCATGAGCGCCAGCATGGCGTACTGGCTCGCGGCCGCCTGGCGGGGCGACTCGAAGAGCTCGACCGCCTTGTCGTGCGCGAGCGCGAGCCCTGCGACGTGGCCGACCACGAGGGCCGAGACCTGGACGTACCACACGATGTTGGGCGTGAGGATCCCGAGGTCGGGCCGCACGTCCGCCGTGCCGAACAGGTCCCAGCTCTTCCCGAACGGGTCCGAGGCGAGCGGGGCGATGAACTGGCTCTGGAGGACGACGAGCGAGAAGTAGTGCGCGACCACGTAGGCGAGCGCGATGGGCACGAGGCTGGCGAGGAACGCGTCGCGCAGGCTGCCCGGGTATCCGGTCACGGCCGCGGCGGCGCGCACGGCCGCGAGATAGGCGGCCGCGACGATCAGGACGACGAAGGCGAGCCCGGCGACGCTCAGGAGCGTCCCGAGGATGTCCGCGAGCTGGGGCGAGCGCTCGATCACCGGCCGCATGAGGTTCGCGCGGAAGTCGACCCACTGCTCCGTCCGCGAGAGCCCGTCGAAGGCGACCGAGCCGAGCATGACCGCCACGAACGCGAGCGTGCCGGGGCGCACGTCGAGGCGGGTCAGGCCGGTGAACGGCCACCTCGCCACCAACTGCCCGTCCCGCCACCCGAAGGGCGCTATGCGCGCGAGGAGGCCGAAGTACACGCTGAACGCCTCGCCGTTCGCCGTCCAGGCCTCGCGGCCGAAGGCGAGCATCCCGAGCCACGTGATCGTGCTGTAGACGACGATCGCGACCGCGAGCGAGCGTGGATCGGCCGGCTCGGAGTAGGCGAGCTCGAGCGCCGCGAACGCGAAAAGGAGGACGGCGCCCGGCCAGCGCCCCAGGCCGGACGGGTAGGCGTACGGCACGTCCCAGCGCCCGGCCGTCCGCTCCCAGAGCCACGCGACGCCGTCCGCGGCCGCGCGCCACGGGTTGAGCGCCCTCCACACGTTCCCGAACAGCACCACGACCGGCACGAGGCCCAGCCAGAAGACGACGTAGACGAACGTCGGCGCGAGGTTCTCGTTGGACGAGGTGTCGCCGAGGACGCCCGCCGCCGTGACGACCACGAGCAGGGCGAAGGAGAGCGCGCCGAGGACCGCGTGGAGGGCGGGGCTCGCGACGACGTCCTGGAGCCGGGCCGGAAGCGGCCGCCCGCGGCTCCTCGCCTCGAGCACGGGGCGCTTCCAGAGCACCCAGAGCGCGACGAAGGAGAGGAGGAGGACGAGCGCAGCGCCGTAGTAGAAGAGCCAGAGCGGGACCGGCAGGTCCTTGATCCCGCCGATCCCGTGGGCGAGGAGCGCCACCCGCTATCTGACTCTGAGCTCTGCGATCAGGAGGGCGCGATCCTCGAGCTCGATGTCGAACCGTCCCGTGAGATCTGCCTGGAAGCGGATCCGAGCCGGCTGCCCGGGCGCGACGTCGGCCAGCAGGTCGTAGCCGTGCAGGTGGATGTGGTCGGAGACGTCGGAGCGGACGACGATGACCACTTGCGCGTCCTTCTCGATCTCCGGCCGCTTGACGCCGCCCACGGGCTGCCCGTCGCGGACGACGACGACCACGCGCTGAGGGGCGTTCGCGTCCTCCCCCTCCGTCGTGGTCGGAGCCTCCTCGGTGGTCGCGTCCTCCGTCTCCGTCTCGGTGTCCGCCTCCGTGTCCTCGGTCGTCGTCTGCGCTGCGGGCGGCGGCTCGGCGTCCTCGTCGTCGTCGGGCCGCAGGACGACGAAGAGCACGAGGGCGAGGACGACGGCGCCGCCGGCAAGCGCGAGCCTTGTCCATCGAGTCATCGTTTGCCTCCGCGTTCAGTGGTCTGGGCCGCGCCGCGCTCCATCTTGCCAGCGCTCCGACGCTAGCGGACGAGGATGCCGCCGTTCTCCGCCGCGCCCGCGAGGAACGCGAGCCAGTCGCGCCAGAGCTTCGCGTCCTCGAGCCCGGCCGGCTCGGGCGAGGCCTGCGAGAGCGCGAGGTCGACGGCTCCCGGCGGCACGTGCTGGCCCGGCTCCAGCCGTTCGAGTGCGACCCAGCCGGTCATGCCTTGCTCGGCCATCTCGGCGGCGAGCGCCCGCAGGTCGTCGAGCCCCAGGAAGACGTGCCCACCCATCCCGTCGTTCCGCGCCCAGTAGAGCCGAAGCATCAGGTCAACTCCGCGAGCGCCTCGAGGGCCCGGTCGACCTCCTCGGCGGTGTTGTAGTGGACGAGGCCGATCCGGAGGGCACCGCCCGGGAGGCCGAGCCTTTGCATGACCTCGACCGCGTAGTAGTCGCCCCACCAGACGGCGAGGTCGCGCTTCGCGAGGCGCTCCGCGGCCTCCTGGGGAGCGAGGCTCGGGAGGGTGACCGCGAAGGTCGGCGTCCGCCCATCCATCGTCGGGAGCCCGTGCAGGCGCACGTCGTCCGGGAGCCCGGCGAGGAGCCGCTCGCCGAGCTCGCGCTCGTGGGCGACGATCGCCTCCCAGCCGAGCGACTCGAGGTAGCCGACCGCGGCGACGAACCCGGCGAGCGCCTCGTGCGGGAGCGTCCCTGTCTCGAAGCGCGCTCCGAGCGGCTCGTCCGGCGCCGGCCGCACCTTGTACGGCCGCCAGCGCTCCAGCACCTCCCGGCGCCCGTAGAAGAGCCCGACGTGCGGCCCGCAGAACTTGTACGGGGAGCAGAGGAGCACGTCCACGTCGGCCGCGCGCACGTCGATTGACCCGTGCGGGGCGTAGTGGACGGCGTCCGCCCAGGCGAGGGCGCCTGCCTCGTGTGCGAGCTCGGCGATGCGGCGGGCGTCCGTGATCGTGCCCACGGCGTTCGAGGCCCACGGGAAGGCAACGACGCGCGTGCGGGGGGAGAGCTGCCGCTCGAGGTCGGCCAGGTCGAGGGTCGCGTCCTCCTCCCGCAGGTCGGCGAAGCGAACGACGAGGTCGCGGTCGCGCGCGAGCTCCAGCCAGGGAGAAACGTTCCCGTCGTGGTCGAGCCGCGTGACGACGATCTCGTCGCCGGCGGCGAGCTCGCGGCCGACCGTGCGCGTCAGCATGAAGTTCAGCGTCGTCATGTTCTGCCCGAAGCCGACCTCGTCGGCGGAGCAGCCGAGGAAGCGGGCGGCCGTGTGGTGAGCCGAGACGACGAGCGCGTCGCTCCGCAGGCTCGTCTCGAAGGGCCCGCCGAGGTTCGCGTTCGACTCGCGCAGATAGGCGGCCATGGCCTCGATCACCTCGTCGGGCGTCTGCGTCCCGCCCGGGGCGTCGAGGAACGCGGTGGGCCGGTCGAGCGCAGAGAAGCGCGCGCGCACGGCGACGACGTCGAGCGCGCCGGCGATCATTCCGGAGGCCCGAACTTCGGGATCGAAGCTCACGTGCTCACCCGACCACCTCGCCGTTCACCCGCCACTCGTAGCGCGGCCTCGCGGTGAGGGAGGCTCCCACGAAGCAGTCGCGCTCGGCGAGGCCCAGGAGCTCCGCGAGCGCCTCGCCCCCGGGAAGCGGCTCGAGCTGGACGTCGAGGCCGCACTCGACCTCGACGAACGCGTAGCGGCCGTCGCCGTCGCGCTTCGTCACCACCGCCTCGGCGACGGCGCCTCCCCGCACCGAGACGGAGCGCTGTTCCGCGTGGTGGGTGAGGCTCTTCAGCGTGCAGCGCATGAGCCCGGCGAGCACGAGGTGCTCGGGCGACCACTCCGCCCCCGGCTCGAGCGGCGAGCCGCCGCCCGCGAGCAGGCGTCCCTGGCCGTCCAGGGACGCCGCGTACTCGAAGCGCTTCGGCAACTACACCTTCGGCCAGCGCGTGATGACGACCTTCTTCTCGGTGTAGAAGTCGATCGCGTCGCTGCCGTGCGCGTGCAGGTCGCCGAAGAACGAGTCCTTCCAGCCGGTGAACGGGAAGAAGGACATCGGCGCGGCGACGCCGATGTTCACGCCCAGCATGCCGGCCTCGGCCTCGTAGCGGAACCTCCGCATCGCGCCGCCGCTCGTCGTGAAGATGGAGGCGGCGTTGCCCTTCGTCGAGGAGTTGAGGATCTCGAGCGCGTGCCCGAGGTCGCGCGCCTTGAGGAGGGTCAGCACGGGCCCGAAGACCTCCTCCCGCGCGATCTCCGAGCTCGCCTCCGCCTCGATGATCGTCGGGCCGATGAAGTTGCCGTCGTCCGAGCCGCGGCCGCGGCCGTCGAGCAGGAGCTCGCCGCCGTCCTCGACGCCCTTCTCGATCCAGCCGAGGATGCGCTCGTGGGAGGAGGAGGAGATCACGGGCCCCACCTCCGTCTCGGCGTCGGCGCCGTCGCCCACGACCATGGCGCCCCCCTGCTCGACGAGCTGCTCTCGGAGCGGCTCGTAGGCGTCGCCGACGGCGATGCAGACGGAGTTGGCGAGGCAGCGCTGCCCCGCCGCGTGGAAGGCCGAGGAGAGGACGCCGGCGACGGCGCTCTCGAGCTCCGCGTCGGGCATCACGATCACGTGGTTCTTCGCGCCGCCGAGCGCCTGTACGCGCTTCCCGTGCTTCGCCGCCGTCTCGTAGATGTGGTGCGCGACGGGCGTCGAGCCCACGAAGGAGACCCCGTCGACACCGGGATGCTCGAGGAGCGCGTTCACGGAGTCCCTGCCGCCCTGCACGAGATTGACCACGCCCTGAGGAAGCCCGATCCCGTCGAGGAGCTCGAACGTCCGCTCCATGGCGAGCGGATCCTGCTCCGAGGGCTTGAGGACGAACGTGTTCCCGCACGCGATCGCGAACGGCAGGAACCACATCGGGACCATGAAGGGGAAGTTGAACGGCGTAATCCCTGCGAAGACGCCGATCGGCTGGCGGATCATGTCGGAGTCGATCCCGCGCGAGACGTCCTCGAGGTTGGAGCCCTGCATGAGCGACGGGATGCCGGTGGCGACCTCGACGCACTCGATCCCGCGGCGCACCTCGCCCGAGGCGTCCTTGATCGCCTTCCCGTTGTCGCGGGTCACGAGCAGCGCGAGCTCGTCCTTCGCCTCCTCGAGGCGGTACTTGAGCTCGAAGCAGGCGCGGGCGCGCTCGAGGGGCGGCGTCGCGCGCCAGCCGGGGAACGCCTCGCGTGCGGCGCGCACGGCCGCGTCGGTCTCGGACGGGCCGGAGAGCGGCACCTGCGCGAGCACCTCGCCGTTGGCCGGATTCGTGACGTCGGCGGTCTCGGCGCCGTCGGCCTCGACCCAGCGCCCTCCGATGTAGTTCTTCAGGGTCCGCGTCGCGACCCCTGGCTTGTCCTCGACCTGCGCCATTCCCAGCCTCCTGGTTCGACGACCGTAGAGTACCGCCGTGGCTGCGCCTACGGCATCAGGGGCCGTACCGGACGTGCTGGCGCGCGGC
>Ga0299913_10003030_pt1 | contig 13555 bp, 11 predicted proteins | sample RVTome_9_FD_201360 | JGI IMG/M metagenome (GOLD analysis project Ga0299913, IMG submission 201360) | Soil microbial communities from uranium-contaminated site in the Upper Colorado River Basin, Wyoming, United States - RVT155D38 (version 2) ... | reverse complement strand
ATTCTGTCTGCCGGCGTGAGCTGGCAGCCATGACAAGTGACGCAATCGTGACGTTCTCGCGGCCAATCCGTACAAACTGATTCGTTGATTTGCGTGCGCTGACGGCGCAACGACGCGAACCCTTCTCTCGACGAGGCTGTGAATGCAGTTCTCCCTCCGTACTCTCCGGACCACCGCACTGGCGACGCTCCTGGCAGCCGGTCTAGCAGCCTGCAGCGACGACGACCCCGTCAACCCGCCGGGGACTCCTCCTGCTCCCACAGGCCTGACGGCGGTGGCGCAGAGCGAGACCTCGGTCCTGGTCGGCTGGAATGCCGTCACCGGGGCCACCAGCTACGTCCTGGAGCGGGCCGAGCCGGCGTCACCTGGCACCTTCGTGGCGATTGGCGGCTCGATAACGACGACGAGCTACACCGATGAGGGGCTCAGTCCGGACGCCTCCTACAGCTACCGCGTGGCCGCGGTGAACGCCAGCGGCACCGGCAGCTTCAGCACCGCCGTCAACGTGACGGTCGAGGGGGCCGCGGTGGAGACGCTCAGCGGGAACTACACCACGGACCGCACTTTGTCGGCCGACACCGTCTACACTCTCTCGGGTTATGTGAAGTTCGCCGGAGGCAGCGTCCTGACGATTCCGGCAGGAACCACGATCCTGGGCGACCCGGACGTGGCTGGTAGCTCGCTCTGGATCCTTCCGGGATCCAGAATCGACGCCCAGGGCACCGCCGACGCTCCGATCGTGTTTACCTCGGGCAAGCCGGCTGGCTCACGGGCACCGGGCGACTGGGGTGGCGTAATCCTTATAGGAAACGGCATCATCAATCGCTCCGGCACGGTTCTCACCGAGGGTCCGCAAGGGATCACCGAGCCCTACTCCGGGGGAACCGACAATACCGACAACAGCGGCACGCTGCGGTACGTTCGCATCGAGTTCGCCGGTTACGACGTCTCCGGTGGCGCCGGCCAGGAGCTCAACAGCCTCTCCATGTACGCGGTGGGCTCCGGCACCACGCTCGAGTATGTACAGTCGCTCGCCGGGTTGGACGATTCATTCGAGTGGTGGGGCGGAGCGGTAGACGGACGCTATCTGGTGTCCTACGAGTCCGGTGACGACCACTTCGACGCCTCTGAAGGCTACCGCGGGCGGGTTCAGTTCCTGATCGCGTTGCAGTCGGCCCGCCTGGACCCCTCGCCGGGAACCGGATCGCTGTCCTCCGATCCCCAGGGCTTCGAAATCGACGGATGCGACGGCACCGGCTGCGACCTCGGGTTCGCCTCTCAACCGTTCACCCTCCCGGTTTTTGCCAACTTCACGATCATCGGGCCCGGCACGGGAACCGTGGCCACCCCTTCCGGGGACGTAGGAATGGTCCTGCGCCGGGGGACAGGCGGGTATCTGACCAACGGCATCGTGGCCAGGTGGCAGCGGCAGGGACTCTCGGTCCGCGATCCGGAGACCAACACGATGATGACGGATGACTCTCTCAACGTCTCTAACCTTCTGTTGGCGGAGAACGGCATCAACTACGACGACGATGCCGGAACCAACTTCGGCAAGGCGGCGGCGTTTACGGCCTCCAACCACGTAGTGGCTGGGGGAACGGCGGCCTCGCTCTTCACCAGCCTGACCCCAGCTTCGCTGGACTGGACCCCAGCTGCGGGCTCGGCGGCAGCGACCGGTGCGGGCACCGTGGTAATTCCCGCGGAGTATACGGGCGGGTTCTTCGGTGGGATGTTGGTGAACACCACGTACTTCGGGGCTGCTGATCCTGCCGGTCAGAAATGGTGGCAGGGTTGGACCAGTCACGCAACAAACTGAGTAAAGAGATGTGGAGGGTTGAGGGTCTGGCAGCTCAGCCCCTTGGCCCTCGACTCTCATCTATTGGAAGGCCAATGCGGCGTTTCGTCTTTGTTCTTCTGGCCGGACTCGGAAGCGCAGCCGCAGCCTGCAATGGCAGCGAGATGCGGGCGGAGAATGGACCGGCTCGGGCCGGCAACATCCTGTCTCGGGACGAGGCGCTTCGAAGATTTCAGTTGAAGCTGCCGCCTGTGACCAAGCTCGAGGGCCCCCATACCAGCCGCGACTCACTAATGACGGCGTTCGTAAGGGCCCTCGGAGACCGCGACACTGCCGCTCTCGCTTCCATGGCCGTGAGTGCAGCTGAGTTTGGCTACCTGTATTACCCCACTACACCTCAGAGCCTGCCGCCCTACGATCTCGAGCCCGCCCTGATGTGGCACATGCTATGGCAGAGGAGCGAGCAGGGGATTCGGCGGGTTCTGGCCCGGTATGGAGGGCAACAACTTCAGCTCCTGGGCCATGACTGCGGCCAGGACTCGAGCCGAGAGGGAGAGAACACGATCGTCGGGCCGTGTGTGCTTCGGCTGCGAGACGAGCGGGGGCACCCTCTTTCGCTTGAACTTCCCAGCCAGGTAATCGAGCGGGCTGGCCGCTATAAGGTCCTCAGCTACGCCAACCGGCTTGACTGAGGTGTTTCATCTGCTAATCCGTCCGCTGCTACCAGGTCCCCGGGCGCCGCGTCTCAGAGAGCTAGGCGCCCTGGCGGAGACGGTGAGCGCCGCTTCCCACATGCTCAACCCGAATCTTCGCCCAGTTGCGGATGCGCCCGGCGAACTGAGCGGCCTACAGCACGAGGCCATCAGGCTGAGGCGTGCGCTGGAAAGCCGCCTGGCCAGGGCGGGAGTTCATCTGAGCGATCCCAGGCTGGTCTGCGACGCGGCTTCGCAGATGGTGGAGGTCATGCGGCTGATCACGCGCGCAGTGCGCTGCCGTGCCTGGCTCGGCCTGGACCCGGTACCTGCCGAGGTGCTGGAGCTCGAGGCAGTCGCTGGGCAAGGTGTACAGCTCGTGGCAGTCGCCGCTCGCAGGCTTGCTACTTCAGGAGCTCAGCGGGTGGACCACGAGCTCACGGAGTCCATCAAGCGAAGGGCCGAGGAGCTGTACAGCCGGGGCGTTTCGCGAGCTTTTGCTGACTCTCCCGACCCCCTCGATGTTCTCCGTCAGAAGACTGTTTACGATGCCCTGCTCAGCCTGATCACTGGCTGCAACAGGGCGCTGGAATCGCTGACGGACGCTTCATTCGATTGACGACGGTGGGATCAGAGCCAGACACCCAGCCCGCCGGCCGCTGCTACCGCGATCAGCTGCCCGACCAGCACGTCACTCGGATAGTGCACCGTGAGCCGGACCCGGGAGAATCCTACAAGCAGCGCCAGGAGCAGGAGTGGAAGCGCCCAGGCAGGGAATGCCACCCCATACCCCAACGCAATGGACATCGAGGCCGCCGCGTGACCGGACGGAAACGAGAATCGATCCGGTTCTCGAACCCGTGCCACGCAGCCGGAAACTACGGCGGGGCGGCCGCGCGCCACGCTCCGTTTGACGAGCTGCACCACGAGATGAGAGAGCACGAGGGTCGCCAGAGCCATCCGCGATGCCTCGTGCAGCGCGCAGCAGGCGAACCACGGAAGACCCGCTGCCAGCAACGAAGGCCCTGCGCCGCCGAGATGAGTGACTGCCGTCCACGCAGCGAAAGACGCCCTCGGCGCGGAATGCGTGATGGCGCACCGGTGCATCAACGCCCTGTCATGGGCGCCCAGCCGACCGATGATTGATCTTTCCATGTATCCACAAAGCTCTCCACAACCAGCAACCGATTGACCGCAACAGAGTGACGGGTTGGTAACAGAAATCAGCTGGGCACCAACCGAGACTCGACCTTGACAGAACCGTGACCCGCCGACGGTACCTTCTGCTGTCCTACAGCCGGAGTGTCAATGCGCGTTTTGTACTGTACCGATACCTACCCGCCGCAGCTGAATGGTGTTTCGGTCGTGACCTCACTCTCGGTGGCTGGGCTCACTGAGCGGGGGTGGGACTGCGCGGTGGTGGCTCCAGGATATCCGGTTGGCTCAAATGCCGATTGGGAACAGGCGAGTACCGCCCCCGCGCTCCCGACAGAGGTGGTCAGCGTGCCCAGCGTGCCCTTCCCCGGATACCCGGAGGTCCGGGTTGCGCTTCCTCGTCCGAGCGTCATCGGAGCTCTCGTGGAGCGGTTCCGGCCGGATCTGATTCACTGCGCCACGGAGTTCGGTGTCGGCCGCGTGGGGCAGATAGCGGCCGCACGCGCCAGGATACCGGTGGTATCGTCCTATCACACCGACTTCGCCAAGTATGCCGAGGCGTACGGCACATCCTGGCTTCGGGGAACGGTCTCATCTTACCTGGGCCGGTTTCACCGCCGCAGCCGGCGGGTCTATACCCCATCAACGGTTTCGCGAGGGGAGCTGATCCGTCTCGACGTTCGGGACGTTGAGGTCTGGGGCAGGGGAGTGGATGCGGAACTCTTTCACCCTGGGCGCCGCAGCCAGGCAATGCGAGCAGCGTTTGGCATGGGGAGCCGCTTCACCTTTCTATACGTCGGGCGGCTGGCCCCTGAAAAGCGGGCGGAGCAGGTGGTTCACGCATTCCGGCTCGCCAGCGAGAGTTTGCCCCGTGGCGTGATCCACCTGATCATGGCGGGGACGGGGCCCTGCGAGGCTGAGCTTCGAGCCTCAGCGCCGCCGGGTGTCACCTTTCTGGGGTTTCTAGAGCGCAAGAGCCGCCTTCCCGACCTCTACGCTAATTGCGACGCTTTCGTGTTCGCATCGATCACCGAGACCCTGGGACTCGTGGTTCTGGAGGCGATGGCCAGCGGGCTGCCGGTCATAGCGGCACCGGCCGGCGGCGTACGTGACCACCTGAAGGACGGTAAGAACGGCTTATCCTGTAGCGAGGGAGACGCCGGCTCGATGGCAGCGGCGATGGTGAGACTGGCGGAAGATTGGGGGCTGACCCAGCGGCTTGCTCGGGGTGCAAGGCGCACGGCCGAGTCGCTGACATGGAATGCGGAGCTGAATCGGCTGGACCTGAGCTACCGCGAAGTATGCGAGGCCGCCGAGACGGGAAACCAACAGGTCACGGTGGTGCCTGCGCCTCGTTCGCTCTCGGCGTAGACTCTGCCGCCGTGCGCCTCGACGAGGTGCTTGACGATTGCCAGGCCCAGGCCGGTGCCGCCCTCCTCACGTGATCGGGACTGATCGGCGCGGTAGAACCGCTCGAAGATCCGCTCGACATGTTCGTGTCCTATACCAGAGCCGTTGTCGGTGACGCTGATTGCGACCCCGCCATCCTCCAGCCGGCTGCGGCAGGCGATGTGTCCGCCACGTGAGGTGTAGCGAAGCGAGTTATCGAGCAGGTTGGTGAGCACCTGGCGGAGCGCGTCCCCGTCGGCGAACACCATTTCAGCGCCTGACTCCACATCGGTACTGAACTGTATCGACCTCGCAGCGGCTCTCTCCGCCAGCTCGTTCCACATCTCCTGAGCGGTCTCAGCCACAGGAACAGGCTCGGGGTCGGGCTGCCAGCGTCCGGCTTCGATCCGCGCCAGATCGAGGAGATCGTCCACCAGGCGTTGCATCCGGCGCGCGTTCTCGAGGATGGTTGTGAGAAAGCGGCGGGTAGTATCCGCATCCGGAGTGTCAGCCAGCAGCGTCTCGGCGTACCCCGAGATCGATGTCAGCGGAGTCTTCAGCTCGTGGGACACATTGGCGACAAAGTCGCGGCGCACCGCCTCCAGCCGCCGGATCTCGGTGAGGTCGTGAATCACCAGCACCGCACCGCCCGACGGGAGCGGCCGCGCGTTCATCAGGATGGCTCGTCCATCGATCTCGAGCTCTCGATCCTGCACTGCCTGCCCCTGGAGTACGACCTCCACTACCTCGCGAGCGGCTTTCACCCTGAAGAGCTCCTGCAGGTCCGGCAGCTCTTCGACGAGGCCGTAGCCGAGCAGCCTTCGGGCCGCGCCGTTGGCAGTGACCGTCCGCCCCCGCCCATCCGCCGCTATCACTCCCTCGACCATGGACTCCACCAGAGCCGCGGTCTCGGCCTGCTCGCGCCGGAGCTCCTCGAACCGGTCACCGAGCTGCCGGTGCATCTGACGGAGTGCCTGAACCAGCCCATCGATGTCCGGGATCCCCGATCGGGGGAAGCGGGGTGGGGCGCCGGCTGCGATCGCCCTGGCGGCGGCACTGATAGCTATGAGGGGTTGGGCAATGGATCTGCCGGCAGCCAGCGCCAGTACACTTCCGACCAGGAGCGCCAACAAGGCGGCGCCGGCCACGGCGCTCTGTGCTCTGCGGACGACCTCATCGACCTGATCCAAACCCGCGGCAACGCGGACGACGCCTGGACCGCCGGGCACAGCCACATATAGAAACGGGACCCCTACGGTCTCGCTTCGGCGTCTCGCTTGCCCGCGGCCCTCAGTGAGGGCGGCACGCACCTCCGGTCGCTGGCCATGGTTCTCGATCGAGGGCAGCGGTCCGAGTGGAAAGTCGCTATCCGCTCTGACTCGCCCGTTACGGTCTATTAGTGTGATGCGATGTCTGACCTGCCGGCCTAACTGGTGTACCGCCCCCTGCCAGGCGGTGGAGTCCTGCGGCAATGCCTGGCCCACCAGCCTGGCTTCGTTCTCGAGGGTATTGGCAATGTCTCCCTCGAGGTCACGTCTGAGAGAGCGTTCGGCGGCCCACAGCAGGATCGCAACGGTGAGCACCAGGATGAGAACGGATCCGAGTACGAGCCGCTTGGCGAACGTCACCGCTTTCGGGCCCCACGATCATTTCCCTTGAAGCGGTAGCCGAAGCCGCGCACCGTCTCGATAAGGTCGCCGGCACTGCCGAGCTTGGTCCGGAGCCGCTGTACGTGCATGTCGACGGTGCGGGTCTGGATATCGGGCTGGGCCTCCCAGACCATCTCGAGCAGCTGGGGACGGGACTGCACTCGCCCCCGGCGCTCGATCAGCGTAAGCAGCAGCTTGTACTCTGTCGCGGTAAGGCTCAGCTCCTGCCCGTGGACGGTGGCCCGGTGGGCAGAACGGTCGATCGACACCGGTCCCGCGGTCAGCGTGGAGCCGGCGCTCACCGCGGGCGATCCCAGCCGGCGGAGCAGCCCGCTCACCCGGAGCGATAATTCCTGGGGTGAGAACGGTTTGGTCAGGTAATCGTCGGCGCCTAGTGACAGCCCCCGGATCCGGTCGGTCTCTTCTCGCCTTGCCGTCAGCAGGATGACACCCACATCGCGGGTTTCATCCCGCTTTCGAAGCTCGGCCAGGATGTCGTACCCGGACACGCCCGGTAGCATCAGATCGAGGATCACGATGTCCGGTCGTTCTTCCCGAGCGGCCTTCAGAGCATCGGTTCCGTTGGCCGCCGTTGAGACCCTGAAGCCGGCCTTGGCCAGGTGGTAGGCCACCAGTGCGGTGATGTCAGGCTCATCGTCAACCACGAGAATGCGCTGAGTCATTACGGCCTCCCCGGCCTGCTCGACCAACTCGGACCCGTGGTCTCTTGCACTCGGCTTCGGATGTGGGAGCGACTCCGGTCGGCCGCCTGATGCCGTTCAGCCCGCATGTCACCGTCATCGCGCACGACGGCATCCAGAATGGCAGCAAGCATGCGGCCGTGGATGCTGCCGTTACGCTGAAGCCGATAGAGCACGAACTGGGCGATTGGAGTATCTCGGACCAAGTGGGCTCGCCGTAACACCTGAAGGTGTCTCGACACTGTTGGCTGGGGCAGCTCGAGAATTGCTTGGAGATCCGACACGAACAGGGGTGCCGCGGCAAGACAGTTCAGGATCCGGAGCCTGGTTGGCTCCGCTACGGTGAGCAGCAGATCGACGGCAGAGCTGGTAGCCATATTCGCGTAAACGAATATATGGCCAGGCGAATGAACGCAAGGGCAAATCGCCTTCACTTTATGTCCTTCCATCCCAACTCGGCTTTCCCGATATTTCCGCCATGCTCTCCATCATTACCGGGCTCCACCTGTTCACCGCCGCTGTTCCATCGGTTTGCCCCTTCGCCTGTCCACCGCACGCTCAGTCCGACACCGCCCATGTCGTTGTCGTCGCTACCACAGATATCCATGGACATGCTACCGACTGGGATTACGTCGGGAACCGGCCGTTTCCCGGCGGGCTGTCACGGGTAGCGACCATCGTGGACTCACTGAAGGCGCGCTACCCGGGTCAGGTGGTGGTGGTGGATGCGGGTGATCTCATACAGGGTGATCTGTTTGCGACGTACTACGGCCGGGTGGCCCCCCGCGATCCCAACCCCGTCATCGAGGCGATGAATCTGACTGGCTACGACGTCGCCACGGCGGGAAATCATGAGTTCGACTTTGGCCTGGCCGCCATGCGCAAGATTATTGGCGCTGCGGCCTTTCCCTACGTCAGCGGCAACCTCTACACCCTGCCGGGCGACACGTTGCTATACCCTCCATATGCAGTTCTCCAGCGGCAGGGCGTGCGCGTGGGAGTCACCGGCTTCACGACTCCAGGTGCCATGGTGTGGAATCGGGATCATCTGAGAGGGAAGCTGCGGATCGAGCGTATCCCGCAAGCGGCCAGCCGAGTCATGGAAGCGCTCCGGCGCGAGTCGGATCTGGCAATCGTGCTGGTTCACAGCGGCATGGCTGCCGGTGCCTCATATGACACCACCGGCATAGGAGAGGAGAATGCAGCGGCAGCCCTCGCGAAACTACCGGCTCCGCCGGATCTCGTAGTTGTGGGGCATTCGCACCGGGAAATTCGCGATTCCGTGCTCGCCGGCGTTCACTTCGTTCAGCCGAGGCCCTATGGCGCGAGCATTTCGGTCACCCACGCGTATTTGGTACGCCGGGACGGCCGCTGGAAACCGGTACGCATGCGGGCCGAGCTCGTGTCGACCGCACGTGTGGCGGCATCGGCTCGGCTGACCCAGCGACTGGAGCCGTCACATCGAGCAGTCCTGGCGTGGGCCGACACATCGGTTGGAGAAGCTCAGGGTGCGATGCAGGCCGCCGGGGCGCGCATCGGACCTTCGGCGATCATGAATTTCGTGAACGCAGTACAGCTGAAGCGAACCGGAGCGAACCTGTCAGCGGCATCGGCCTTTGATCTCAGGGCCGGCTTCGACAGCGGTACCATCCGCATGAGAGATATGGCGGCGCTATATCCCTACGAGAACAGCCTGCGTGCCATACGCATCAGCGGGGCCCAGCTGAAGGAGTATCTGGAGCACAGTGCACGCTATTTCAAAGTGGACCCGGCCGGCCGAATCTCGATTGACGAACGCGTACCAGGCTACGACTTCGACGTCGTGGCCGGCGCACGTTATGAGATCGATCTCAGGCGTCCTGTCGGGGACCGCATCCGTAATCTCACCGTCCGGGGGCGCGTCGTCACCCGGTCGGACAGCTTTACGCTGGCCGTCAACAGTCACCGTCAAACCGGAGCCGGTGGCTATACCATGCTTCGCGGTGCGCCGGTGGTATATGACAAGAACGAGAACGTTCGTGATCTCCTGATCGAGGAGATCCGCACCCGCAGGAGGATCGCCCCTTCGGATTACTCGGCTCGAGACTGGCGCATCGTTCCGGAGATGGCCGCCTCCGCAGTTCGCTCCTTATTCAGGGTTCCTCCTCCTTCGTCTCCTTCCGGGCCACGCGACACCGTTCTTCTGCGCGTACTCGCCACCAGCGACCTGCATGGCGCGTTACTGCCACAGGTGAGAGACGGTAGCCGGAGTCCGAGTGGGGGAGCAGCGGCGATTGCGGGGATGATGGACAGCCTTGCTGCCGATTGCGCCTGCCCAACGCTCCGGCTCGATGCGGGTGGTGCGATGCAGGGCACCATGGCCTCGAACATGACTCGGGGCCGCGCCATGGTCGAGGTGCTCAACCGTCTTGGCATCTCCGCGACGGTGCTCGCCGACCGTGACCTGAGCTGGTCTCTCGACACGCTTCGCCGGCGCATGTCCGAGGCGCGGTATCACTGGCTCGCGGCGAACGTATTCGATTCCGCAACCGGTCAGCGCCCCGACTGGGCCGTACCTTACCGAATGCTCGATGTAGGCGGGTTCAGCGTGGCGGTCGTCGGCTACGTAACAGCCGAGACGAAGACCATTCTGAAGCCGGAATTCACCAGCGGACTCCGCTTCGGAGAAGGCGCGCTTGCCATTCACGATGTGCTGGCCGAAGTTCGGGCTCTGCGTCCCGACCTCACCGTTCTGCTCGCCCATGCCGGTGCAGCGTGCGAAGGGCCAGTCTGCAGTGGCGAGGTGATCCGCCTGGCCGATGCCGTCGAGTCGCGAACCGTGGATCTCCTCATCGCCGGGCACACTCACCGGCTGGTCGACACGCGGGTAGCTGGAATATCGATTGTCGAAGCCGGCGCCGGAGGAAGCTCGCTGGCGGTGGCCGATTTGGTGAAGACATCGGCGGGCGGACGGGAAGTCAGGACGAGAATCGAGCCGGTGCGGCCCGACGAGGTGCGTTCGGATCCGGAGATGGCCGCGCTGGTCGAGGCGCACCGCCGGCGCACCGAGTCGATAGCCGGGCGTGTGGTCGCGACCGTGAAATTTCCGCTTGCCGCCGATGGGGAGCAACACCGGCTCGGCAGCATGATCGCGGAAGCGCGCCGCAACATCCTCCGGACCGACATCGGTCTCGTAGGCAACTCCAGCATCCGGTCCGACCTTCCAGCTGGCCCGGTCACTTACGGTCAACTCTTCGATATCCAGCCATCTCAGCACAGCCTGGTCAAGATGACATTGAATGGAAGGCAGCTAAGGGAAGTGTTCGAGCATGCGCTATCACTGGGCAGTAGGCCGGTGGCCCATGTGGCTGGAGCCAGGGTCCGTTACGACCCACGCCGGCCAATCGGCCGGCGAGTACGAGGCGTGGAGCTCGAACGTGGGGGCAAGCTTCGATCGGATGGCCAGTACACGCTTGCAGTGGATGACTTCCTGGCATCCGGAGGTGATGGGTACATCATGTTGGCTCCTCTGTCCTCCGAGTCAACCGCCATCCTGGATGTGGAGGGACTCGTCGCCTACCTCCGCCGGCTTCCCCAGCCGGCTGAATTCAGTGCGCGACCTGGCTTCCAATCCAGTCGATGAACGATACGATCCGGGTCTTCGTGAACGCCGGAGCGGTGGATCTTCCCCCGCGTGCCGACGTGAGGGCGGCAGTTCGCGCCTTCGATCCCGCCCTGGAGGAGAAGCTCGAAGCTGGAGCCGCATTCGTGACCGACGGACGCGGTATCGAGATCTCCTCGGAGTCACCGCTTGCGGCCGGGGCGATCCTCCGCGTCATCGTGAGAGCCAGGCGAAACGAGAATGTCGATCCTGACGCGTGAGCTGATCGGCCGCCTTCCCAAGGCCGAGCTGCATGTGCACCTCGACGGCTCACTCCGTCCCGAGACTATGATCGATCTCGCCCGCCAGGCTGGGGTAGCCCTGCCGTCCTTCGACGCTGGACCGCTGCGACAGTTCATGCTCGTGGACGATGCGGCGAGCCTCGAGGACTATCTCCACCGGTTCGATTTCACCATTCCCCTGCTTCAGACACCGGAGGCTATCGAGCGGGTCGCCTACGAGATGGTAGAAGACGCTGCGCATGATAACCTGCGCTATCTCGAGGTCCGCTACTGTCCGCATCTGAGCCAGAGGGAAGGGTTGAGTCTGAGTGAGGTGATGGATGCCGAGCTCCGGGGCCTAGCCCGGGGTGAGCGCGACTTCGGCGTCATAGCCCGCATCATCAATTGCTCCCTCCGGCACTATGATCCGGCCATATCGGTAGAGATAGCCGAGTGTTCTGTGGCGTTCCGGAACCGGGGCGTGGTGGCCTTCGACCTGGCAGGGGGCGAGGCTGGACGGCCCGCAGGGGTTCACCGGCAAGCGTTCGACATCGCCGCTCGTGGTCTGCTCGGGATTACCGTGCACGCCGGAGAAGCGGCGGGGGCACAATCCATAGCCGATGCGGTTGTGCTCTGTCACGCAGATCGAATTGGCCACGGCACCCGTCTCTATGAGCATCCCGACCTCCTTGCGTATCTTCGTGACCGCCGGACGCTCATCGAAACGAACATCACCAGCAACGTGCAGACCCACGCAGTGGGCAAGGCATCGGAACACCCGGTCCGCGGCTACTTTGATGCGGGGCTGAATGTGACGTTGTGCACCGATGGCTGGCTGATGGCCGGAGTGTCCCTGAGCGACGAGTACTGGCTCGCCCACACCGAGCTCGGATTCACCCGGGCCGAGATAGATCGAATGATCCTGAACGCGTTCGAGAGCGCCTTTCTGCCATGGCCCGAACGGCAGCGGCTCCTCGAGGGCGTGCGCAGCGAGCTCGCGTCTGTTTGAAGCTGGGAGCTAGGAGCTGGGAGCTACCTTCTTCTCGCCCCAGCTGCTAGCTCCCAGTTCCCAGCTTCCCCGAAGGGACCGATCCATGGGAATACAGTGGTCGTCGAGGAGCGGAAGCGTCCTGCTGGGCCTGATTGCCGTCTTGCTGCTCGCCGCCGCGCTGGGCGGTGCCTGGACCATCCCCGGCATGGCCGGACGCGCTACCGGCGGACTCTTCAGTGTGCAAGGGCAATCCGATACGACGCCGCCTGTGGTGGTCCAGAATGAGCCCGCGTCGGCGGGTCAGCCGGTGCCGGTCCGTTCCCGGCTCATCGGACTCCTGGGGCTGGCTGCGATTCTTGGTTTGGGTGTAGCACTCTCGCACAATCGTCGTGCCATTCGCTGGCGCGTGGTGGCGTGGGGCCTGGCGCTTCAAGTGCTATTTGCCATCTTCGTGCTCCGGGTGCCGGCCGGCCAACGATTGTTTCGAGGGCTCGGAACCTTCGTCACCACCATTCTGGGCTACTCGTACGCAGGCTCGGAGTTTGTCTTCGGGGAGCTCGGGAAACCCAACTCCAGCCTGGGCGTGGTATTCGCGTTTCAAATCCTGCCTGCAATTATCTTCGTCTCCGCTCTGTTCGCCATCATGTACTACCTCGGCATAATGCAGGTGATCGTGAGGGCCTTCGCGATCGTCATGAGCCGGGTCATGGGAGCCAGTGGAGCCGAGAGCCTCAATGTGGCCGCCTCGATATTCATGGGACAGACCGAGGCTCCGTTGACGGTGCGGCCGTTTCTGCCGCGGATGACCCGCTCCGAGCTGATGACAGTCATGACTTCAGGAATGGCCCACATATCGGGCGCCATCATGGCCGCCTACATCGCGTTTGGAATCGAGGCGAGACATCTGCTGACCGCGGTGATCATGACAGCGCCCGGCACCATCATGATGGCCAAGCTGTTCGAGCCTGAGACCGAAACGCCGGAAACATTCGGCAACGTGAAGCTCGACATCCCAACGACCGACGTCAACGTAGTTGACGCGGCGGCTCGCGGAACCAGCGAGGGGCTGCAGCTGATGCTCAATGTCATCGCGATGTTGATCTCGTTCATCGCGCTGGTCGCCCTCATCAACGGTGGTTTCGGCTTAGCTCATTCCTATGCCGCCTGGTTTCCTCCGGACCTTCAAACCGTTCTCGGATGGATCTTCCGCCCGATCGCGTGGCTCATGGGCGTGTCCTGGCACGACAGTGAGACGGTAGGGAGTCTGCTCGGAACCCGGATGGTGCTGAACGAGTTCATCGCCTACGCCCAACTGGGAA
>Ga0299913_10003029_pt1 | contig 13557 bp, 14 predicted proteins | sample RVTome_9_FD_201360 | JGI IMG/M metagenome (GOLD analysis project Ga0299913, IMG submission 201360) | Soil microbial communities from uranium-contaminated site in the Upper Colorado River Basin, Wyoming, United States - RVT155D38 (version 2) ... | reverse complement strand
GTCGCCGGTGTGTCCCCTCCCGTGTCTTCTCTGGCTGTGCTCGACCGTGAGGGCAACCTCTTCGATCGTGTCCGACCCGACGAGGTCTTCGCTTGCGTGACCTGCGGGGCGTGCGACGAGATCTGCCCGGTCGATATCGAGATCGTGGATCGCATCCTCGATATGCGTCGGCATCTCACTTTGATGGAGTCGGACTTCCCCTCGGAGTTGGGCAAGGCTTTCGTTGCCATGGAGAACCAGTCCAATCCGTGGGGGCTCAGTCAGCAGACCAGGGGCGATTGGGCTCGCGAACTCGATTTCGAGCTGCCGGTGTTCGGTGAGAATGGCAAGACGACGGCCGACTACCTGTGGTTCGTTGGTTGCGCCGGGTCGTTCGACGATCGCAATACCGCGGTCTCGGTGGCGTTGGCACGACTTCTCCACAAGGCCGGGATCGACTTTGCGATTCTGGGGAGTCGCGAGCTGTGCACGGGCGATCCCGCCAGACGGGCGGGCAACGAGCTCGTCTTCCAGCAGCTGGCACTGGAGAACATCTCCACCTTCGAGGAGATCGGTGTCAGCCGGGTGATCACCCAATGCGCCCATTGCTTCAACACGATTGCCAACGAATACCCTCAATTTGGAGGCCAATACGAAGTGGTGCATCACAGCCAGTTGCTTGCCGAGCTCTTGACCCAGGGTCGTATCAGTGCTCCCACCCGGTCGGACGGCTCGGTCACGAAGATCGCATATCACGATCCGTGCTATCTCGGGAGATACAACGATGTCTATCTCGCCCCCCGATCGGTGGTCGGCGCTTCCGAGTCGATCGAGGTGGTGGAGATGCCTCGGCACGGCACCCGGGCCTTGTGCTGCGGCGCCGGCGGGGCGCGCTTTTGGATGGAGGAGCAAACCGGAAAGAAGATCAACATCGAACGTGCCGAGGAGGCCCTGGCGACCGATGCAGATGAGATTGCGGTCGCCTGCCCGTTCTGCTTTGTGATGCTCGACGACGGCGTCAAGGAGCTGGGTCGTGAGGATGTTCGGGTTCGAGACCTGGCCATGATCCTGGCAGATGGGATAGGTGGAGACGCCGGTGACGGCGAAGGGCCTGGGAGCACCTGATCCGACGGTCGGCTCTCATCTTGGCGTTGGCATCGATCCTGGTGGTTGGGTGTACCCGTGGAGCCGATGTGCCGTCCGGCACCGATGTGTCGGGCACGACTACCACGACGGTGCCGACCACCACCACCACTGTCGCTTCGGCTGCGGCTGTCAACGCGTTCCGTGATTGCCTGGTTGACAACGGCGTCACCATCGAGGAGATCCCGTTCGATGCGACCGGGCGGGCCCGTCTCGACTTGGTCCTGGCCACGGTCGACTTCGGGGATCCCGAGGTGGCTGCCGCCGTCTCCGCCTGCTCGGAGCATCTCGAGACCGGTGCCCTCGATCTGGGCGGTGAGGACTCCCTTCGCCAGACCGTCGTCGGGCATCTAACAGAGTTCAGCCAGTGCATGATCGATCGAGGTGTTGAGGGGTTTCCCAATCCGGTCCCTGGTTTTGCCGGGGTCGGATCCCCATTCCCGGTGGCCGAGATCCCGTACTCGGACCCCAACTTCGCCGACGCCGTAGAGGTGTGTCGGGCGGGATTGCTGGAGGCTCTCAGTGGTGTGGATCCGGAATAGGCCTACGATCGTGGGGCAGGTGTCTACGAGACCGACCCCAGTCATCTACCCCGATACCGGGGAGGATCAGGACCTCGATCGGCCCTGGCAGGTCATTGTCTGGAACGACCCGGTCAACACCATGACCTATGTCGTGTATGTGCTACGAAAGCTATTCGGCTACGACGAGACCAAGGCAACCGAGCTGATGCTCCAGGTTCACCACGAGGGACGGGCTCGGGTTTGTGACGGTCCCAGGGAGAAGGCCGAGGTCGACTGCTACCGGCTGCACGGTCATGGGTTGTGGGCGACGATGGAGCAATGATGGAACGACGGTTCCGAGCCACCGGTGACGGCATCGACGTCGATCTGTCTTCTGAAGAGAGGGCCTTTCTCTCCGGGTTGCTCGAGATTCTCGCTGGCGTGCCCAGGGTTGGTGACGACCTGGCTACGCAGCGTCTTCGGGTCCCCGTCTATCTCGACGACCCCGAGTCGAACGACGAGTGGTGGCGGCTCATGGGAGAGGAGCTCTCCGCAGCGCGCAACGACGACCGGCGCGTCTTTCAAAAGGTCCTGTCCGAGCAGCAGCCAAGCAGGATCACCGGTGAGGAAGCCGATGCCTTCCTACGAGTGCTGAATGAAGGGCGCCTGGTGCTCGGGGCGCAGTTCGGAGTTGAGGTCGAAGCCGACCACGACCTGCTGCCCGAGGACCAGCGTGACATCCTCGACTTTCTGGGCTGGCTCCTCGAAGAGCTGACCTCCGAGTTGAGCCGGTCACTATGAGATCCCGTGGACGCTGAACGGACCGCGCCGGGTAGCTTGGCCCAAGTGAATCAGATCTCCCGGCGCTCGACAGCTCTCGTTTCCCGGGGAGACGGGAGGTAGCCATTGCTTGTCGATCCGATAGCCGAGCTGAGAAGCCAGTCTGGATCTCTCGTTTCGCTCTATCTAGATCGACCCAGCCCTGGTGGGATGGCCGCCCTCCTCACCGACTTGTTGAAGCCCGTGCGTGAGGCCGCCGAGATCAAGGGGCGAGCAGTCCAGAAGAGCGTGCGGGCCAGCGCCGAGAGGATCCACGGCATGGCAGGCCAGCTCGAGGCCGAGAACGCGCCGGCATACGCCTTCTTCTCGTCGAGTGCCGACGACATATTCGTCTTCGAGGCCCTGGCCCACACCGTCGGCAACGTCTCCTCTCTTGGCCCGGGCCCTTACCTGAGACCTCTTCGGGCCGCTCCTCGCTCGCTTCGAGCTGCCGGGCTGGTTGCGGATCGCGCTACGGCCAAAGTGTTCATCGCCACCGGGGACCTGGTCGAGGAGGTGGGACGGTCTTTCACCGCCGACATCGGCAAGTCGAATTATGGGGGGTTCTCCGGGTACGAGGAGCACGGTGTCAGGGCCAAGGCCGAGGAAGCTTCGACCAAGATCTGGCGAGACGCCGGGGCGCTGATACTGGAAAAGCACCTCGAGCGACCGTTCGACTATCTGGCGATCGGGGGACATGACGAGACTGTCGATGAGATCGGACGCACCTTGCACCCCTATCTCGGCCGACTCTATCGGGCGTCGTTCACCGCCAATCCGAACACTTTGTCTCTCGCCGCGATTCGATCGGAGCTTGCAGATCAGGCCGATCAGGTCCGAAGGGAGCGAGATGCAGCCCTGGCCGGGCGGGTGTGCGACACGGCTTGGAGCGATGGGCTGGCGGTTCTCGGGCTCCCGGAGGTGCTCGCTGCCTGCAACTCCCAGGCCGTTGAAACGCTCGTCGTGGCTGGGGACTTCACCCGTCCTGGGTCCGTCTGCAACTCGTGCGGGTTCCTGGCGCGTACCGGGGAGGTGTGCCCGGCGTGCGGTTCGAACCTGTTCGACGTGGAGGACGTAGTGGCTGCTGCCATGGAGTCGACGGTGAGGGCGGGGGGACGGGTGCAGCAGATTGTGGTTGCTTCGCCGCTCGATCGTCACGGCGTGGGCGCCTTGACCAGATTCCCCTCATCCATCTGAGCAACGCCGGCTTCGCCGGTACCCTTGACTCATGAGAGAAGCGCTCGCCAGTCGCCAAGCGTGGGTGGACCAGGGCAAGAAGGTGGCCAAGGCCACAGTGGTCAAGGCGTATGGCTCCGCTCCGCGCGGTCCCGGGTCTCACATGCTCATCTCATCCGACGGTGAGATGGAAGGCTCGGTTTCCGGCGGCTGTGTCGAGAACGACGTAGTGGTGCGAGCCTTGTCGGTCATCGAGCGCGATCGGCCTGACCTGGTCACCTACGGCATTGCGGATGAAGATGCTTTTGCGGTAGGTCTCGCCTGCGGTGGGACCATTCAGGTCTACATCGAGCCGTGGTGACGCCTTCGCCTCTCGACGCGGTGCGTCGATTGATCGAAGAGGATGCATTCGGCGTGGTGGTCACGGTGATCGCCGGTGAAGGGGAAGGGGCCAAGGCGGTGTTGGACGACCAGGGAAACATCGTTGCCGGCGAGCTTCCCAACCGGATTCAGAAAGAGGCGCGCTCCGACGCTCTGAGCCTCATGGCTCGGGAAAGGAGTGTCACCCTGGGCTACGACGATGCGGAGCTGTTCTTCGAGGTGATCGCGCCCCGACCCCGCCTGTTCGTCTTCGGGGCGGTCCATATCGCTCAAGAGCTGGTCCAGCATGCGTCGCTGCTCGGATTTCACACCATCGTCGCCGACCCACGTCCAGCCTTTGTCACCCGCGATCGGTTTACCGGTGCCGACGAGTTGCTGGTTGGCTGGCCCAACGATGTGGTCGATGCCTCATCGGTCGACGCCCGAACCTTCGTAGTGGTCCTCACTCACGATCGACGTTTCGAGGACCCACTTTGGCCGATCCTGTTGCCGACAGAGGCGCGCTACATAGGAGCCATGGGCTCGGCCAAGACCACTGCCGCCAGACGCGCTCGATTGATCGATGCCGGCTTCACCGCGGATCAAGTGGACAGGATCCACGGTCCCATCGGTCTCGACATCGGGTCGCGTGCCGCCGGCGAGGTGGCGATCGCCATCCTTGGCGAGATGATTGCAGTTCGATACCGACACGATCAGGAGGAAGAGCTGGTGGGCCGGCTGCTTCGAGTGTGACGGGTAGGTTGCCGCGATGACCACCGCCGCCGTGATCCTTGCCGCCGGGGGGTCTCGCCGCCTCGGGCGATCCAAGCAGCTGGAGCCGTGGGGAGACACCAACCTCCTCTCGCACGTGGTGGCGCGCACCCGGGAGTTTCCCGTTGACGAGGTCTGGGTAGTTCTTGGTCATGACTTCGAGCGGATTCTGGGGGAGACCCAACTCGATGATGTTGGTGTCATCGAGAACCCGGAGTGGGCGGAGGGAATTGCATCGTCGATTCGGGTTGGTCTCGATGCGCTCAACCGGCTCTCCCGATGCGAACGGGCGCTGATAGTGCTCGGTGATCAGCCCTCGGTCGACAACGAAGTGGTGGAAGAGCTGATGGCATCGCATGCCCGCGCCGGTTATCCAGTGAGCGTCCCCAAGTACCGCTACAGCTGGGGGAACCCGGTGCTGGTCGACCGTTCGTTGTGGCCTCGCCTCATGTCGCTCGAGGGTGACCAGGGGGCACAGCGTCTCTGGCAGGCACATCCGGAGTGGGTCAACGAAGTGTGGTTCTCCGATCTGGGGCCGCGCGATGTCGACACCGAGACCGATGTCGTAGATCTTCGGCCCAGGCACCCTGGCTCGAGCTGATAAGTTGGGTATAGAGTCGAACTTCTGTTTCCCAGACGGAGTAGAAGGGGCATATGTCTCGTATCGATCAGGTGGCAGGCATCACTCAAAAGGACGCCACAAAGCTGCGAAAACAGGGGGTGCGAACGAGCAAGGGCCTGATCGAAGCCGCCGCCAATCGCAAAGACCGAGCCGACCTGTCCGACGTCACCGGAATCGACCCGCGTGACCTTCAGCAATGGATCAATCACTCGGATCTGATGCGGGTGAAGGGTGTAGGTGCCGAGTATGCCGAGCTTCTGGTCGCTGCCGGTGTCGACACCCTGCGTGACTTGCGACGACGCAACCCGACCGCCCTCCTGGCCAAGATCATCGGTCTCAACGGAGACGCCAAAGTGGTTCAGCGGCTTCCCACCGAGTCCATGGTCGAGGGTTGGATCGAAGCGGCCAGAGGTCTCGACCCGAGCGTCTGAGACCGGGTTCGGGGGCCAGCACGCCATCTGCCAGGGTTTCCCCGACAGAACTAACGAACGCAACGAGGGCCCTCGAAGAGGGCCCTCGTTGCATTAGAGGAGGAGTGAGCTCAGGAAGCCTTCTCGGTCTTTGCCGAGTCGGTCTTCGCCGAGCTCGTCTTCGCTGCGGTCGACTTGGTGGTCTTGGCAGCAGAAGCCTTGGTTGTCTTCGCGCCGGTCTTGGCCGCAGGCTTGCTAGCGGCAGGCTTCTTCGCAGGAGCCTTGGCCTCGGTCACCTCTGTCTTCTCGGTGGCCTTCTCGGGTCGGAACGAAGTCCGCCAGGTTGCCAACATGTCCTCGAGCTGATCGCGCAATTTGCCGACCTGCTCCTTGGCCTGGTCGAGGTCGACCTTGGCGGCGAGCTCGTCCACGACCTTGCCGTCGGTGACTCGACCGACGATCTTCTCGCCTTCGACCGCCCAGCTATCGATGGCCTTCTCGGCCGTCTTGGTGTAGCCGGTGGCCTCGTCGCTCATCTTGACGCGAAGGTCGTTGACCTTCTCGCCAACCTTGCGGGCGGCTACCACGGGGGCACCTACCGCGGCATAGAGAACGCTCTTGGTTTGCATTGTCACTCCGTTTCGTTGTGGTCTATCACTGATCCATTGGACTGGATCAACGCTCTGTGCATGTCGAGCAGCACCTTCTTCTGGCTGAGGCTCAAACGAGTGTCGGCGTCGATAGCCTCGGAAATCGTTGGTGCCTGCAGCTCGTCGTCGAGAAGCCCTGCTTTCGAGTAGAGGGAGTTGGCCGAAATCTCGAGCGCTCGCGACAGCCGGCTCAGTATCTCTGCGGATGGTTTTCGGATGCCCCGTTCGATCTGAGACAGATAGGGATTGGAGATCCCCGCTGTGTCAGCCAAGCGGCGCAATGAGAGGTTGGCCCTCTCTCTTTGCTGTCGGATGAAAGCTCCGAGGTCGGTGTGCTTGCTCTCGTTCACTACCTGGAAGCATAGCGCAAGCTGCTAGCAATTGCAAGCGTGCCGCTAGCGCAGCGATCCAGTACTCCGGCTCGTAAGTACCGTGCGTGTAGCGCCCGGCGGGACACGAGTGAGACTTGCGAGGTCGTTGGACTAAGTGAGGACGCCACCGGCAGCATCGCCGATCAGCCACGCCAGCACACCGCCGATCCCGGCAATGACCATGTTCTCCAGCCCTGACCGGAGCCAACTGTGCCGGGCCACCCTTGCCTTGACGACACCGACCAGGAACAGCCCGCCGAGGGCCAGGAACGTTGCCCAGACGAGGGCAACTCTCGTACTGTCGAACACCAGGAACGGGATCACCGACGGGAACGAACCGACCAGGAAGAGGACCCCCGAGGCCGCCATGGCCCGATATGGCGATCTTCGCTCCGACTCGATGAAACCGAACTCGAGTGCCTTCATCGCGTTCAGGATCGCTTCGTCCGACCGATCGAATGCCGCCACCATCGACTCGATGTCGTCGGAGTGGATCCCCATGTCGACGAACATGTCCCGCAGTTGGTCGAGCTCCTGCTGGCGGTGATCACGGATGTGGATCCGCTCCAGCCTCAACTCCGCCTCGAGTACCTCGTCCTGGGATTTGGTGGCGAGATACTCACCTGCTGCCATCGAGATCGCTCCAGCCACCGCTCCGGCCAGAGCAGTGAGCAGAACCTGATTGGTATCGAGGCCACCACCGACCACGCCAACCACCAAAAGGAAGATCGACACCAGGCCGTCGTTCACCCCGAGAATGATGTCCCGCCAATACTGACGGGTCTCACCGATATGAGGCTCGTAAGGCGCCGGCTCCGAGACCATCTCCTTGTCGAACGCCATGGGGGTAGATCGTACCGAGCGCGGACAGCCAGGTCAGAGCGTTTCGGCCAGACCGACCATGGCGGCAACGCCGGCCTTGACCCCGAAACCGATCGACGCCTCGTCGAGGACGAATCCCGGAGAATGAAGGTCGGTGCCCTTGCCCGATGTTCCAAGTCGAAGAAGGGCTCCTGGGACCACGGCGAGATAATTGGCGAAGTCCTCGCCGCCCATCGACGGCTCGGTAGGGACCACAGTGTCAGCCCCCATCGTCGCCGCGATTCCTTCGGTGGCCGCGTGGATCACAACCTCGTCGTTCACCACCGGTGGGATGGCCTGGTCGTAGTCCAGCGTGTAGTCGACGCCGGACAGGGCCAGCAGACTGCCGATGGCTTTGTCCATCAGCCCGGGCAGGACTTCCCAAAGGCCGCGATCGAGTGTTCTGGCGGTCCCCTGAAGTTCGACTCGGGTCGGGATCACATTGCCGGAGCGGCCCCCGTGCATCGATCCGAACGCCACGGTGAGAGGGCTCCTGGCGTCGATGGTTCGCCTGAGCACGCCAGGCAACTCGTGCACCAACCGAGCCGCGTCGGCTATCAGGTCCACCGTCTGGTGGGGGCGAGCCGTGTGACCCCCAGGGCCTTCGAGCACGATGGTCATCAGGTCGGCGCTGGCGGTGATCGGGCCGACCTTGCTGCCGACCTTGCCCGTTTCGAGGGAAGGATCGACATGGAAGGCGAGGATGCCCTTGAGACCATCGACCAGGCCCTCGTCGACGAGGTCGGCGGCTCCACCGGGAAAGGACTCCTCGGCTGGCTGGAACAGAATCCGGATCCCGACCGGCAGGTCGAGTTGACGCAGGGCGAGGGTCATCCCGAACGCGATAGCAGCATGCGCATCATGGCCGCAGGCATGCATCCAGCCCGGATTCTGGGAGCGGGGGGCGCTGTCCTCGGGCTCGAAGATCGGCAAGGCATCGAGGTCGGCACGGAAGCCGATTCGAGGGTCGGGCCCGATGTCCACCCAAAGCCCGGTCCGAGGCTGGCGATTGTGGAAGACCACACCGTTTTCGTCCAACGATGCCGCGATCAGGGCTGTGGTCTGATATTCCTGATTCGAAGGTTCGGGGTGTCGATGGAGAAGACGGCGAAGCTCCACTGACTTGGGGACGATCCCCTCCACCAACCCGTCGAGCCGTTCCGGGTCGATCATGGCGCGGCGAGGGTACTAGAACTATGCCCGCTCATTCGTAGAAGCGGGTCTCGAAGACGTGACGAGCGCGTCGGGTCGTGCGGCGATACTCGTCCCGGAGCTCGGAGGAGCGATCGAACCCCAGTGAGGCGGCCAGACTGCTCAAGTCATCGGGGTCGGTCGGCAAGGAGTCGACGGCCCGCCCCATTTGCAGGTGAAGTCGAAGACGGACCCGAGTGCAGAAGAGGTACGCCTCGATGAGGGCCTGCACATCCTCGGGGAGTAGCACCTCGTGCTCGGCCAGCGAGGCAAGGGCATCCAGAGTGCCGGGGACCCGCAGCTCGGGGATAGTCCGACCGTGTCTGAGCTGCTGGAGTTGGGTGAGGAATTCGATGTCGCTGATGCTGCCCCTCCCCAGCTTGAGGTGATAGTCGGGGTCTTCGCCCGTTGGTATCCGCTCGTTCTCGACGCGTGCTTTTATCTCTCGAATCGAACGAAGGAAGGCACCCGGCAGCTTCTCGCGCCACACGTAGTGACCTGTCATGTCGAGGAACTCCGAGCCCAACGTCGCATCGCCGGCCGCCGGGCGTGCCTTGACCAATGCCAACATCTCCCAGGGCTCGGCCCATTCCTCGTAGTAGCGCCGGTAACTCTCGATAGAGCGGGCCAGCGGGCCTTGGCGGCCCTCGGGCCGGAGACCCGCATCGAGGATGTATGCCTCTCCATGCCGGCTCGGTTCGGAGAGCACCTTGGCCAGATCGGTGGCGATGCGGTTCCCCTCTTCCCGGTTGGCTTCATTATCGAACACATAGAGCAGATCCAGGTCCGACCCGTACGACAGCTCGCCACCGCCCCACTTGCCCATTGCGATGACGGTGAAGCCAACCGCTTCGGCTCCGGCGACGATGTGAATCCCGCCTGCTGCAGTCGCGTCCGCAGTGTCGGTGAGAGAACCCATCGTCACCGCGATGTCCGCCCCGCCCAGGATGTCCCTGGCCGCGATTCGGAGTTTGCGTCGTCGCGCGAACCGCCTCACCGTGCCGATCCGGGCATCGTGGTCGGGTCTGCTAGCCAACAACCCGAGCAGACGCTCGATCTCCTGATCACGATCCCGGATCGCGCCGAGTAGTTGGTCGTCGGCGAGACGGGGGATGAACTCCGGTATCCGGTCGATGAGATCGCCGATCAACCGGCTGGTCCCCAACAACCGGCACAGCCGCTCGCCGGCTAGCGGGTTGGTTTGGAGCAGAGTCACCAGTGCGGCATGGTCGGGGGTGTTGGCGAGCACGATGCGAAGCTGAGCCACGCCGAGATCGGGATCCGGTGTGAGCGACAACCAGTCGAGCATCAGCGGGAGGACCTGGTCCATCGCGCGCGAGCGCCGGCTGACACCCGAAGTCAGCTCCTCCAGCGCGCTCCTCGCCGCGTTGACATCCTTGAAGCCGAGGGCTTCGAGACGCAGGGCTGCCTGTTCCACACCGAGCCGGGCACTGGGAGAACCGACGAGTGCGTCCAGGATGGGCCTGAAGTAGAGGCGCTCATGCACGTCCCTGACCACCGATCTCACTTCTGCGAGTCGCCGGTCGAGCTCGGCACCAGGGTCTACGGACATGCCGAGGGCACGACCCAGCTGTTCCCTTCTCTCCAGGCTCTGGGGGACGATATGGGTTTGGCGCAGGTCCCAGAGTTGAATTCGGTGCTCGAGATCTCTGAGGAATCGGTAGGCATCGGAGAGGCGGCGGTGGTCATCCCGTTCCACAAATCCGTGCTCGGTCAAGGCATCGAGCGCATCGAGAGTGGCTCGGACCCGCAGGTCGACGTCGAATCTGCCATGAACGAGTTGGAGCAACTGCACCGAGAACTCGATATCCCTGATCCCCCCGCGCGATCGCTTGATGTCGTTGGGGTCGGCCCCCTCCTCGACTGTCTCCTTTAGCTTTCGGATGCTGCGCAGCGACTCGACATCCAGCCCTCCCTCCCAAATCACCGAGGCGGCCAGTTGGTCGAATCTGTCGCCGAGTGGCTTGTCACCGGCGGCCGGACGGGCTTTCAAGAGCGCCTGGAGCTCCCAGGCTTCGCCCCAATGCGAGTAGTACCGGGTGTAGCCGTCGAGACTTCGCGACACCGGTCCCATCGCCCCCTCGGGCCGAAGATCGGTGTCGACGGCCAACCCGGGCCCGTCGATCGTCGGCGAGGACAACACCGATGTGAGTCGATTGGCGAGGGCTATCGCGGCGGCGCGGCTCTGGGTCTCCTGGCCCGCGACGTTGTCGTGGACGTAGATGAGATCGATGTCCGACGCGTAGTTGAGCTCGCGCGCTCCCCACTTGCCCATCGCCACGACCGCGAAGGGAAGCTCCAGTACCACGGGATGCCTCTCGGCGACGTCTTCCCTGGAGTTCTCGAGGGCATCGGCGACGATCCGGTCGATCTCGTCGGAGAACCTGGCCGTAGCCTCGACCACGTCGATCGTGTGGGACATGTCGTCGGCGGCGATCGACGCCAGCGCCGCACCGACCCTGAGGGTGACCGTCGGCTTGGGTGGCATACCTTGGAGCAGCGACGGGTAACGGGCCACTGTCTGACTCAGGGCCCGGGAGGTACCCGCGATCGCGCAGGCACGAGTCAGGAGAAGCCGGTTCTGGACCAGATTCGGCTCGGACTCGAGAATGAGAAGCAGCCGACCCCACGCATCGACCGGGTCCGGGCCACGGCTGATCTCATCGGCGATCAGAGCCCTGCCCTCCACGTCGGCCACGATCGCGGAGAGCCGGTCGAGGACTTCGGCCGGGATCGTCGATGCGGCGCGTCGGTCGGTCACCAGCGACAGGGTATGTCGGGGCGTATCGTGACGGGGTGCCACTTCGAGTTGCCGGAGCACAACTGAATCTGCGAGTCGGTGACATCGCCGGCAACGAAGCGAGAATCGCCGACGCCATGGCCTGGGCCGAGAGCGAGCAGGCAGATGTGCTGCTCCTCCCTGAGCTGGCGATCAACGGCTATCCGCCCGAGGACCTCGTTCTTCGCTCCGACTTCGTCGCGGCGGGCATCGAGGCGCTCAACCGGCTGGCGACTCGGTCCGGGGCGACGACTGTGGTGGTCGGCTTTGTCGATCGGTCGGCGAACCGGGCGCGTGGGGCTGTGGATGCCACCGAGCGGACCGTGGCCAATGCGGCCGCGGTGCTCAGACGAGGAGCTGTCGTGGGGGTCTATCACAAGGTTCTGCTCCCCAACTACGGAGTGTTCGATGAAGACCGCTACTTCACTCCGGGTGATGACGGGGCAACGACCTGGGAGATCGGAGAGGTCCTCTCCGGGGTCTCCATATGCGAGGACATTTGGCTCCCGGACGGGCCACCGAGCGCACAGGCCGCAGCAGGAGCCCGGATCCTCCTCAACATCAACGCATCTCCTTTCCACAAGGGAAAAGCTGCCGAGCGCGAGCAGATGATCGCCGATCGGGCACGCGACTCCGGCGCAGCCGTTGTTTACCTCAATCTGATCGGTGGGCAGGACGAGCTGGTCTTCGATGGGTGCTCCCTGGTGGTCGCAGCCGACGGGACGATCGTGCACCGATCGCCACAATTCGAGGAAGACCTGTTCGTGGTCGATGTCCCGCTGCCCGGGGAGCCGGCAACTGCCGTTTCTTTGACCCCGCATCTCGACCCGGTCGAGGAGGTCTACCGGGCGCTCGAGGTCGGTCTGCGTGACTACGTCCGCAAGAACCGTTTCGATCAGGTCGTCATCGGGCTCTCCGGTGGAATCGACTCCGCTCTGACTGCGGTCATCGCCGTCGACGCGTTGGGAGCCGACTCGGTCTGGGGTGTGTCGATGCCTTCACGCTTCTCGTCGCGGCATTCGATCGATGACGCCCGGGAACTGGCCTCGAACCTTGGAATTCGGTTCGACGTGCTGCCCATGGACGACGTCTACCAGGCCTTCCTCGAGACCGTCGAGCCCATCTTTGCCGGCACCGGGTTCGGAACGGCTGAAGAGAACCTCCAGGCTCGGACCCGGGGAGCGATCCTGATGGCGATCTCCAACAAGCATGGCCCGATGGTGGTTGCGACAGGGAACAAGTCGGAGATGGCCGCCGGCTACTCCACCCTCTATGGGGACATGGTCGGTGGCTTTGCCGTGCTCAAGGATGTCTTCAAGACCTTGGTCTTCGACCTGGCGCGGTGGCGGAACAAAAAGGGCGAGGTCGTTCCTCAGAGCACGATCGACAAGCCACCTTCGGCGGAGCTACGCCCCGACCAGAAGGACTCGGACTCATTGCCGCCATATGAGCTGCTCGATGCAATCCTCCAGCTCTATGTCGAAGCCGACCTGGGGGCGACCGAGATCATCGCCAGAGACTTCGATCCTGAAGTCGTGGCCCGGGTGACAGGGATGGTGGATCGCAACGAGTACAAGAGGCGTCAGGCTGCCCCTGGGGTGAAGATCACGGTCAAGGGCTTCGGCAAGGACCGGAGGCTCCCGATCACCAACCTGTATCGGTCTCCGGGCTCATGATGACCAAGGTTCTCATCAACGGCAGCGAGTCGGACGGGACCATCAGCGTCACCGATTCATCGGTGCTGCGCGGCGACGGTTGCTTCGAGGTTCTCAAGGCTCGTGCCGGCAAGGTCTTCGCGCTCGAGGAACATGTCGATCGTTTGATGGGAAGCGCCAGAATCCTCGAGATCCCTCTTCCTCCACGTCACGAGCTCGAACAATGGATTCGAACCGTGGCCGAGT
>Ga0299913_10003028_pt1 | contig 13559 bp, 13 predicted proteins | sample RVTome_9_FD_201360 | JGI IMG/M metagenome (GOLD analysis project Ga0299913, IMG submission 201360) | Soil microbial communities from uranium-contaminated site in the Upper Colorado River Basin, Wyoming, United States - RVT155D38 (version 2) ... | reverse complement strand
GTCTCGTCGGGGGCCACCCCCGTCTCCGCGAGGTCGGACAACATGAGCCACGAATAAACGAACCGGACGTCTTCGAACAACACGGCCCTGTCCAGGACGCGGCCCACGAGCTTCAGATAGCCGAAGGGCGAAGACTCGAACACCTCGGTGGCTATCGCCGTGGCCGGCACACCCAGGGCGAGGAGATCCGCCGCAAGACGCAAGGTGTCGGGAGACGAGTTCGAGTACTGGAACCGTCCGGTGTCGGTGACCAAACCCGTGTAGAGACAGGTGGCGATCTCTTGGTCGATCTCGACGTTCAGATCCTGCAGCAGCCGCGTGACAAGCTCTGCTGTAGACGAGACGTGGGTCACGACCAGATTGTGAGTACCGAAATCGTCGTTCCCGGGATGATGATCGACATTGATGATGGTCTGGGCTGCGCGCGCTCGGGGCTCGAGATCGCCCAGTCGGTCGGCCGCCCCACAGTCGACCGCGAGGAAAGCATCCACCGCGGGCACGTCGGTGGGCTGCACGAGGGAGTCCCTGCCGGGAAGGAATTCGTAGGAGAACGGGATCGCCGCAGGAGAGGTGCCCCAGGTCGGGTAGGTCGTCTTGCCGAGCCGGCGGAGGCCGATGCTTGCCGCGAACAAGGAGCCCAGAGCATCGCCGTCGGGATTCACGTGGCACGCGATCGCGACGGTCTCCGCGGCGCGGAGCGATTCGACCGCGCCGTCCCAGTCGGGCAGATCGAACCTCACGAGTCTTCCTCTTCATGGAGCTTGTGGAGCAACTCTTCGACCCGCAGCGCTTCTCCGATCTGTTGGTCGAGCTCGAAGACGAGCTCGGGCAGGTACTTCAGGCGCATCTGGTGACCGAGCTCTTTGCGCAGCCGTGGCTTCGCGCTTTCGAGGCCCTCGATCGTCGCCTTCTGCTCTTCCTCGGTGCCCATGACGCTGACCCACACGCGGGCGTGGCGGAGGTCCGGCGAGACCCGGACCGTGGTCACGGTGGCGAAGCCGATCCGGGGATCTTTGAGCTCGCCGATGAGCTCGCCGAGCACCTGGCGCGCGAGCTTCTGCACTTTCTCCGTCCGCTGGCTCACGAGATGCTCACGTGATGTCGTCCAGGGAGACGAATTCGATGGTGCGATCGGTGATCTCGGCGCCACCGATCGCGGCGCGTCCGATCGCCTTCTCGACCTCTTGCAGCACCTTCTGACAATGCCCGATCGATCCGGCCACGCAGCTCACGCCGAGAGCGGCGCGCTGCCACTTGTCTTGGAAATCGACTTCCGCGATAGCCACGTTGAACCTCTTCTGGATCGTCTGCGTCACCGAACGGAGCACCTGCCGCTTGTCCTTCAGCGAACCGCTGGCGGGGATGAACAGGTCGTAACGACCCACGCCTATGAACATAGAGGTCTCCTAGCGAGCTACCTCTTGCTCCTCGAAGGCTTGGATCAGGTCCCCTTCCTTCAAGTCCTGGAACCCTTCGATGCCGATACCGCACTCGTAACCGGCTGCGACCTCGCGCGCGTCGTCCTTGAAGCGCCGCAACGAAACGATCGTGGACTCGTAGATCACGGTGCTGTCGCGGACCAACCTGGCCTTGGCGTTCCTGCGGATCACTCCGTCTAGAACCATGCAACCCGCGATCACGCCGAGCTTCGGCACCCGGAAGGTAGCGCGCACCTCGGCCTGGCCGAGTGGGACCTCGCGCACCTCGGGACCGAGCAGACCCTTCGCAGCCGACTCGATGTCCTCGACCGCTTGGTAGATGACCCGATAGGTGCGCACGTCGACCCCGGCTTCCTCCGCGAGGCTCCGGGCCTGAGCGTTCTCGACGACGTTGAAGCCGATGATGATCGCGTTCGAGGCTTGAGCCAGCGTGACGTCGTTCTCGGTGATCCCACCGACGCCCTTGCGCACGATGTTGAGCTTGACGAGTGATTGATCCATCCTCGTCATCTGGTCGTCGAGCGCCTCGATCGAACCTTGCGTGTCGGCCTTCAGCACGAGCGCGAGCTCGGGGATCTCCCCCTCGCGCGTGAATGCCAGCAGGGATTGGAGCGATACGCCTCGGGCGGCGACGATCTCTGCCTCACGGCGGTGCTGAGCACGCTCGCCGGCGATGGCACGTGCCTCGCGCTCGTCCGTTTCGACGTGGAAGTCGTCACCGGCTTCGGGAACCGATTGCCAGCCGAGGATCTCGACCGGTTGACCGGGACGAGCTTCCTCGACCTGCTCGCCGCGCTCGTTCAGCATGGCTCGCACCCGTCCCCACGCAGCCCCCGCAACGACGGGCTCGCCTTGGTAGAGCGTGCCTCGTTTGATGAGGACGGTCGCGACCGGACCCCGGCCCTTGTCGAGGTGCGCCTCGATGACTACGCCGCGGGCCAGTGCCTCCGGGTTCGCCTTGAGGTCGAGTTGCACGTCGCTGGTGAGCAGGATCATCTCGATCAGCGTGTCGAGGTTCGTGCGGGCCTTGGCGGAGACATCAACGTAGACCGTCTCGCCGCCCCACTCCTCGGGCAGGAGATCGTGATCCGAGAGCTGCTGGCGAACGCGCGTCGGGTCCGCTTCGGGCTTGTCGATCTTGTTGACCGCGACGATCATCGGAACCCCGGCGGCTTTCGCATGGTCGATCGCTTCGACGGTCTGAGGCATGACGCCGTCGTCCGCCGCTACGACGAGAACGACGACGTCGGTCGTCTGCGCGCCACGAGCACGCATCGCGGTGAAGGCCGCGTGACCGGGCGTGTCGATGAACGTGACCTCACGGCCGTCGTGATGGATCTGATAGGCGCCGATGTGTTGCGTGATCCCACCGGCCTCACCTGCGGCAACCTCGGTCTTGCGGATGGCGTCGAGGATGGCGGTCTTGCCGTGGTCGACGTGGCCCATCACGGTGACGACCGGGGGCCGCGGCACGAGCTTGCCTTCGTCCTCCTCGACCTCCGCGAGGATCGCCTCGTCCGCCTCTTCCTGCTCGGGATCGACGATCTGAACGTCGACACCCAGCTCCTCCGCGACCAGTTGCACGGCCTCGTCGGTCATGGACTGGGTGACCGTGACCATCTCGCCGAGCCCGATCAGCGTTTTGACGATCTCGGCCGGTGAGCGATCGATCTTCTCGGCGAAATCCTTCACGGTTATCCCGCGGTGGACCCGTACGACATCGCCGGCCGGAGCCGCGACGGGTTCCGGAGCGGTTGGTGCCGGGGGCGGTTCTACGGGAGCCGCGACCGGCTCCGGCTTGGGTTCGGCCTTAGGTGCGGGCTTCGGCTCGGCCTTGGGTGCTGGTTCGGCCTTCGCTGCAGGCTTGGGAGCCGCCGCCGGCTCGGCTTTCGGGGCCGCCTTCGGGGCCGGGGTCTTCTTCGCCAGAGCCTTCTTCGCCGGTGTCTTGGCGGTGGTCTTCTTGGCCGGAGCCTTCTCGGTCTTGGCCCCGTTGCCGCTCAGGTCGGCCTTCACACGCGCCGCGACGTCCTCGGTGATCGTCGAGGCGTGGCTCTTCACGCCCTCGCCGATCTTGTCGAGGTGGGCCAACACCTCCTTCGAGGTGAGGCCTAGTTCCTTCGCGACCTCGTGCACCCTTGGGTTTGCCATATACCTATCTTCCCTCGCTTATTCGCTGGCCGGGGCGGCTTCCGCCGGCTCCGGCTCGGTTGTTTCTGCCGCGTCGGGCCCTGCTGCCTCCGCCGACGCCGGCTCAGCTGCTTCGGCCGCCTGCCGGATCTGCGACTCGGACTTGATATCGACCCTCAAGCCCGTGAGTCGAGCGGCCAACCGAGCGTTCTGGCCTTCCTTGCCGATCGCCAGGCTCAGCTGGTGATCGGGCACGATGACCAGCGCCGTCTCCCCGTCATCCTGGATCTGCACCTCTTTCACCTTGGCGGGAGAGAGAGCGTTGGCGACGAAATCGTTCTGGTCGTCGGTCCATTTGATGATGTCGATCTTCTCGCCGCGCAGCTCGTTCATGACCATCCGGACGCGGGCACCTTTCGAGCCCACGCACGCACCGACCGGATCGACGTTCTTGTCCGTCGAGACCACCGCGATCTTGCTGCGATGGCCGGGCTCGCGCGCCACGTTCTTGATCTCGACGATCCCATCCATGATCTCGGGGACCTCGAGCTCGAACAGCCGCTTGATCAGTCCCGGATGCGTCCGGCTCACGATGATCTGGGGGCCCCGCGCGGACTTGCGGACCTCGACGATATAGGCCTTGAGGCGGGCGCCGTGCTCGTAGCGCTCGTGGGGGATCTGTTCGGACGGAGGCATCAGAGCCTCGGTCTTCCCAAGGTCCAAGATCGTGTAGCGATGATCCTGCTGTTGGACGATCCCCGTGACGATGTCGCCCTCTCGGTCGGAGTACTCCCCAAAGGTGATGTCGCGCTCGGCCTCGCGTAGCCGCTGGAGGATGACCTGCTTGGCCGTCTGGGCCGCGATCCGGCCGAAGTCGGCGGGCGTGTCTTGCCACTCTTTGAGGACGGTCACCTCTTCGGTGTTCAGATCGGTTTCGATCTCCTGGGCGAAGACGGTTACCTCGCCCTCCGGATCGATCTCCGCGCGCGCGGCGCGCGTCTCTAGATCCGCATTCGTCATGCGGAGATACGCGCTCGAAAGCGCCTTCTCTATCGCCTCGACGAGAGTCTCGAACGCGATACCTCGCTCGCGTTCCAACTCCCGCAGAGAATCCATAGGGATCTTCATCTGCCAGTCCCCCATTCGAAGACCGTCCGTGCCGACTTGATCTGGTCGTAGGGAACCTCGACGGTTCCACCATCCAGGGCGATGCGTGCCGCTCGATCGTCGGCGTCCTCGAGCGTGCCCTCGATGCGATTGCTGTTCGGGACGAACTGGGTCGTGGTCTTCACCACGACCGCCCTGCCGACCGAAAGCTTGAAGTGCTCGGCCGATCTCAGGTTGCGCTCGAGGCCCGGCGTCGAGACCTCGAGCATGTAGCGACCCTGGATCGGATCCCTCAGGTCCAGGCCCCGGGAGATCTCCTCGGAGACCTCGGCGACCGTGTCGAGATCGATGCCACCGTCCTTGTCCACGAAGACCCGGACGATCGCCCTGCCCGGTTGGCCGCCCATCTCGATGTCCCACAACCGCAAGGAGCGGCGTCGGGTAACGGCTTCGGCGAGGCCTTTGACCTCTTCGAGTGCCCCCATCGGCCCCTCCTATCTAGTTGTAACGAACATGAAGCCCCTCGCATGAGGGGCTCCCAAAAGTGCCTCGTCTACTGCTCGGTTCCAGGACATATTATCGGCATTCTCAATTTCACGAAAAAGCGGAGGTAGATCATGGCCAAGAAGGGCAGGAAGCGCCGGAGTAGGCGCAAGAACAAGGCGAACCACGGCAAGCGGCCAAACGCCGGCCGCAAGTAGACCGGGCCTGCCCAACCGCCGGCCCGGCACCGGATGAGTCTCGAGGGTCCCGACATCGTCGTCGGGGGCCTGACGAAGACATTCGTAGTGCCCGAACGGGAGGCAGGGCTGAAGGCCGCCGCCAGGAGCCTGTTCCACCGCCGCCACCGCGAGGTCCGAGCCGTGGACCAGATCTCCTTCACGATCGAGCCGGGTGAGGTCGTGGGCTTCCTCGGTCCGAACGGGGCCGGCAAGACCACCACCTTGAAGATGCTGTCCGGCCTGCTCTTCCCTACCATCGGTCGTGTCTCAGTGTTGGACCATGTCCCATCGAAACGAGAGAAGGACTTCCTCAGCCGCATCACGCTTGTGATGGGTAACCGGAACCAACTGCAGTGGGACCTGCCAGCGGTGGACTCGTTCGAGATGAATCGAGCGATCTACCGCATCCCGCGACCGGATTTCGAGCGAGCGCGGGACGAGCTCGTCGACCTTCTGGAGATCGGCGACCTCGTCCACAAGCCGGTTCGCAACCTATCGCTTGGCGAACGCATGAAGGCGGAGATCGCAGGGGCACTCCTCCATAGCCCGAGGATCCTGTTCCTCGACGAACCCACGATCGGCCTGGACATCGGGATGCAGAAACGGATCCGATCCTTCATCGCCGAATACAACCGGCGCAACGGAGCCACGGTCTTGCTAACGAGCCATTACATGGCGGACGTCCAGGCACTCTGCAAGAGGGTGATCGTCATCCACCACGGAACGATCCTCTTCGATGGCCAACTCAGCGCGCTTTCGGAGCGATTCGGAACGCACAAGACGATCGAAGTGACCTTGCAGGATCCCTCAGTGAGCCTCGACTCATATGGCGAGGTCATTTCCCGAGACGCGGATAAGGCCAGGATCAGTGTGCCCCGTGCGGAGACATCCAAGATCGCCGCTCGTCTATTGAACGATCTCCCGGTTGTCGATCTGACGATAGAAGACCTCCCGATCGAGGACGTGATCGAGCAGACTTTCGCCGGAGGATCGTGATGGTCGTCGCGGTTCGCCCGAGACGGCTACCGGCGATCCTCGACTTCTATCTCACGGTCATGCGCACCGCGGTACAGGAACAGTTCCAGTACCGCGCCGCCAACTACGCGTACATGATCGGGATGCTCGCGGAGCCGGTGATCTATCTCGTCGTCTGGTCGACGGTGGCGAACGCTCAGGGTGGCGAGGTCGGCGGATATACCGCGTCGCAACTCGCGGCGTACTACATCGTTTGGACCCTCGTCCGCAACATCAACATCGTCTTCACGCCCAACGGTTGGGAGTGGAGGATCCGCGAAGGCGAGCTCTCCGGGATGCTGCTCCGACCGGTCCATCCGATCCATTACGACCTGGCCTATTTCGCGGGGTGGAAGGTGGTCGTGGTCGTCATGTGGCTGCCTCTCGCCGTCGTGCTCACGGCGGTATTCCGCCCCGACCTGACCGTCTCGCCGGTCGAAGCGATCGTCTTCAGCGTCTCTCTGCTGGGGGCGTACTTGATCCGATCCATGTTCCTGTGGGTCCTTGGGATGATCACGTTTTGGACGACGCGCGTCGCGGCTCTCTACGAGCTGTACTTCACCGCCGAACTGCTTCTCTCGGGACGGCTCGTCCCATTGAGCCTCATGCCACCCTGGGCACAGACGCTCGCGGACTTCCTCCCTTACAGATGGACGTTCGGCTTTCCGATCGAAGCTCTGGTCGGAGATCTGGAGACGAGCGAGCTCCTGTTCGGCCTCGGGATGCAGGCAGCGTGGACCCTAGCCGGAGCCGTTCTGGTCGCGCTGGTGTGGCGAAGAGGGATCAGGCGCTATTCGGCAGTGGGCAACTGATGGGACCACTAACCGTTCGTGATCGTGACCGGGGGCCGCTGCGGTCGGTCGCCCTCGCATGGACCTTCGTGCGGATCGGGGCCATGACCGAGCTCCAGTATCGAGTGAACTTCTTCATCCAGATATTCCAAACGATGATCATGGTTGGCACCGCCCTTGCCGTCCTCGCCCTGGTCTTCTCACATACCAAAGAGCTCGATGGCTGGTCATCTGCCGAACTCTTGGTGGTGATGGGGATCCACGTCCTTATGGGCGGGATCATCCGCACGCTCATCCAGCCGAACATGATCCGTCTGATCGAGGACGTGCGAGAAGGAAAGCTCGACTACGCGCTAACGAAACCCGAAGATGCGCAACTATTAGTGAGCGTGCGTGACATCCGTATATGGCAGTTCGTCGATGTGCTCGTGGGAGCAGTCATCCTGGTAGTAGCTATCGCTCGCCACGATGGCGAGGTCGGTGCGGGTGCGGCGACTGCTTTCGCCGTCGCGCTGCTCCTAGGGGCAGTGATGATCTATTGCTTCTGGATGATCCTTACGATCGGAGCCTTCTGGATCGTAAGGATGGAATTCATCGTCGAGCTGTTCGAAGGTGTCTACCAGGCCGGACGATGGCCGGTCACGATCTACCCCGGCTGGCTTCGAGCCTCGCTCACGTTTCTCGTCCCGATCGGTTTCGCGATCACGGTTCCCGCCCAGAGCATCACCGGGCGGTTGAACTGGCCTACGCTCGTGGGTGCGGCTGTCTTCGCCATCGTGCTGTTCGCGTTGACCAGGGTGCTGTGGAGGATGGGGCTGAGACGCTATTCCGGAGCCTCTGCTTGACCCCTTAACGAAAAACGCGGGCCACTGACAGCTTCCAATGGGTGCCCTTAGCGGGTCACCTCCACCGAACCCGCCGCCACAGTGCCGAGTCCTGATCCTTACCGTCGAGAACCCTCGCAGCTAGGATTAGTTGCGGAAGTCCGGCTGCAACAACGCGTTGCGGCGGCCGGCCCCCTTGACCACGGTCGGGCCACCGTCCCCGACCTCACCCGCCGCGCGAATCTCGGCGGCGACCCGCTCGGCCTCTTCGAGGAGTGCTTCGACGAGCTTGTCGTGAGGCACCCAACCGATCTGCTTGCCCTTCGAGAACAGGAGACCCCGGCCCGGTCCGGCGGCTATCCCGATGTCGGCGTCCCTGGCCTCGCCGGGACCATTGACCTCGCAGCCCATCACCGCGATCTGCATCGGGGGCAGGTCCATCTTCTCGATCGCGGCTTCGACCTCGTTGGCGAGGGCGAACACATCTAGCTCGGCCCGACCGCACGACGGGCACGCCACGAGGTCGAAGCCGTCTTCTTTCAGACCGAGCGACTTGAGGATCTGCTTGCCGGCCTTCACCTCTTCGACCGGATCCGCTGTGAGCGACACTCGGATCGTGTCCCCTATGCCTTCTGCGAGAAGGGTTCCGATGCCGATGGCCGATTTGATGATCCCTTGCTTGGGGGTACCGGCCTCGGTGACCCCTAGATGCAAGGGGGCATCCGTCTTGGTCGCAAGCAACCGGTAGGCCTCGATCATCTCGGCGACGTTCTGGTGCTTCACGGAGATCTTGTAGTCGGTGAAGCCGTGCTCTTCCAAGAGGGAGATCTCGTAGAGCGCGCTCTCGACCAGCGCCTCCGCGGTCGGCCGCCCGTACTTGGCGACGAGCTTCTTGTCCAAGGAACCCGCGTTGACCCCGATCCGGATAGGAACGCCGCGCTCCTTGGCTTCGTTCGCTACCTGCTTGATGTGCTCAGGGTTCCGCATGTTTCCGGGGTTGAGACGCAATCCATGAACGCCGGCTTCGAGCGCGAGCATCGCCAGCCGGACCGAGAAGTGGATGTCGGCGATGATCGGAACCCCACCTTCCTTCACGATCATCGGTAGCGCGAGCGCGTCGCCCTCGTGAGGAACCGCGACGCGGACGATGTCGGCGCCCTGGGTCGCGAGCTCGTGGATCTGGATGAGCGTTGCTTGCACGTCGTCAGTCTTCGTCACCGTCATGGACTGGACGGAGATGGGCGCGTCCCCACCTACGGCAACACTGCCTACGCGTACCTGGCGGGATTTCCGGCGTTCGATCATCAGAACGGGATCTTTATGGGCCTTGCGAGATCCAGGTAGAGGATCGCTACGAACAGCACCAGGAAGAAGGCGATCACGACCGCGGCGACGGGGATCATCTTTTTCACGTCGACCGGTTTACCGGTGACCTTCTCGATCGCGAGGACCAAGAGGTGGCCCCCGTCCAGAGGGGGCAACGGCAACAGGTTCATGATCCCGATGAATATCGTGAGCCCGGCGATGAAGCTCAGGAGCTCGGCATAGAGGCCGGCATCGACCGCGGCCCCCGCAACGCGACCGGCCCCGACCAGACCGACGGCGCCTTCGGCATCACGCTCTCCATCCTCCATGAGGCTCCGCCACAGTTCGCCGTTGAACACGGGGGCGAAGACATCGGGCAGGCTCGTTATGGACCGGACCGTGAAGGTGCCGACCGTCGCCCCCGCGAATCTGATGCCCTCGATCGGGCCCGCACGGTTCACTTGTTGCTCGGGGGCCACTCCGAGGAACCCGGAGACCGTTTCGCCCTCTCGGAGGGGTCTGACTTCCTGTCCCGGCGGAGCAGCATCCACGGGGGCCCCGTTCTTCGTGATGACTTGACCGATCAGGATCTCTCGCTCGAGCGACTCTCCGTCGCGCTCGATCGTGAAGGTACCGGTCTCGTTCCCGCGGGCCTCGATGTACGAAACGATGTCGTCCCATTCCTGCACCGGCTCGCCTCCGACGGCGACGATGCGATCTCCGGGCTCTAATCCCGCGCGGAGGGCCGCCGTCTCGATGCCGAGCTCGCTCCTGGGAACCACGCGTGCGACCTCGTTGGTGGCCTCGGGAAATCCGAATCCCATCGCCACGATCAACAGGAGGACGAATCCCACCACCCAGTGCGTCGCGGAACCGGCAACCAACAGGATCGCCCGTTGCCACGCGGGCTTGTTTGGATACGAGCGCGATTCGTCGACGGGGTCGACCTCTTCGTACGGGCTCATCCCAACGATCTTCACGAAGCCACCCGCCGGGATCCCCTTGACGCCGTACTCCGTCTCGCCGCGCTTCGTCGACCACAACGTCGGGCCGAATCCGAGGAAGAACTGGGTCGCTTTGAAACCGAACAGCTTGGCCATGGAGAAGTGGCCCAGCTCATGGATCATGATCACGACGAGCAGCGCGTAGACGAAGAGTGCGACGCCAAGGTTGAGGAAGGCGATCGCAACGAGGAACGCAACGAGGAAGACGATCCCCACCAGATCTCTCACGAGCTCGTCCTCAGCGGGGCCCGTCTGCTTATGGCCGATCGTGCGAGGGTCCGAGCGGAAGCATCGGCCTCCAACACGCCTTCCAGGATGGTCGAGTCCATACCCTCATGGAGCTCGAGCACCTCTTCGACGACGCCGACGATGTCGGTGAACGAGATCTCGCCGTCGAGGAAAGACTGCACGGCGGCCTCGTTGGCGGCATTCATGGCGGCGGGAAAGGTCCCACCACGTCGTCCGGCCGCGTAGGCCATCCGCACCGCCGGGAACCGGCCAGCATCGACGGCCTCGAAGTGGAGCTCGCCCATAGTGCGAGGGTCGAGCGGAGTTATGCCCGACGAGGTCCGCGTGGGATGACTCAAGGCCGCTTGGATCGGGATCCGCATGTCGGTGGGCCCCGCTTGCATCAGCATCGAGGAGTCGACGAACTCGACGATGCCGTGAACGATGCTCTCGGGATGGACGACGACCTCGATCCGGTCGTAATCGATCCCGAACAGGAAGTGAGCTTCGATCACCTCGAGGCCCTTGTTCATCATCGTGGCTGAGTCGATCGTGATCTTCGGGCCCATCGACCAGGTCGGATGAGCCAGTGCCTCCTCGGGGGTGACGTCCGAGAGATCCTCGCGTTGCCGGAACGGCCCCCCGGACGCGGTCAGATGGATGCGGGCGATGGTTGCTGGGTCGTGGCCTTCTAGACCATGAGCGATCGCGGCGTGTTCGGAATCCACGGGGATCAGGCTGCCGCCACCTCTCTCGGCTGCGGCGAGACAAAGCTCGCCCCCGACAACCAGGCTCTCCTTGTTGGCGAGCGCCAGGGTCTTGCCTGCCTCAAGTGCGGCGATGGACGCCCTCAGCCCCACCGCTCCGACGATGGCGTTGAGAACCACATCCGCACCGTCCATGGTCGCAAGGTCGACCGCACCGTCGTCACCGAGAGCGGTCGTGACGCTGGGGCGCGCGGAAGCCTGCTCGGCGAGTTCCTGCTCGCTGGTGCGCGCCACCAACCCAACCACTTCGAAGAGGTCGGGGTGAGCATCGATGACATCCAGAGCCTGGCGACCGATCGATCCGGTCGACCCCAGGATCACTACCGTGCGTTTCATCTCTAGAACACGATAAAGCGGAGGAAGAGATACACGACGGGGCAGCAGAAGATGATCGCGTCCAGCCGGTCGAGGAACCCCCCATGCCCAGGTAAGAGACGGCCCGAGTCTTTGATCCCCAGCTCCCTCTTGGCGAGGGACTCCACGAGGTCTCCCGCCGGAGCCAGGGCCGCGACGATGAGCCCGATGCCGAGACCGGCGGGCAGCGATAGGTCGTAGAGGAGGCCTGCGAAGAGCGCGCCACCGGCGAGCGAACCGGCCGCTCCACCGAAGAATCCTTCCCAAGACTTCTTCGGGGAGATGGTCGGAGCCATCTTGTGCTTACCGAAACGGGTGCCGATGAAATACGCCGCGATGTCACCCAGCGCGATCGACAGGAAGGTCGCAATCAACAGGAAGGTGCCGTCCTGGGGTTCGATCATGAGTATCGAAACGGCACCTGCCCCCCCACCTCCGACCCAGACGACGGCGAAGACGGTCCAGGCCGCGTCGGTACCGGGAGTGGGACCCCTGTTCGGGCGCAATGCCAACAGCATCGAGCCGAAGGCCGTCGCCGCAACGACCACGGCGAGGAGAGCCGGCTTCTCGAGGTAAGCGACGCCCATCAATCCAAAACCGCAGAGGACCCCGAACGGAACGTTGGGCCGGTGGCCGCGCTGGACGAGAGCGTCCAATAGCTCGAACAGAGCGAGGAGCACCACGGTCACGGCGAGGAAGAAGAACGCGGTGCGACCCAGGAGATAGCAGACGACGACGATGGCAAGCAGGGCAAGAGCGGTTACGACCGCCTGCGCGAGTGAGCGCCCTTGCTCCCCCTGTGATGGTTGGTCCACTCAGACCTCGGAGAGCTCTGCTTCCTTGTGCTCCAGGTGTTGGTCGACCTCTGCGATGTGACGATCGGTGATCTTCTGGAGCTGACCTTCCGCTGCCCGCTCTTCGTCCTCCGAGATCTCGCTGTCCTTCTTGAGCTTCTCGAGTTCTTGCTTCGCGTGACGGCGGAGGTTCCTGATCGCGATGCGGCCTTCCTCGGCTCGCACGTGCGCGACCTTCACCAGCTCCTTGCGGCGGTCCTCGGTGAGTTGCGGGAAGGCCAACCTGACGACGGTTCCGTCGTTGGCCGGAGTGACCCCCAGGTCGGAGGCGAGGATCGCCTTCTCGATAGCCGAGATCGAATTGGGGTCATACGGCGCGATCACCAGCAAGCGAGGCTCGGGAACCGAGAGGTTGGCGAGCTGGTTCAGCGGGGTCTGGGTGCCGTAGTAGTCGACCGTGATGCGGTTCAGCAGATTGGGAGTGGCGCGCCCGGAACGGATCGAAGCAAGCTCCTCCTGGTTGACCGAGACCGCTTTCTTCATCTTGTCGTCTATCTCTCGAAGGATCTGGTCCCTGTCTCCGGCCATCTGGTATCTGCCCCCTCTAGACGGTTTGCGGTGAGTCGGCTGCGTCCGAATGCACGAGCGTACCGACTTCTTCGCCGGACAAGACCTTGGTGATGTTGCCGGCTCTGAGGTTGAAGACCACGATCGGAAGCGAGTTGTCCATGCACAGGGAGATGGCGGTGGAGTCCATGACCTTGAGGCCACGGCTCAGCACCTCTATGTAGGGGAGGCGCGCGAAGCGCTTCGCTTCGGGGTTGATCTCGGGGTCCGAATCGTAGACCCCATCCACCCTCGTCCCCTTGAGGATCGCTTCGGCGTTGATCTCGAGGGCTCGCAACGCCGCGGTCGTGTCGGTCGAGAAATACGGATTGCCCGTCCCTCCGGCGAATATCACGACCCTCCCCTTCTCGAGATGGCGGATCGCACGGCGTCGGATGTAGGGCTCGGCGAGCTCTTGCATCCAGATGGCGGTCTGAACCCGCGTCTGGACGCCCTCCTTCTCGAGAGCATCTTGGA
>Ga0299913_10003027_pt1 | contig 13560 bp, 13 predicted proteins | sample RVTome_9_FD_201360 | JGI IMG/M metagenome (GOLD analysis project Ga0299913, IMG submission 201360) | Soil microbial communities from uranium-contaminated site in the Upper Colorado River Basin, Wyoming, United States - RVT155D38 (version 2) ... | reverse complement strand
AGGGCATACCGGCGTCGAACACCGCCGCGCCCCCGCCGGGCAGGGCTCCTGGAGGCCGCTTCGGCTTTCCGGTGATCATCGGGCGACCAATCGGCCCCCGAAGGACCGGCTGTCGGTCGGTCGCCGGTTTCGCCGCGCGCCTTCACCCCGACGAAGCCGGCCAAATGCTCATGTGGCGACCAGCGGACCGCGCATGCGGACGTCGATCCGGGGCCGCCCGGCGTAGGCTACTCCGCCGACGCGAGCACCCAGCGATCGATCTCGCGCCCGTAGTCGTGCAGCTCGTCGGCGGCGAACCACAGGTCCAGCTCGCTGGCCGCGGTCTCGACGCTGTCCGACGCGTGGACGATGTTCTGCGCCGTCTCGAGCGCGAAGTCGCCGCGGATCGTGCCCGGTGCCGCCTCGTGCGGCCGGGTCGCGCCGTTGATCGCGCGGACGACCGCGATCGCATTTGGGCCCTCGAGGGCAAGCGCAACGAGCGGACCCGAGGTGATGAACTCGACGAGCCCGGCGAAGAACGGCCGCTCGCGGTGGACGTCGTAATGACGCTCGGCCAGCGCACGGTCGACGTGCACGAGCTTCAGCCCGACGACCTTGAGCCCGCGCTCCTCGTAACGGGCGAGGATCCGGCCGGTCAGCTGGCGCTGGACGCCGTCGGGCTTCACGAGGACCAGGGTCCGTTCGGTCACGATGTCTCCTTGTCGGTGGGTTCGGCTGGAGGATCCCGGTCGGGGATCGCCGCGGCGACGGTCGCGAAAGCCAGCCGTGCATCGCGCTCGTGGCCCACGATCCTGAGCGCATCGCCGCGCACGAGGGCCAGTTCCGGTCCCTCGACCGCCACGAGCAACGAGAGGACGGCGGGCGCGAGCGACGGAGCGACGCGGAGCGCGAGCGACAGGTGGAGGGCGGCCGCCACCCGGTCGTCGGCGCCAAGCGCAGCGCGGCCCGCATCGAGCGCGGCGGCGGGATCCGGCAGTGCGGCTCCAAGGTCGGCGTCGTCGTCCCACAGGCCAGGCGGCTCGGAGCTCGTACCCGGAGTGCCATGTCCCGGTCCGGCCCCGATCCCCGGACCCACGGCAACCGGGCCTGGCCGGGTCGGCGTGCCCGCCAGGTCGTCGAACAGCGTCGCGTCCGTAGCGGGCGTGGCCCCGACCTCGATCGGCCAGACGGAGGCGCGTGGCATGCCGGCGAACACGTCGGAAACCGTCATGTGGGAGAGTTCGAGCGCACGGCTGGCCAGGCGGCGTGCCTCGGCCGGCCGGCCACCGGCAGCCGTCGCCTCCGCCGCAACGACGTAGGCCACGATCGCCTCGCTCCCCGACGCCAGGGCAACGTTCGCCGCCTCGCCGGCGCCGGGCAGATCGCCGGTCCGCCAGCGGGCCTCGGCAAGGTCGACGAGGCCCTCGTCGTCGAGGGCGCCGCCGCCGGCCATGCCCTCCAGCTCGGCTCGGGCGAGTCCGAGCGATCCGAGTCGCAGGTGAAGCCGGGCAAGCACGAGATCCGGGTTGCGCTCGACCGGCACGTCGACGCCGGATACCGCATCGACGATCGCTCCCGGCCCGTTCGTCCGCGGTGTCGTCATGCCGGCAACCGGAGTCGCGATTCGAGCCCGCGCAGGACGCGCGGACGGGCCACGGCCGCCAGGCGCAGCGCCTCGTCGCGGAAGAGCCGGCCGGCGAGCGCCTGGATCCCGGCGGAATCGACGAGATCGATCGCCTCCAGTGCCTCCTCGACGGTCAGGACGCGATCGTGGAGCGCTTCCTGCCCGCCGATCCACGACGCCACATGGCGCGTCTCGTCCATCCGCAGCTCGAGCCCACCGGCAAGGTATCGCTTGGCCTTGGCGAGCTCCTCGGCGCCGACCGGCTCGTCGCGCAGCCGGGCCAGTTCCGCCAGGATCGCCGCGACCGCTTCGGGCAGCTTGTCGGGGTCGACACCGGCCGAGACTTCGAGCGCTCCGGCGTCGGCGTAATCCACCAGGCCGGAGGAAACGTCGTAGGCGAGCCCGTGCTCCTCGCGAACCGACAGGAAGAGCCGGCTGCTCATCCCGTCGCCGAGCACGCCGTTGAGCACGGCGAGCGTCCAGCTCTCCGGGTGGTCACGCCGGAGTGCCGGTACGCCGATGCAGAGTTGGGCCTGGGTCGTGTCGCGCTTGCCGAGCATGACCCGCGGGCCGGCCGGCAGCTCGGGCGCCGGCTGATACCCCGGGACGTGGCCGTTGCCACTGCCGAACGCGGCCGAGGCCAGCTCGACCGCCTCGTCGTGACCGAGGTCGCCCGCGATCGCGATGACCGTGTTGGCCGGCCGGTAGGCGGTCCGCCAGAAGTCCCGGATCGTGCCGGCCGGGAGCGCGCGGACACCGTCCTCGTCACCGCAGATCTCGCGGCCCAGCGGGCCGTCGCCGAACAGTGCGACCTGGAACAGCGTCTGGCAGTACTCGGCCGGATCGTCGAGGTACGAGCGGATCTCCTCGATGATCACGGCGCGTTCGCGCTCGATCTCGTCGTGGTCGAGTTTCGGCCGGACGATGAGCTCGCCGAGCACGTCGACGCCACGTGCCGCCTCGCGTCGCGGGACGCGCACCCAGTAGACGGTCGATTCGCGGTCGGTGGCCGCGTTGAACGACCCGCCGACGCCCTCGATCGCCTCGCTGATCGAGCGAGTGGTCGGATAGGCTGCGGTGCCCTTGAACGTCAGGTGCTCCATGAAGTGGGCCACGCCCGTCTGGTCGGCCGACTCGAGGCGCGAGCCGGCGAGGACGTACGCGGCGATGGACACGGACCGTGCGCCCTCGATCCGGGCGCTGATGACGCGCGGCCCCGAGGCCAGCGCGGTTCGTTCGAACATCGTCGGGATGGTAACGGATTCAGCACGACGCCCCGGACCCGAAGGCCCGGGGCGCGGCTCGCACGGGACGCTCAGATCCCGTACGTCTGTTGCAGCCAGGGAACCGCGAAGTACACGACGAAGGCGAGGGCCGACAGCCACAACAGCGGATGGACCTCCCCTGCCCGCCCGCGGACGAGCTTGAGGAACGCGTAGGTGATGAAGCCGGCCGCGATCCCGTCGGTGATCGAGTACGTGAGCGGCATCACGATCATCGTGGCGAGGACCGGGAAGACCTCGTCGATCTCGCCCCACTCGATGTCCTTGATCGTGCGGAACATGAGGTAGCCGACCACGACCAGCGCGGCGGCAGTCGCCTGGGACGGGACCATGCCCGCAATCGGCGCGATGAGGATCGCCGCGAGGAACAGCACGCCGACCACGACCGCGGTCAGGCCGGTCCGGCCGCCCTCCGACACGCCGGCAGCCGACTCGATGTAGGTCGTGTTCGAGCTCGTGCTGAACAGGCCGCCGACGACGGCACCGAGCGAATCCACGAGGAGCACGTTGCCGATGCCCGGCAGACGCCCCTCGTCGTCCACGAGTCCGGCCTCCTCACCGACACCGATGACGGTGCCCATCGTGTCGAAGAAGTCCGAGAGCATCAGGCTGAACACGACGAGTGCGACCGTGATCGGCCCCGTCTCGGGCCGCGACCAGACCGAGACCAGGAATCCCAGCGGGGCAAGGATGGTCGAGAAGTTGTCGGCGCTGAAGTCGAAGAAGTAGCTGCTCGGGAGGACGGCCTGGCCCGGACCGAAGCCCGAGCTGTCGCCGAACGCCGAACGCAGGACGATCGCCAGCGCGGTCGCCGCAATGATGCTGATCAGGAGCGCGGCCTTGATCCGCAGCGCCATCAGCGCAAGGGCCAGGCCGAGCCCCACCACGAACGTGAGGAAGGCCGGTGTCGTGAGGTTGCCGAGCGTGACCGGGGTGCCGGCGCCGGCCTGGACGAAGCCGCCGTTGGTCAGCCCGATGAACAGGATGAACAGGCCGATCCCGACCCCGATCGCCCGTTTCAGCGTCATCGGGATCGCGTGCATGATCGCCTCGCGCATGCCGGTCAGCACGAGGACCGTGATGATGATCCCCTCCCAGACGATGACGGCCATCGCCTCTTCCCAGCGGAAACCGCGACCGAGGATGAGCTGGAACGCGACCACGGCGTTGAGCCCGAGGCCGGCGGCCAGCGCGAACGGGTAGTTCGCGACAAGCCCCATCGCGATCGTCAGGATGCCGGCCGCGAGGGCCGTGGCGACGACCGTCGGCAGGAACGGGGGACCCGCACCTTCGGTCGCGTTCGAAAGGATGTCCGGGTTCACGAAGATGATGTAGGCCATGACCATGAACGTGGTCAGGCCCGCCCGGAGCTCCGTGCCGATGGTCGTGCCGCGCTCGCGCAGCTTGAAGAAGCCATCGAGCCCACCGCCGCCTGGCGGCGGGGCCGTGGTAGCCGTCACCTGGACCGAACCCTCCTTGCCCTCGTCTCGGCGCGCCGCGGCCACTGGGGCGGCCCGGACCGCGCCCTCAACTCCTCGGCCGTTCCCTCGGACCGGCCGTCCCTCCAACCCCCCACCGGCCGACGGGCTCGGCCGGGCTCCCGATCCGCTACTCGTCCTCGTGGGCGTCGAGACCGAGCAGCTCCATCTGGACGTACTCGCGGGTGTCGAATTCGAGCTGGCGCGGCGCGAACGGCGACGCGTCCTCCGATCCCGGCCCGACCGGAGCGAACTCGACGATGATTCGCTCGTCACCCTGGACGAGCGTGTAGACCAGCAGCTGGTCGGGGCGCGTCTCGAACTCCAGGTGCTCGAACGAATCGATGTTGAGCGTGATCGCCAACGGGGTGAAATAGGTCGAGATGTCGTCGGCGTCGACGACGATCCGCTCCACCCAGCCCGTCCCGTGCGAGACGACGTCGCGCCCCCGCAGGTAGCGATAGCTGACGGTCTGCTTCAGCAGCGGGCGCAGGAGATGGAGGATGTCCGCGCGGCTGCTGACGACGCCCTGGTTCACGAAGAACTTGGCCGGCGGGGTCGACACGGGGCGATCTCCTGTCAGCGGGGGCCCGGGGCGGACGCGTCGGATGGTACCGCAGGCGGGCCCGTCGCTGATGCCCGAATCGATCCATGGCGACGCGTATCATCGGGACGATGCTGCTCACGATCGACATCGGCAACTCGAACCTCACGGTCGGGCTCCTGCGCGCAGGCGCGCTGGCGGTTTCGCGCCGTGCGGTCACGCCGGCCCGCGCCACGGCTGATGAGATCGAGATCCTGATCGACGGCCTGCTGCGACTCGACGACGTTTCCTTTGCCGACGTCAGCGCGATCGCCTGCGCCTCGGTCGTGCCCAACCTGACCGGGGCGATCGAAACGATCGCCGCGCGCCGCGAGCGACCGCTCGTCATCGCCGCCGCGGGGTCGGTGCCGATCGCGATCCGCGTGGACCGGCCGTCCGAGGTCGGGGCGGACCGCCTCGTGAACGCCCTGGCCGCGCAGCGGCTGTACGGGACGCCGGCGGTCGTGGTCGACTTCGGCACCGCCACGACGTTTGACTGCGTGGCCGGCGACGGGGCGTACGTCGGCGGGGCCATCGCGCCGGGGCTCGAGCTCGGGCTCGAGGCGCTGGCCAGCCGGACCGCCCAGTTGCCGCGCGTCGAGCTCCGGGTGCCCGACCGGGCGATCGGCCGGAACACGGTCGGCGCGATCCAGTCCGGGACGGTCTTCGGCTATCTCGCGCTGGCCGGCGGCCTGCTGGCGCGGATCCGGCGCGAGCTCGCCGAGACCCATGCGATGGACCCATCGGACGTGCGCGCGATCCTGACCGGCGGCTTGTCGGCCGCGCCGTGGGCGCGCCAGCTCGAGGGCGTCGACGCGATCGACCCGGACCTGACACTCAAGGGCCTGGCCATCCTCCATGCCGAGGTGTCGGGCGGCGAGCCACTCGAGCTGGGCTTGGCGTGACGGACCTGGGACGACTGTCGGGCCGGCTCATCGGCCTCGGCGTGACCGGTTCGATCGCCGCCTACAAGGCGGTCGAGCTGCTCCGACTCCTCCGCGCCGAGGGTGCCGACGTCGTCGCGATGCTGACCCCGTCGGCCCTGCGCTTCGTCGGCTCGCTGTCGTTCGCCGCGCTGAGCCGGCATCCCGTCGAGACCGACCAGCTCGACCTGCTGCCCGACGGCCGGATCGGCCATGTCGTGCTGGCCGACAGCGCCGACGTGATCGTCGTCGCGCCGGCCACGGCCCACTGGCTGGGCGCGATGGCCAACGGCCTGGCCGCCGACGTCGTGACCGCCACCTGCCTCGCGACCGCCGCACCGGTCGTGGTGGCGCCCGCGATGGACGGCGAGATGTGGGGGCACCCGGCCACCCAGGGCAGCGCGGCCCGCCTGCGCGCCTTCGGCTACGCGTTCGTGGACCCGGCATCCGGGCCGCTCGCGTCGGGTCAGTCCGGCGTCGGTCGGCTGGCCGAGCTGGGTGACATCGTCGACGCGGTCGTCGCGGCCGTCGGCGACCGACCGGTCCGGGCCGCCGACCCGGCCGTGCGGCCGCCCCTCGTCGAGGGCGCGCGCGAGGAGGACCTGACCGGGCGCCACGTGGTCGTCACCGCCGGTGGCACGCGCGAGCCGATCGATCCAGTCCGGTTCATCGGCAACCGCTCGACCGGCAAGATGGGCGTGGCCGTCGCGGCGGCGGCACTCGAGCGCGGCGCGCGCGTGACGCTCATCGCCGCGAATCTCGAGGTCGAGCCGCCGGCCGGCGCAAACGTCGTGCGCGTGTCCTCGACCGGCGAGCTGCGTGCGGCGTTGCTTCGGGCGACCGGCGGCACAGGTGGCGCGATGGGGACGGGCGCCGAGGTTGGCTCGGGCGAGCGGGCCGCATTCGACGCCCTGGTCATGGCCGCAGCAGTAGCCGACTTCCGTCCCGCGACGCCCGCCGAGCGCAAGCTCGAGCGGAGTGGACCGCTCACGCTCCAGCTCGAGCCGACCCCGGACCTGCTCGCCGAAGTCAGCCGGATCGTGCGTGGCGAGGACAGCACCGGGGCACCGACCCGGCGGCCGCTCAGCCCACGTCCCGTCATCGTCGGCTTCGCGGCGGAGACCGGCAACCTCGAGCGGGCCGCCGACAAGCTCCGCCGGAAGGGCGTGGACCTGCTCGCCGCCAACGACGTCGCCGCGGCCGGCTCAGGGTTCGGGACGGACACGAACCGGGTGACCCTGCTCGCGGCGGACGGCCCGGCCGAGGACCTGCCGCTGCTCTCGAAGCGCGATGTCGCCCAGCGCATCCTCGACCGCGTGGCCCGCGCGCTGGACGATCGCGATGCCGCCGCTCAGACTGAACCGATCGTCGAGCCTGCCCGGGAGCCAACCACATGAGCGCACCGACCACGACCCAGCGACTGTCCGTCGCCGACATCGGCCGCATGTACGCCGATGGCGAGCGGATCGCGATGCTGACCGCCTACGACTACCCGACCGCGCGGTTGCTCGACGAGGCCGGCATCCCGTTCATCCTGGTCGGCGATTCGGTGGGCACGGTCATGCTCGGCTACGACAGCGAGATCCGGGTCACGATGGCCGACATGCTCCACCACGCCGCGGCGGTCGTACGCGGGACGAAGCGCGCGCTCGTGGTCGGGGACATGCCGTTCCTCTCGTACAGCAACCCGACCGAGGCCGTCGAGAACGCCGGCCGCTTTCTCCAGGATGCCGGGGCGCAGGCCGTCAAGATCGAAGGTGGAGTGCGCAGCGCCCGGACGATCGAGGCGCTCGTGAAGGCCGGGATCCCGGTCATGGGCCACATCGGCTGGACGCCCCAGGCGCGACACGCGCTGGGGGGCAAGGTCCGCGTCCAGGGCAAGTCCACCGAGCGCGCGCGCACGCTGCTGGCCGACGCGCTCGCCGTCCAGGAGGCCGGCGCGTTCTCGATCGTGCTGGAGCTCGTCCCCGAGCAGCTCGCCAGCGCCATCACCGAGCGCCTGCGGATCCCGACGATCGGCATCGGGGCGGGTCCCGGCTGCAGCGGTCAGGTCCAGGTCCTGACCGACCTGCTCGGCTGGAGCGACTGGCACCCGAAGCACGCCCGGCCGTTCGCGAACCTGCGCGAGGCGGTGCTGCAGGCGGCCCGGGCCTACGCCGCCGAGGTCGGCGACGGCACGTTCCCCGGCCCGGATGAGACGGTCCGCATGGACGACGCGACCCTGGACGAGGTGCTCGGGCGAGGCCGGCTCGACCGCGTCGCCGGCGACATGCCGGCGGGCGGTATTCCGCTCGACCGCGACCTCTGAACACTCACCGTTGACGACCGTCGTTCGAACGCGTGCCGGGCTGCGCGCGGCGCTCGCGGTCGCACCCCGCCCGGTTGGCCTCGTCCCGACGATGGGCTGGCTCCACGACGGTCATCGCGCGCTCATGCGGGCGGCTCGCGCCGAGACCGCGACGAGCGTCGTCACGATCTTCGTCAACCCGCGCCAGTTCCAGGAGGCGGCCGACTACACGCAGTACCCGCGCGACGAGCCGCGCGACCTGACGATCTGCTCGGAAGAGGGCGTCGATCTGGTGTTCGCGCCGGGCATCGAGGAGGTCTACCCGCCGGGCTTCGATACCCGCGTAACGGTCGGCGCAATCGCCGCGCCGCTCGAGGGCGCCGCCCGCCCCGGCCATTTCGACGGCGTTGCCACCGTCGTCGCGATCCTGTTCAACCTGGTAAACGCCGATCGGGCGTACTTCGGGCAGAAGGACGTCCAGCAGGTCATGGTCATCCGCCAGATGGCGCGCGATCTCGCGATCGGAACCGAGGTGGTCGCCTGCCCGACCGTCCGCGAGCCCGACGGCCTGGCCCTGTCGTCACGCAACGTGCACCTGACCTCCGCCGAACGCACCGCGGCGCCGGTCCTGCGTCGGGCATTGCTGGCGGCGCGCACCGCCTGGACGAACGGCGAGCGCGACGCCGAGGCCCTGCGCTCGACGATGGCGCGGGCGCTGGCGGACGAACCGCTGGCCCGCCCGGAGTACGTCTCGATCGCCGACGGGGCCACGCTCGCCGAGCTCGGCCGGGTCGACAGGCCAGCCCTCGCCTCGCTCGCCGTCCGGTTCGGCTCCACGCGGCTCATCGACAACGAACCGCTCGAACCGAGGTGATCAATCGCCGAGCGGAGCGCCGCTGGCGACCTCGAGGACGCGATCGATCGCCAGGTGGTCCCACACCAGGTCCTTGATCTCCTGGATCTTGCCGGTATCGGACGGGTGCGTCTTGACCAGCAGGTCGTGGACGTCCGAGGCGACCGAGTAGGTATCGCTTTCGACGAGCGTCGCGAACAGGTCGGCTCGCCGGATCGCGTCGAGGACCGCGGGACGCGGCCGGTAGCCGCCGGTGAGGACGAGTCCGAGGGCCGCCCCTTCCGGTTCGGGAGGTTCGGTCGGAATCCCGCCCGGTCGGATCGCGGGACCACCCGAGGGCGGCCCCATCAGGTGGGCCGTGGCGATCGTCAGGATGACGTCTTCACGGTCGCCCGGCACGATGACCAGCGTCCGCGGGCCGACCCGCTCGAGCATGTGGACTGGCTCCATCGCGCCGATGGCGACGCCGCCGATGACCTGATCGAGATCCGGTCCGGGATGAATGGTCTCGCCGTGCACACCCTCGAGGACCATCGCCAGGGTTGGGTTCGACAGGATGGAGCGGTACGGGAGGACACCCAGCAGCGGGATCCCGACGCGGGCGAGTCCCTGTTCGAGGATCCGCTCGAGGTCTGGCCGGGCGGCCAAATCCACCTTGTTGACGATCGCGCCGCAGACCTTGACGCCCTGTCGCTCGAAGAGCGCGGCGTTGAGGACGATCTCGTCGATCGGCCTACCGACCCCGCCTTCCGAAACGATGATGGCGGGGGCCCCGAGCATCCCGGCGACGACCGCGTTCGACAGCCCGATTACGGCGCCGACGCCGGCATGTCCGGTGCCCTCGATCAGGAGGATGTCGCGCTCGGACTCGAACCCGGCCCGCGCGTCGCGGATCCGCGCCGCGAGGTCCTCCACGACGCGGCCCTCGATGTAGGCGCGGGTGAAGCCGCGCGGGATGTGCACCGGGCTCATCACCTCGAGCGGCTCGGACAGCCCGAACACGCTGCGCATGAGGATCGCGTCCTCGTCGGCCGGGACACCGTCCTCGATGACGGTCCGCTGGCCGACCGGCTTGATGAACCCGGTCGAAAGGCCGCGCTTCAGGAACCCGTCGAGGACGCCCAGGCTGACCGTCGTCTTGCCGCGGTTCTGCCCGGTCGCCGCCAGGTAGACCTGCCGCATCGGCGCTCGGCCGTCAGCTGCGCGCGGCGGTCTTGCGCTCGATGAGCTGGAGCGCGTCGCGCAGCCGGGACATCGTCTCGGCGTCGACGGCGTCCGGCTCGAGATACGGGCCGAGGCGCTCCATGATGTCCGCGACGAGGCCCAGGAAGACGCTGGCGTCGGCCACGAAGAACTGGGGCTCGTTGTTGTAGCGAACGAGCGTGAGCCGACCCTGCAGGACCCGCCGCTCCTCCACGTGCGCGACCTGGGTCGCGAAGTTGTGACCCTGGATCCCGTCCGGGTTGTTGAGGAAATTCAGCGCGTTGTCGATCGCCAGGCCGAACCGGGCGCGCCAGGCCACGAGCCGTTCGTGGACCTCGGACGCGATGCGTACCTCGGCGACCTCGTCGAAGACCTCGGGGGCGACCGTCAGCAGCCCGACCAGCGTCGTCCCCGCCCGCGGCCCGAGCATGACCTGAAGGCTGCGCTCGAGCGTGAACACCTCGGAATCGAAGCGCGGGCTCGTGATGACATCCGTCAGCAGATCCTCGACGTTGTCGAGGATGCCCGGCTCCGCGACCGAGTTCGCGAGGTGGAGGATCTCCTCCTTGAACAGGAATTTCTCTTCGTGGTCGAGCATGGCCGCGATGGTAGCACCGCCCCTCCTGGGCGTTCGTCGGCAGGCGGCTGCAAGGCGACTGCCATCCGTGACCCTGTCGACGTCACGCCGGACCCTCGACGCTGGCCGGACAGGAGGTGTCGCATGGGCCATCACGACGACGACACGATGCGCTCGAATCGCGAGCGCGAGGACATGCCCGAGCACGAGTCCGACGATGACGTGGCGCAGACCAGCGGAGCCGGCGTCCTGAGCGAAGGCGGCACCGCGATCGACCGGGGAACCGGCACGCTCGGCGGTGTTGCCCAGGGGCCGGACGCAGGAGAGGACGACGACGGCATCCTGGAGGGCGACGTCCGTCGAGCCGGCGGTGACGTGGACGGCGACGGTGCGGTCGAGGTCAACGAGCGGAAGATCTTCCCGACGCGCTGACCCCTGGGCTGGCCGTACGCAACATGAGGGATCGATTCCGGTAGCAATTCGCTATTGAGCACGACCCCGAGCACCGGCATGCTCGGATCGATGGCATCGATTGCACCGGTCGATTCCCGGGGTCTGGCATCGCTGTGCCCACCGGGGGACGCCGTGAGCCGGGTGCGCGCGCCATCGGTTCCGCTTGCCGCGCTGGGCCTCGGGGCCGTCGCGATGGCCGGCCTGGCGTGGCTCGGCGGGATGGCCGGGAGTGAGATCGTCGCGCTCGCGACGGTCGGAGCCGCCGCCATCCCGATCGCTCGGCGAACCGGCGCGACCATCCGGCAGCGGCATCGTCGGGTTGGGCAACTTCTGACGAGCGCCGATCGGATCGCGGCGGCCGAGGCACGCCTGCAGATGCTCGTGGAGGGCCTCCCCGCGGCCGTCTACCTCGATCGCTATCGCCGTGTCGACGGAGCGTTCATCGGCGTGGACTACGTGAGCCCCCGCATGGAAACGCTCACGGGGCATTCGACCAGCGAGTTCCTGACCGATCCCGAGTTGTGGATGCGGCTCGTCCATCCCGACGACCGCGACCGGGTCGAGAGCGTCAACGTCCGCCGCCATCTCGGCTCGGAGCCGCTCGAGCAGGAGTACCGCATCGTTCGTCGCGATGGCGAAGTCATCTGGATCCGCGAGGAAGCGAGCATCATCGATTCCCCGGGGTCCGACGCGATCCTGTCGCACGGCCTGATCACGGACATCACCGATCGAAAGCGGCTCGAGAAGGAGTTGAACGTCCTCGCGTTTCACGACTCGCTGACGGGGCTGGCCAATCGGGCCCGCTTCGAGGAACGGCTCGAAGTGGCCCTGGCCAAACGCCTGACAGCCGGCCACGTCGCGGTGCTCCTGCTCGATCTCGACACCTTCAAGGCGATCAACGACGGCCTCGGGCATCCGTCCGGCGATCGAATGCTCCGGACGGTGGCCCGGCGCCTGACCCGTGCAACGCGAGCCGGCGACACGATCGCCCGCTTCGGTGGCGATGAGTTCGCGATCCTCGCCGACGTGGCATCCGTGGACGAGGCCGGCGCCCTGGCCGATCGGCTGCTCGGTGCCCTCAGCGAGCCGTTCCAGCTCGACGGTCGGACGATCGAGGCTCGGGCCAGTCTCGGGATCGCGGTCGCCGGCGAGGGGACGACGGCGACCGACCTGCTGCGGCAGGCCGATGCGGCGATGTACCGGGCCAAGGTCGATCGCCGTGGTTCGTGGATCGCGTTCGAACCGCAGATCCTGGCCGATGCCGTCGCCCGGTTCGACCTCGAGGCCGACCTCCGGCGCGCGTTGACGCGGGAGGAGCTGTACCTCGTCTACCAGCCGATCCACGCGTTCGGGACGGGCCGGATCGAGGGCGCGGAGGTGCTCAGCCGCTGGACCCACCCGGAACGCGGGGCGGTCCCCCCGTCGGTGTTCATCCCGGTGGCCGAGTCGAGCGATCTCATCGTCGACATCGGGCGCTGGGTCCTGCGGCACGCCTGCCGGCAGGCCGCCGCGTGGCGTGCCGGCGGGCTCGTCGAACCGGACTTCACGATCAGCGTCAACGTCTCTGCACGTCAGGTGACCGAAGGGCTGCCGGGCGAGGTCGCCGGGGTCCTGGCCGAAGCCGGTCTGCCGGCCGCCAACCTCACGATCGAGGTGACCGAGAGTGCGATCATGCGCGACGGACCGGCGGCGATCGAGGCGCTGCGCGCGATCCGGGCCATGGGGGTTTCGGTCGCGCTCGACGACTTCGGGACCGGCTATTCCTCGCTCAGCCAGCTGCGCACGATGCCGCTCGACGTCGTGAAGATCGACCGGTCGTTCGTGGCCGGCATCGAGCAACCCGTCGAATCCGCGCTCGTCCGGGCGGTCGTCGATCTCGCCCAGGTCCTGTGGCTGCGCATCGTGGCCGAGGGCATCGAGACCGCCGAGCAGGCCAACCGCCTGGCGGAGCTCGGCTGCGACTACGGACAGGGCTACCTTTTCGGAAGGCCGATGCCGCCGGAGCGGTTCGCCAGGATCACCTCGCCGCGCGAGTTTGCCTGACAAGCGCGAACCCCGGCCGACAGGCCGGGGTCCGGTTGGAACGCGGTCCGAACGTGGTGCTACGGGTAGAGGCCGCGCATCGCGGTGGCGTCGGCGACGCGCTCGACCGCCAGGAGATAGGCCGCGGTCCGCATGTCGACGTCCTCGCGCTGGGCGATCGCGAGTGTCTCGCGGAACGAACGGGTCATGATCGACAGGAGCTTCTCGTTGACGACCATCTCGGTCCAGTGGTCGCGGTTGAGGTCCTGGACCCACTCGAAGTAGCTGACGGTCA
>Ga0299913_10003026_pt1 | contig 13563 bp, 11 predicted proteins | sample RVTome_9_FD_201360 | JGI IMG/M metagenome (GOLD analysis project Ga0299913, IMG submission 201360) | Soil microbial communities from uranium-contaminated site in the Upper Colorado River Basin, Wyoming, United States - RVT155D38 (version 2) ... | reverse complement strand
ATCATTCCGTTTATCGAAGGTGACGGCACCGGACCGGATATCTGGCGGGCAACGTCGCGCGTACTCGACGCGGCAGTCGATGCTGCGTATGGCGGGAAGCGCAGAATTCACTGGATGGAAATCTACGCGGGTCAGAAATCCTACGATCTCTACAACAGCTGGCTGCCCGACCAGACCGTGGATGCCTGTCGCGACTACCTCGTTTCTATCAAGGGGCCGCTCACGACCCCGATCGGCGGAGGCATCCGTTCCCTGAACGTTGCGCTCCGGCAGTTGCTGGACCTGTATGTCTGCCTGCGACCCGTCCGCTGGTTCAACGGAGTGCCATCGCCCGTCCGCGATCCGGGAAGCGTCGACATGGTGATTTTTCGCGAGAACACCGAGGATATCTACGCCGGTATAGAGTTCGAGCGAGGAACGCCTCCGCTGCAAAGATTCCTTGCGCTGTTCAAGGAAAACTTTCCCCAGGAGTACGACAAGATTCGCTTCCCGGAATCGTGCGGCATCGGTCTGAAGGCGGTTTCCCAGGAAGGAACCGAGCGATTGGTCCGATCGGCGCTCGAATACTCGTTCGCGAACGGTCGCAAGAGCCTGACGATCGTGCACAAAGGCAACATCATGAAGTTCACGGAAGGCGCGTTCAGGAACTGGGCGTACGACCTGGCGGAACGTGAGTACGGCGACAGGACGTACACCTGGAATCAGTGGGAACGCACCAGGGCAGCGAAAGGCGGAGACGTTGCAAACGCCGAGCAGGAAGAAGCGATTCGCTCGGGTAAGGTCCTGGTCAAGGACGCCATCGCGGACATCGCCCTGCAGCAGGTCCTTACACGCCCGAAGGAATTCGATGTGATTGCCACCCTGAACCTGAATGGCGACTACCTTTCGGATGCGCTCGCTGCCCAGGTTGGCGGCATCGGTATCGCCCCCGGAGGCAACGTCAACAACGTCACCGGACATGCCGTCTTCGAGGCGACGCACGGCACGGCGCCGAAGTACGCCGATCTTGACGTCGTCAATCCAGGTTCGCTGATCCTCTCCGGCGAGATGATGCTTCGCTACCTCGGATGGGTAGAGGCCGCGGACACCATCATTCACGCGATGGACACGACCATCGGACAAAAGACGGTAACCTACGATTTCGCGCGGCTAATGGACGGTGCGACAAAGGTCAAATGCAGCGAGTTCGCGACCGCCATGATCGGCCACATGCAGAAGTCCTGAGACGGAATGGCACTTAGTTGAGAGGAAGGAGATCTGGCACCCCCGGCCGAGGCCGAAAAAGCACCACCACGCCCGCAGCTCTCGCCCAAATGACTGCAAACTAGACGGCGTCTTTCGCGACCTCTTCGGGGCCTCCCCGGCGCGGTGAGAGCCTCGCGTTGTAGGCGCGAAGCGCATCGAGCTGTTTCTGCATCTCGGCCTCGGTCCATCCGAGTTCCCTGGCGGCAACGGCCGCAATGCCTTCGGCGACCGAGGCGCCCTGGTCGGCAGCGAGGCCTGTCATCGTGCGGCGATGCTGGATGTCGATCAGGTTGGTCGCGAACTCGGAGCGCAGCGTGAAGGCGACTTCGGCGGCGATAACGGCCTGCTTCGGATCGAGGGTTGCGCACAGGTGGGGTTCGGTTCGTGCCAGCTCGAGGATGTATCTAGCTCGGCCGCCGTACACCCCGAGCAGCCGTTGCCCGCATTCCGGCGTCAGCTCCCTGCACAGCTGAAGCTCGGCTTCGGCCTCTTCCAGGAAGTTCGCTCCCGGTAGATTCTCCTCGCGCGTGATGCACGCCCTGGCCTTCAGACCGGCTTTCCGGACGATCCTGTCGACGGCGTCTTCCGCGAGGCTCCGGTAGGTGGTCAACTTGCCGCCGATGACGGTCCACAGCCCCTTGGCGCCGCGGTGCTGTCGGATGATGTGCTTCCGCGTAATCGCCGATTCCGGCCCTTCTCCGTGCGGGAGCGGCCTTACGCCTGCATAGGCATAGTGGATGTCCTCGGTCGACAGATTCGCCTGCGGAAAAACCCGGTTGGTTTCCGATAGCAGGTACCGGATTTCGGTGTCGCTTGCGCTGGCATCGGCGGGGTCACCGTCGTACCGAATATCGGTTGTGCCAATAAGGAACTGGCTGTTCCAGGGGATGATAAAGAACGGGCGCCCGTCGGACTGCGCTTCTACGTAGAACGCGTCCCTTGGCGCACCTTCGAATGGCCCCACGATGACGTGGCTGCCCTTGGTGCCGCCGATCAGCCTGCCTGGCATGGGCAGGTTCATCGTAGCCAGCACCGAGTCTACCCACGGTCCCGCCGCGTTGACGACGATGTTCGCGTGCACTTCGGATCCGAGGCCTGTCCTGTCGTCGTTGTAGAAAAGACGCTTTACCCTGCCTTCCTGCACGTCGATGCCGGTGACCCTGCTGTAGTTCCTGACGATCGCGCCGGCACTCTCCGCGGCGATGACGTTTTCGATGACCAGCCTTTCGGCATATGGAACCTGCGCATCGTAGTACTGGACGCCGCCACGTAACCCTGAAGGATTGACGCCCGGCGCGCTCAGCAGAAACTCATCCCGATTCAGTACTCGATGACCCGGCAAGGACTTGCGAAGAGAGAGAAGGTCGTACGCGATCATCCCCGCGCGCAATAACAGCAGCCCTCGCCTGCTGTGTTCGTAGACCGGTATGTTGATGCGCAATTTCCTGACGAGGTGCTTCGCCGTCGTTTGCAGGACACGGCGCTCGCGCAGCGACTCGTATACGAGAGGGATCTCACCGTACTCGAGATAACGAAGACCGCCATGAATGAGTCTGCTTGATGCGCTGCTCGTTCCGCTGCCGAAGTCGCTCTGTTCCAGTAGAAGAACACTGAGTCCGCGGAGTGCAGCGTCCCGTGCAATGCCCGCCCCGTTGATGCCGCCGCCGACGATCACGACGTCATACTCGGATGAGGACCTCACCGGTCCGCAACCCGACTTGGCTTCAACCGGTCAGCCTGTGCAGGCGGGCATAGGTCGAAAGGGTGACCTCTCCTTTTGAGACCGCGACGCTGCCGCTGCGCGCTATGGCCGCCAGTTCGCCAACCTGGGTTGCCGCCTCGACGAAAGCATCAACCTCCTGGAGGCGCCCGGTAAGCTGAAGCGTACAGCTCACCTGGGCATCGTCGAGGATTTCGGCACCAAAGTCCCTGGCAAGTTTCAGTACCCTGGCCAGTCCGCCTGTCGCCAGTTTGAGTTTGACGATGACCAGCTCCCTTTCGAAGTGATCGCCGAGTGTCATATCGTGGATATTGACGACATCGACCAGCTTGGCAAGTTGTGTGTTGAGCTGGGCAATGGCCGCATCCGAGCCCGATATCACCAGTGTCACCCTGGAAACCATAGGATCGTGGGTCGGTGCAACGTTGAGCGAATCGATGTTGTACCCGCGGGTCGAGAAGAGTCCGGTCATCCGGGTCAGCGCGCCGACTTCGTTCTGCAGCAGTACCGAAATGACGTGACGCATCCTGGAGAGACTCTGGTGTCCTGAAGATTCCGATGAAACCATTTCACGCGAAAGCGCGCACGATGGTGGCGCAGATTCCAGAGTATTGCAATGCAATAAGCTTTAGTAAACACTCGCGAAAAGCCCGTCCTGCAAAGCTTTTCCCGATGAACCCACAATTGCCAGCGTCCGATGCATCCGTACACCCCATGACCGGAACCCGCATGAGCGGCGCCGACATCGTGGTGCAGGTTATCGCCGACGAGAGGGTCGACACCATTTTCGGTTACAGCGGCGGCGCGATCCTGCCGACCTACGACGCCGTGTTTCGCTACAACGACCGGAACCGCAAGCCTGACGGCAAATCCGCGATTCCGCTGATCGTTCCTGCGAACGAACAGGGTGCCGGCTTCATGGCCGCGGGTTACGCCCGTGCCAGCGGCAAGGTTGGCGTGGTCATGGTGACGTCGGGTCCGGGTGCCACCAATACCGTCACCCCGGTGCGCGACTGCATGGCGGACTCCGTACCGGTCGTCGTGATCTGCGGCCAGGTACCCACGAATGCCATCGGCACCGACGCATTTCAGGAGGCGCCGGTCTCGGCCATCATGGGCGCCGTCGCCAAGCATGTGTTCCTTGTCACCGACCCGCAGCGTCTCGAGGCCACGGTGCGCACGGCGTTCGAACTCGCCCGGACCGGAAGGCCGGGGCCGGTGGTCGTCGACATCCCGAAGGACGTCCAGAACTGGGAAGGCGAGTTCACCGGCAGCGGTCATCTCCCCCTCACCGGCTACCGCAACCGCTGGCGAGCTATCGTCGAGAACCGGCTTTCAGACGATGCCTGCATGCGTTTCTATACCATGCTTGCTGAATCAGAGCGGCCCCTGATCTACGCCGGTGGCGGGGTCATCAACAGCAATGCGACCAAAGCATTGCGTCATTTCGCCAATGCCTGGGGTATTCCCGTGGCCACGACACTGATGGGTCTCGGTGCAAGCGATACGTCACATCCCCTGTCGTTGCACATGCTCGGCATGCACGGCGCCGCCTTCGCCAACTATGCGGTGGAAGATTGTGATTTCCTGATTGCGATAGGCGCGCGCTTCGATGACCGGGTCGCTGGCGATCCGGCCCGTTTCGCACCACGCGCCCGCAACATCGCGCATCTGGATGTGGATGTTTCGGAGATCGGAAAGGTCAAACGCGTCGATTGGCACCACGTCGGTTTGCTGAATGAAGACCTTCAGGCGATCCTCGGCTACGGTAAACGCATCGGTTTCAGCAAGAAATTCACTATGTGGCATGACGAACTGGCAAATTTGAAGTCCACGTACCGCATGAATTACGACCGTGAGAGTCCGCTGATCCAGCCCTACGCGGTGATCGAGGAGATAAACCGGATTGCCAACGGCGAAGCGATCATAAGCACGGGTGTCGGCCAGCACCAGATGTGGGCGGCGCAGTACTTCGACTTCAAGGAACCGCGCCTTTGGCTCACGTCCGGCAGCATGGGCACAATGGGCTTCGGACTGCCGGCCGCCATCGGAGCGCAGTTCGCCAAACCGGACAGACTGGTGATCGACGTCGATGGGGACGCCAGCATACGTATGAACATCGGAGAACTCGAAACCGTTACGACCTACGGTCTGCCGGTCAAGATCGTCGTACTCAACAATTTCGGAGACGGCATGGTGCGCCAGTGGCAAAAGCTCTATTACAAGGGTCGTATGTCCGGGAGCGACAAGTCTCTGCACCGGAAGGACTTCGTGAAAGCGGCGGAGGCGGACGGATTCAGGTTCGCGAAGAGACTCGACCGCAAGGAAGATATTTCCTCAGTCATAGCGGAGTTCATGGCATTTTCCGGTCCGGCGTTTCTCGAAGTGATCATCGACCCGGACGCCGGCGTATACCCGATGGTCGGACCGGGTCAGAGCTACGCGAAAATGATCACGGGAGACTTCATTCCGAGTCGGGAAGACACGGTCACGGATATCCCCGGCGCCAGCGAGATGTTCTAGCCGCAGGATTTTAACGTGGAATCGCCGCAGTCCGCGATGTGTACAATTCGCGGGCTGTAGGAGCCCGCACTGCGGGCGATCCCACGTCCGGACCGCCTAACCGCCCCCGGGCCACATGACCACCTTCACGCAATCCACACAAATCCATACAACATAATCCAGTAGCCGAGCCCTCACCCCGCGGTAGCTGACCTTTTGTGTGAACAGACGCAGCGTACACGCACCTGAAATGACACTAAAGTGGGGTGAATATGCTGATCACCCCCAACAGGCAGAATCTCAACACCATCGTCGTCCTGAATCCCAAAGGCGGCTGTGGAAAGACCACGCTCGTTACCAATCTCGCAAGTTACTACGCAGCGCGCGGGCCGGTGCCGGCCGTGATGGACTGCGATCCTCAGGGATCGACGATGCGCTGGATCGAGAAGCGATCACCGGACCAGCCGGCGATTCATGGAATTGCCGCGTACAAAAAGACCATGCAGGCGACGCGGAGCTGGCAGCTCCGCGTCCCGATCGAAACCACCAGTCTGATCGTCGACTCGCCGGCCGGGCTCTCTCACGACAACCTGCGCGAAATCACACGGGATGCGAGTAGCATCCTGGTACCGGTATTGCCCTCCTCGATCGACATACACGCCGCATCGCGGTGCATAGCCGATTTGCTGCTCGTTGCGAAGATCGACCGTCGGGACCGGAAACTCGCCGTCGTCGCAAATCGCACGCGGCAAAACACGCGAAGCTTCGAAAAGTTGATGCGATTTCTCGACTCCCTTGGCATACCGATCATAGGCGTCCTTCGCGACAGCCAGAACTTCGTGCGTGCCGCGGAAGAAGGCATCGGCGTATGCGAAATGCAGCTGCATCGCGTACGAAAGGAGATGGAGCAGCTCGACCGGGTCGTTGCCTGGCTTGACGATTGGCGGCAGCGGCGCCGGGATACGGCCACCTCGCGACGGGTGGCGCAATTGCCGGCCCAGGCCGCTTTTCAGAACACCGTATTCGGATCGGGCTGACCCGCTCGGAGTCTCTTTCAGCTCGTCACTCCGCGCGTAGTATGCGGACGAACGGTTCCACGTCGACATTCCCCCCGCTCAGAACGATGACGGTGACCTTGTCCTTCGTCTCGAGCTTGCGCGCCAGGATCGCAGCCAGTGCAACCGCACCGCCGGGTTCGACTACCAGCTTGAGATTGCGGAACGTGAAACGCATGGCATCCTCGACCTCGCGATCGCTGACGGTGATGCCCTCTGCCAGTAGCTCCCGATTGATCTCGAAGGTAAGCCGTCCCGGCGTTGCCGCCTGCAGGGCGTCGCAGATCGACCGTGCCGACGGATCGTTCGCGACCCGTCGGCCGGTCCTGAGCGAGCGAGCAGTGTCGTCCATATCCTCGGGCTCTACCGGATGAACGGTTGTCCCCGGCGCGACGCTCCGGATCGCAACCGCAGACCCGGCAATGAGTCCGCCACCGCCGCAGGGAATCAGTACCTGGTCCGGGGTCACCCCCTTTTCGCCGCACTGTCGCATGACCTCCAGTCCTACCGTGCCCTGCCCTGCGATGATGTCCAGGTGGTCGTAGGACGGCACAAGTTCCGCGCCGCGCTCGGCGGCGACCTCGCGGGCGATCGCCTCCCGGTCGCCCGAAAAGCGGTCGTACAGTATCGGCTCGCCACCCAGGCGACGGGTATTCTCGAGCTTTACGCGCGGCGCATCTTCCGGCATCACGATGGCCGTTCTGATCCCTAAGAGTGTTCCCGCGGCGGCGACGACCTGCGCATGATTGCCCGAGGACCAGGCCACCACCCCGCGGCCTGCCTGCCCAGGCTGCAACCGGCTCATCATGTTGTAAGCGCCGCGTATCTTGAACGAACCGGTACGCTGCAGGCACTCAGGTTTGACGAAAACCCGGCCGCCGGCCAGGTCGTCGAGTTCGTGAGACGTCAGGAGCGGCGTAAGTACGGAAATTTCCGACAGTCGCGCAGCAGCGCTCTCGACATCACGCAGATTGATCTTCAAATCACGGCCTCGCGGCGACTCTGCATGCGCGGAGTTTCGCTAGGCCGAGAATCGGTGAGATATCCGGGCTAGGCGTCTGCCGCAACGCGGTCGACCTTCGCAGCACAAATGAAGTCGTTATCCGACAATCCGTCGATGGCATGAGTGCTGTACCGCACGATGCACCGACCGTAGCCCACGGTCATGTCCGGATGGTGACCCTCGGTGGTCGCAATCCAGGCCACGGCGTTCACGAAGGCTATCGTCCAGCTGAATGCCGGAAACGTGAATTCACGGGATATGCTCTTGCCGTCGGCGCTGACGGCCCAGCCCGGATCCAGAGCCGGCATCAGCTCGGCAACGGCGGATTGGCTCAATGGCTGCGTTCCGCCCTCACAGGGCTTGCAGCGCCGTTCAACCAGTTCGGTCATCGGTTACCTGTCGTTTCCCGGTACATCGCCAACTATAAGCCGCGAGGACGCCCGTTGCACAGAAATCGTGGACCGCGACCTGTCATGCAGGTGTGCCCCGGGGAGGTATTCCAGTCGCTCAGACACCGCTTCGCGAACTCGCTTTATGGAACACGTCCCCGGGGGTACACCTGCTCATCGTCTGCTGTGTGATTCGCCTTGCTGCTCAGTCCGGGTTGGCGGCAAGCGACGGCGGGTCCTCGACGAACAGCGTCAGGCTCACCCTGCGCTCCAGCGCGTAGCTGTCCGGAGTCTTGTCTGCCGCCCGGGATTCGCCGTGGGCGGTAAGGCCGATTCGCTCGGCCGCGACCCCGTGCTCCTGCAGAATCTGGCGCACGAATTCGGCGCGCTGCACGGAAAGGACCTGGTTGTAGGCACTGTCGCCTCTTTCGTCGGCAAACCCGTCGACGTGAACCTGCACATCCGGCATCGCAGCAAGGCTTGCGGAAAGCTCGGCAAGCTTCGCGCGTGTGGAATCCGGAAGCTCGCGCTCGTCGGTACGGAACAGCAGGTCCATCTCGATGCCGGCCTGGAGAAGGCGCAGCATTTCCGGCCGTGACGATGCGTGCAAGCGTGACAGGTCAGCGTTGAGCCTGTCTATGCCGGCATTCAGGGAATCCACGTTCCTTTCGAGCTCCGAAACGCGGCTTTGCGACGACTTGAGCGAGCTGTCGAGCCGTACGACCTCCACGTCCTTCCGGTGGAACTGGTCGCCGATTTTCGCGCCGATTGCAGCTCCGACGATCAACCCGACCGGTCCGCCCGCAATGGCGCCGACGGTCGCACCCATGCCGACGCCAATGGTTTCCTGCTTCGACGCCTTGCCCTCCGCCATGGCCGGACCGGCCACCAGGCAGGCAATGATTCCGCTCAACATGATTTTCCTGCGCATAATTGTCTCCTTCGATGGATGTCGGCCGAAAAGGCCGTCTTCGGAGTCAATTAAGCGCCTGCAAAGAGCTCGACCGGGGGCAACGAAGTGGCCGGGGGCCGATCAATTGTGGCGAAAGATGCTATTTATGAACGAATGTCACTTAGTTTGTGGTTGTTGTCGGCGCTGTCGCCATGATCGGGCGCAGCAGGGTGGTTCTCCGTTCGGTCTCGCCCGGGGGGATGTCAGACCTCCTTCTACCGGCGATCGCGCTCCGTCAGTGCCACGAAGGTGCCTCCATTCCGATCGCAGAGGACGCGCATCAGGCCCGCGAATCTTTGAGAGCTCGTCGGAACGCTGGACCCGCCGAACGAATAGGGGAAGCCGACAGCATGTATCCTCACGCGGCGCGCGCCGTCCGCACCCGCGACATTGATCCGGTCGATGTCACGCAACACTGCGTCCATCGAACCGCCCTGAAACTCGTCGCCGAAAACGTAAATGCTGATCTTCTTTTCCGGATCCCAGAACGTTTCGACAGCGTAGGCAATACCGTCCGACGGATTGCTGTCGCTGAATGGCGCCCAGTTGCGCATTGTCGACTTGATGAGCTGACGCAACTGCGGAGTGTCGGGAATCCATGCGCGACCATACTGCTGAAACATGAACCGACCGTTGTCGTTCATGATCTGCAGCCCCTTCACCGTCGGATAAACGTCAAGCACCTCACCGAGCTTCTGTTCGACGAATCCCCACTTCGCCTGCATGCTGCCAGAGGTATCGATGACAAAAATAATGTACTCGCTGTCCACCGGAATCCCGCCGATGGCGTCATCCGGCGCCCGGCGAAAATTCGGCTGCAACCGCTCCATTTCTTCCGTCAGCCGCTGTCGCGCTGCACGTAACTCGCCTTCGTCCACCTGCAACTCTGGAGCATCGTGGGTGAGCAGCTCGTACTGTCCCTGCACAGAGTCCAGTTCCCGCTGCAGTTCCGCGAGAGTCATCTTGGTATCGCTCGTGATAGTGCGGGCCGATACCAGCTCGCGGTTCAAGGTAGTGGTCTCGCCGCGAATCTCGAAGAGTTCTTCCTGGAGCATTGCGATCAGTTCCCGGAGGTCCTGATCCGTCTTCTCGAAAATCACCGGTTCGTAAATCTTGCTCAGTACCAGCAACAGGATGATCGCCCCGAAGCCGCAGCAGATGCAATCGAGAAAGGAAAGGCTGAATGCCTCGACGCTTCTTCTACGTCGTTTCATTCGGACTTCTCCTGGACAAGGATCATGGCCAGTCCTCGCTGACGCTCATAAACGACCCTCCGGTGCGATAGGCAAGCAGCCAGTAGGCAATCGCCGCGTTGTAGTCGCCTTCCATCGGATACAGAAGGATGTTTACCGGCACTCCGCTCGGTACGACGGCCTCTGCCTCGTAGTGAAAACGAAGCCGTTCCTGCCCGGTGACCATACCTCTCTTGGCTTCCGGAGAATTCAGCGTCGGGAGACCGTCCACGAGAACGATCACATTGTCCGGAGGCGGATTCAGTTTGTTAATGACGTCGAATGCATCCAGCATGTTGGTGCCGTTCTGCGGGACGGTGCGGCGCAGAATACGAATCGCCTCGCTCAGCTGTTCGCCGTCGCCGACCTCCAGCCAGACTCCTTCGCTGCCTTTGAGAACCGGCTTTGCCTCGGTGTTGAACGTGTAGATCTGGAACTTGCTTTCCGGCCTGAATTGCGCCGACAGCCAGTCCACGCTAGCTACCGCCTGTCGCCACTTTTCCGATCGGAGGCGATCGCGTTCCGGCATGTTGCGACGCCGGATAATATTGATGATTCGTCGATCGAGCATACTCGCAGACGCGTCGACCAGCACCAGGATACGTTCGCCTCCAACCTTGAGTCCGGTCAGGTACTGGCGATCGCCATCTCCCGTGAAGGAGCGGACCTTGGTGCCTTCTTCGAGCTTTTCCTTTTCCAGCGCCAACAGCCGCTTCCGTTGCTCCTCCAGAGACTCGATATCGGACTGCAGTTTTTCCACACGCTCGATCTTGGCGAGCGTCTCGTTGTCGTGTTTCGCCAGTTCGATTTTCAGTTTCTCGATCAGCGCGGTGATCTGGGCAATCTCGTTTTCGGCCTCGGCCCGATCGTCGTCGAGCTTCTCCATCGTATTGCGCGCCAGCACGAGGTCCTTTCGCTTTTCGAGGATCTCGTACTCGAGCCTGCTTGTTTCGGCCATCAGCCGTTCGGGCGGAACGTCGACGTCTCTGGATGCCTGCGAATTGATGATCATGAAAAACAGGATGACCGCGCCGAAACCGCAGCTCATGCAGTCAAGGAAGGACATGCTGAATACGTTGGTGTTACGACGCCTACGTGCCATAAGCTTCGTCCGTGGTGATCAAATGGAACTCATAGCCCGGTGATCCGACGCGCAGGGAGTCACCAACCTGCAATACTGTAGACCCGTCGATCCTGTGGCCGTTCAGAAAAGTGCCGTAACGGCTGTGGTCCTCGAGCACGCACTGGCCGTCGCGCAGGGCCACCGAACAGTGGCGGCGGGAAATGCCCGGCATGTCCGAGCCCAGCGCAATTGTGCGCTCTCCGTCCGCCGTCTGCGTGCCCAGAGCCAGTGGCGGCGATGCCGCTATTGCGTACGCCTTGCTACCGAACAGCAGATGGGTCGGTACCCCCGCATGAACTTGCGCCGTATCGTCGCTTTCCACCTTTGCGGCGGACTGGTCCCAGGGCAGGTGCCGCCTCAGGCTGACGCCGCCCGCCGGTCCGGGTGCTTGCCGGAGACGCGCGAGAGCCCCCCGCGCCGTCGCACCGGGTTCGAGAACGAAGAGCTCGCCGCCTACCCGGGCTTTGAGCATTTCCGGCAACCCGGGCAGTCTGGCAACACGGTCGGTAACCTGGATCGCTGGCGTCTCTCCGGCGCGATACAGTGCCCGCAACTTGCTGGCGATCGGCTGATAGATCGGTGCCGCCGCGCCTATCAGTGCAAGCGATTCCACTTCCGCCTCGTGGTCGATGCCTCCGTACCCCATCCGGAGCTCTATCCGGTCCCGGTGCGCAGCCTGCGCCAGCCACGCCGGTAACTCGTTCAGGAGCATCTGTTCGGTTTCGGCCGTGTGTAACGGATCGAAACGGGACTGTTGCACGAACGCCTCGGCGAGCGTATTCAACCACAGGTCGTAAAGCGCATGGATGCCGCAGTCCTGCAGCACCTCTACCCGCTCGACCTGCACACGGCCGGCCTGTGCCAGCCGTGTGAGGGTCGTAGCGTGCAGGCTCATGTCGATATGCACGGGCACTGCATCGCAATACTCGCGCCGCGTCGCGGCAACGGCGGCATCGACCATCGCGACCACCGGCAAATTCAGCTCTCCCGCGATTCCCAGAAACAGGCCGAGATGCTTCGTATCCATGTACGCCGGCACGGCGACGACGAGTTCCGCCGCGGATTCGCCACCCGCCGCCCACATTTGCTCGAGCTGGCGACTGACGAGATCCGCCGCACTAAGATGGCTGAATCGCTGGACCGGCAACGGTGTCGTCGTCAGGTTTGTCCAGTATCGATGCTGCACGCTCCGCGGGTGTACGCGCGCGCCGGCGAACGCCTCGCTGCCGGTAATCAGGTTTCGGTCGTCGAGAAGGGCAAAACCCGGCTCGCGATATGCGATTCCGTCCTCGCGAAGCAGGGTGATCGCGGCGTCGTTGATATGTGCGGCAACTCGCGTCACGAATCAGACCCGTGGCCTTCAGTCGGACTTCATGTGTCGGATCAGCTTGTCGTCGGTGTAATTCTCCGCATCGAACACCAGACGTTCCTGCATCAACTGCAGCTGGTGCACGAGAAACATCAGGAAAATGCTGATCAAGAGCGCGATAAAAGTCGAGTTGAACGCAACACCGAGGCTCTGCGTTACGCCGGCGATGTCGCCCTGCACGGCTTTGTCTGCCTGCGCCAGCGCATCGCCGATGCCGCGCACCGTTCCGATGAACCCGATGGAAGGGATTGCCCACGAGATGTATCGAATCATCGATAATTCGGACTCCAGCCGGTCCGCTTCCGATTCGCAGATGGTGTGCGTGCTGCTGGCGACGTCCTGGATGTTCCGCGTGGACGAGAATCGGCGCAGGGCATTGAGCAATATGCGAGGCAGCAGCAGGCGCTGTCGCTCGGGAGGCAACGCCTGTACCTGTCTCGCAAATTCCCGGGTGTCCTCCGGCAGGATGCGCATGCCCTCCGCGATCGGCACGAGGTCGACTTCCAGGAGCCGCCGCTCGTTGAGGAGCACCATGGCCTTGTAACCCATGATGGCCAGCGCCCAGAGCATCAGGATGAAGCAGGCTTCCTGTTCCGGATCCTTGATCAGCACCCAGACCGAGCGTTCCTGAACGATGCCCGGGTCCTGCTCGCGCAGTATCGACTGCTGCTCGATGTCCTGCGCTGCGTTCGGTCGCACGACCGATACGTAAAATGCGTGCACCAGGATGATGGAAATGATCAGCGCGAACAGCTGAAAGACGAATTCAACCGGAATGTTCTTTTTTTTCATTCATGTACACTCGCGACTCCGGAGAGTCGATCTGAGGTCAGGGCAGCACGATTCGCCCCGCCCCGGCGAAGTCCTGCCCGCCGGAAGCCGCAACCGAAACGGAAATTATATATCTGACGGAAAAGGGATCGGCTCGTCGGCTGGAATTTCCTCGCTCGGCACGAAAACGTCATCGTCGGAT
>Ga0299913_10003025_pt1 | contig 13565 bp, 6 predicted proteins | sample RVTome_9_FD_201360 | JGI IMG/M metagenome (GOLD analysis project Ga0299913, IMG submission 201360) | Soil microbial communities from uranium-contaminated site in the Upper Colorado River Basin, Wyoming, United States - RVT155D38 (version 2) ... | reverse complement strand
GGTGCCGGCCGCCTACGCGCTGCGCGGTCCTGGCCTTCGCCTGCTGGAGATCGGGCTCAATGCCAGCCGGATCCTCATCGCCGCCACCGCCGTCGGGATCGCCAGACGCATTCGCGACCTCTGCATGGATTACGCCAAGACCAAGCCGCTGCGCGGTTCGACCCTGCTGAACAATCCGGTGTTCGCCGCGAAGCTCGGCCAGATCGAGATGCAGATCGACGTGATGAAAAGCCAGTGCCGGGCGGCCGCCGACGAATTCGACGCCATCGCCGGCACGCCCGAGGCGGCGGCCGAGTTCCTGCGGCGCGGAATGCTCAAGTCGGCGCTGACCGCCAAGATGTTCTGCGGCCAGGCCGGCTGGAACATCGCCAGCACCGGCTCCGAGATGTTCGGCGGCCTCGGCTACACCCACGATGCCGTCATCGGCAAGCTGGTCCGCGACATGCGCTACGTGTCGATCGTCGAGGGCGGCGACGACGTCCTGCGCGACGTCCTCTTCAGCCGCTACGTCGTCCCCGTCTCCAAGCGAGGGTGAGGCCCGGCTCGTCGAGTGCCGGCACATCACGGTCGACGACTTGGACGCTCAGTGGCGTCCCGTCGTGCCGTCCGGACAGCCGCCATTCGGTGGCGATCACCGCGGCCTCGACACGTGACTCGACGCGCAGCTTCAGAAAGATCCGTGCGACGTGTTCGCGGACGGTGCGCTCCGCGATGCCGAGCCGGCTGGCGACCGCGCGGTTGGTCATCCCGTCGGCCACCAGGTCGAGGACCTCCAGCTCACGCCTGCTCAGCGGCTGACCTTCAGCTCTTGGCGCCGGCACGGCGAATTCGGGCGTGTCGTACAACGAGGATGATCCTTTCCCGACTGCGCAGGGCCCCGTCGCCTGAACGACGGGGACGATCACGAAGGCGCCAACCAACGAAAATAACTCGGCGCGCAACAGCAAGGCTATGTGCCGAAAGTTCGGAAGTCAAACTATCGTGCTATAGCGCATTATCTGAGAAAAAACTCAGCGTCATCGGCGGCGCAATTGGGATCATGTCGGAAATACAGGTCAATATCTGACTACGGCGGGATGACTGTGGCCAGGAAGGGACGGTTTCTACAGCAGGCGCGAGCGGCCCCAGCCGCGGGTGATCCGCCAGCAGGCGACGGTGCCGGCCACCGCGGCGATCAGCAGCAGCACCGCCAGCTCGGCGAAGACGCCGCCGACGTCCCCGGCGAGCGCGGCGCGGTACCCGGACATGGCCCAGTAGCCGGGCGATATCGGCGCCAGGGCGCGGGCCCACTCGGGCATCATGCTCAGTGGCACCAGCGCGCCACCGAGCACGGTGAGGGCGAGCCCGCCGATGTCGTAGAACACCGCGAGCTCGCTGTGGCTGCGGGCCAGCGCGCCGAGCGCCATGCCCATGCACAGCAGGGTGAACACCCAGACGGCGACCACGACGGCGAGCAGCCCGAGGTCGGCGATCCGCAGGTCGAACAGCACCGAGCTGACGCCGAGCACGAGCACCTGCTGGACCAGCAGCACGCCCAGCGCGGGCACAGCCTTGCCGGTCAGCAGCTCCCAGGACGCGGCCGGCGTCACCCGCAGCCGGTCCCAGGTACGCCAGGCGCGCTCGGTCAGGATCGCCGAGCCGACGATGGACAGCGCGAGCAGCGAGAACATCACGAGCACGCCGGCGACGATCTGGGTGGTGCCGGCCTGCTCCCCCTGGCCGCTCAGCGCGGCCCGGTACAGCGGTTCGAGCACCACGATGAGCACCAGCGGCATCACCAGCCGGCTGACCACCGGGCCGGGTTCGCGCAGCAGCAGCGTGGTGTTCATCCGGATCAGCGCGGACACCCTCGTGCGCACGTCGGAGTTCATGCCGGCACCACCGTCCCGAGCGAGTTGTAGAGGTCGTCCAGGCTCGCCCGGCGCACGTCGACCGACACCGGCACGATGCCGTCCGCGAGCAGTGCGGCCAGCATCCGCGCGGGATCGGCGCAGGACACCCTCAGCTCGCCGCCGACCACGGTGCCGAGATCGTGCAGCCGGTCCGGCATGGGCCCGTCGAGCTGGACCCGCACCTCGCCCGGCAGCCCGGCGAGCAGGGTGTCCTGGTCGCCGCGGGCGATCACCCTGCCGGACTTGACGACCGCGAGCGTGGCGTCGAGCTCGGTGAGCTCCGGCAGGTAGTGGGTGGTGTAGACGATGGCGGTGCCGGCGGCCGCCATGGCCAGCACCGAGGTGAGCAGGGCGTCCCTGGTCGGCGGGTCGGCGCCGGCCGTCGGCTCGTCGAGCAGCAGCAGCGACGGCGAGCCGAGCAGCGCGCTGGCGACCTGGGCACGCCGGCGCTGACCGCCGGAGAGCACCCCGGCCGGCCGGTCCATGACCTCGGCCAGCCGCATCTGCTCGGCCGCCTCGTCGATGGCGCGCCGCAGCTGCCCGTTGCGCAGCCCGAGCAGCCCGCCGAACAGGGTCAGGTTCTCGCGCACGGTCGCCGAGAAGTACAGCGCCACCTCCTGCGGCGCGAGCCCGAACAGCCGCCGGCCCGCGCGCGGGTTGCGCAGCATGTCCACCCCGAAGATGCTGACGCTGCCCCGGTCGGGCCGGACCAGGCCGGACACCACCTCGACGAACGTGGTCTTGCCCGACCCGTTGGCGCCGACCAGGCCGACGATCTCACCGGGGCGGGCGACGAGCTCGAACCCGTCCAGCGCCACGACCTCGCCGTAGCGTTTGACCAGCCCGCAGGCGGTCAGTCCCTCGCGATGCATGCCGGCCGCCTACTGGGCGCTCAGCGCGCCGGGCAGCCTGGTCAGCCGCCATTCGGTGGCGACGACGGCGGCCGCCACGCGGGACTCGACGCGCAGCTTGAGGAAGATCCGCGCAAGGTGCTCGCGCACGGTGCGCTCGGTGATGCCCAGCCGGCTGGCGACGGCGCGGTTGGTCAGGCCGTCGGCCACCAGGCCGAGCACCTCGTGCTCCCGCCTGCTCAGGGGCAGTGCTTCGCGCCTCGGCGCGGGCACGGTGAACGATTCGGATACGGAGTACAACGAGGGCGTCCTTCCCCTGGCCTCACCGGTCGATGTGTGACGAATTTAGAGCCGGGGACATTGCGCTTGCGTCTGCGCATGCCCCCGGCTCAATTCACTGATCACACGGGACAGACGTTGCGCATGGCGCACCTCCTCGCAATCGAAAAGCATCGATGGGCGACACTCCATCAGATTGACGAGCCGGATGCAACCATGGTTTGGTCGGTAGGAGATCTCGTCTCCGCCGCCTGATCATGAATTGAGTTGGCGCAGAAGGCAAGGTTAGGTGCCCGCCAGGCAAACGTCAAACAGGCCCTCCACCTGCGAGAATGGCAGCGTACCGCATGATCCACCGCGACCGGAATTTGCGATCATTCGATCGCAGAAACGGATAGGTGGCATCATCTGGCCAAGTAAGTCCCGGCCACCAGCGCGGCCCGATCGGCATGGCGTACGCCCTTGACAACGCCCGGAACGGCACGTGAAGTAACGGCGATTCGATACTCCTGCCAGCCGAGAGAGGCACTGTGCGCAACGACGTTTCATTCGGTCGGTACGCCGAGATACTGTACGAGTACTTGCCGCTTTCCGAGCCCGATTCACTGCGGCCGGCGGACAGCCTGGTCGATCTCGGCCTCGACTCGCTCAACACGGTGGCGCTGCTGCTGCGGCTGGAGGAGGACTTCGGGATCAACCTGCCGGACGAGGAGCTCACCGCGGAGACGTTCGAGACGGTCGGCTCGCTGTGGTCGGTGGTCTCGGCGAACCTGACCGCGGCTCCCGTCGAGACCGAGCCGGTGCCGGCGACGACGGCACCGGCGACACCCCAGCCCTCGGGCCGCAGCGAGGAGGTCTCGCTCGACGAGGCCATCGCGGTCGTCGGGATGGCCGGACGGTTCCCCGGCGCGCCGGACGTGGCGACGCTCTCCCGCAACCTCCGCGACGGGGTGCGCTCGATCCGCGAGTTCACCGACGAGGAACTGCTGGAGTCGGGGATCGACCCGAAGCTGGTGCAGGACCCGAACTACGTCAAGGCCCGGCCGATCCTGGACGACATCAAGGGTTTCGACGCCGACTTCTTCGGCTTCACGCCCCGGGAGGCCAAGCTGGCCGATCCCCAGCAGCGCGCCTTCCTGGAGTGCGCCTGGGAGGCCCTGGAGCAGGCCGGCTACGCCGTGACCGACAAGCCCAGCCGGGTGGCTGTGTTCGGCGGCATGAACCTCGGCATGTACTCGTTCGACCGGTTCGCGCTCCATCCATCGGCGATGGAGATCACGCCGTTCGAGATGATCATCGGCAACGAGAAGGACGCGCTGGCGACGATCGTCGCGTACAAGCTGAACCTGACAGGGCCGGCCGTGTCGGTGCAGACCTTCTGCTCGACCTCGGGGTCGGCCATGCACCTGGCGGTGCAGAGCCTGCGGCGCGGGGAATGCGACATGGCCCTGGCCGGCGGCGTCTGCATCCGGGTCCCGGACAAGATCGGTTACCTGTACCAGGAGGGCGGCCAGGAGTCCCTGGACGCCTGCATCCGCACGTTCGACGCGGAGTCGCAGGGTGGGGTGTTCGGTGACGGCGCCGCGGTCGTGCTGCTCAAGCCGCTGCGCCAGGCGCTGGCCGACCGCGACACCGTGCTCGCGATCATCCGCGGCTCGGCGATGACCAACGACGGCGCACTCAAGTTCAGCTTCACCGCGCCCAGTGTCGCCGGTCAGAGCGCCGCCGTGGCTGGCGCGCTGGTCGACGCCGGCGTCGACCCGGCCGACGTCTCCTACGTCGAGGCCCACGGCACCGCGACCGAGCTCGGCGACCCCATCGAGGTTGCCGGACTCACCAAGGCGTACGGCCCGACCGAGCGCAAGCAGTACTGCGCGATCGGCTCGGTGAAGCCCAACGTCGGGCACCTCGACCGGGCCGCGGCCACCACCGGCCTGATCAAGGTCGTCGAGTCGCTGCGGCACGAGGTAATCCCCGGGCTGCTGCACTACCAGAGCCCGAACCCGGAGATCGACTTCGCGAACAGCCCGTTCTACGTGACCGCGGAGAACAAGCCGTGGCCGCGGGTCGAGGACCGGCCGCGCATCGCCGGCCTGAACTCGCTCGGCGTCGGCGGCACGAACATCCACTTCGTGGTCCAGGAGGCCCCCACCCCGGCCGACCGGCCAGCGAACCCGCGCCGCTGGCAGCTGCTGCCGGTCTCGGCACGCACCGAGCAGGCCGCCCGGGAGTCCTGCGCCGCCCTCGGCCGCCACCTGCACGACAACCCCGACGACGACCTCGGCGACGTGGCCTACACGCTGCAGGCCGGCCGCCAGTCCTTCGCCCACCGCAGGGTCACCGTCGCCGACTCCGGGACAGCGGCCGCGACCGCGCTGGGCGCGACGGCGAAGGCCCCGGGGTCCGGGGTGTCCCCGAAGACGCAGGGCCGCGTCCTCGCCCGCCACGAGGAGACCGTGGGCCGGGCCACCGCGTTCCTGTTCGCCGGCGTCGGCGAGCACTACGCGGGCCTGGTCGCCGACCTCTACCGGCAGGAGCCGGTGTTCCGCCGGCACGTCGACGAATGCCAGCGAATCCTCGACGATCACACCGTGGGGGCCTCGACCGACGTGGTCTCGGTGCTCACCGCGACCGGCGACGACGACCAGCTTCCCGACCTCGCCCGCCTGATGGGCCGGCGCCAGGACGACGATGGCGACGGCGGCGCGACGCCACCGATCAACCGCACCGAGATCGCCCACCCCTCGGTGTTCGTCGCCGAGTACGCGCTGGCCCGCACGCTGATGGACTGGGGCATCACACCCAGCCTGGTCCTCGGCTACAGCGTCGGCGAGTACGTCGCGGCCTGCGTGGCCGGCGTGCTGTCCCTGCCCGACGCACTGCGCCTGGTCGCCCACCGCGCCCGGCTGATCGCCGAGCTGCCGGCCGGATCCATGCTCGCCGTGGCGCTCACCAGCGACCAGCTCCGGTCCAGGGTGCCCGACCTGTCCGACCGCGGCCTGGACGTGGCCGCGCTCAACGGGGCCCAGCTCGTGGTCGCCGGCCCGACCGACGCCACCAGGGCGCTGGCCGACCAGCTCCGCGCCACCGGCGTTGCGTGCCGGGAGCTGGAGACCACACACGCCTTCCACTCCCGCATGCTGCTGCCGGCGGCCGAGCCGCTGACGCAGTGGATCAAGGAGAACGTCACGCTGCACGCCCCGGTCATTCCGTACGTCTCCAACGTGACGGGCGAGCTGGCGACCGCCGAGCAGGTGACCGACCCGAGCTACTGGGCCGCGCACATGTGCGGGACCGTGCGCTTCGCCGACAGCCTGGGTGCCGCGCTGCGCACCCCCGACCTGTGCTACCTGGAGCTCGGGCCGGGCAAGTCCCTCGGCGCGATGCTGCGCACCAACCCGGAGTGCGGCGTCGAGCGCTGGCCGTTGATCGTGTCCACGCTGCCGGCCGCGTCGGAGGGCGCAGCGGACTCGGCCACGGTGACCGAGGCGATCGGCCGGCTGTGGCTGGCCGGGGTGGACGTGGACTGGCCGGCCTACCACGGCGTCGGCAGCGCGGACGGCGCCGGAGGCTGGACGCCCGGCCGGGTGAACCTGCCGACCTACCCCTTCCAGCGGCAGCCGTACTGGTGGAACGAGCACGAGCCGCCGCGCAAGGCGTACACGCTGGTCGAGGACGGGCCGGCAAGCCCCGCCGACCAGCTCGACACGCTGCCGCGGCTGCCGGAGGCACGGTGGCTGCACCTGCCGGTGTGGCGGCAGACCGCACCGCGGCCGGCGGTGGCCGCGGACGGCGCGCACTGGCTGGTGTACACCGACGCCGGCGAGGCGGACACCGTCGCCGCCGAGCTCGCCGCCAGGTTCGTGGCGGCCGGCGGCACGGTGAGCTTCGTGCGGCCCGGCTCGTCCTTCGGCTCCGCCGACGGCGGCTACCGGATCCGGCCGGGCAACGCCGAGGACACGCTGGCCATGGTCGCCGCGGCCGGGCTGCCGACCAGGGTGCTGCACCTGTGGAACCTCGGCCCCAACTCCGGGGACGCCAACTCCGGGGACCCGCTCGACGTGACCCGCCGTGGCCTGCACACCCTGGTCGCGCTGGCCAGGACCATGCAGGAGCTGGGCGTCGGGGACTGGACGCTGGACGTGGTCGGCACCGGGACGCACCGGCTCGCGGACACCGAGCCGGTGTACCCGGAGCGGGCCACCGTGGTCGGGCCGTGCCGGATGATCCCGGTGGAGTGCCCGCAGGCCAGCGCCCGCCTGATCGACCTCCCGGCCGGCTCGCCGGTGCCGGTCGACCAGCTGCACGACGAGCTGCTGACCCAGCCGACCGACCGGATCGTCGCCCTGCGCGGCGGCCGCCGGCACGTCCCCGGCTACGACACGCTGCTGCCGCGCGACGAGGAGCAGCCGATGGACGGGGTGCGGCCACCGATCCGCGATGGCGGGGTGTACCTGGTCACCGGCGGGCTCGGCGGCATCGGGCTGGCCATGGCGCAGCGGCTGGCCGAGCACTACCGGGCGCGCCTGGTGCTGCTCGGTCGCACGCCGGTGCCGCCGCGCGACCGGTGGGACGCGGTGCTCGCCGACCCGGCCAGCACCGACGAGGTGCGCCGCCGGCTGCAGGGCCTGCGCGAGCTCGAGGTCCGCGGCGCGGAGTTCGAGGTGGTCGCCGGCGACGTGGCGAACGCGGACGACGTCCGCCGCGCGGTGACCGCGGCGATCGAGCGGTTCGGCGAGCTCAACGGCGTGCTGCACGCCGCTGGCGTGCCCGGCGTCGGCCTGATGCAGTTCAAGACGAACGCCGAGATGGACAAGGTGCTCGCGCCCAAGGTCGCCGGCACGCTGGCCATCGCCGAGGCGCTGCGCGACGTGCCGGTCGACTTCGTCGCGCTGTTCTCCTCGATCGCGTCGGCCACCGGCGCGCTCGGCCAGGTCGACTACTGCGCGGCCAACGTGTTCCTGGACGCCTTCGCGCAGAGCGGGGCGCTGCCGCACACCAGGGTCGTCTCCATCGGCTGGGGCGAGTGGAGCTGGAACGGCTGGGCGTCCGGCCTGGAGGGGTACGAGCCCGCGTTGCGCGAGTACCTGATCCGGCATCGCGAGTACATCGGCATCTCGTTCGACGAGGGGTGGCGCTCGTTGCTGCGGGTGCTCGCCGGCCGGCCGCCGCACGTGGTGGTCACCAGCCAGGACTTCTCGATCATGGTCGAGCAGAGCCGGGACTACAACGTGACCAACGTGCAGACGGTCGCCGACCAGGCGCGCGGCTCCGACCGCCATCCGCGGCCGGACCTCTCGACGGAGTACCTCGCGCCGCAGACCCAGGACGAGCGGGTGATCGCGGACATCTGGGCCGCGGCACTCGGCCTGGAGAAGGTCGGCACCCAGGACAACTACTTCGAGCTCGGTGGCACCTCGCTGATCGGGGTCGGGATCATGGACAGCGTCCGCCGCGGGCTCGGGCTCAGCCACCTGCCGGCACACACGCTGTACCAGGCACCGACGGTCGGCGCGCTCGCCGCCGCCGTCGGCGGCACCGCGACCGCCGCCGAACAGAGCCAGGACACCGCCAACCGGGCCTCGCAGCAGCGGGCCCGCATGCAGAAGCGCCGCCAGGCCGTGCGCGCAGGGAGCTGACAGCGTGACCGAGACCGACTACGACTCGGCGGTGGCCGTCATCGGCATGTCCGGCCGCTTCCCGGGTGCCGCCACCGTCGACGAGCTCTGGGACAACCTCATGGCCGGCCGGGCCGGGCTGCGGCCGCTGACCGAGGTGGAGCTGGCGGCCGCCGGCATCGCGCCGGCGACGCTGGCCGACCCGAACTACGTCCGGGTCGGCGCGCCCGTCGAGGACATCGACCAGTTCGACGCCTCGGTGTTCGGCTTCAGCCGGCGCGAGGCCGAGGCGATGGAGCCGCAGCACCGGCTGTTCCTGGAGTGCTCCTGGGAGGCGCTGGAGAGCGCCGGCTACGCACCCACCGGCGTGCCGGGCAAGGTCGGGGTGTTCGCCGGCTGCGGCTTTCCCGACTACATCCTCCACGTGGAGCCGAGGCTGTCCCCCGAGCCGGGCGGCACGCTGCTGGTGGCGATCGGCAACGAGCGCGACTCGCTCGCCTCCCTGCTGTCCTACAAGCTCGACCTGCGGGGACCGAGCGTCACCGTGCAGACGTTCTGCTCGACCTCGCTGGTCGCCACCCACCTGGCGGCGCAGAGCCTGCTGAACTTCGAGTGCGACGTCGCGGTGGCCGGCGGTGCCTACCTGCCGCTGCCGCAGACCGGCGGCTACCTGTTCGAGGAGGGCGGCATCACCACCCCCGACGGCGCGATCCGCAGCTTCGACGCGGCGGCCAACGGAACCGTGCTCGGCAACGGGGTGGCGGTGATCGCCCTCAAGCGGATGACCGAGGCACTGGCCGACGGCGACCCGATCCACGCGGTGATCCTCGGCTCGGCGGTGAACAACGACGGGCGGGCCTGCGCGGGGTACACCGCGCCCGGCGTGGACGGCCAGACCGAGGTCATGGAGCTGGCCCTCGGGGTGGCCGACGTGAAGCCGGAGACCATCGGCTACATCGAGTGCCATGCCACCGGAACCCAGCTCGGCGACTCGATCGAGCTGGCCGCGCTGAGCCGGGCCTATCCGAACCCGCCGGCCACCCCGTGTGTGCTGAGCACGCTCAAGCCGAGCCTCGGCCACCTCGACCGCGCGTCCGGGGTCGCCGGGCTGATCCGCACCGCGATGGCGCTGCGCAACCGGGTGCTGCCCGGCACGCCGAACTTCGACACGCCCAACCCGACGCTGGCCGCCGCGGCCGACCGGTTCACGGTGCTGACCGAGCCGCGCCCCTGGGCGGCCGGTGACCATCCGCGGCGGGCCGGGGTCAGCTCGTTCGGCTTCGGCGGGACCAACGCCCACGTCGTGCTGGAGGAGCCGCCGGCGCGGCCGCCGGCGCCGCCGCGGCCGGGACCGCACCTGCTGGTGCTGTCCGCGCGCGACCTCACCGCGCTGTACGCCGCGGTCGAGCGGCTGCGGGCCCACCTGGACCGGCACCGCGACGCCGACCTGGCCGACGTGGCGTACACCCTGCAGCAGTCGCGGTCCTCGTTCATGCTGCGGTGGTCGGCGGTGGTGCACGACTACGACGACGCGGTCGCCGCGCTGGCCGACCCGGCGCGGTGGATCATCGGCGAGGCCCAGCGCACCGACGCCGCCGTCGTGGTGCGCGAGCCGTCCGCCGGCGCGGCGCCCGAGTCGTGGTGGACGCAGCTGCACAGTGCTTTCGACCGGCTGGCGCCGGCGGCCTTCGACCGGCTGGCGCCGGCGGCGACCGACGCCGACCCCGCGCTGCCGGCGCACCTGGCCGCCGCTGGGGCGGCCGCCGGCGCGCTGGCCGCGCTCGGCGTGCGGGTCGGGACCGAGGCCGATGACGCGGTGGAGCTCTTCCTGGAGCCCACCGAGGACGAGCCGGCCGACGTGTGGCTGCGCAACGCGCTCGCCGTGCTCTGGCAGGCCGGCGTCAAGATCGACTGGTCGGCGCTGCACCATGTCCAGGACGGAGCGGGGAGGCCACGCCGGGTGCCGCTGCCCACCTACCCCTTCCAGCGGCAGCGGTACTGGCTGGACCGCCCCGCCGTCCAGCAGGCCCCCACCGCGGTGACGGGCAAGACGACCGACCCGGCCGGCTGGACCTACCTGGCGTCGTGGCGGCGCCGGCACCTGCAGGCTGACGGGCTCGGGGTGCGGGGTGTCCCCGATGGCGCCGCCGCGGAGCGGTTGCGGGCCGCCGGCCCGTGGCTGGTGTTCACCGCAGACGACCGCGGTGACGCCCTGGCTGCCCGGCTGCGCGACGCCGGCGCCGACGTCACCGCGGTGCGTCCCGGCGAGGCGTTCGGCCCGACCGGGGACGGCTTCGCGATCCGGCCGGACTGCCGCGAGGACCACGATGCGCTGCTCGCCGCGCTGGTGTCCGCGCCGCGCACCGTGGTGCACGGCTTCAGCCTGACCGGCTCGGACGTCGATGTCGAGGCCGACACCGGCACCGGCACCGACCGGTTCGACCGGGCGCAGAGCCTCGGGTTCTACTCGGTGCTCGCGCTGGTCGGCGCGCTGGACGCGCTCGCCGAGCAGGCGGACCTGGTGCTGCTCACCGCCGGCGCGGCCGAGGTCACCGCTGGCGACCTGCGGCACCCCGAACACGCCACGCTGGCCGGCCTGGCCCCGGTGGTCGCCCAGGAGAACCCGGGGATCTCCTGCCGGCACGTGGACGTCGATGCCGGCGTGCCGGCCGGCGGCCCGCACCGGCTCGCCGAGCGGGTGCTGGCCGAGGCGGTGTCTCCGCACGACGGCCCGGTGGCCTGGCGCGGCACGACCCGCTGGCTGCGGGCGTACGAGCCGCAGCCGCTGACCGCCCCACCGGTGCCGGCGAGCCCCATCCCGCCCGGGTCGACGGTGCTGATCACCGGTGGCCTCGGCAACATCGGGCTGGTGCTGGCCCGCCACCTGGCCGGCACCCGCGGGTGCCGGCTGGTGCTCACCGCGCGCTCCTGGCTGCCGCCGCGCGAGGAGTGGTCGGACTGGCTGGCGAACAACGGCGCAGTCGACACCGCTGGCGGCAAGACCGCGACGTACCTCCGGCGCGTGCTGGAGCTCGAGCGGGCCGGTGCCGAGGTGCTGGCCGTCTCGGCGGACGTGGCCGACGCCGGACGGATGGCCGAGGTGGTCCGCGCCGCGGAGGAGCGGTTCGGTGCCGTCGACGTCGTGGTGCACGCGGCCGGCGTGCAGGACTCCGCGTTCTTCGCCCCGGCGCACACGCTCGACCGCGCCGCGTGCGACGCCCACTTCCGGGCGAAGGTGCACGGGTTCCTCAACCTGCAGCGCGTGCTCGGCGAGCGGGTGCGCGGGCCGCAGATCACGATGTCCTCCCTGTCGGCGTTGCTCGGCGGCATCACGTTCGGCCCGTACGCGGCGAGCAACGCCGCGCTGGACGCCTACGTGCTGGCGGCCCGCCAGCAAGGCGCCGGATCGTGGGTGACCGTCGACTGGGACGCCTGGCGGATCCCCGTCGGGGACACCCCGCACCCCGGGCCAGTCGGGGACACCCCGCACCCCGGGCCAGTCGGGGACACCCCGTCCCCGGGGCCGGACGGCGCCCGGGCCGACGACGCGGCCAGGAGCAGCGTGACCAGCTTCGAGCTGACCGCGGCCGAGGGCGTGGACGTCTTCGAGCGCGCGGCCGCGGTCGCCACCGACGTGGGCCATCTGGTGATCTCGACCGGTTCGCTGGACGCCAGGCTCGCGCAGTGGGTAATCCGGTCGGGCGCCGCCGCCGACGACGGGTCGGAACGCCGCCGTGATCCGCGGCCCACCATGCCGACGCCGTACGTCGAGCCGGGCGCGGGCGTCGAAGCGACCCTCGCCGAGATCTGGGCCGCGGCGCTCGGTCTGGAGAAGGTCGGCGCCGACGACGACTTCTACCGGCTCGGCGGCGACTCCATCGTGGCCATCGAGCTGATCGCCAAGGTGCGCGCGAAGCTGAAGGTGTCGGTGCCGGTCACGGCCCTGCTGGAGAACGGCACCGTGCGCCAGCTCGCCAAGCGGGTAGCCGCAGCGCGCTAACGGCCCAAATGGGAGGAGGTCCCGCGTGGCGCACGGCAGATCCGCCCCGCTGTGCTGGGGTCAGCGGTTCATCTGGCTGAACCACCACCAGCTGCCCCCGGACGGCAGGCACGACCTGCACTTCACCATGACCTACCGGCCCCCCGCCGGCTCCACCACCGTGCAGAACCTGCGGCTGGCGATGGACCTCCTGGTGCGCCGGCACGAGGGGCTGCGCACGACCTGGTCATCCGGCGACGGCGGCCCGGCAGGGCAGCCGACGCAGCGGGTGCACCCACCCGGCCCGCTGCCGGTCCGCCTCCACGAGACGACCGACGGCACGTCGCGGCCCGCGGAGGTGCTGGCCCGGCTCACGACGACGGAGTTCCGGCTGGACCGGGAGTGGCCGATCCGGGTCGGCATCGTGTGCACCGACTCGGCGCCGACACTCATGGTCGTCGTCGTGCACCACGCCGCCGTCGACGACTGGAGCTTCGAGCTGCTCAAGAAGGAGTACGCCGACCTGCACGACGCCATCGTGGCCAAGCGGCCGGTGCGGCCGCCCGCCGTGCGGCAGCATCCGGTCGACCTCGCCCGGTTCGAGGCGTCACCCGCGGCACAGGCGTCCAACGCCCTGGCGCTGGCGCAGTGGGAACGGGTGGCGTCCGCGGCGGCCGCCGACCCGTTCTGGTCGCGCCGGACGGGTGCGACCGGGGCGCACAGCGTCTCCCTGTCCTCGCCCGCCGTCATGGCAGCGGCCCAGACCATGGCCGTCCGCTGCGGCGTGTGGCCGTCGCTGGTCTACACCGCTGCCTTCACCGCGGTGCTGGCCGCCTACACCGGCACCGCCGACCTCGGCTACCAGATGTACGCGGCCAACCGCGGCGGCTCGCACGGCGACGTGGTGACGTGCCGGTTCCAGCCGGTACCCGTGCATGTCGGCTGC
>Ga0299913_10003024_pt1 | contig 13565 bp, 11 predicted proteins | sample RVTome_9_FD_201360 | JGI IMG/M metagenome (GOLD analysis project Ga0299913, IMG submission 201360) | Soil microbial communities from uranium-contaminated site in the Upper Colorado River Basin, Wyoming, United States - RVT155D38 (version 2) ... | reverse complement strand
GGCATCAGCGCCGATCAGGCTCGCCTGGAATGCGAACACGCGCTTCTTGTCGAAGAGGGGGACGAAGTGCTGCGCGAGGATCTCGTAGAGGTCGTGGCTGTAGCGTCCCAGCTCCCGGTCCGCGTACTTTCGCCACCTCAGCGCGTAGTGTCCGCCCGCACGCGCATTCCCCGGCTCGTCGCGCGTGTCGACGCCGATGAATCCCTCACCGTACAGGAAGTCGGGCTGCGTCAGCAGACCGGGTGCCGCCACATCGTCGAACACTTCCCCGAGGGAGGGAAAGCGCTTGTCGGCGCCTGTTCCGACCTCCGGCGAGAGGCGACCGAGTCGCGTGCCGAGGTGCAGCCAGGGGCGGGGCTTTGCGATCGCACGCGCCTGCAGCTCGCGGCCGCGCCACAGGTAACTGACGCGGTTCTCTTCGAGCGACGCCAATCCCGGACCGTAGAAGTCTTCCTGAGGGTGGCGGCGATACGTGCCTTCGGCGCCGACCTCGAGCCGCCCGCCCGCCAGCCGCAGGAGCGAGAAGTCCGCCCGGAGCAGCTGGTAATTCCGGAAACTGGTGCCGGCCTCGAGCTCGATGCGCGCCTGACGCTCGAACAGGTCGTGCCGGAACCCGCCGCCGAACGAAATGCCGGCTCCCACTGGCCGGTGGGTGTAGCCGTAGGTGGCAAAAAGCCCGTTGTGCGGCGAGATGAGGCGCCGGAGACGCCCGCGTTCGGCGTCGGCGACAATCTTCTCGAGCCGTCCCGGACGATACGGCCGCAGCTCCGTCGCCTTCTCGGCACGCTGACGCTCGAGGACTTCGGCTCGAGTGGCCTGCGCCGCTGCAGCCGCGGGCACAGCCAGGGCCGCCGCCAGCGTCACCAGGGTCAAGAGCTGCATAGGAGGTGGAACAGTATACCCTGCCCCTCTCCAGAGCGGATCCGCGACGGGAGCGCGTAGGGTTCAGATTTCAGCGGTCAGAGGCGGCTCCTCGTGCGGGCGTGCTGAGCTGTGCACGCTGGCGGCGCCTGAGTCACTCACTCGGTTCGGAGCGCCGTGAGCGGGTCCAGGCGCGTGGCCCGGCGCGCCGGGATCAAGCACGCGGCAATCGTGATGAGCATCAGCAGCCCGACGATGATCGAGAACGTGACCGGATCGTGCGTGGGAATCTGTACGACAAGGCTCTGCAGAACGTTGCTCGCGGGCCACGCGAGCGCGAGGCCCAGTGTCAGGCCGATGCCCAGCTGAACGAGTCCCCGTCGCAGGATCAGCCATGAGACCTGCCGCGGGTGCGCGCCGAGCGCCATGCGCACGCCGATCTCCTGGCGGCGCTGCGTAACCGAGTAGGCCGTCACCCCGTAGACGCCCACGGCCGACAGCACGAGCGCGATCGCGGCGAAGATCGCGAACATCGACCCGAAGACACGATACGGCCACCGCGCCCGCGCGAGGAACTCGTCCAACGTCCGGACCTGGAAGACGGGCAGGTCCGGGTCGAGCGACTGCACGGCCTCGCGCACGAGCGGCGTCAGCGACGTGGGCTGCACGTGGCTGCGCGTGACGATGTTCGTGGACGACGCCGCGTCGAACCGGTACGGCAGATAGAGCACCGCGTCGGGCTCGGCGGCCTGCGGGTTCCCCTGACGAATCGTCGGGCTGACCCCGACGATGGTGAGCCACGTCGTCGGTTCCGTCTCGGGGCCTCCTGGGAGCAGGCGAACCCGCCGGCCGACCGGATCCTCGCCCGGGAAGAACTGCGTGGCGAAACGCTCGTTGATGAGGATCGACTCGGCTCCCGGCGATCCGTCGCCCTCCCGGAGCGGACGGCCGCGACGGAGATCGACGCCCATTACGTCGAAGTACGAAGGGCTGATCACGATCGTGGTGGCGCGCGGCACGGTCTCGGGCGAGGGCGCGGGACGCGCCTCGATTTCGAACGTCCGTCCGCCGCCTCCGCCGAACGGAACGGCAGACGCGAGGCCCGCCGAGTGCATGCCCGGTATCGTCTGCAGCCGGTCCACGAGGCGATCATAGAAGGCGTACCGCGCCTCTGACGTGGGGTACTTCTGCGCCGGCAGGTCCAGTCGCATCGTCATCATCTGGCGCGTATCCACGCCGATATCGAGCGCGTACAGCTTCAGGAAGCTGCGGATCATCAGCCCCGCGCCGGCCAGCAGGACGAGCGTCAGCGTCAGCTCGGCCACGACCATCGCCGAGGCGAGTCTGCGGGTGCGAACGGCGCCCGACGAGCCGCGGCCGCCTTCCTTGAGGATCTCGTTCGCATTCGTGCGCGAGACCTGGAGCGCAGGCGCCAGGCCGAAGATGATGCCGGTCGTCACGCAGATGGCCGCGAAGTACGCAAACACGAGCGGGTCGAACGAGAAGACGATCCAGTACGGCTTGCCCGTATCGGCCACCGCGGCATCGAAGAGCCGGACGCCGACATGCGCGAGGCCCAGGCCGAGCAGCCCGCCGATGCTGGCCAGCAGCACGCTCTCGACCAGGAGCTGCCGGACGATCTGCGCGCGCGTGGCGCCGAGCGCGACGCGGACCGCGACTTCGCGCGCCCGGTGTGCCGACCTCGCGAGGAGCAGGTTGGCGACGTTCGCACAGGCGATCAACAGGACGAAGCCGACCGCGCCGAGGAGCGCGAGGAAGATGACCCGGATCTCGCCGCCATTGAAGCGCTCGTTGAACGTCTGCACGGCCATCGTGACGTTCCGGTTCGTGTCGGGGAACTCCTGTTCCAGCCGCTGTGCGATCCCCCGCATCTCGGTTTCGGCGGCGCGGCGGTCGGCTCCCGGTGCCAGCCGCCCGATGGCATTCATGTTCCGGCTGTCGCGCCGCTTGAGGTCGTCTCCTTCCGGGACGAGCGGCCGCCAGAGATCCGCGCCATTCGGAAAGCGCATGCCTTCCGGCATGATGCCGATGATCGTCGAGGGCACGCCGTCCACGCTGATGACACGACCCAGGATTCCCGGATCACCGCCGTACCGCGTCTGCCAGACGCCGTCTCCGAGGAGCACGACGCGTTCGGCCTCGGGCGCGTCCTCGCCGGGCGCGAAATCCCGGCCGATGAGAGGCGGTTGCCCGAGCAGATCGAACGTGTTCGCCGTGACGGACACGCCCTGGATCCGCTCCGGGGGATGGTTGCTCTCGGTGACGGTGAAGCTGCCGTTGCGATACCCGGCGAGCCCGGCGAACGTGTTCGTCTGCCCGCGGATCTCGTCGAAGTCGAGGTACGAGATGCCGAAGTTGTTGCTCGTCGACGTATTGCGGCCGTTCAAGTGGAAGATCTGCTCCGGATTCGGAAACGGCAGCCCCCGGATGAGCACCGCGTTGACGAAGGTGAACACGGTGGCATTCAGGCCGATGCCGAGCCCGACCGCGATGATCGCGATGGACGTCACGAACCGGTCCTTGACGAGCATGCGCGCGGCGAAACGCAGATCCTGCAACATGGGAGAGCCCTCGGGACCCAATACGACCGGAGCCGTCCCGCAGTTCGCGGCAGGCGTGGTACAGTCGGCCATTCAACCGGTCAACAGGATGCGACCATGGCAAGACCCGCCGGCAGCATTGCTCTTCGCCTGGGGCTGTCCAGCCCCCGCAGACACTCAGTGACGAAATGCCGGCCGCTGTGCGCGCGGGGTCTGCCGTGAGCTGGTTCCTGCTGCCTCCGTCGTACGAGCAACAGCTCGGCCACGCGCGGCGGATCGAGCGGGCCTCCGATCGCCGAATCCGCTCACGCAACAAGACCAGCTACCGCCTGGCTCACTGGCCGATCTGGATTTTCGTGTTCTTCATTGCGCCGGGGCCGCTGACCTTCGATCTGTTCAACAGCGGCTTCGACAGCCGCATGGCGCTCTGGCTCGGCCTGGTGCTGGCGGGCACCGGCGTCGCGGGGCTCCGAGGGCGTCTGCCTGGGGTCGAGCCCGCACCCTACATCATCCGGTTCACGGAGGATCGTCCGAATCCCCTATACCGCCGCGTCTGTTACATGCTCGCGTGGAGCGAGGTCATCGCGTTCGCAGTGCTGAACACCGCCGGGCTGGTCTACGCCATCTACTCCGGGACGTGGCAGCTTCGCCAGATGTACGACGTGGCGTACTTTCCGATTGTGGTGACGATCTGGATTGCGGGCGCGCTCGGCCGCCTGCCGCGCGTCAAGCCGTCGACGCAGGGCGAAGGGCACGAGCGTCGCTTCTTTTACGGCTCGGTCTGGGCGGTGTGCCTGGCGCAGCCGGTGCTGTGGCTGCTCTGGAGGGTGCTCCCGCAGACCACGGCCGCCGATGTGGTCAAGCTCGTGGTCTTCGTGGCCATCATGGCGTTCGCGGGCAACCTGGCGCGGCTGGGCCTGCTGCCGCGCACGCGTCCGATTCTGCCGGGCGAGGTGATCGTCTCGGACTAGCCCCGGCGTTCTGCGCACGGCTGCGGACACTACCTCTAGGCGTGGGTCAGGGCGTTCTGGACGAACGCTTCGATGCCGGCCGCCGGCCGGGCGCCCGCTGTGCGGGCGACCTCCTGTCCGCCCGCAAAGACCGCCATCGTCGGGATCGAGCGGATGCGAAAGCGGTCTCCAAGCTCGGGTACTGCGTCGGTATTGACTTTTACCACGAGCAACCGACCGGCGTTGGCCTCGGCGACGCGCTGCAGCTCCGGCGCCACCATGTGGCAGGGGCCGCACCACGGCGCCCAGAAGTCGACGACGATGGGGAGGCGCGAAGACACCATGAGCGCGTCCCAGGCGGCTTCAGTAGGCACTTCGATCGGCTCGGCTGCCGGCGGTAGCGCCGTTCTGCACCCTCCGCAGCGCGTCTCTGCGGCGCCGAACGGCACGCGGTTCTTCCGGCCGCAGTTCGTGCACGCCACGATCACCCCGCGGTCATCCATCTCGACTGACATGCCTCCAGGATACGCTCGTGCCGCGCGTTCGCGCGACCCCGGCCGCCGGTCGCAGCTGAACAGCGGAGCGCCGCACGTGGCACGTATGCCCGTCGCGCGTGGCACGCAAGCACGTGGCACGTTGCACGTTGCACGTGCCCCGCGTTGCGTGCGAGCATTTCGGGCCATGTCTGCTCTCGGCCCGCGGTTCGGCGCGTTCGTCGCCGAGCGCTATCCGCTGGCGCTGGACGCGACCCTCGACGCGTGGAGCGCGGCCGCTGGAGATGCTGCGAGGACGGCAGACGAGATCGAGGCCGTGCGGGTGCGGCTCTCGCTGGAGCTGCGGCGGCGGATTGACCGTGCTGCTCCCGCGGGTCTCGCCGAAACCACGCCGGGAACCACAGCGGGCGAGCGCCTCCGGATCGCCGCCGACGAGCTGATCGCGGCGTGCGACGGCTTCGTGCGCCGTGCGGCCATACGCGCGTCCCTCACGCCCGACGAGCGGCGCGAGATCCTGCGGGGGATCGTGCTCACGAGGGCGACGGACAACCGCCTGAAGACGCTCTTTGCGGGCGGCGAGGTGCGCATCGGCGACGTGCCGTTTCAGGGCAAGGGCTTCCGGTCGCTCGGCCAGGAGGCGATCTACGCCTCCGCCATCAGGCTCCGGCGCGGTGAGGCGTTCCGGATCGACGGCACCTGGCAGGGGGACGTGATCGCGCCGATCATCCGCGATCTTGGCGCGGTGCTCGCCATGCGGTCCGCGCCAGAGACCATCCGCATGGTGCTGTCCGCGCAGATGGGGAAGACGGGTGCGCCCATGAACGGGAAGGACCTGCACATCGGCGATCCCGACTGGGGCATTCTGCCGGCAGCGGCGCCGCTCGCCACCGGGGTGCTCACGCTCTGCGGTGTGGCGCTGGCCTTCAAGCAGGAGGGGCGCGGGCGCGTCGTGGTCTCCTACATCGGCGAGGGGGGCTCGTCGCTCGGCGAGTGGCACGAAGCGATCAATGTGTGTGCGGCCCGTCGGCTGCCGGCGGTGTTCGTGCTCGAGAACAACGGGACCGCGCTCTCGACGCCGGTGCGTGAACAGTCCGCGGTCCGCGTGTTCGCCGACAAGGCCATCGGGTACGGCATCCCCGGTGTGACCATCGATGGGACCGATCCCGACGAGATCGCCGCCACGTGCGCCTGGGCCGTCGAACGTGCGCGCGAGGGCATCGGGCCGACGCTCGTCGAGCTCGTGTGCCTGCGCATGTGCGGCCACGCCCATCACGACGACATGCTGTATCTCGGCAAGGAGCCGGCGGTGTCCTGGACGTACCCTCCGGCGCCGGCCGGGGGGTACGCCGATCGCGCTGCGTTTGATTTCTGGGCGGCGCGCGATCCGCTCTGCACGTATGCTGCGCGGCTGGAATCCGAGGGCGTGATTGCCAGCGACGCGCTCTCCCGCCTGAAGTCGGACGCCCAGTCCCTGGTCGATGAGCAGGCGTCAGCGGTGATCGAGGCACCCTGGCCATCGCCTGAAGAGGCGGGCGCCGGCGTGCACGCGGGAGAGCCGCCCCGGCGGAGGGTCGAAGTCCTCGAGCCTTCGTGGCGGCGCGCCGTCGACGTGGCGCCTCCGCTGCCGCCGCTGGACGCCGGACCTCCGGCCGAGCGTACCGGTCGCACGTACATCGAGGGAATCGCGCTCGGGCTCGCCGACGCGCTCCGTGGGGACCCGCGCGTGTTCATCTTCGGCGAAGATGTCGGCGCGCCGTACGGCAACGCCTTCCTGCTGCTGCGCCCGCTGCTCGCCGAGTTCGGCGAGCGGATCCTGAACGCGCCGCTCGCCGAGGGCGGTGTGCTGGGCGTCTGCGTTGGTGCCGCCCTCGCGGGGCGGCGGCCGGTCGGCGAGATGCAGTTCAACGACTTCGTCGCGACCGGTTTCAATCAGCTGGTGAACAACGCCGCGAAAACCCGCTATCGCTGGGGCGGATCCGTGCCCATGGTCCTCCGCATGCCCTGGGGAGGCCTGCGACACGCGGGCCCCTACCACAGCCAGAACACCGAGGCGTGGTTCTACCGGACACCCGGGTTGAAGATCGTCGTGCCGTCGACGCCTTACGACGCGCGGGCCCTCATGGCCAGCGCGGTGGCGGACCCGGACCCCGTGCTGTACTACGAGCACATCGCACTTTATCGCGATCCGCGCGTGCGTCAGCCGCTCGACGACGCGCCACCGGAGCCGCTGCCGATCGGACGGGCCGCACTGCGGCGCAGCGGGTGTGACCTCGCGATCGTGTCCTACGGCGCATACGTGCATGAAGCGCTGCGCGTGGCCGCGCACCTGTCGTCCGACGGGATCGAGGCCGCCGTGCTCGACCTGCGCTCGCTCGCACCCCTCGATCGCGAGGCCGTGCTGGCGGTCGCCCGTCACTGCAGCCGCGTGCTCGTCGTCCACGAGGACTCGCGGACGGGCAGCGTCGGCGAGAGCATCGCCGCCCTCATCCAGGAGGAGGCATTCGAATCGCTCGACGCGCCGGTGCGCGTCCTCGGCGCACTGGATACGCCCGTGCCGTACTCGCCTCCGCTCGAGGCCGCCTTCCTCCCGTCCGAGGAGGAGATCGAACGCGCGGCGCGCCTCCTGGCCGCGTACTGACGCATGGATCTCGAGATCGCGAGGCGCCGCGCGAGCGCATGGAGCGCTGACGATGACGTCGTAAAAGTCACATATTGCACTTAAGAATCCACCCGCCGCCCGCCAGCGCTACTGTCCAGGTTGACCATGGCCCTGTGATAGATTCAACTCCGATGCCTGGTCCGCCCTCCCGCACGCTCGACGCGCTGACTTCAGCCACCCTGAAGCACCTGCGTGACGAGTGGTGGGACGATGCCTTTACGGGCTTTCTGGTGGAACGGCTGCGGCCGCGGGCCGGGAACCGGATCCTGGACGTGGGGTGCGGAACGGGCGCCGTCGAACTGCGACTCGCGCGCCTCCGCATCCCGCAGGTCACCCTGTTCGGGATCGACCTGCTGGTCGATCGCGCCGTCGTGGCGGAGCAGCAGACCGACGGGCACAACCTCCGCGCCTCGTTCGCGGCCGCCGATGCCTGCCAGCTTCCGTTTTCCGAAGGCACCTTCGATTCGACGTTCTGCGTGGCGGTGCTGCAGCACATCCCGAACGCCAGCGAGGCCTTGCGGGAGTTCATGAGGGTGACGATCCCCGGCGGACGCATCCTCGCCGTCGAGCCGGACAACCTGGCGCGATACTGGTACAGCTCGTCGCAGGCGGGCCTGGACGCCTATGCGGCGTCCACGCGTTTGTTCGAGGCGCAGGCCGGGTCCCGCGGCGAGTCGCGGCAGCCGAGGGTCGGTCCGAGGCTGCCCACGCTCTTCGCGGAGCTCGGCATCGAGCTGCTCGAGGTTCAGCTGTTCCCCGTCTCGGTGTCGCGCATCGGATCGCCAAGCCCCGCGGTGTGGAAATCGCGCCGTCACGCCATCCGCATGGCGCTCACCGGCTCCGAGGACCACGATGTCCAGCGGGCTGGCGCCGAGTACCTGGACCTCCTGGGTGCGTACGAGAACGAAGCGAGCGCGGCGGGACGCGGCTTCGTCGAAATCCAGAGCACGCTTCTCTTCGCTGTCGTGGGGCAGCGCGCCGAGTAGCCAGCGCCTGTGGCCGAGGGCTGGCACGGCTGGGACGAGTACGCGCCGTTCTACGACTGGGAGAACGCGCAGACCGTCGCGCGGCGCGACGTGCGCTTCTGGCGCCGGCTGGCGTCCGCGCAGGGCGGGCCGGTGCTGGAGCTCGGATGCGGCACGGGCCGCATCACCGTTCCCGTCGCCCGCGCCGGGGTGCGCATCGTCGGCATCGATCGGTCGGAGCGGATGCTGGCTCGTGCCCGCCGCCGGCTCCGGCGTGCGAAGGCCGCCGCGCGTCTCGTCCGCGGCGACATCCGTCAGCTGCCGTTCCGCACGCGCACGCCGTTCGCGCTGGTGATGGCTCCCTACGGCATCCTGCAGTCGTTGACGCGCGATCGCGACCTGCGCGAGACACTCGCCTCCGTACGCCAGGTGCTCCGGCGGGGCGGGATCCTGGCGATCGATCTGGTTCCCGATCTCCCGCGCTGGTCGGAGTACGACCGGCGCGTGAGCCTCGCCGGCCGGCGCGGCGGCGGCCACCTCACACTGACCGAATCTGTTCGCCAGGATCGCCGCAGGCGCCTGACCATCTTCGACCAGGAGTACGAGGAGCGGCGGGGACGGCAGCGATCCGTGCAGAAGTTCTCCCTGACGTTCCGCACTCTGTCCGTGCCGCAGATGCGCCGCCGGCTCGAGGATGCGGGGTTTCGCATCGACACCGTCCTCGGAGACTATGACGGCGGCCCGTGGGACTCTCGTGCTGATGTGTGGATGATGCTGGCGCGGCGGCGTTAGCCCTGGAAATAAGATGGACAGTCCACGAGCCGGCGCCCGGGGGAGGACACGGCGGCGTTCGTGGTAGGATGAACGGGCGATTCACACGGTTTTACAGGCATTTTCGAGGGATTCTGCCATGTCCGGCCATTCCAAGTGGCACACGATCAAGCACAAGAAGGGGGCGGCCGATGCCAGGCGCGGCAAGCTCTTCACCCGCATCATCAAGGAGCTGACGGTCGCCGCCCGCGCAGGCGGCGGCGACGCGGACACCAACCCGCGGCTGCGCACGATTGTCGCCGAGGCGAAGTCGGCGAACATGCCGGCCGAGAACATCAAGCGGGCCATCCAGCGCGGCACGGGTGAGCTGCCCGGCGTGTCGTACGAGGAGATCACCTACGAAGGCTACGGCCCAGGCGGCGCCGCCCTCATCATCGAGACCCTGACAGACAACAAGAACCGCACCGTGGGCGAGATGCGCCACCTGCTCGGCAAGTACGGCGGCAACCTGGCAGCCGAGAACAGCGTCGCCTGGATGTTCGACAAGAAGGGGTACATCGTCGTCGACAAGGCCCAGGCCACCGAGGACACGCTGATGGCCGCCGCCATCGAGGCGGGTGCCGACGACATGCGGGACGACGGCGACAGCTGGGAGATCATCTCGGCTCCCGACGTGTTCCAGAAGGTGCTCGATGCCGTGAAGGCGCTCGGTGTCGAGCCTGGCGCCGCCGAAGTCGCCATGCTGCCGCAGAATTACGTGAAGCTCGAAGGGAAGCCCGCCCAGCAGATGGTGAAGCTGATGGAGGCAGTCGAGGATCACGACGACACCAAGAAGGTGTGGTCGAACGCCGACATCGAGGAGAAGGAGATCGAGGCCTCGCTGGCGTGAGGATCTTCGGTATCGATCCCGGCTCGGACCGCACCGGGTACGGCTGCATCGAGAGTGCCGGCAGCCGGCATCGCCTGGTGGTTTGCGGATCGCTCGCCGCCCCGGCCCGCGCGACGTTCCCCGACAAGCTGATGGCGATCCATGCGGGGCTGACGGCGCTCCTGGCGCGGCATCGTCCGGAGTGCGTCGCGATCGAAGGCATTTTCCACGCGCGCAACGTCCGGAGTGCGCTGAAGCTGGGACACGCGCGGGGCGTCGCCCTGCTGGCCGCCTCCGAAGCGCAGCTGCCGGTCGTGGAGTACAGCCCCGCCGAGATCAAGCGCGCCGTGGTCGGGTACGGCCGCGCGGAGAAACACCAGGTGCAGGAGATGATCCGCCTGCTGCTGGGACTCGAGACTCCGCCGTCGCCGCACGACGTCGCCGATGCGCTCGCGATCGCACTGTGCCACGCGCACGCGAGCGGCGGCGCGGCGGCAATCAGGATCCCGCGCGCAGTGGCGCGGCCCGCCGTGCGCTCCTGGCGCCAGTACCGCCCCTCCTGACGAATTTGCCGAAATTGCCAGATTCTCAGACATTGCCAGGGCCGGGCCCCGAGGAAACGGGCGCAGATCCCTCGCCGGCATGCATGGCCACGTTGGCAGTCTGTGGAATCCGATGATTGCGCGCCTCAGAGGAACGCTGCTCGAAAAGGCCCCCGGCCGCCTCGTCATCGATGTCGGCGGCGTCGGATACGAGGTGCTGGTCCCACTGTCGACGTTCTACGTGCTGGGGGATGCGGGGAGCGATGTGACGCTGCGCGTGCACACGCACGTGCGCGAGGACGTCATTGCGCTCTACGGGTTCGCCACGACGCTCGAGCAGGCCCTCTTCGAGCGCCTCATCGGCGTCGGCGGCATCGGTCCCAAGCTCGCCCTCGCGGTGCTGTCGGGCATCGAACCCGTGGAGCTGATGCGGGCCGTGCGGCTGCAGGACGTCGCGCGGCTCACCGCCATCCCCGGCGTAGGGAAGAAGACCGCGGAACGGATCAGCCTGGAGCTGAAGGACCGCTTGCCGGCGGCCATTCCGGCTGCCGGCCGCCCGGAGGCGCTGCCGCCGCCGGGCAGCGAGCTGCGGGATGATCTGCTCTCGGCGCTGCTGAACCTCGGATACGGCCGGCCCGTGGCGGAGAAGGCGATCGACAAGGCCCTCGACGGCGCGTCGGAGGTGCGCTTCGAGGAGGCAATGAAAGACGTGCTGCGCAGGCTGATGCGGGGATAGGGAGAGCCGATGTCCGACGATCGGATCGTGACCGCCGCGCGCGTGGACGAGGACGTCCAGTACGAAGCAGGCCTCAGGCCGCGCACGCTGGACGACTACATCGGCCAGGACCGGCTGCGCGAGAACCTGCACGTGGCCATCACCGCCGCGTGCCAGCGCGGCGATGCGCTCGACCACGTGCTCCTCTACGGCCCGCCCGGCCTCGGGAAGACCACCCTCGCGCACGTGATCGCCAACGAGCTGGGCGTCGCCGTGCGGCCGACTGCCGGTCCCGTCATCGAGCGTCCCGGCGACCTGGCGGCCATCCTCAGCAACCTGCAGGCGCGGGAGGCGCTTTTCATCGACGAGGTCCATCGGATGACCCCGGCGATCGAGGAGATTCTGTACCCCGCGATGGAAGACTACGAGCTCGACATCATCATCGGCGAGGGTCCGGGCGCGCGCTCGGTGAAGATTCCCCTCCAGCGCTTCACGCTGATTGGCGCCACCACGCGAACGGGACTGCTGACCGCCCCCCTCCGCGCCCGCTTCGGCATCGTCTTGCGGCTGGACTACTACACCGACGAGAACATCCGCGAGATCGTGCTGCGCTCCTCCCGCATTCTCGGCGTTCCGGTCGAGGAGGACGCGGCTCGCGAGCTCGCGAGCCGGTCGCGCGGGACGCCGCGCGTTGCGAACCGGTTGCTGCGCCGTGTGCGTGACTATGCGCAGGTGCGCGCCGACGGGCGCATCACGATGGAGGTCGCCGGCCGCGCGCTGGAGCTCCTGCAGGTCGATCGGCACGGGTTCGACGAGGTCGATCGCCGCCTGCTGCTGACCATCATCGACAAGTTCAGCGGGGGCCCGGTCGGGCTCGGCAGCCTGGCTGCCGCGCTCAGCGAGGAGCGGGATGCGATCGAGGACATCTACGAACCGTTCCTGATTCAGATCGGCTTTCTCGAACGCACACCGCGCGGACGGATCGCCACCCCGCGGGCGTACGAGTTCTTCGGGCGGACCGGGCCCGGAAAGGATCGTCTGTGGTGAAGGCGCTTCGCCGCGTGCGCATCGCGGGGCTCTCGACCTACGTGCCGCCCCGCCTGCTGACCAACGCGGACCTGGAGAAGCTGGTCGACACATCCGATGAGTGGATCCTGCAGCGCACCGGCATACGCGAGCGGCACATCGTCGAGCCGGGCATGGCGACGTCGGACATGGCGCGCGAGGCGTCGCTCGGCGCCCTCGCGCGGGCGGGCATCACCGTCGACGACATCGGCTTCATCGTCGTGGGGACGACCACGCCGGACACGATCTTTCCGAGCACCGCGTGCGTGCTCCAAAACAAGCTCGGAGCGACCCGCGCCTGGGGCTTCGACCTCGGCGCCGCCTGCTCCGGATTCACGTACGCGCTCACGGTCGGCGCGCAGATGGTCGCCACGGGCGCGCACGACTACGCGCTGGTCGTGGGTGCCGATACCATGTCGAGCATCATCGACTATCGCGACCGGACGACGTGCATCCTGTTCGGCGACGGCGCGGGCGCCGTCGTGCTCGCGCCCGCGGCAGAGGACGAGCCGGCCATCATCGACTTCGCTCACGAGATCGATGGCAGCGGAGGCCCGGCGCTGTGCATGCCTGCCGGCGGCAGCCGCCTGCCCGCGAGCGCGGAGACGGTCGACAAGCGTCTGCATTTCGTGAAGCAGGACGGCCAGACGGTGTTCAAGTTCGCCGTGCGGAAGACCGAGGAGATCTCCCGGCGGATCCTCGAGCGGAACGGGCTCAGCGCGGAGGAGCTGGATCTGTTCGTATCCCATCAGGCCAATCGGCGGATCATCACCGCTGCCGCCGAACGGCTGGGCCTTGCCGACGAGAAGGTGATCATCAACCTGGAACGGTTCGGCAACACGACCGGAGCCACGATCCCGCTGGCATTGTCCGATGCAAGCGCGGCGGGGAAGCTGAAGCGGGGCGACCTGGTGCTCCTCGCCTCTGTGGGCGCGGGATTCACTGTTGGCGCGGTGCTGCTCAGGTGGGGCGTTGAATAGGCAGCTCCCAGCTTCCAGTTTGTGTGACATCACCCGACGTGCGCCCGCTAGCTCGACGGCATTGCGGCAGGATTCTTCAACACGCCATGCGAGGTACAACTCGACATGCGGCATGTCTGTTCAGCGCACCGATG
>Ga0299913_10003023_pt1 | contig 13565 bp, 13 predicted proteins | sample RVTome_9_FD_201360 | JGI IMG/M metagenome (GOLD analysis project Ga0299913, IMG submission 201360) | Soil microbial communities from uranium-contaminated site in the Upper Colorado River Basin, Wyoming, United States - RVT155D38 (version 2) ... | reverse complement strand
GGCGTGCGCCACCTGCGGCGGTCCCTACCGCACCTACGCCGTGACCCAGGGCGTGGATCGGGTCATCCCCGTCGACGTCTACGTGCCGGGCTGCCCACCGCGCCCCGAGGCCCTGCTCTGGGGTCTGCTCCACCTGCAGCGCAAGATCGACCGCATGAGCGTGGCCCGCCGCGCGCCGGAGGCCTTGGCCGCCGCGGAGCACGCCGTCCAGGGCGCCGGATGAGCGACGAGGGGACCCGCCCGCCGGGCGGTGAGGGCGGCGACGGCCCTCCCGCCAAGAAGAAGCCCAGGCAGTGGCCGCCCGAAGGCCAGGCCCCGGCCAAGGACTCGGCGCCCGCCGAGAAGGCGGCCGCGGCCGACGAGCCCGGCAAGAAGAAGCCGAAGAAGTGGCCTCCCGAGGACGCCGCGCCCGCCGCGGCGCCGTCCGGCACGGAGGGCGCGGCCGCGGCCGGTGACGAGCCGCCGAAGAAGAAGCCGAAGAAGTGGCCGCCGGACGAGGCCGCCGCCGCTGGCGAGGCCCCGAAGAAGGCCCCCAAGAAGTGGCCGCCGGACGACGCCCCGGCCGCCGGCGGCGAGGCGCCGAAGAAGGCGCCCAAGACGTGGCCTCCTGAGCCCGCCGCGGCGGCCGAGGAGGGCGGCAAGAAGAAGGCCAAGACGTGGCCGCCCGATCCGGGCGAGGTGGCCGAGAAGCGGGAGGAGGCGCCCAAGCCGGCGCCGAAGCCGGCCTGGGAGGTCGACCCGGTGGCGCCCGAATGGGAGGACGCCGCCGACGACGAGCTGGTCGGCCGCCTGCGCGAGGGCTTCGGGGCGGCCGTCGAGGGCGCCCGGCGCTTCGCCGGCGACCTGGTGATCGAGATCGCCCGCGACCGTATCCGCGACGTCTGCGCGGAGCTGGCGGGTCCCCAGGGCTACAAGCTGCTGGTCGACGTCACGGCGGCGCACTACCCGGACCGGGAAGCCGGCCGCTTCGAAGTGGTGTACATCGCCTACAGCTTCGAGGGCAACCGACGCGTGCGGCTCAAGGTGCGCACCGACGACGGCGAGCCCGTACCCACGGTCGTGCCGGTCTGGAAGGGTGCCGAGTGGCTCGAACGCGAGATCTGGGACATGTTCGGCGTCACCTTCGCCGGTCACCCCGACATGACCCGCATCCTTCTCTGGGAGGGCTTCAACGGCCACCCCCTGCGCAAGGACTTCCCGGTCGAGGGCATCGACACCGGCAGCGCCATCTATCCGGAGTACTACGACGAGTCGGCCGGGCCCGTGACCGGCACCGGAACGGGCTGGAAGCCCGAAGGACCACCGGAGGAGGCAGACACGACCAGCGACGCGTAGGGGCGGGGCTCGCCCCCGCCCGGGAGGGGGCAAGCCCCTCCAATACGAAACGCCGTGCCGCCGCGACACCCGGACGCCGACCACCGCCATCGCGACCCCATGACCGACGCCCCCCGCCGCCACGACACCCTCTTCGAGGTCGAGGAGATGGAGCTCAACTTCGGGCCCCAGCACCCCTCGACCCACGGCGTGCTGCGCTTGAAGCTCAAGGTGGACGGCGAGCGGATCGTCGACTGCTATCCGGTCATCGGCTATCTCCATCGCGGCACAGAGAAGCTCTTCGAGCTCCATCCCTTCTTCCAGAACGTGCCGCACACCGACCGCATGGACTACGTCGCTGCGGCCACCAACAACCTGGCCTACGTGGGGGCCGTGGAGAAGCTGACCGGTCTCGTGATCCCGCCGCGGGCCCGCTACATCCGCACCCTGCTCGCCGAGCTGCAGCGAATCTCCTCGCACCTGCTCTGGCTCGCCACCCACGCGATCGACATCGGCGCGATGACGCCGTTCTTCTATTGCTTCCGCGAGCGCGAGGAGGTTCTCGACCTCTTCGAGGAGTACTGCGGCGCGCGTCTTACCCTCAACTGCATGCGCCCGGGCGGCCAGCCGTTCGACCTGCCGGTGGGCTGGACCGACCGGTGCCGCAGCTTCGTCGAGGGCTTCCCCGCCAAGGTGGACGAGTACGAGGGCCTGCTGACCGAGAACCGCATCTGGAAGAAGCGGACGGTGGGGGTCGGCGTCCTCTCCCCCGAGAGCGCCATGGCCTACGGCGCCTCCGGTCCGATGCTGCGCGGCAGCGGCATCCAGTGGGACCTGCGCAAGGCGATGCCCTACGAGGCCTACGGAGAGGTCGACTTCGACGTACCGGTGCGCCACAACGGCGACACCTACGACCGCTACCTCGTGCGGATGGAGGAGATGCGCCAGTCGGCCCGGATCCTCCTGCAGTGCCTCGACAAGATCCCCGAGGGGCCGATCATGGCCAAGCGGCCGCGGGTGGTGAAGGGCCCGAAGGAGGGCGAGGTCTACCACGGCATCGAGGGCCCCAAGGGCGAGATCGGCTTCTATATCGTCAGCGACGGCACGCCCAACCCCCATCGCTGCCGGGTGCGCCCGCCGTCGCTGCTCAACCTCCAGACCGTGCCGGAGCTCGCCAAGGGCCAACTGGTGGCCGACCTCGTCGCCATCATCGGCACCACCGACATCGTGTTGGGCGAGGTGGACAGGTGATCGCCGCAGTGCGGGAGGGGGGACCCTGATGCAGGACTTCTTCGGTCCCACCCTCTACGAATTCGTCTGGGTTCCGGCGATCAAGATCGCCCTCGTGCTCTTCATCGGCGTGCTGCCGCTGATCACCTACCTGGTGCTGGCGGAGCGGAAGATCCTCGGCTTCCTGCAGGTTCGCACGGGCCCCAACCGGGTGGGTCCTTGGGGCTTGCTGCAGCCGATCGCCGACGTCGCCAAGCTGCTGGTCAAGGAGGACGTGATCCCGTCGCGGGCGGTCAAGTGGGCCTTCATCCTCGCCCCCTGCCTGGTGGTGGGGCCGGCCTTCGTCATCTTCGCGGTGATCCCCTTCGGGCCCTCCGCCGAGGTGACGGGCGGATTCGACTGGTTCGTCACCGACATCAACGTGGCGCTCCTGTTCGTCCTCGGAATGGCGACGATCGGCGTCTACGGGATCATCCTCGGCGGCTGGGCCTCGAACTCGAAGTTCTCGTTGCTGGGCGGCCTGCGCTCGGCGGCGCAGATGATCTCCTACGAGGTGCCCCAGGGCTTCGCCCTGGTGGCGCCGTTGCTGATGGCCGGCACGATGTCGCTTACCGGCATCGTCGAGGCACAGATCGAGCAGGGCGTGTGGTTCCTCTTCTGGCCTCACTGGTGGCTGCCGTTCGGCATCGCGCCCTTCATGATCTACCTGATCGCCGGGGTCGCCGAGTCCAACCGCAATCCCTTCGATCTGCCCGAGGCCGAGTCGGAGCTGGTGGCGGGCTTCCACACCGAGTACACGGGGATGCGCTTCGCGCTCTTCTTCCTCGGCGAGTACGCCAACATGATCGTCATCTCGGCGGTGGCGGTGACCCTCTTCCTGGGCGGCTGGTCGAGGCCTTTCCCGAACGTTCCCAGCCTCTCCTTCCTCGAGCTCGGCTTCCTCCCCGCCGGGCTGGCCGGCGTGCTCTGGTTCTCGGTCAAGCTCGCCTTCTTCCTCTTCCTCTACATCTGGTTTCGGGGGACCTTTCCCCGCTACCGCTTCGACCAGCTGATGGACCTGGGGTGGAAATGGATGATCCCGGCTTCCCTCGGCACCCTGTTCGTCATCGGCCTCTGGAAGATCCTCGCGTGAGGTACCCACGATGAGCGCCGTCAAGCGATTTCTCGACAAGATCATGCTTCTCGACCTGCTCGCGGGTCTCTCGATCACCGGCCGGCACCTGTTCAAGAAGAAGGTGACCGTGCAGTACCCGGAGACGCGCCGGGAGCCGGCTCACCGGTTCCGCGGCATGTTCCGGCTCGACGAGGACCGCTGCATCAAGTGCACGCTCTGCGCCCGCGACTGTCCGATCGACATCATCTACATCGACTGGCACAAGGAGGAGAGCCCGGTCACCGGCAAGAACGAGAAGGTCCTCGACCGCTTCGACATCGACGTCCAGCGCTGCATGTTCTGCGGCCTGTGCGAGGAGGCGTGTCCGACCAACCCGAAGTCGATCTGGTTGACCAGCAAGACCTACGAGCTGGCCAGCTACGACCGCTGGGAGAACCTCTACGTCGACATGGACGAGCTGATGGACTGGAAGATACGGCCCGCCTACACCGATCGGGAGGTCCTCTAGGGCATGGAGACGGTGACGGCCTGGGGACCGGCGATCCTGTTCTACCTCTTCGCCGCCATCGCGGTGGTGGCGGCGCTCGCGGTGGTCACGCTGCGCAACCCGATGTACGGCGCGATCGCCCTGTTGACCTGCTTCCTGGCCGTGGCCGTGCTCTTCTTCCTGCGCCACGCCGAGTTCCTCGGCGTGGTCCAGATTTTCGTCTATGGCGGCGGGATCATGGTGCTCTTCCTCTTCGTCATCATGCTGGTGAATCTCCACCGGCTGCACGAGTCGACCCTCTTCGCCGGTCATGGACCGATGGCGTTCGTCATCGCCCTCCTGCTGATGGGGCTCCTGGTCCTCGTGGTCGCGCCTCTGCGCTTCCCGGAGCCGGACCCCTCCCCGGCCGGATTCGTGGCCGTCGACGGTGCGCTGGCCGGCAACGCCGAGGCGGTGGCCTGGCAGCTCTATCGCGGCTACCTGCTGCCGTTCGAGATCGTCTCGCTCTTCCTGCTGGTGGCGATGATCGGAGCGGTCGTGCTCGGGCGGAGGGACTGACCATGCCCGAGGTCACGACCACCCACTATCTGGTGCTCTCGGCGCTGCTCTTCACCATCGGTGTCGCGGGCATCGTGACCCGCCGCAACATGATCACGGTGCTGATGTCGATCGAGCTGGTGCTCAACTCGGTCAACCTCAACTTCATCGCCTTCTCCTACCAGCTCTCCGATCTGGGTGGACAGATCTTCGCGATCTTCACCATCGCGGTGGCGGCCGGAGAGGCGGCCGTCGGCCTGGGGATCCTGGTGGCGATGTTCCGGCTGCATGAGAGCGTCGAGCTCGACCGCGCAACGGAGCTTTCCGGATGAAGAGCTGGCTCTGGCTGGTCCCGGTCCTGCCCCTGGCCGGGGCTCTCGCCAACGGCGTGCTGCTGCGCGACCGGCTCGGCAAGAAGGCGGTCGCCGTCCTCGCCTGCGGCCTCGTGGGCCTGGCCTGTCTGCTTTCCTTCGCGGCCATCGGCAGCTACCTGGCGAGCCCCGAGTACGCGGCGCGCGAGCCCTACGAGCAGGTGCTCTACGACTGGATCCCCGCAGGCCTGCTGGGGATCGAGGGCGGCGTCTTCCGCGACTTCACCGTGGAGATGGGCTTCCAGCTCGACCCGCTCTCCGCCGTGATGCTCTTCGTCGTCACCTTCGTGGGCTTCTGGATCCACGTCTACTCGGTCGGCTACATGGACCACGAGCCCGGCTTCCAGCGCTACTTCGCCTACCTGAACCTGTTCATGGGGGCGATGCTCCTGCTGGTGCTGGGCAACAACTACCTGGTGATGTTCGTCGGCTGGGAGGGGGTGGGCCTGTGCTCCTATCTGCTGATCGGCTTCTACTACGACCAGGAGTTCCCGCCCTACGCCGGGCGCAAGGCGTTCATCACCAACCGGGTCGGTGACTTCGGGTTCGTCATCGGGCTCTTCGCCCTGGTGGCACACTTCGGCACCCTCGACTACAGCGAGATCGTCCGCGCCATCGAGGCGAATCCGGCGCTGGTCCAGGCTCCCTATCTCCTGGGGCTCTCGGTGGCCGGCTTCATCGGCCTGGCGCTCTTCATCGGGGCGACGGGCAAGAGCGCCCAGATCCCCCTCCACGTCTGGCTGCCCGACGCCATGGCCGGCCCGACACCGGTCTCGGCCCTGATCCACGCCGCCACCATGGTCACCGCCGGCGTCTACATGGTGGCGCGGTCGAACGCCATCTACCAGCTCACCTCGGTCTCGGAGCTGGTGGCTCTCGTCGGAGCCATCACGGCGATCTTCGCCGCCACCATCGCCATCGCGCAGGACGACATCAAGAAGGTCCTGGCGTACTCGACGGTCTCGCAGCTGGGCTACATGTTCCTGGCCGCGGGGGTGGGCGCCTACGGCGTGGCGGTCTTCCATCTGATGACGCACGCCTTCTTCAAGGCGCTGCTCTTCCTCGGCTCCGGCTCGGTGATCCACGCGATGGGCGGCGAGCAGGACATGCGGAAGATGGGCGGCTTGAAGGAGCACTTGCCGTGGACCTACCGCACGTTCCTGATCGGAACCGTCGCCATTGCGGGCATTCCGCCCCTGGCCGGCTTCTTCTCCAAGGACGGCATCCTGGCGGCCGCCTTCGTCGATCACAAGACGCTGTGGGCGATCGGCCTGGTGACGGCCGGGCTCACCGCCTGCTACATGTTCCGGCTCCTCTACATGACCTTCCACGGCGAGTTCCGCGGCAGCTCCGAGCAGCAGCACCACCTGCACGAGTCGCCCGCCGTGATGACCGTCCCCCTGGTGGTTCTCGCGGTCGGCGCGGTCACCTCCGGCTGGGTGGGTCTGCCGCCGCTGGGCGAGGTCGACCTCCACTGGCTGAACCACTTCCTGTCGCCGGTCATCGCCCAGGTGGGTGAGCACGGCGAGCACCACGCCAGCGTGGCCCTCGAGCTGGCGCTGATGGCGATCTCCGTGCTCGTGGCGGTGGCCGGGATCCTCGCCGCGAGGGCGCTCTGGGGCAAGGACCGGGGGCTCACGGCCGAGGACGCCCTCGCCGCGCGCTTTGTCGGCCTGCGCCGGCTACTCGCCAACAAGTACTGGGTGGACGAGCTCTACGACGCGACCGTCATCCGCGGCACCTGGGCGAGCGCCCGTGGCCTCTTCGCCTTCGACAGCCGGTTCATCGACGGCGTGCTGGTCAACGGGTCCCGCCACCTGACGGTGGCGCTCTCGCTGCTCTCGGGCTTCTTCGACAAGTACTTCGTCGACGGCCTGGTCAACCTGACGGGGCTCACCATGCGCCTGGGCTCGCGGTCCTTCCGCAGCCTGCAAACGGGAGCCGTCTCGCAATACGCACTGGTCATGGCGCTCGGTGTGGTGATCCTGCTGGGCTTCTACGTCGCCATGCGCCTCGGCGGCTGGGGCCTGTAGCGGTCAGCTAGGAGAGGGGATTCATGGACTTCGTGCGCGAGATTCCGTTCTATCTGAGCCTCATCTGCTACCTGCCGCTGCTCGGCACGGTCCCGATCTTCTTCTTGAAGGACGCCGGGACGGTGCGGCGCTGGGCGACCGCCGTGGCGGGCATCGACCTCCTCGTCTCGCTGCCCCTCTGGTTCGCCTTCGAGCGGCAGGGGGAGCTCTTCCAGTTCCGCGAGAGCCTCTCCTGGATCCCGGCCATCGGAGTGCGCTACGAGTTCGGCATCGACGGCATGGCGATGCTGCTTGTCGTGTTGACGACACTGCTCGGCTTCGTCGCCTTCCTCTCGTCGTGGAGTGCCATCGACGTGCGGGAGAAGGAGTACTACATCTTCCTGCTCCTGCTGCAGACCGGGATGCTGGGCGTCTTCATGGCGATGGACTTCTTCCTCTTCTACGTCTTCTGGGAGGTCATGCTGGTTCCGATGTACTTCCTGATCGGGATCTGGGGTGGTCCGCGCAAGCTCTACGCCGCGATCAAGTTCTTCCTCTACACCCTCGTCGGCTCGGTCCTGATGCTGCTCGGCATCCTGGCTCTCTACTTCTTCAACTCCTCGGGTCTGCTGGGCATCGCGGGCCTGGGCCACGACCGGACCTTCTCGATCCTCCAGTTCCACGAGATCGGAAGCCAGATTCCCCCGGACCTCCAGTTCTGGATCTTCCTCGCCTTCTTCGTCGGCTTCGCCATCAAGGTGCCGATGTTCCCCTTCCACACCTGGCTGCCGGACGCCCACGTCGAGGCACCGACCGCCGGCTCGGTGATCCTGGCCGGCGTGCTGCTGAAGATGGGCACCTACGGCTTCGTCCGCTTCTCGCTGCCGATCCTCCCCGAAGCCACCTGGCAGTGCCTGCCCTGGGTGGCGGGGCTGGCCATCGTCGGGATCGTCTACGGCGCCTTGGTGGCCATGGCCCAGAAGGACATGAAGAAGCTGGTGGCCTACAGCTCGGTGTCGCACATGGGCTTCGTCGTGCTCGGCCTCTTCGCGCTCAATACCGCGGGGCTCGGCGGCGGCATCCTCCAGATGCTCAACCACGGTCTCTCCACCGGCGCCCTCTTCCTGCTCGTCGGGGTCATCTACGAGCGCCGGCACACGCGGATGATCGCAGAGTACGGCGGCCTCTCGAAGCAAATGCCCCTGTTCGCGACCATCTTCCTGATCATCACCATGTCGTCGATCGGCCTGCCGAGCTTGAACGGCTTCGTGGGTGAGTTCACGATCCTCGTCGGCGCCTTCCAGCGGGTGTGGTGGTGGGGCGTGATAGGAGGCCTGGGCATCGTTCTCGGCGCCGCCTACATGCTGTGGATGTACCAGCGTGTCTTCTTCGGACCGCTGACCAACCCGGACAACGAAGGGCTCGCCGACCTCGACCGCCGCGAGCTCTGGTACCTGGTACCTCTGGTCCTGCTCTGCTTCTGGATCGGCCTCTACCCGAAGCCCATCTTCGACGTGCTCGAAAAGCCGGTCGACTACGTCGTACGCAAGGTGGATCCCGCCTATGCGGGGGCGGCCTCCGGGCCGGCCGCGGCGGCGGCGGCGGAGACGGGGGAGTAGCCGGTGGCCCCGATCGCTCCCCAGGAGTTCCTGCTTCTGCTCCCGGAGGCGGTTCTCGCGGTCTTCGGCATGGTCCTGCTCGTATTGGGGGCCTTCGGTCGCGGCCTCTCCAGCCGCGCGGCCGCCGTGATTTCGCTGCTCGGGCTCGGCGCGACCGCGGTCTTGGCCGCCTGGGCGGCGGGCCGGGGACCCGGCGCCCAGGCCTTCCTCGGAGGGCTCTTCGTGCTCGACCACTACGCCCTCTTCTGGAAGATGCTCCTGCTGCTGGCGACGGCCCTGACGGTAGTGCTCTCCTGCCGCTTCGTCGAGGAGGGCGGCTATCGGGCCGGGGAGTACTTCTCCCTCCTCCTGCTCGCGGCGACCGGCATGCTGCTGATGGTGAGCGGGGCCTCGCTGCTCTCGATCTGGATCTCGCTCGAGCTGCTGGCGCTGTCGAGCTACATCCTCGCCGGCTACTTCAAGCTCGAACGCCGCTCGAACGAGGCGGCGATGAAGTACTTCATCCTCGGCGCCCTGTCGAGCGGCGTGCTTCTCTACGGCATCTCCCTTCTCTACGGCGCCACCGGCACCTTCCAGCTCTCGCTGTTGGCGCAACGCACGCCGGCCGCGTTCGTCGCCGGTGGGCTGCTGGTGCCGGCCGGGTGGATCCTGCTCACGGTGGGCCTCTTCTTCAAGGTGGCGGCGGTGCCCTTCCACATCTGGACGCCGGACGTCTACGTCGGGGCGCCGACCCCGGTGACCGGCTTCCTGGCGGCGGCCTCGAAGGCCGCCTCCTTCGCGATCCTGGTACGCATCCTCTTCCAGGGGTTGCCGGCCCTGGTCATCGAGTGGCAGGTCGTCGTCGCCGCCGTGTCGGTGCTGTCGATGGTGTGGGGCAACCTCGCCGCGCTGACGCAGACCAACGTCAAGCGCATGCTCGCGTACAGCTCGATCGCCCACGCTGGGTACGTCCTGATGGGCGTGCTGGCGGCCAACGAGGACGGGCTCTGGGCGGTGATGTTCTACCTGCTGGCCTACAGCTTGATGACGCTCGGCGCCTTCGGTCTGGTCATCCTGCTCGAGCGCAGGGAGTACGCCGGCGAGACCTACGCCGACTACGCCGGACTGGCGGCGCGGCATCCGGCGCTGGCGGCGATGATGCTGGTCTTCATGCTCTCCCTGACCGGCATTCCGCCGACCGGCGGCTTCTTCGGCAAGCTCTACCTCTTCGCCGCCGCGATCGAGTCCGGCTGGACGTGGGTGGCGGTCGTGGGCGCCCTGACCAGCGCGATCTCCCTCTACTACTACCTGGGAATCGTGGTCCAGATGTACCTGAAGGATCGTGAGGCCGACACGCCGAGGCCGCAGCGAGCCTCCGGTCTGGTGGCCGCAGTCGGGTTCTGCGCCGTGGTCACGGTCCTCCTCGGCTTGCTTCCGGGACGGGTCGTCGACCTCGTCCAGGCGAGTCTCCTGCCGACGCCGTAGGCGTCCCCGCCTGACGACACTCCTTTCCTCAGGCTCCATGCCCCACGCCCCAAGCCCGGGCGGGGGAGAAGAGGAGTCCTTGGCACAGTCCATGCGTACCTCGAACGGGGGCGAGGAGCGCCCGCTAGCCATGAGCGAGCCACTGGATCAGCAGAGGGGCTGGAACTTCGAGGCCGCCGCGATGCCGTATGTGGACAGCCTCTACAACACCGCCTACCGGATGGCACGCAACGCCGAGGACGCCGAGGATCTGGTCCAGGAGACCTACCTCAAGGCCTACAAGTACTACGACAAGTTCGAGGAGGGGACGAACTTCAAGGCGTGGCTGTTCAAGATCTTGAAGAACACCTTCATCAACAGCTACCGCCGTAGGCAGCAGGTGCCTCCGCAAAGCGCCTTCGCGGACATCGAGGACAGCTTCGAGAGCCGCATCGACGATCAGATCCAGCCGCCGAGCCCCAGCCCGGAAGAAGAGGCTCTGGCCGAGGTGCTCGACGAGGACGTGCAGAGCGCCCTCGACGAGCTGGCGCCGGACTATCGCATGGCGCTCATCCTCTCGGACCTCGAGGAGTTCTCGTACAAGGAGGTCGCCGACATCCTCGAGGTTCCGGTCGGAACGGTGATGAGTCGGCTCTACCGGGCCCGCAAGGCCCTCGAGGCGGCCATGCTGCGCTACGCTCGCGAGCACGGTTACATGCGCGGCCGGGCACCGGCCAAGATGCGCAGCCGCCGCTAGCCGTTCCGCTCGAGGAATACGCCCCGCCCGGGCGGCGTTACAATGGTGTACCTCAGGGCGAGCGCTGTCACCGACGCGCCGGCTCGTCGACAGGAGCGCGAGCCAGCCCGTGGAACGCACGACCGACGTCACCGCCATGTCTCAGCTGATGGAGTGGGAGGTCCAGAGCCGAGTCTTGGACGCCGAGGGGTCCGGGAGCGACAGGCTCCATGCCGTGGAGGCCCAACGCGTGCGCCAGCTGCTGCGTCGAACCTGCTGCCGTCTGGCGGCGCCCGAGGCGCTGCGGCAGCGGATCCTCGCCAGCTTGCCCCACCGCGGCCGCGATGTGGGAGAATCCGCGGGATGAAGCGCAGAATCCCCAGCTGGCCCGCGCTGCTGGCCTGCCTGTTGGCGACGGCCGGACCCTTGCGCTCCCAGGACGGGGACCTGCGCCTGCAGGGGCTGGGGAGCGGGGAGCTGCGCGAGTCCCGCTTTCAGCAAGGCGCACACGTGGTGGTCTTCTGGACCAGCTGGTCGCCGCGCGGCCGGGACATCGTGTCGAGGGTGAACGAGATCGCGGCGCGCTGGGGTGAGCGGGCGCAGGTGATCACGGTCAACTTCCAGGAGGACGAGGCCGACGTCCGCGCCTTCCTGCGCGATCAGGACCGGTTGACGGTGCCCGTATTCCTGGACACCGACGGAGCCTTGTCGAAGAAGTACCATGTCAACAGCGCCCCGTGGCTCCTGGTGATCAGGGACGGCCGCACGGCGTACAGCGAGAAGCTTCCGCAGGACCCTGCGGTTCTCGCGCAGGTTCTCCAGTAGCCGCTCGCTCGAGCCCGTAAACCGCTTCGGGAAGCCAATCCGTTGAGTCTCACAGCAGCTTCCCGAAGGACACCGCCGTGGTGGTCGCGCCTCGGTGCGATCGGCCTGCTCGCCGCCGCAGCACTGGTGCTGGCCGGCGTCACCGAGCGGCTGCGCGAAACCTCGCGGTCGCCGTATCCGCTGCGCGAGACGACCCGGTTCCATCCGGCCCTGGCCGGCCTCGGAGCCGTCGGGACCGACGCCATCGCGGCCGATCCGGTCCTCGAGCTGCACTTCCGCCCCGGCGAGACCGTCAGCGACGTCCTCGCCGAGCTCAGCTTTCCCCCGCAGGACGCCGTCCAGGTCCTCGGTGCCCTGGCCGAGCTGGCGGACCTGCGTCGCCTCCGTCCCAGCGACGGCTACGCGGCGATCTACGGCACCGACGACACCCCGACCGGGTTCCGGCTTCTTCTCGACGGCAAGGGCCGGGCCGCGGTCGACCGGCAGGCCGGCGCCTGGAGCGGCCGGTGGGAGCCCTTCTCCCGCCGGGTGGAGGTCACGGTGGCGGAAGGGCGCCTCGCGGGCTCGCTCGAGGGCTCGTTGAGAGAGGCGGGGGCGGAGGGCGTGCTGGCGTACCTGATGGCCGACATCCTGCAGTGGGACATCGACTTCAATCGCGATCTACGCGAAGGGGACCGCTTCTCGGTGCTCTACGAGCGTGTCTTCTTCGACGGCGCCTTCCACGCTCTCGGCAACGTGCTGGCGCTCGCCTACGACAACATGGGTCGACGGCTGGAGGCCTACCGATTCGAGGAGGGCGAAGAGGCGGGCTACTACGACGCCGAGGGCCGACCGTTGCAGAAGCTCTTCCTGCGCTCGCCGCTGAAGTTCTCGCGCGTGACCTCCGGCTTCACGAATCGACGCTTCCACCCGATCCTGAAAGTCCACCGACCCCACTACGGCGTCGACTACGGAGCGCCGACGGGGACCCCCGTGCGGGTCACCGCCAACGGCGTGGTCACCTTTGCGGACTGGGACCGCGGAGGCGGTCAGGTGGTCAAGGTCCGGCACCCGAACGAGTATCTGACCGCCTACCTCCACCTGTCGCGCTTCGCCGACGGCATCCGGTCGGGTGCACGCGTGCGCCAGGGAGACGTCATCGGCTACGTCGGAGCCACCGGGCTGGCGACGGCGCCGCATCTCGACTATCGCGTCGAGCACCGCGGTCGCTGGATCGATCCGCTGTCGATCGAGAGCGTTCCTGCCGATCCGATTCCGGAGGCCCGCCTTGCGAGCTACCTGACCCGGCGCGACCTGATGCGGGCCAACCTCTTCGAGGGTGCTCCCTGGCCCGGGGATCCCGAGCCCGGCGAGCGGCTCGCGGCTCGCAGCTCCGGTGGCAGCGACGAGACCCACTGAGCCGGGCGCCGTCTCGGCGCGCGCCTCCTGCCGGGTCGATCTGGCCGGGGGCACGCTGGACATCTGGCCCCTGGGGCTGCTACACCCCGGGGCGCGCACGATCAACGTGGCCATCGACGTCGAGGCCCGCGTGGTGCTGACGAAGTCCGCGCGCTGCAGCGTCCGACAGGACGGGACGACCGTGGAAGCGGACGACTGGCCGGGGCTCGCCGAAGTCCCGGGCGGCGAGCTGGTCGGCCTGCTGGCCAGCGAGCTCGATCTGCCGGCCGCGGCGGTGTTGCTGGAGAGCGACTCGCCCCGTGGAGGCGGGCTGGGCGCCAGCTCGGCACTGGGCGTGGCCTTCGTCGCCGCCGCGGAAGCGTGGACGGGGCGCCCGCCCTCCGAGACCGGTTGGCGTGCAGGTCTCGTCCGCGACGTGGAGGCGCGTCTGATGTCGTTGCCCACGGGATGCCAGGACCAGTACGCAGCATTGCTCGGCG
>Ga0299913_10003022_pt1 | contig 13567 bp, 17 predicted proteins | sample RVTome_9_FD_201360 | JGI IMG/M metagenome (GOLD analysis project Ga0299913, IMG submission 201360) | Soil microbial communities from uranium-contaminated site in the Upper Colorado River Basin, Wyoming, United States - RVT155D38 (version 2) ... | reverse complement strand
GGCCCGTTCACCGTTGAGCCGATCGAGGTCGACCACCCCGTGCTCGCCTACGGGCTGCGGATCACCGCCGACAGCGCCACCTTCGGCTACAGCGGCGACACCGGGCCGTGCGAGGGCCTGGACCGGGTCGCGGCCGACGTGCCACTGCTGATCGCCGAGGCCTCGTTCAGGTCCAGCGACGAGAACCCGCCGCACCTGCACCTCAGCGGCACCGACTGCGGGTCGGTCGCGACCCGGATGCGGGTCGGCCGGCTGGTGCTGACCCACATCCCGCCCTGGTTCGGCAGGGAGACCGCGCTGAAGGAGGCCGAGGACGCCTTCTCCGGCGACATCGAGCTGGCGAGGCCGGGCGCGATCTACGAGCTCTGAGCGGAAGCGATGCTCTCGACGATGCGAAGCGCCTCCTCCGCGACCTCCCGGTCGTAGGGCGCTTGAGTGACGTCGTCCGGCCAGTCCTCGACCTGTTCGATGGCCCAGTCGGCCCAGCGCGCGACGCACGCGTAGTACTCGGTCAGGAAGCGCCCACTGAGCTGGTTGAGGGCCGCGCGCTCCGGAAACGCGCCGCGCCCCTCGAGGTACGCGCGAGCGGTCGTCAGGTTCTCCTCGTTCTCCCGCCGCACCCACTCGCGCGTGGCCACCAGGTTGGCCAGGATCGCCGACTTGTCGGCGCTGTCGGCGAAGTGGATCTTGACCAGCTGCTCGAACTCCAGCGACGGGCCCGCGCCGGGCTCCTGCACCCACGCCGCGAGCGCCCGCCGACCCCGGCTGGTGATCGTGTAGCGGGTCCGGCGACGCCGGCCGACCGGGTCGTCGGTCGCCCGGGCGTAGCCGTGCGCGACCAGCTTCTTCGGTTCCTCGTAGAGCTTGCTCCGGGTCCGCGGCCAGATCCGCCGCAGGCTGCGGTCGACCTGCTGCACCAGTTCGTGGGTGGTCCACGGCCGGATCGCCAGCAGGCCGAGGATGGCGTACGACGTCGTGGACAGTGCCGGGCTTGACATTTCCTCCCCTTGGGACAACTCTATTCTCCCAAGGGGAGAGTAGCAGAGGAGACGCGAATGACCGAGGAGCTCGCCGTGCGAGTCGCACCGTCGAACGCCGACCAGCTGGGCGCCTGGGACGGGGACGAGGGCGCCTACTGGGCCGCCCATGCCGACTACTTCGACCGGGCGGTGGCCGACTACCACGGCCCGCTGCTCGACGCGGCGGCGATCTCCGCCTCCGACCGGGTGCTCGACCTCGGGTGCGGCACCGGGCAGACCACCCGCGACGCGGCGCGGGCGGCATCCGCAGGAGCGGCGCTGGGAGTGGACCTGTCCTCCCGGATGATCGACGAGGCCCGCCGACGCGCCGCCGCGGAGGGCGTGGACAACGCGTCGTTCGAGCAGACCGACGCCCAGGTCCACCCGTTCGAGGCGGGGGCCTACGACGTGGCGCTGAGCCGGACCGGTGCGATGTTCTTCGGCGACCTGCCCGCAGCGTTCGCGAACGTGGCCCGGGCGCTGCGCCCCGGTGGCCGGCTGACACTGCTCACCTGGCAGCCATTGGCGGCCAACGAGTGGCTACCCGCCCTCGCGGGGGCGCTCTCCGCGGGGCGCGATCTGCCGATGCCGCCGCCCGACGCGCCCGGCCCGTTCGCGCTGTCAGACCCGGATCGGGTGCGGACCATCCTGGGGGGCGCCGGCTTCGCGGACGTGACGCTGCAGCCGGTCAGCGCGGACATGTGGTTCGGAGCCGACGCCGAGGATGCGCACCGCTTCGTGCTGGGACAGCTCGGCTGGATGCTCGACGGACTGGACGACGCCGGCCGCGCCCGGGCGGAGGAGGCACTGCGTGCGACCGCCAGGGCGCATGAGACCGGTGACGGAGTCCTGTTCGGGTCGGCTGCCTGGCTGATCCGTGCGCTGCGCACCTGACGGCGGCGCCCTGGCGGGACCCTAGGTCTGGCCGTTCAGCCCCGAGTCGTGCACGCAGATCGCGATCTGCACCCGGTTGGTCACCCCGAGCTTCTCGAACAGCCGGGAGACGTGCGCCTTCACGGTCGGCACCGAGAGGTACAGCTCGGAGGCGATCTCGGCGTTGCTCAGGCCGCGCCCGACCGCGAGCGCGACCTCGAGCTCCCGCTCGGTCAGCGCCGACAGTCGCTGCCGCGCCTCCGCGGCCCGGTCTGCGGTGGGATCGGCGCGCACCTTGTCCATCAGGGTGCGGGTCACCGACGGTGAGAGCATCGGCTCGCCAGCGGCGACGCGTCGGATCGCGTCGAGGATCTGGGCGGGCGGCGTGTCCTTGAGCAGGAACCCGTCGGCCCCGGCCGCGAGTGCGGCCATCACGTGCTCGTCGGCGTCGAACGTCGTCAGCACGATCACGTGCGGGGGGTCGGGATCGGCGTACAGCGTCCGGGTGGCTTCGAGCCCGTTGACCTGGGGCATCCGGATGTCCATCAGCACCACGTCGGGCCGGAGCTCGCGGGCCAGCCGGACGCCCTCGCCCCCCTCGCCAGCCTCGCCGACGACCTCGACGTCGGGCTGGCCGCCGAGCATCAGGCTCAGCGCGGACCGGACCAGGGGATCGTCGTCGACGATCAGTACCCCCGTCATGCCGTCCACGGTATCCACGCGTGCAGCAGGAACGTCTGCCCCTCGCGGCGGTGCTCCAGCCGGCCGCCGGCCAGCTCGGCTCGCTCGGTGAGCCCCACCAGGCCGAGCCCGGCGCCAGGTGCCGCCGATGGACCGAAGCCGATCGGGTTCCGCATCCGGATGTCCACCCCGCCCTCCGGTGAACCGGTCACGTCGATGGTGAGCCGGCTCCCCGGGGCGTGCTTCCGCGCGTTGGTGATCCCCTCCTGCACGATCCGGAAGAATGTCCGTCCGACCGTGTCGGGGACCGGCATGCCTCGACGGTCGAGGTCGTCGTGGAACGTCACGTTGAGGCCGGTCTCGTCCGCCTCGGCCACCAGGGCCGGGAGGTCGGCGTACGTCGGCTGCGGTGCCTCCGCGGACCGGCCGGTGCCGTCGTCCCGGAGCACGCCGAGTACCCCCCTCAGGTCGGTGAGCGCCTCGTGGGCCTTCTCCCGGATCACCGCGACGCTGTCGCGCATCTCGTCCGCGGTGAGGTCCTCGCGGAAGCTCAGGGCGCCCGCATGCATCGAGATCTGGGAGATCCGATGCGCCAGCACGTCGTGCATCTCCCGGGCGATCCGGGCCCGCTCGACGGTGCGCGCCTCCCGCGTCCGGAGCTCCTGCTCGGCCTCGGCGGTCTCGGCCCGGTTGCGTAGGGTCCAGATCAGCTCGCGGCGCGAGCCGACGTACATGCCCCACGCCACCATCGCGGAGATGATCACCGTGTTGACGGAGAAGTCGATCCAGGCCGGCAGCGGGTCGGCCACCGGCTGGGTGTTGACGAAGATCGTCGCGGCCGCCAGGTTGAGGGCCGCCAGGGGCAGGATCTGGCGCAGCTGGCGGTGCGTGGCGAGAGACACCATCGCCAGGGTGGCGGGCCCGGCGGCAATCCCCGAGGCCGCGCTGAGGGCGCAGATGATCACCGCGATTGCCACCGGTCGCCGCCGGCGCCACCAGACCAGGGCGTAGCCCACCAGGCCCAGCACGACGTCGACCCAGAACTGCAGGTGGTGATCCTCGGCCTGGCCCTCGACGACGCTGACCCAGACGATCGCGCTGATGGCCAGCATGAGGACCGCGCGCCAGGTGTGGCCCCACCACGACAGGCGCGGGTGGTAGTCGTCGGGCGTGGGTTGGTCCACCCGAGCAGGCTAGGGCGCCTGCGGCACCCACACAGGAGTCCCGGGTGTCGGGCGCCCCCTACTTTGGTCTGGTCGCCGGCATCCGCGGGTCCGATGTGTCGCCCTTGGCAGATCGGGCACAGTGACGGTCATGATCACAGTCGAAGGCCTCACCAAGGCATACGGCGGCTTCAAGGCCGTCGACGACATCAGCTTCGTCTGCCAGCCCGGACGGGTGACCGGATTCCTCGGACCCAACGGCGCCGGCAAGACCACCACGATGCGCGTGATGGTCGGCCTCACCCCGCCCACCCATGGCAGGGTCACCATCGGCGGCCACCTCTACCGCGACATCCCCAACCCCGGCCGGCACATCGGTGTCCTCCTCGACGCCTCGGCACAGCACGCGGGGCGCACCGGACGCGAGATCCTCAGCATCGGCGCCAAGACCATGGGCCTGCCCGAGTCGAGGGTCGACGAGATGCTGGCTCTGGTCTCGCTCAACGACACCGAGGCCAGGCGCCGGCTGGGCAACTACTCCCTCGGCATGCAGCAGCGCCTCGGCATCGCGCACGCCCTGCTCGGAGACCCGTCGGTGCTGATCCTCGACGAGCCCGCCAACGGCCTGGACCCGGCCGGCATCCGGTGGATGCGCACCCTGCTCAAGGGGTACGCCGACCGCGGCGGCACCGTGTTCCTCTCCAGCCACCTGCTCCACGAGGTCGAGCTGATCGCGGACGAGATGATCCTGATCGGCAATGGCCGGATCGTCGCGCAGGGCGACAAGACGTCGCTGCTGGCGATGGACACCAACGTCTCCTCGCTGGTGATGAGCCTCGACAACGCGCGGCTGATCACGGCGCTGGAGCAGAAGGGCTACACCGCCGCCCCCGAGGGCGAGGGCCTCCGGGTCAACTGCGCCCCCGCGGACGTCGGCCGGGTCGCGCTCGAGGCGCAGGTCGTGCTGACCGACCTGCGCTCCGGTGCCGCCGGGCTGGAGGACCTGTTCCTCGAGCTGACCTCCGACTCCCAGCGCGACGTACTCACCGAAGGAGCCACGGCATGAGCACCACCGCAGCCGCCCCCGTCCCGATCGATGTCAACGGCACCGAGCAGGTCCCGATGTCGCGCCTGGCCGCCGTCGAGTTCCGCAAGGCACTGGACACCCGGGCCGGTCGCTGGTTCGCCGGATCGATCCTCGGTCTGTGCCTCGTGGTCCTGACCATCTACGCGTTCGCGGCGCCCGACTCCGACAAGGACTACGAGGACTTCCTGTCCATCGGTGGCGGGGTCCTGGGCTACTTCCTGCCGATCCTCGTGATCATGCTCGTGACGAGCGAGGCGAGCCAGCGCACCGGCCTGGTGACGTTCAGCCTGGAGCCGCGCCGCTCGCGGATCGTGCTCGCCAAGTTCATCGCCGGTGTCGGTCTCGCGGCGACGGTGATGGTCCTGGCCGCGGTGGTCGCCGTCGTCGGCACGGTGTTCGGTCAGCTCTCCGGCGCCTCACCGGAGTGGACGGTCGACGGCAACCTGGCGTTCAACGGCTTCGTCCTCGCCAACCTGATCGGGATCTTCGTCGGTTTCGCGATCGCGATGCTGCTCATGAACACGCCGGCCGCCATCGTCGGCTACTTCGCCTACAGCCTGATCCTGCCGATCGCCGTCGGGTTCCTCGGCTTCCTGAGCGACGGCTTCGAGAAGGTGGCGCCGTGGATCGAGTTCAACACCGCTCAGGAACCGCTCTTCACCGGTGACTACCAGCCGACCGGCGAGGAGTGGGCGCAGATCGCGGTCGCGGGCACCATCTGGCTGATCATCCCGTTGGTGCTCGGCATCCAGCGGCTGCTGCGGATCGAGTTCAAGTAGCAGGTCACCCGAGGCCAGGACGCGCGGACTCGTTGACACGCACCCCGTCGAGGAACTCGATCATGGTCTCCACGCTCCATCCGGCGGAGTCCGGATACTGCACGGAGACGACGCCCTCGGGCTCGCCGGCACGCGTGCGGACCCGGACAGTGGTGTGGTTGGCGCCGCGGCTGCTGAAGAACTCGCGGCCGTTGTATGTCGTCCGGTCCCCGGTGAGCGGGTTCTGGTCGTACATGATCACGAGCTTGCGGACGAAGCTGAGGGGCTCCTGGTCCTCGAAGCCGAACGGCGCGATCGTCACACCCTGCGGGTAGGCACCCTGGATTTCCCAGCCCTTCGGCAGCTTGCCGAAGGTGTACGGCCCGGCGGACTCGTTCGCGCCGAAGAGCGCGGAGTCGGCCTCGCGGTCCTCGGTCACGGTCGCGGACGGCTCCGCCTCGCGGTCGATCACCGCGGGACCGGCCACGCCGGCCAGCACCGTGATCGCGCACGCGGAGCCGAGGGCGACCAGGCCGCGCTGCCGCCGTTGCCGACGCAGCGCGGCGCGCGCCCGGGCGAGGTCGTCGGTGATCGGGATGGGCGTCTCGCCGAGGTCGGTGGCCCGGTCGAGCAGTTCGGTGAGGTCGGTCATGGGGTGCTCCTGATCTCGAGGTCGTCGGTGAGCGAGGCCAGCGCCGTACGCAGGTGCGCCAGTGCTCGGGAGTTGGTGGACTTGACCGTGCCGGTCGAGCAGCCGAGGGTCTGGGCGGTGGTCTCGACGTCGAGGTCCAGCCAGTGCCGGAGTACGACGACCGCCCGCTGCTGCGGCGCCAGCCCGGCCAGGGCGGTCATCACGGTGTCGCGGAGCGTCGGGTCGCCGGACTCGTGGGCGGGTGTCCGCGGGTCGGCGGGCTCGGGCCTGGACAGCTCCCTGCCCCGGTAGGCCCGCCTGGTGTCGTCGATGAACGCGTTGGTCAGCATCCGGTGGGCGTAGCGCACCGGGTCATCGGCGCGGCGCACCTTCGGCCAGGCGAGGTAGACCTTGGTGAGGGTCGTCTGCACGAGGTCCTCGGCCAGGGCCGCGTCCCCGACGGCCAGGAGCCGCGCCGCTCGCGCCAGCCGGGTCCGTTGCGCTGTGACGAACTCGGTGAACTCGGCGTCGCGATCGGTGGTCGCCACCCGGTCTCCCTTCGTTGGTGAATGGTCTCCCACCCTCCTTGACGGGTGCGGTGCTTCGGCAGGTTGCTCCGGCACTACGCTGCGGCCTCATGACCCGAGACGACGGACGATCCGACGACGAGCTGCGGCCGATCACATTCACCAGGAACTGGCTCGACCACGCGGCCGGGTCGGTGCTGATCGAGTTCGGCCGGACCCGCGTGCTGTGTGCTGCCTCCGCGTCCGAGGGGGTGCCTCGGTGGCGGAAGGGCTCCGGCCTGGGCTGGGTGACGGCGGAGTACGCCATGCTCCCGGCGGCCACCAACACCCGCTCGGAGCGGGAGTCCGTCAAGGGCCGGATCGGCGGGCGCACCCACGAGATCAGCCGGCTGATCGGCCGCTCGCTGCGCGCGGTGATCGACTACCGGGCGATGGGCGAGAACACCATCCAGCTCGACTGCGACGTGCTCCAGGCCGACGGGGGCACCCGCACCGCGGCGATCACCGGCGCCTATGTCGCGCTGGCCGACGCCTGCGCGCACCTGGGCGTCTCCAAGGCGCTGACCGGGTCGGTCGCCGCGGTCAGCGTCGGCATCATCGACGGCGCCCCGCGACTGGACCTGCCCTACGTGGAGGACGTGCGCGCCGAGACCGACATGAACGTCGTGATGACCGGCGAGGGCAAGTACGTCGAGGTGCAGGGGACCGCCGAGGGCGCCGCGTTCGACCGGGCCGAGCTCGACGCGCTTCTCGGGCTCGCCGAGAAGGGCTGCGCCGACCTCACCCGGCTGCAGACGGAGGCCCTGACCGGTGGTTGACCTGCACCTCGCATCCCGCAACGCCAAGAAGCTCGAGGAGATGCAGCGGATCCTCGGCGAGCACCTGCCCGGGCTGCGGGTGGTCGGGCTCGACGACGTACCGGCCTACGACGAGCCGGTCGAGGACGAGCCGACGTTCACGGGCAACGCGCTGATCAAGGCCCGGGCCGGCGCCGCCGCCACCGGACTGCCCACCCTGGCCGACGACAGCGGCCTGTGCGTCGACGCGCTCAACGGAATGCCCGGTGTGCTGTCCGCCCGCTGGTCCGGCCCGCCCGGTGCCGACAAGCAGGGGGCCGACCTGCGCAACAACGAGCTGCTGCTCGCCCAGCTCGCCGACGTACCCGACGATCGCCGCGGCGCGCACTTCGTCTGCGCGGTCGCCTGCGTCCACCCCGACGGGCGCGAGCTCGTGGTCGAGGGCCGGATGGAGGGACGGGTGATCCACGAGCTCCGGGGCCACGGCGGCTTCGGCTACGACGTGCTGTTCGAGGCCGACGACCACCGCGAGGTCACCACCGCGGAGCTGTCCGTGGCGGACAAGGACGCCATCTCCCACCGGGGTCGGGCGCTGCGCAGCATCGCGCCTCAGGTGGTCGCGCTGCTCACCGGTGGCTGACGGACCCGCCGGCTCACGAAGCTTCCCCAGGCGGCCGCGAGGAAGAACATCAGGAGCGAGTAGACCGCCGCCGGGACGGCGATCTCGGTGCTGTCCAGCACGTTCTCGGCCACGAAGATGGCCAGGGTGCCGTTGTGGACGCCGATCTCCATCGACGAGGCGATCGCCTGGTCCTCCACCACGCCGAACGCCCGCGGCACGACGTACCCGACCACCAGGCTGATCGCGCAGAACAGTCCGGCGACCACGCCGACGTCGGCCAGGTAGTCGCCCACGTTGTCGCGCTCGGCGGCCAGGATGCCGAGCACCAGGACGGCCAGGATCAGCGCCGAGCCGACCCGGACCGGCCGGTCCATCGCCCGGGCGAAGGCCGGGCGCCTCGCGCGCACCAGCATCCCGAGCCCGACCGGCACCAGGATCAGCACGAAGACCTTGACCACCTCCGACAACGGCATCGACACGGAGTCGCCCTTGTCGAAGTAGTCGATCGCCAGGTTGGTGATCAGCGGCAGGGTGCCGATGGCGATGATCGAGTTGACCGCGGTCAGGGTGATGTTGAGAGCCACGTCGCCGCGGAACAGGTGGCTGAACAGGTTGGCCGTGGTGCCGCCCGGCGACGCGGCGAGCAGCAGCATGCCGATGCCGAGCAGCGGCTCGAGGTCGAAGAGCAGGACCAGCCCGAAGCAGACCGCGGGCAGCAGCACCAGCTGGCAGCTGAGCGCGACGACCACGGCCCTCGGGTGCTTGCCGACCCGTTGGAAGTCCGCGACCGTCAGGCCCAGGCCGAGCCCGAACATGATGATCGCGAGGGCGATCGGCAGCCCGACGGCGGTGAGCGCGGAGTCCATCCCCGGACTGTAGACGTCCCTAGGAGCCTGCTGAAGCACACTCCTAGCCGGGTTCGGCGGGCCTCAGGTCACTCCCACGACCAGGAGTCGTAGATCTCCTCGTAGGCGGCCTGCGGCTTGTCGTCCCCGGCCTTGTTCGAGGCGGTGATGACCACCGCGTCGTCGCCGACGCGGATGATGTACGCCGTCTGCTCGACGTCGACCCCGGACTCGTTGGCCCGGCTCAGCAGCACGCCGGCGGCCGGCTCACCGTCGATCGTCCGGTCCTCGATGTCCTCGACGCTCCCGCCCAGCGTCTCGAGGTTGCTCGTCAGCACGTCCTCGGCGTCGCCGAGGTCGGTGTAGGTCCACGACGAGACCTCGACGATGACGTTCGCGCGACCCTCGGCGACCGACTTGCCCCAGGCGCTGGCGGTGTCCAGCGTCGGCTGCCCGGGGTTGTCCTTCAGGACCTGGTCGGTGATGTCCTGCCAGCCCTCGGGGATCTCGTAGGTGTAGCCCTCTCCCGCGATCAGCCCGGCGGTGCCCCCGCCGCCCCCGGTGTCGTCGGTCTCGGTCGGGGTGGTGTCGGAGCTCGAGGGTGTCTTGTCGCCGTCGTCACCGCCGAGGACCAGCGCGAGGATGATGGCTCCGGCGACCACGACCACGCCGACGGTCACCAGCCCGACCACCAGACCGGTACGGCTCTTGCCCGGCCGGGACCCGGGGGACCCGTACGCCGACAACGGCGACGGCTGCGACGGGTAGCCCGGTCCGGACCGCACCGGCGGCTGGCCCGACGAGAGCCGGCTCGGCCAGGCCGGTGGCCCGGCCGTGTCGGGCCCCGGGCTCTGCGGCGGGGGGCTCTGGAACGGCGGGGACTGCGCCGGGCTCTGGAACTGTGGACTCTGCGCCGGGGGACTCTGCGCCGGCGGCCGGGGTGCGGCAGGGGAGGTGGCGCCGTACGGCAGTCGGGTCTCGTCGCCCTCGAGCTGCTGCCGGACGACGACCGCGCCGACCCGCCCCAGCGCGTATCCCATCGCCGCGACCGCCCACCGCGCCCGCTGCTCGTCCGAGCTGCGGTCCCGGGCCAGCTCGCCGCCCGCCTCACGCACCGCGGCGTCGGGGTCGGCGCCGTTCTCCAGCATCGTGACCAGGCGCTCCACCCCACCCAGCCGGACGGCGTCGACGAGCAGGTTGAGCTCACCCTGCGTCGCGTCGTCCTCGGTCAGGTAGTCGTCGAGCGCCGCCCGGAACTGTTCGGCGTTGTCCGCGATCCCGGTGCCGTGTTGCGCCACCAGGCTGCGCAGTTGCTCGTGCAGGTCTCTCATGGCTCCCTAGCTGGTCCAGGCCCAGCTGCTCTTGACGATGTCGAAGGCCGCCTCGGCCTCGTCGTCGGCCGGCAGGCTGGTGAACGCGATCGAGTAGACGATGTCCTGATGCAGGGTCAGGTAAACCGTCTGGAACGTCTCCTGTCCGGACGAGTTCTCACCCTGCCGCTGGACGGCGTACGCCGGCTCGCCGTCGATGACGACGTCCGGCAGCGGCTCCAGCTTCGGGCCGCCGCCGGCCGAGAGGTTGGCCTCCCACGGGCCCCGCTGATCGTCGAGCGAGGTGCCGTCGGCCGACCCGGCCTCGACCAGCACATTGGCCCGAGCACCCTCGAGCGACTCTCCCCAGACCACCCCGCTGTCGGCGGCGGTGCCGGCCGCGTTGATGTCGGCGGTGGCGTCGACCCACTGCTCTCCCGGCAGGGAGTAGGTGTAGTTCGTCCCCGACACGATGCCCTCGTCGACCGGCTGGTCCGTGGGCTCGTCGGTCGGCTCCTCCGACTCCTCGTCGGTGGGCTCGTCGGTCGGCTCGTCCGACTCCGACTCGCTCTCGCTCGACGTCTCGTCCTTCTTGTCATCGTCGTCACCGAGCAGCACGATGCCGCCGACGACCAGGCCGCCGATCACGACCAGGGCGGCGACGATCGCGCCGATGATCAGGCCGGTCCGCTTCTTCGGCGGCGGGGGCGGGTAGCCCGGTCCGCTGCCGAAGCCCTGGCCCGCACCCGGCGGCTGCTGCCCGTAGGGCTGCTCGGGCGGGATCCCGTAGGGGTCCTGGTTGCTCATGTCGTTGCTCCTGGAAAGCGTGAGGGGTGCCGGAGGGGGGACTCGAACCCCCACGCCTGAGGCACGGCATCCTAAATGCCGCGTGTCTACCAGTTCCACCACTCCGGCGGGCGGGCAGACACAGTCTAGGAGTCCACTCCGAGGTCGCGACGAAGCTTCGCCACATGCCCCGTGGCTTTGACGTTGTACTGGGCGATCCGGATCCGTCCCTCTTCGTCGACGACGAACGTGGAGCGGATCACGCCCTCGACCACTTTGCCGTAGAGCTTCTTCTCGCCGAACGCGCCGTACGCCATGAGGACCTGCTTGTCCGGGTCCGAGAGCAGGGTGATCGTGAGCCCGTCGCGCTCGCGGAACCGGGCCAGCTTCTCGGGCTCGTTCGGCGAGATCCCGAGGACCCGGTAGCCGGCGGCTTCCAGGGCGTCGAGCGAGTCGGAGAAGTCACAGGCCTGCGTGGTGCAGCCGGGTGTCATCGCGTTGGGGTAGAAGTAGACGATCACCTGGGAGCCGCGCAGGTCCCGCAGCGAGACCTCGGCGCCGGTGTCGTCGGACAGCGTGAAGTCGGGGGCGGGGTCGCCGGGGGAGAGGCGGGGGGTCTGGCTCACCGGGATGCTCCTTTTGATGGGTGGCCTCGCGGGCTCGGCCACTGTTCGTGGGGTGCCGCTATTGCACATCGTTCGCATTAACGTAGGGTCGTCGCATGCACGTGCCCGACGGGTTCCTGGACGCGCCCACCTCGATCGCCACCGGGGCGGTCGCGGTGGCCGGGGTGGCGGTGGCGCTGCGCAGGGCCCGGACCGAGCTCGACGACCGTACCGCCCCGATGGCGGGCCTGGTCGCCGCCTTCATCTTCGCCGGACAGATGGTGAACTTCCCGGTCGGGACCGGCACCAGCGGGCACCTGCTCGGCGGAGCCCTGGCCGCCGTCCTGGTCGGTCCGTGGACCGGGGCGCTGTGCGTCAGCGTGGTGCTGATGGTGCAGGCGCTGCTGATGGCCGACGGCGGGATCACCGCGCTCGGCACCAACGTCATGCTGATGGCGCTGGCCGGCTGCTTCGTGGGCTACCTCGTCTTCCGCGCCGCGCTGGTCGTGCTGCCGCGGCGGCTCGGCTCGGTGGCGCCGGCCGCGGGGATCGCGGGCCTGGTGTCGGTGCCGCTGGTGGCCGCGGTCTTCACACTGCTCTTCCTGGTGGGCGGCACCGCCCCCGTCGACGCCGGCGCCGTGCTGACCGCGATGCTGGGCTGGCACACCCTGATCGGGATCGGCGAGGGCCTGGTCACCGCTCTCGTGGTGGGCGCGGTCGTCGCATCCCGCCCCGACCTGGTGCACGGGGCCAGGGGACTGGTGATTTCGAGGCTCGCTGGCGCTCGCACCTCAACCACCGCTGAGGAGCCCGCGGCATGAGGCGACGCGCCTTCTTCGTGACCGCGTTCCTGGCCGCCCTGCTCATCGCGGGCTTCGGCAGCTACTACGCGTCGGCCCACCCCGACGGGCTGCAGTACGTCGCGGAGAAGACCGGCTTCCAGGACCAGGCGGAGGACTCCAAGACCGCCGACGGCCCGCTCGCGAACTACGAGACCAAGGGCGTCGAGGACGAGCGGCTCGGCGGCGGACTGGCCGGGGTGGCCGGCGTACTCGTCGTGCTGGTGGTGATGGGCGGCCTCGCCTACGCCGTACGCCGTGGCCGCCCGAGCCGGGACGAGCACTGAGGTGGGCGCCGGGCACGGCCACCGGCTGCACTACCACGGCCACAGCGCGGTGCACCGCGCTCCGGCGCACCTGAAGATCCTGGCGCTGGTCGGGTTCATGCTGGTCGTCGTTGCGACCCCCCGGGAGTGGTACCCGGTGTTCGGCGGCTACCTGCTGGTCCTGCTTGGCGTGGTCGCCGTCTCACGGGTGCCGTTCGGCTACCTGGCCAAGCGGATGGTCATCGAGGTGCCGTTCCTGGTGTTCGCGGCACTGATGCCGTTCGTCGCCACCGGACCCCGCGTGGAGGTGCTGGGCGTGGCGCTCTCGGAGGCGGGGCTGATCGCCGCCTGGGGTCTCGCGGCCAAGGGGACCCTCGGCGTGCTCGCCTCGTTGACCCTGGCCGCGACCACCGAGTCCGCCGACGTGCTCGTGGGCCTGCAGCGGCTGCGGATGCCGGCCCTGCTGGTCCAGATCATGGGCTTCATGATCCGCTATCTCGACGTGGTCACCGCCGACCTCGGCCGGATGCTCACCGCGATGCGCTCCCGCGGGGTCGACCCGCGGTCGCCCCGGCACTGGCCGGCGCTGGCGCGCACCCTGGGGGCGTTGTTCGTCCGGTCCTACGAGCGCGGCGAGCGCGTGCACCTGGCGATGCTGTCCAGGGGCTACGACGGGAAGCTGCGATGAGCGTCCCCGTGCTGGATGTCCGTGGCCTCGCGTACGCCTACCCCGACGGCCACCAGGCCCTGTTCGGGGT
>Ga0299913_10003021_pt1 | contig 13568 bp, 10 predicted proteins | sample RVTome_9_FD_201360 | JGI IMG/M metagenome (GOLD analysis project Ga0299913, IMG submission 201360) | Soil microbial communities from uranium-contaminated site in the Upper Colorado River Basin, Wyoming, United States - RVT155D38 (version 2) ... | reverse complement strand
CGGATCGGCATGGACCAAGCTGCCGCCAATGGTGCCCCGGTTGCGCACGGCACGATAGGCGATCGCGCGGGCGACTGCGGGGAGCACCCCGTCGGTGGGATCTGGCACCCGGCCGTCCTCGATGTCCGCGTGGGTGACGCAGGCGCCGATCAGAAGACCGTCGTCCTCGGTCTCGACGCGCAGCAGATCGGGCACCGCTGTGATGTCGACCAGCAGGTCGGGCTGCACCAGGCGGAGATTGAGCATCGGCCCGAGCGACTGGCCGCCGGCCAGAAGCTTCACCGAGAGATCCTCGCCGCTCAAAAGAGCGATCGCTTCGGCGAGCGTCGACGGCCGGGCATAGTCGAAAGGCGCAGGCTTCATGCCGCGTTCCGGGCCTCTTGAATGGCCTCGAAGATGCGCCGCGGCGTCATGGGCGAAACACAGACCTCAGCGCCGAGCGGCCTCAGCGCGTCGTTGATCGCGTTGGCGATCGCCGCCGGCGGTCCGATGGCGCCGCCTTCTCCGATCCCCTTGACCCCGAACTCGGTGTAGGGCGAGGGGGTCTCCATGTGCTCGATCCGGATTGCCGGCACCTCGGTCGCGCCGGGCAGGAGATAGTCCGCCAAGGTCGAGGCGAGCGGCTGACCCGCCTGGTCGAACGGCATCTCCTCGAAGAGCGCGGTGCCGATGCCCTGGGCGATGCCGCCGCACACTTGCCCATCCACGATCATCGGGTTGACCAGCACGCCGCCGTCCTCCACCGCCACGTAGTCGAGGATCTCGACGGCCCCGATCTCCGGGTCGACCGTCACCACGGCGGCATGGGCAGCGTAGCTGAAGGTGCCGGTATCGCGCACGGGCTTGTATCCGGCCGTGACCTCAACCCCGCCGGGATCGACATTGGCCGGCAGGTCCTGCGGCCGCAGGTACCAGGCCCTGGCGATCTCGCCGAGCGTCACGCTGCCGTTCGGCCCGACCACCGCGCCGTCCCTGACCTGCACCTCACTTTCGTCGGCCTGCAGCAGTGCCGCGCCGATCCGGGCCACGCGGCGGGCCATCTCCTGACAGGCCCGAGCCACGGCGCCGCCGCCCATCACCATGCAGCGCGAGCCCCAGGTGCCGGTCGAATAGGATGTGTAGGCGGTGTCGCCATGCACGACCTTCACCGCATCCGGCTCGATGCCGAGAATCTCATTGGCCACCTGCGCGAGCGTGGTCTCGTGCCCCTGGCCGTGAGAATGGGCGCCGACGCGCAGCTCAAGCCCGCCATCGGGCGTGAGGCGCGCGGTCGCCTGCTCGTAGCCGGGCACCATCGGAATGCCCCACCCGGAGTAGACGGAGGTGCCGTGCGCGGCCTGCTCGCAGAAGATCGAGACGCCGACGCCGAGCAGCCTGCCGTCCGCCTCGCCCGCCCGTTGACGCGCACGCACCGCCGGCAGGTCAATGGCCGAAACCGCGCGCCGCAGGCACTCCGGATAGTCGCCGCTGTCGAAGTGCTTGTTGGTGATGTTGTCGAACGGCATCTGCTGCGGCTTGACCAGGTTCTTGAGGCGCACCTCATGTGGCTCGAGCCCGGCCTCACGCGCGACGGCATCCAGCACCAGCTCCATCGCGAAGCACACGCCGGTGCGCGCCACCCCGCGATAGGGCAGAATCGGGCACTTATTAGTGGCGACCGAGAAGGTGCGGCAGCGATAGGCCGGGAAGTCATAGGGGCCCGGGAGGATGCTTGCCACCTGCGCCGCCTCCAGGCAGGCGGAGAACGGATACGCAGAATAGGCGCCTGAATCGACCGTCGCCTCGCACTCGATGCCGAGCAGCCGGCCGTCGCAGTCGGCATGGCCGGTGATGACGTAGTGGTGCTCGCGGCAGTTGGCGTTGGCGACGAGGTGCTCGCGCCGATCCTCGATCCACCGGACCGGGTGCCGGCAGCGCAGCGCGAGCCAGCAGACGCAGACCTCCTCTGGAGCGAGGATGCCCTTGTATCCGAAACCGCCACCGACGTCGGGCGCGATGACCCGCACCTGGCCGTGCTGCAGGCCGAGGCAGTCGGAAAGGCCGGTGCGCACGATGTGTGGCATCTGGGTCGCGCTGTAGACGGTGAGCTGCTCGAGACGGCTGTCCCAGAAGGCCACCACGCCCTTGCCCTCGATCGGCGCCATGCACTGGCGCGCCGTGCGGATCTCGCGCGTCACCGTGATCGGCGCCGATGACACCACGGACCAGTCGCCGGCTTCGACGAAGGTCTCGAGGAAGATGTTGTCGCCCCAGTGCTCGTGGAGCAGCGGTGCCCCGGGCTTGCGGCCCTCAAGCATGTCGTGGACGGCCGGCAGCTCGTCGAAGTCGATCGTCACGCTCGCAGCGACATCCTCTGCCTCGGCACGGCTCTCGGCGAGGCACATGGCGACCAGTTCCCCAACCTGGCGGATCTTGCCCTTGGCAAGCGCCGGCTGGTCGGAGACTTTAAAGCCTTGAAGGCCGGAAACGGCGGAGATCGGCTTCACCTCCGCCATGTCGTCCGCAGTAAAGACCGTGCCGCGGTGTGCATCCGGGATCCCGATGCTGCGGATGTGCGCGTGCGCGACCGGGCTGCGCACGAAGGCGACGTCCTTCATGCCGGCCAAGCGGATGTCGGCGACGAACTGGCCACGGCCACGCAGGTAGCGGTCATCCTCCTTGCGGATCAGACGACTGCCGACGCCCTTGCCCGTCATCTTCGTAGTCCCGGTGTCGTCTCCCGTTGGCGATGCAGCGCTCGCGACGCTCTGCGGATGGTCCGAACCATGGATCTCGGCAGCGCCGCCCCGGAGGTCACGGCCGGCGGCCGCTACGGCCGCCCCGCCCATTCTGGAGCAGGTCGATGTGCAGCTTCATGCAGTCGCCGCGATAGATGATCTCGGCGACGTAGATCGCGATCCCCGCCGCGTCGACGACCACGCAGTGACATTCAGCGGTCGGGGCGTTCAGGGCGATCTTGAGCAGATCGGCGACCTCGGTGTCGGCGCTGCCGATGACGAGCGTCTGGTGCGCCTTCGCGATCTTCAGATCGGAGAACGACGCGAGGATGGGCAGCGCCGTGCGGGTCTGGAAGGCATCGGGATCGAGCTCGTAGATGTGGAGGGCGAGATGGAGGCTGACGACCGCGAACGGCTCGTTCTGACGGAACTGCAAGCTGCGCAGGAACAGGTAATCGGGCGCCGGGCGGCCGTCATCCTCGCCCAGCCGGGGCTGGGCCGGCGGGTTCTTCACCGGGATCATGCGCGGCACGTTGTCCTTGATCGTCGCGATCAGGGCCGGCCAGGTGGTCTCGAGCTTGAGCCACCGCTTGTCGCGAATCCGCTCCGCAACGAACGTGCCGCGCCCCTGCTGGCGATGCACGAGCCCTTCCTTCTGCAGCAGGTCGACGGCCTGGCGGACGGTGACACGCGCCACCTGGAATTCCTTCTCCAGCTCCTCGAGGGTGGAGATCTTCTGCCTCGGCTCCCACAGTCCGTCCTCGATTCGCCGGCGCAACGCGTCCGCCAGCTGCACGTAGAGCGGGATGCGGCTGCGCTGATAGGTACTTGCCAGGTGCGACATCGAACTAAGGTCCTATCGTTCTGACCATCGCTTCAATGACTAAACCAGAAGCGCCAGGACCGCTCAATGGCATCGTCTCGGCGCGGGTCGGCTGCCGGGGCTGAGGCTCGCTCACCCGGTACACTGACGATCCCGGTGATCCGATCCTGGGCACCGAGAGAGGGGAGAGCGAGGCGGCCGTTCCGCCCGTGCCGGCGCGTCCGAGCCGGAAGAACCGCGCGGGCACCGCGCCCCAGCTGCTGCGCATCACACGCTGCGCCGCTATGTCCTCAGCCGCGGGACGATCTGCTGCGCGATGATCTCGATCTGCGCCATCTCGTACCTGTAGGGCACGAAGATGATCTTCTGCACGCCGACGGCGAGGTGCGCCCGGAGCTGCTCGACGCATTCGTCGACCGTGCCCATGATCGCGCTCTCCTTGGTCGATTCGCTCCACGCCGCGTAGTCCCACTCGGTGGTCAGCCACTCCATCATCGGCCCCTCGATCTCGGCCCGCGACTTGCCGATCATGATCGGCAGCTGATTGGCGTTGAGCAGGCCATCCGGGTCCTTGCCAGCCGCCTCGGCGAAGCCGCGGATCTTCGCCCACGATGTGGTGAAACTCTCGGGCCGGTAAAAGTACGTGAGCCAGCCGTCGCTCGCGACCGCCGCACGCTTGAGCACACGGTCGACATAACCGCCGATAAGCAAAGTCGGCCTCGGCCTCTGGGCGGGTTTCGGCAGCATCACGGCGTTGCGCAGGTTGTATTGGCCGTACCGGCCCTCGACCATGTCCTCGGTCCACAGCCGGTTCAGGATCTCGAGGCTCTCGTCCATGATCTTGCCGCGCCGCTCGAACGGCACGCCCACCGCGTCGAACTCGCGCTTGTACCAGCCGGAAGCCATGCCCAGGAGCAGGCGGCCATCGGAGAGCTGGTCCATGCTGGCGAGCTGCTTGGCGAGCACCACCGGGTTGCGCAGCGGCAGGACCAGGACGCCGGTGCCGAGCTTGATCCGGCGCGTGCGCGCGGCGATCGCGGTCAGCAGGGTGAGCGAATCGATGATCGGGAAGCTGGGCTCGACCCCGAGCAGGACGTGGTCCCACACCCAGAGCGAATCGAAGCCCAGCCCCTCCATCCTCACGCCGTACTCGACCAGGTCTCGCGCATCGGGAAGCTGCGGAGACGCGGTGAAGTTCCGCATCGCGATCCCGAAGGTGTTCGACAGTCCAGCCATCTTGAATCCCTATGGAGCTGCTGTGATGCCAGGCGGCCGCCAGCCCGCTCAGGCCGTGTAGAGCCGTTCCGGGTCGAGGTGCCGCAGGACGGCGAGCTCCTTCTCGGTCGGCGGCTCGGTGGTCTCGAGCTCCGCTGCGACCTCGAGCTCGAAGCCGGTATTCGCCTGCACCTGGTCGACGGTGGTCCCCGGATGCAGGGCGATGATTTTCATGCGCTTCGATCCCTCATCGAAGCCCATGATCGCGAGGTCGGTGACCACCCGGTACATGCCGCCGGCAAGAAGGCCGCTGTCTCGGCGACTCGTCCCGCCCTGCAGAAACCCTGGCGAGGTGATGAAATCGACATTCTCGACGAAACGGCGCTTCTCGTGCCGCATCGCAACGATCATCTGGGTCAGGCTGGAGATGTCGTTGCCGCCGCCCGTGCCCGGCAGGCGTGTGATCGGATGATCGGGATCGCCGATGAACGAGCTGTTGAGGTTGCCGTGCTGATCGATCTGCGCGCCACCCATGAAGCCGACGTCGACGTAGCCTCGCTGCAGGAGCAGGAGCACGTCGGTGCTGCCCAGGACCATGTTGGCGCGCCGCGTGCAGCGCTGCTCGTTGGTCGAGGGGGGCAGCTTGCCCGGTTCGACGAAGGCGCCGATCGTGCCGCCCTCGAACAGGATGGTCAGCCCAGGTCCATGCAGGCGCTGCGCGAGCGTGGCGGCGAGCAGGGGAATCCCCACCCCGGCGAACACGACCTGGCCGTCCTCGAGGAGCCGGCCGCTCATCACCGCCAGCAGTTCGCTCGCCGTGTAGTTCGGCTCAGTCGTCATGGATGCTCCTTCCGCGGCGAGCCGCCGCCAACAGCTCCTCGAGCCCGAGAAGGTCGAGATAATCGGTCCATGACTTCGGCTCGTAGAAGTGGCGTGCCAGATATTCGCGCATCGCGGCCTCCGGATCCTTCCTGAGCAGGGAGGCGTATTCGTCGAGGTGCTTGAAGAACGGTTCGTAGGTGCCGTAGCACTCGTGGGGCGCGCAGCCGAACGGCACCTCGACCACGGCCTCTACGGCAAGAAACGGGATCTTGGTCTGGTCGGGCGCGCGGCGGATCTGCTCGTTGCTGACGATCCGCTCGGTGGTCAGGATCACGCGGTTGGCGGCCATCGCAAGGTCGAGATCCATGAAGCTCAGCCCGTCCATCTGCGCATTGCCGAAAGCGTCGCAGCGCTGGACGTGAATCAAGGCGACGTCCGGGTTCAGGGCCGGGACGAGGACCAGCCGCTCGCCGGTGAAGGGGCACGCCATCTCGTGCACGTCCGGCAACCGCCGAATGACGTCCGAGCCTAGCATCGAGCGCATCGGCAGGAACGGCACGCCCATCGCGCCGGCGCGGAAGCGCAGGCCGACCGCCATGTGGCTCCACTCCTCGAAGCGCGCCTTGCCGGTCTCGGTGTAGTGGCGCATCACCTTGGATACGCCCCAGACGATGCCCTGGCTGAACCAGCTGGTCAGGATGTGGTCGCAGGCGCCGGACGCGAGGAGCAGTTCGCCTTCGCTCGAGCTGATGCTGCGCGCGCAGGACAGGTTCTTCCTCCCGGCGCGGATCAGCGCCCAGATCATCGCCATGGGCGTGCGCGAGAGAGTGCTGCCGCCGATCCCGACCAGGTCACCGTCCTCGACGAGCCTCCCAGCCTCCTCCAGGGTCATCACCTTTTCCCGGAGGCTCCGGTCGCGTGCCATGGTCTTGCGCCGGAGTTCAAGATAGGGCTCGCTCACTCTTCCCTCGCTTCGGTTGTGGCACCGGGCAGACCATCGACACCGTTCACGCCGGTCGGTTGACGCCCGTCTCGCGGTTGAAATCCTCGATCAGGCGGTCCCAGGCGCCTACGGACTCCTGGAGCTTTCGCCAAAAGGCCTGATCCTTGCGCCGATCGAACTCATCGAGCGGGATGCCCTGCTGCTCGACCCAGGTGAAGTAGCCGAGGTTGAAGATGCGCTTGCGGTCGACGTGGGTGAGCTCGACCAGATGGTCCCCGCTCGCCGCGAGCAGGTGCCCTGCGAAGACCTCGCCGGCAGCGACCTCGTCGAACCCTTCGGCGAAGCGGGTCGCCAGGCAGCGCTCGCGCTCGCTCGCGTACATCGCGGCGCCATCCGTCGCGACCGTGACGATCACGTCCGACCGGGTGAGATCCAGATGCTTCGCCGTCTTGATGGCCGCCACCACGTTGGCGACCCCCGACAGCCCGAGCCCGTCGAGCGCGGCCACGACCTTCGGATCGATCCGGGGTCTCGTGGCGAGGTAGTTGCGGCCCACGTCGGTGTTGAAGAGGACGTCCAGGGCGTCGGTGCTGCGGTCCGAGACGCCGACCACCACGTCGGTGTTCATGACGTTGTGGATCAACGGGATGTGCTTGTCCCCGATGCCCTGGATGTTGTGCTCGCCATAGCCGTTGTAGAGCATGGTCGGGCACTCGAGCGCCTCGACCGCGACGATCCTGGCCCCATAGTCGGCCTTCAGATAGTCACCTGCGGCGATGGTCCCGGCCGAACCCGTGGCCGCGACGAAGGCGGCGAGCCGGAGCGCAGGATCGCTGCGGCGCAGGTCCTCGAAGATCGCGCCGAGCGCACGTCCGGTGCAGTGGAAGTGGACGAGATAGTTACCGAACTCCGAGAACTGGTTCAGGATCACATTGGCCGAATCGCGCTCGAGCTCGTGGCACTTGTCGTAGATCTCCTTGACGTTGCTCTCTGTGCCGGGCGTGCGGACGATGTCGGCAGGATCGGCGACCCAGCGCTGCAGCCAGTCGAAGCGCTCGCGGCTCATGCCGGCCGGCAGCACCGCGACGCCGCGGCAGCCGAGGATGCGCGAGATCGCAATGCCGCCGCGACAATAATTGCCGGTCGAGGGCCACACCGCCTTGTGCACGGAGGGGTCGAACCGCCCGGTGACGATGCGCGGGGCGAGGCAGCCGTAGGCGGCCAGCACCTTGTGGGCTCCGATCATCGGGAAGCGGCAGCCGAGCGCGACCACGATGCGCGCCTTGACGCCGGTGAGCTGCTCCGGCAGCTCGATGTAGCCGGGCAGCGCCGTGCGCCCCCGCCGTCCGGCATCGTTGCACCAGTGGACCCGGAACAGATTGGCCGCTCGCGGCTCGTCCGGGTCGACGACCTCGAGATCCGCGCTCAGCCCGTCCGGAATCTCCGACGGCGCCGCGAGCTGGCTGAGCGTCGGCAGAATCACCTGCACCGCGCGCAGGCGCTCAATCGCCCGGCGGCGGACTCTCTCGTCGGCGATCTCCGGCGCCAGACCGATCTCGCTCATGGTCTCCCCGTGCCGACGCTGCGTTGGGGCCTCGCCATCCCGTCACCCTGCGCGGCCGTGTGCCTATCATTCCATTCTTAGAACCATAGCCTCTCTGGAGGCGGGAGCAAGATGTCGCGGCGATGATCGAGGGCCGTCCCTCCATAGACCGACGCTTGAACTTAGCCGAACTTTCAATTGCCCGCCCTGCGGGCCTATGATACCGACATTGGAAAGATACAAAGATAAGGCCCGTGCTTGGAAGGTTGCCGTCCGAACGACCTCCCGCCGAAGCCCCTGAGGCTCGGGAGGCGAGAGATGCATCAGCGCTCGCGCGGGCGCCCCTGTCGACTGGCGTTCCATCCCACCACTGCCGTCCCTATCCGCCTCCCTGGCCGGTCCGCATGGCCCGATCCCGGCAAGCCCCGGCGGCGCAGGCGCCGCTTGATGGTGCCCTCCGGACGGAGGGCACTTTCGGGCCGAGCCCCCTGAGGCCGGCGGCAGGCGCCATGGCCACGATCCGGTTCGAGCGAGTGTGGAAGCGCTACGGCCAGGTCGAGGCGGTGCGGGACCTGAATCTGACCTGTGACGACGGTGAGATGCTGGCGCTGCTCGGACCGTCGGGCTGCGGCAAGACATCGACGCTGAAGATGGTCGCCGGCATCGAGGAGGTGAGCGAAGGCGAGATCTTCTTCGACGAGCGTCCGGTGAGCCGGCTGGCGCCGGCCGAGCGCAACATCGCGATGGTCTTCGAGGACTACGCGCTCTACCCGCATCTCTCGGTCTTCGAGAACATCGCGTTTCCGCTCAGGATCCGGCGGCTGCCAGGTGCGGAGCTGGAACGCCGGGTCGCCGCGGCGATCGCATTGCTCGGGCTCGAAGCTCTTCGCGACGAGAGCATCCGGCGTCTTAGCGGTGGCGCCCAACAACGGGTCTCAATCGGCCGTGCCCTGGTGCGCGATCCCGAGCTGATCCTGTTCGACGAGCCGCTCAGCCACCTCGACGGCGACCAGAAGATCCAGCTTCGGGCGGAGATCAAGCGGTTGCAGCAGACGGCCGGACTGACGGCGGTCCTGGTGACCCACGACCAGACCGAGGCGATCGCCATGTCCGACCGGGTCGCCGTGATGAGCCAGGGCGTGCTCCAGCAGTGCGACGCGCCGCAGCAGCTCTACGACCATCCTCGGAACCTGTTTGTCGCCGACTTCATCGGCGAGCCGCCGATGAACCTGATCCCGGTGACGTTGCGCGAGGCGGAAGGCACGACCTTCGCCGACGGGGGCGGCTGGCATGTCGCGCTCGATCTCGATGCCGCCTCCCGCCTGCGGCGCGTCGCGAGATCGGACCGCATCATCCTCGGCTTCCGGCCGGAACATGTGGAGCCGATCGACGTGAGTGCCTCCGAGAAGCTTCCCAACAGCCTGGCCGGCCGGGTGGCCTGGACCGAGATGCGCGGCGACAGTCACGTCGTGGCGCTGGCGCCGATCCAATCCCGGGCCAGCGGCTCGGCAGATGGCGGCGAGCAGCAGGTGACGATCGAGGTCCCGGGCACGTCGCCACCTGAGATCGGCGAGCCGATCCTCGTCCGCGTCCGCCACGATCTGCTCAATCCGTTCGACGCCGAGACCGGCATGAATCTCTTTCGGCGCACGTGAGAAGGGCACTTGTCCAGTGACCCCGGGTGAAGAACTGAAGCTCAGGTCGGTCGAAAGGCGCTACGGCGACGCCGTCGCGCTCGAATCGCTCGATCTTGACGTCGCGCCCGGCCAGATCCTGGCGCTGACCGGCCCGTCGGGCGCAGGCAAGACGACGACTTGCCGTCTCATCAGCGGCATCGAGGCGCCGGACGAGGGCGAGATCTGGCTCGGCACGCGGCGCCTCGACGAGCTGTCGCCGCAGGCGCGGCACATTTCTTACATGTTCGAGTCCTACGCCCTCTATCCGCAACTCAGCGTTCGCGACAACATCGCCTTTCCGCTGCGCGCGCCGGGCCACCGGATGTGCTACGACGAGCGCACGATCGCCGCTCGGGTGGACGAGGTGCTCGAGCTGGTCGAGATGGCCGACCTGGGGCAGCGGATGCCGGCAGCGCTCTCGGGCGGACAGAAGCAGAGGGTGGCGCTCTGTCGTGCGCTGGTGCAGGATCCGACCGCTTATCTGCTCGACGAACCGATCTCGCATCTCGATGCCAAGCTGCGCCACAAGCTGCGCGGGGCGATTCGCCGCCGGCTGAGGGATAGCGGCGTGCCGACGCTCTGGTGCACGCCGGACGGCCTCGAGGCGCTCTCGGTGGCGGACCGCGTGGCCGTGCTGATTGGCGGCCGGGTCGAGCAGGTCGACATGCCGATGCGGGTCTATCTGACGCCGGCCAGCGTCAAGGTCGCCCGGCTGTTGGGGGATCCACCGACCAACCTGCTGGAAGGCGAGCTCATGCATCAGAGCGACCAGCTCGTGTTCCGCTGCAACGGCCTCTCGATCGACCTGCCGCATGCGGTCGCGCGCCGGGTCGAGACGGTCGCTGGTTCCCGCAAGGTCGTGCTCGGCGTCCGGCCCACGGAACTCTCGGTGGCGCCGGCGTCCGCTGCGGTTGGAGCTGCGGCGGAGGTCTACACTTTCGAGCCGTTCGGGAAGTACACGATCACCACGGTCCAGCTCGGCGGAAGCCTCATCAAGTCCAAGTCCTTCGACCAGACCCCGCTTCGTCCCGGCGATCACGTCCGCGTCCGCTTCCAGAGCTCGTCGTTCCTCCTGTTCGATCTCCAAACCGGCAAGGCGCTCCGGTAGGGCGAGCGCGCTCAACTGAGGAGAGAGGTGCAACATGAGACGACCTTGCGATGTTCGAGGAAACATCCTCTGGGCACCGAATCCGCTCATCGTCGCCTTGGGCGTCGCTCTGCCATGGCTCTGGCCGGCGACGTCGCAGGCCTGGTCCTACAAGGAGGCGGCGGCACCCTACGCGGGCCAGAGCATCACGGTGCTGGACGAGGTGACGCCGCTGCAGGAGACGATGCAGAAGCTCGTGCCTCAGTTCGAGGAGCAGACCAGCATCGAGGTCGACTACCAGCTGCTCAACCACTTCGAGGTGATCAACCGCGGCCAGGCGGATCTGCTCTCCGGGCGCGGCGAATACGACGCGATCATGGTGCACTCGCCGCAGATGGGCCTGTTGCTCGACGCCGGCGTGCTGCGCCCGATCGACGACCTGATCGCGAACGCCGAGCTGACCAGCCCCGACCTCGATCTCGACGACCTGATCCAGCCGAGCTGGGACACCGTCGCCAAGTACCAGGACGAGACCTACGGCTTCCTGACCTGGGCCTACAACACGGTGTACTGGGCGCGCGGCGATCTGCTCTCGCATCCGGACGAGCAGGCGGCGTTCAAGGCCAAGTACGGCTACGACCTGGCGCCGGCGGAGACCTTGCAGCAGATGCGGGACATCGCGGAGTTCTTCACCCGTAAGAAGGGCGACAAGCTCGCCGGCGAGACGCTCGAATCGGACTTCTACGGGATCCTGCTCGAGGGCATCAAGGGCGGCACCACCTGGTGGACGGTCTGGAACTCGTTCGTGCGCAACTGGGGCGGCGACATCTTCGACGAGAACGGCAGCCCCAGCGTCGACCGGCCGGAGAACGTCGCCGCGATCGAGTTCTGGGGCGATCTCTGGCAGTTCGGCCCGCCCGGCATGGCCGAGGCCTCGCTGATCGACGTGCCGACCTTGATGGGCCAGGGGGTGACCGCCCAGGCCCTGGCGTGGAGCGACTTCGGGCTCGGCATCGACCGGGACGGGGCGTCGCCCTATGCCGGCAAGTTCGTCTACGCGCCGTCGCCGGCCAACGCCGACTACGACGGGCCGCGCTCGGCCGAGGTCGAACCCTCGATTCTGATCATTGCCGGCTCGAGCGACGCGCCGGAGGCGACTTATCTGTTCCTGCAGTGGCTGGCCGACCGGAGCACGCAACTGGCGCTCGCCGAGCAACTGGGCGCCGGCGTGCCGAACCGCTACAGCCTGTTCGAGGCGCCGGCCTACAAAGGCTCCCGCTTCGCGCCGCTGTATGCGGCCATGCGCGGCTCGCTCGAGTACGGCGAGGCCAAACCGCGCGTACCGCAGATCTATCAGATCAACGACGCCCTCGCCGGCCTCGTGCAGCAGGTGGGCCTCGGGCAGCTCAGCGCCGAGGAGGCCATGCGGCAGGGGCAGCAGGAGGTGCTCTCGATCTGCGATCGGTGCACGCTTGGCGAATGATCACGCGGGGCCGCCGGGGCGAGCGGCGGCCGCCTTCCCCGCAGCTCACGACATGACCACGATCGGATACTCGGGCAAGGACGTGGCGCGCGGCAAGGGCGCCGCGCGGTCGCGACCGGGGGGCCTGTGGTATCCCTACCTCCTGATCGCGCCGACCATGATCACGCTCGTGGTCGTGAGCCTGATCCCGTTCCTCTACGTCCTTTATCTCAGCCTGCACGACGTGCGCTACGGGCAGGTGCGCGACCTCGCCTGGTTCGCCAACTATGCGACGCTCCTTAGCGACCCGCGCTTTTGGAACAGCATGTGGGTGGCGACCGTCTTCGTGCTGATCGCGGTCCCGGTCGAGTTCATGCTGGGCCTGGTCGGCGCGCTGATCCTCAACCGCGGCGTCCGCTTCCGGCGGATCGTCGTGCCGTTCCTGTTCATCCCCACCATGATGGCGCCGATCGTCGTGGGCCTGCTCTGGAAGATCATGCTCGCCGGCTCCTGGGGGCTGATCTCCTACAATCTGCTCGAACGCTTCGGCCTGTTCACGGACGCGTCGATCTTCGCATCGCCGAACGCCGCGCTCTATGCCCTGATCCTGGTCGACATCTGGCAGTGGACGCCGTTCATGATGCTGGCCTTCTTTGCCGGGCTGCAGTCGCTGCCGGTCAATCCTTATCGTGCGGCGGCGGTCGACGGCGCCGACCCGGTGCAAACCTTCTTCAGGCTGACCTTGCCGATGCTGAGCCCGCTGCTTGCCGTGGTCGGCCTGCTGCGCCTGATCGACGCCTTCAAGGTGTTCGACACGATCTTCCTGCTGACCGGCGGCGGCCCGGGAACCTCGACCGAATCGCCGAGCATCTTCGCCTACAAGCTGGTCTTCGAGTACTGGAAGGTCGGCGAGGCGTCGGCGCTTGCGGTGCTGGTGTGGCTCTCGTTCTTCGTCTTCTGCAGCGTCTTCTACCACGTCGCCCGCAAGCGGCTGAACGCGTTCTAGAAGGGAGGGAACCGGGCATGCGGAGCAATCGATCGGCGCGGGCGACCGATCTCTGGACCTTGCTCGTCCTCGGCTATGCCGCCCTGATCCTGTTCCCGGTGGTCTGGATCGCGACCATGATGGTCAAGCCCGAGGCGGTGATGTTCGAGCGGCCGACGGTCTGGTGGTTCAGGCCGACCCTGGAACACTTCGACTTCGTGCTCGCTGCCGGCTTCCAGTGGTATCTGCTGACCTCTTTCGTCATCGCGCTCGCCAGCACGATTCTGGTGGTGAT
>Ga0299913_10003020_pt1 | contig 13569 bp, 12 predicted proteins | sample RVTome_9_FD_201360 | JGI IMG/M metagenome (GOLD analysis project Ga0299913, IMG submission 201360) | Soil microbial communities from uranium-contaminated site in the Upper Colorado River Basin, Wyoming, United States - RVT155D38 (version 2) ... | reverse complement strand
CGAGTGGACGGCCTGAAGGGCCTCCTGATCAACGGCCACGCCGGCGAGAACTTCGCGCTCGATCGGGCCGAGAGCCGGCGTGTGATCGAGGTCGGGCGCGCCGCGGCTGGCTCGCGGTTGCTCCTGGTGGCCGGCGCCAACGCCGAGGATTCGCGTGAGGCCGCGGCCCGCGCCGGCGACGCGGAAGCGGCGGGGGCCGACGCCGTTATGATTTTTCCGCCATACTCCTGGGCGCTCGGCCACGACACTCAGATCGTGCTCGCCCACCACCACCTGATCGCGGATTCGACGGAAGTGCCGCTCTTCCTTTTCCAGGCCGCGGTCGGCGCCGGGCGGATGGCGTATGGCCCAGGCGTCCTCGAGGCGCTGCTAGAGCTGCCCCAGGTGGTCGGCATCAAAGAGGGGAGCTGGGAAACGGCCGCCTACGAAGCGAGCCGCCGGCTGGTCAAGGCGGCACGCCCTGAGGTCGCGGTCATGGCCTCGGGCGACGAGCACCTCTTCCCCTGCTTCGTGCTCGGCAGCGAGGGCAGCCTGGTGAGCCTCGCCGCCGTGATCCCGGAGCCAATCATCGCGCTCGACCGGGCCGTGCGCGCGGGCGATCTTGCCCGGGCGCAGGCGCTGCATGCCACGATCCAGCCGCTCGCAAACGCCATCTATGGCCGCTATCCGGGCTTCTACGCAACCGGGAGGCTAAAGGCCTGCCTCGCGCTTTTGGGACGCATTCCGTTGCCTGTCTGCCGGGCACCGATCGGCTCGCTGCCCCGCGACGAGATCGAGGCGCTCGAGCGCATACTCGAAGCGACGGGCGTCCGGTGAGCGGGACCGGCATTGTATCGGTCGCGGCCGCCGCCGCGCCCCGAGCCGCCGAGAGCCTCGCCGATCAGGCCTACCGTGCGGTCAGCCGCTGGATTCTCACTCGCCGCCTAGCGGGCGGCCAGGTCATCGTCGAAGGGCGGCTCGCCGAACAATTCAACATCTCGCGTACGCCCATTCGCGAGGCGCTTCTCCGCCTTGAGGCCGAGGGGCTATTGGTTAAGCAAGGCTCGGGTTCCTATGCTGTGCGTCGGATCACGGCGAGCGAGTTCTTCCAGAGTATGCGCATTCGAGCGCTGCTCGAGCCGGAGGCGGCGGCGCTCGCTGCGGGCCGCATCGCGCTTGGTGATCTGCAGACGCTTCGGTCCCGCATCGCAAGCCTCGCCGACGCCCCGCTCCAGGAGGAGGCGCACTGGGAGGTCGACGATCGACTGCACGACCTGATCGCGGCGGCGAGCGGAAATCCGGTACTCGCCCGCCTGATCCGCGATCTACGGCGGACGACACGTCTACTTGAGGTGGTCGAGCCGTTCGATCGCGTGGCCGCCGATGCCGAGGAGCACACGCGCATCCTCGACACCATCGAGACGCGCGACCGCCCCGCCGCCCGGCGCGCCATGGCGACCCATCTGCGCAACGTGGAGCGGGCGGTGTTGGCGACAATCAGTCGTTAATGAGGCTGCCCTTTCCCGGCGCCGGGGGCGGCCGCAAGCTGATCATGACACCCGAGGGCTCAGTGATGCCGACGCCAAAGCCGCGCCGCGACGAGATATCAGTAAAGGCGCTCGTGCGCGCGCACCGGTGGCGGCATCGGATTGAGAGCGGGCGGGCGAGGTCGATCACCGACCTCGCAGAGCAGGAGGGCGTAACCGACGCCTACGTCTGCCGTCTCCTGCCACTCACCTGCCTGGCGCCGGATATCGTTGAGGCAATCCTGGACGGGCGGCAGCCGAAGGGGTTGAGGCTAGCTGAGGTGCTATGGACCGCTGCGGTGGGAGGAACAGCTACCGAAATGGGCGCATCAGAGAGGCGGCGCTGCCTCACCTCAGGCATCTCAAGCTATCCCAGTTACATGCGAAATCTCACGAAAGTGAAACCGTTCACAGACCTACCAGTTGCCAATGCGGTAGCCATCCCCGGATGGCGACGGATTAGAAGGTTCCGACGAGGCGCTGATAGGATGCGCGCCAAATGGCGGATACACGGGGAATTGCGACTTGAAGCTTTCGTGGCAACAAAGCCTTGGGGCCGTACTCTCCGCAGTACTCATGGTGCCATCGGCTTCCGTCGGCGCGTCAAAGCTGATTATTGATGCCGACGCCGACGTCTGGGTTTCAGAGTTCAATCCACAGCACAACGCCAACGACATCCATCTTTTGCAGGCCGGCGTCGGCCGTGGCCGGGAGGCCCGGGAGGTTGGTCGGCTCGTGACGTATCTGCGCTTCGATGTGAGCGATGTGCCCACGTCCACAGCCCTTCAGACGACCCGGATCACACGAGCTGAGCTGACGCTTTTCGCGCAGTCTTCCGGCTTGGCGGGTCAGCAGGATCGGCTGTTCGTGAGCGTGGCTGGCTGCCCAGTGATCGACTGGGCAGAGGAGGCGATCACGTGGGAGAATCGCATTTGTCCAGACTTGACGCAGGCCGACGACATGCAGCTCATCGGCGTCGCGGACCTTCCTCAGATTCATCGATGGGACGTCACGCGGAGCCTCGCGCAGGCCCTGAATGCCAAACGGAAGCGAGTGACTCTGATCCTTTCGGCCTTCAAGGTCGAGGTGACGCCTGGGGCGCGTGAGATAGTGCCCGGTCGGCAGTTCGGTCCAGAACAAAACGTCGGCTTCGTGCGGTTCTGGTCGCGGGAGCGGGCCACCCTTAGCGCCCGAGCCGCACCGACCCTTGCGGTCACCTATGAGCGGGAGGACACGAATCTTGTCCAGTTCGCCGGCACCGTGATCGCGATTCTCTCCGCGCTCAGCCTCGCGCTCGGCGTATGGGAAGGCCTCCGGCGCGCCAGGGCAGCGTTGCACCGTTGAAAACATGCCCCACGCCATGCCCCGGTTGACCGCCTTGGACGTCGTCGCTTCAGCATTGCTGGACTGGGAACTCCGGCCGAGTCGACTCGCTCGGGGTCGATCAGCCGAGGCTCGCTCGAGTGTGAAGCACTTCACACGTTTATCCCAATCCACAAGCTATTATGGCTGATTAAACCACAACCGAAAAGGGCACCCGCCCGCCCGGCTGCGAGTGTTCGGTCGGTCTGCAGCGATTGGACCGCGCCCAGCTGAGCAGATAACGTCGAGCCTTGGGGAGGCATCGATGGTCGGCGCGGACCTGGAAGTTGCGGCCGACGTCGATGACGATCTCGTCCAGGAGATCGGCCAACGACTGAAGCAGGCAGGGGTCGAACCAGGACGAGACCAGACCGGGGCATCGACCCGTCCCGTGGTCTTCGTTTGCGGTAGACTGCGGAAGGAATACGATCGTTGCCTGGCCAGATGGTCGAAGATTCAGTGCCGTCGCGTTCTCGTGCTGTCGACCGCGTCAACGCCGCCGCCGCCGGACAGCATGTGGCGTGTCGTCGGCTCGGTCGCCGAAGAGATCCTGCATTGGGATGCGACGCCGGCTACGATCGAAGACATCCGCGGCCGACTGGCGCGCTGGCAGGAAATCGACGCCCTCGTCGATTCGGGGATCGTTCAGGGCCTCGTTGGTCGAAGCCCCGCCTTTCTCGCGGTCCTCCGCCAGCTCGTGGAGGCCGCGCACTTCACCGACGACCCGATCCTCATCACCGGCGAAACCGGCACCGGCAAGGAGGTTGCCGCACGGCTGGTGCACGCTCTCGACCGCAAGAGAAAGCGCAAGGATCTGGCAATCGTCGATTGCGGCGCGATCGTTCCTACGCTCTCCGGCAGCGAGTTCTTCGGCCATGACCGCGGCGCCTTCACCGGCGCGATCGAGGCACGCGATGGCGCCTTCGCCCTGGCCGATGGCGGCATCCTGTTCCTCGACGAGGTGGGCGAGCTGCCGCCGGACCTCCAAGTTCAGCTGCTTCGCGTCGTTCAGGAGAAGCGCTACAAAAGGGTCGGCAGCAACACTTGGCGCGATACCGACTTCCGCCTGCTAGCTGCCACCAACCGCGATCTTTGGGCAGAGGTCGAAGAAAGCCGCTTTCGCCGCGATCTTTACTACAGACTGACGGTCTGGCCGATCGCTTTGCCTCCGCTGGCGGAGCGCAGGGAAGACGTGCTCCCGCTCGCCGAGCACTTCCTTGCGGACGGCGCGGATGGCGAGGGACGGCCGGTACTTACACCCGCGGTACAGGCCTACCTGCTCTCGCGCCAATATCCAGGTAACGTCCGCGACTTGAAGCAGCTGTGCATGCGACTGCGTGGGCGGCATGTCGGCTCTCCGCGCTACACCGCCGGCGACGTTCCCGTGGCGAAGCACGCCCAGGCCGCTCCGATCTGCGCCGATTGGCGGGACGGCGCGTTCGAGGAGGGGATTCGGCGGGCCATCGCGTTCGGCTCCTCGCTTAAGGACATCACCTCCGCCGCCGCAGACACGGCGGTGCGGATCGCGCTCGACGGCGAGCAGAGCAACGTCGGTGATGCGGCGAAAGCACTCCAGGTCACCCCACGCGCGCTGCAGTTGCGCCGGCAGAAGGATCGCTCGGACAATGGCACTTGATACTCAAATATCGGTGCGCAAGGATTTCGATCGGCTAATCACGCCTCCTGCGGCACACTTCCCAATCGCGCTCATTATGCCGTCCGCGAGACGTTCGACGTCACTTGGTCTCTTGTCGGCCGTGAGGAGTATAATGATGCCGGATGCTCCATTAATTCCGGACGGACGCAACACGGTCCGGATGCCTGCTCGGAGCAGGCAGGCGTGCACGGCCGGTGGGGAACCATTGGGTATGCGGACGGTCTGGACGGGAAACGGTCCGCCCACAGCCGTCAGTCCGTCGTAGGCGAGGCGTCGACGAAATCGCGTGACGAGCCACCAGAGACGCGCGCGAATCGCGTCACCGCAACGCCGGTTGATCGCAAGCGCCCGTAAACCCGCGCGCACCGCGACGACCGACGGCGGGCTACAGTGGACCGCTGTCTCGCTCTCTGCATGGCAGCAACGCACCAGGGGTCGACCACCGCACAGCACGGCCAGCGGCGCTCCGAACGCCTTGGCGCACGAGCAGACCGTCACGACGTCGGGGCCGCCAATGCCTGCCGCTTGCAGCGACCCGCCGCCCCCCTCACCGTAGGGGCTTCCGCGGCACGCCCGCGCTCCCAGGACACCAAGCGCCTGCGTATCGTCGACCAGGAGCAGGCCACGGTGTTCGCGAACCGCTTCGAGATAGTCGCTGAGCGGCGCAGCAACCCCACAGCCTGGGCAAAAGCCGTCGGTGGCCACCACGGGCCGGCGCCTACCAGAGTTCCGCAGCTGCCTCACCAGAGCCGTCGGGTCGTGGTGATGGAAGCGGCGGACCGGCGTGCCGAGCGCACCGGCTCTCAGCGCACCCCACCCGGCGATCGGGTAGCTTCCTCGATCCAGGTGGATAGAGATGTCGCCCTCTCGCGCCAGCATCGCCAACAGATCCCAGAAGAGATGCAGCGTCGAAGGTCCAACGACGCCGGCTTCCAGCCCCTGCAGCCGAGCCACGCCTGCAGCCAGCGCCGCCCCACCCGGCACGGGCTCTAGCGCCGCCGGCTTGCCCAGCGTGACCGCCGCCCAGGGGGCCAATGTTTCGTGGGGATGCCAGATCCCGAGATAGAGCGACGAGGTGAAGTCGAGACTTGCTAAGGCGTTCCGCCACATCTGCAGGCTGACAAAGCCTCGCATTCCCGATTACCGCCGCTGCGCGTCAAGATAAGAAGGGTTGGCGTTGAAACCACAATACGGATCGCGCTGGACCGTGATGGCGCCGGCACCGCCGAGGTTCGCGGCGGCTCCGCACAACGCCCCGGGCGCTGCAGCTGCGGCGGCAGCTAGGTGGGCGGGGCCGCCCGGCCCGAAAGGTTGTGCCCAGCATCGGCTCAAGGGTTGTACTCCCAGTGCCAGGGCTCGCGGTTGTAGGGGCGGAAGCCGAAGCGGGCCGCGTTGCAGACAAGCCAGCGATAGGGCGCCTGCCGCCGCTGAAAAGCGACGTTTCCCGCCGCCGTCGAGATGCCGCCCCCGACATGAACGTCGATCGCCCGGCCGGTATGGTGCGGGCTTCGCCCCGGTGGCGCCGTGCCCACGCGGAGAGCGCGGACCTGGGCTGTAGGGTCACACCCCGTTGCGCAGTTCGTCTGCCGCAGCTCTGCCAGGAAGCGGTCGAGCCAGGCGTTCCGGCCATGCGGCATCGGCTGCGCGCGCAAGGCCGTACTCGTCCGGTTGATGGCGCGTTCGACGCAGGCGCGCGCTGTTGTGCTGCAGCCGCTCTGCCGGAAGCGATTGAGGAGCCGCGTTCGCCAGAGCCTCGCCTGGTGGTCATAGTCGCGATGGCCGGAGGCGATTTGGAGAAAGGGTGCAGCGATACCGGCAGTGCGGGCCGCTCGCACCATGTCCGCATAGGCGGTCGCGGCCGCCGCATCGAGCCTGATCTTGCGCGCCGGATTACGGCGCAGCTCCTTCGTGACAATCCCGAGAGTCGGTTTCGGGGCACTGCGCAGCCGGCGCTCGGTCGCCATGCAGTTGCCGCAGCGGGCAGTCGCGCCTTGCACCCTACAGGCCGCAGCAGCGCCATCCCCGGCGACTGGCGTCCCGCCGGCGATCGATGCTGGCTGCTGAAGGACGGACCCATTCAGCTTCTCGAGCGTGCGCCCCCGCGGGTCGACCCGGCCGTCGGGGCTCCGCATGCCGACGAAGATCCGCTGGAATTCCTTGATCGCGTTGATCGTACTTGGGCCGATGAGACCGTCGATCTTCAGGGCCCTGAGTCCGGGCAACCGGTTCGCCAAGATGAAGGTGTTGAGGAGCAGCTGAACCGCGCGAACGTCCTCTTGCCGGTTCGTGCCGCCAGCGCCGACCCTGGCCGAGATTTCTCGCTTGATCAACACCGGCAGCTCGGTTTCCAGATCGCGCTCGCCGACGCCGAGATCAGCGTCGATCAGCGTCTCGAGCTGGAGCCGCCGCTGCCGACAGCGAGGGCAGGGGCAGGTGTGGGACTGATGCGCGGCTCCAGGGGCAACGGTCGGAGCCGAGCCGATCCCCGAATACAGTCTCGGCATGTCCGTCTCCTCTCCGTCAGGAACCACCGGCGCGGGCGGGAAGCTTCGCAATCGACATGGCGAGCTGGCGGCCCAGGAGCTTCGCCGGCGGCGTGGCGCGCCGGCGGGCAAGCTCGGCGTTGGCGAGGTCGGCATCGGCCGAGAGATCGACGCCGGTGACGGCCCGATAGGCGTTGATGTAGGCCTGGACCTCCTGTCGCCAGTACTGCGCCCATTCCTTGGCCTCCTCCTCGACATGGCTGTCGCTCCAGTTGCCGTAGCGGATCGACAGCAGGATCATCTCACCGAAGACGCCGAGATCGCGGAAGTGGCGGACCGAGCCACCGGGCCAGCTCTGTAGTGACTTCATCTGGTCGGCGGCCCCCATCCACGCCTCCGGATAGGGCACCATGATGCGGCCGCTCAGGAACTCCCGCATCTCAGGCCGGGCGAGCAGCCACTGCTCGATCAGCATCTCGATGCGCGCGGTCCAGGGTAGGTCGCCGAACTGGTTGTGCGCGCCCTCGGCGAGCAGGAGATGGCATTCCTTGAGCGCGTTCAGGAGCGGATAGCCGTCCGGCACCTTGGTGGTGTCGGCCTGCTCCTTATAGAAGGCCGAGCTGCGGTGCAGGAGGTTGTGGAAGGCCGCGAGGAAGCCGGCGCGGCTGTCGGCCGGGTTCAGCGCCGGCACCGCCGTGCCGGCGATGGTGAAGCCGTAATGGTGGTCGTACTCGTAGGCCCGGCGGACCACCGAGAGGCGCTGGTACTCGTCCTGGATGTAGCCCCAGAAGATGTTGCTGAGCGGCCGCAGCGGGTCGAGATTGAGGTGGGCCAGCGGATTCTTGCCGTCCGGCCCGACGTTGTGGGCCCGGTTCTGGAAGCGCATGCCGATGGCCTTCAGGGACTGGACCAGCATCCCCTCCTCGTGCCAGTAGCTCCAGATGAGCTCGATGAGGATGGGCGGCGCCAGGCGCGAGCGGAGCAGGCCGTAGCACGGGTTGGTAGCACTGCCCGGCGGCTTCAAGGGAATCTCGCCGAGCCGGTCGCGGATCAGCTTGAAATAGGGGAAAGTGCGTTGCTCACCCTCGAGCTCGACCAGATAGGCCTTGCGGTTGGCGGCGAGCTCCGTGCCGATCCCCGCCGGCTCCTCGTCCTTGTATTGCGGCAGGCGGCGCCTCTCCTCCTTGAGGAAGGCTGCGAGCTCGTCGCTCGGCGGCTCGGGCGGCGCATCGCCGTCGAAGGGAAATTCGCTGAGCTGCCGCTCGGGCAGGATGCCAGTCTCGTGCATCAGGAACGCCTCGGCGGCGCGCTTGAGAATCTCGTAGGATTCGGTGCCGCGGTAGCGCAGCCCCTTGGGGTCGATGTTCACATGGTTCCGCACTGCCTCGGGCACAGCCTGCCCGCGTTCGTCGCCGCACATCACGGCGTTGATGAACTTATCGAAATTGGGAAACGCGATGGCCTTGGTGCGGTCACGGATGATCGCCCACAGCGCTTTTTGCGGCGTCAGGAAAGGATCCTGGCGTTCCAGCCGGATCGACCGGCCGGGCAGGCCTCCCTTGAGAGCATCCACGCCGGCGCTCAGGGTGCCCATCAAGTCGCGCGCGGGCGCATTAGGCGTCACCTCGACGGAGGTCTCCAGAATGAGGGCCTCCCGGCCCTCCCCAGGCGCGGTCGCTCCCGGACCTCGGCGGCGCCTGCCCCGACCCTCCTCGTCTTCCGTCGGGCGAGGCGTGATCGTGCACGTGATCCTCACCTCTATGGGGGCGTCGGGCGCCGACCACGACACTTGCGGGTAGGTTGGCTTCGCCGGCGTGAAATTCCCGACGTCGTCGGCCGACCATTGGATATCGTGGCTGGCGCTCGGATCCGGATTGAGCGTGAACGTCACCTGGCCGTTCGGCAGCACGGAAGAACGGCTCTGCTCGATGGTGAACTTTCCATTGGTTGCCATGGTCTCGGTCCTCAGTTCGCGCGCGCTGCGGCGGCGCAGGCCGTGCAGCGGCGATCGGTCGTTGCATGGATGGGGCGTCGGCTGGCCCATTGGATCAGCAGGCGATTGATCAGGCTGGCCTCCGGCCACGGGCCGAGCTTGCGATCGGCCCGCGCTTGGCCGATGGCGGCGAAGGCCAGGGTGGGCCGCATGGCGAGCCATGCCGCTGGATCACGACTGGCTCTCGAGAAGAGCGCTCGCAGGCGCGGGGGCTGGCGATCTCGAGTCGGTAAAGCCTCGGCGAGAGATGCGCCCCCGAGCGACGCCGGTCGGTGGTTGACGAGCAGACCGACGAAGGTCGGCAGCGTTGCTTCGACCAGCCGGAAGGCGCGCTCGGATTCGACGTCGAGACCCTGGCGCCTATAGAGGGCCTGCCAGAGGCGGCGCAGACGAATCCACTGCGGGTCGGGGTAGAGACTCTCGCCCATGGCCGCGCTCAGGAGCACGCGAACCCAAGGCGTCGGATGGGGATCGTCCAGCTTGAGCCGGAACACGAAGGCGCGCGGCAGGCTGACCACGCTCATGAGCCCGATGGTCGAGCCGATGCCGAGATGGGCGACCGACCAGAAATCGGCCACGATCTCCGACAGCCACCGCTGCCAGAGGCGCCAGGCCAAGGACTCCGGTCCGGCTTTGGCTTCCAGCGCGCCCACGACCGGATGGAATGACGCGACCAGGTCGAGCAGCGCGGCCGCTTGGTGGCCCACCTCGTGGATCAGCGAGGAGCCGATGCCCGCGCCGATCATCCGCTCGCGCGGCACTCGGATCAGCGCCACCGGGTTCTCGCCGCCACCAGGCAGCCGTGTCCGCGCTCGGCGGATGGCGGCACCGGCGCCGCGGTCGAGATAGCAGAGCGCCGGCGGCGGCGTGTAGTAGCCGCCGTGGAGCCTCAGCCCGTCGGCGGCGAGCCCGTCGAGCCCAGCGAGCCAGACCCCGAACTCGTGCTCGCTACGTTGCGTCAGCGCATCCGAAAAAAGGTCGAACTGGGTGAAGGCGATGAGCGAGCGCAGGCGCAGGAGCGCGAAGCGCGCTTGTGCGGTTGCGTCAGGCACGGCCCGCCCAGCCGGGCTCAGGAGCCAGGCGACGAAGCCGGTGACGGCGTTTCGGATGTCCCGAAGAAGCCTCGCCATGTGCGCATCGATCGCCCAGCGTGCCGCCGCCGGCGGCTCGGCGGCCGCCACCATCGGCATGTGCAGCCCGAAGGGCTTCGCGTGCGCCAGGCGGGCCATGAGCGCACCCGCTTCGTGGCGGAGCGTCACCGTCACCAGCGGCGAGGTCATGGCCTCAGGCACCCATGAGGACGATGCGCGACCCTTTGCGCACCCAGCGACCGGACTGCGGCTGCCCGCCGGCACCGGCCGCGGCACGGCGTCCGCCGGCCAGGCCCGGCGCGTGCTTGCGCACCGCCATCCGCAGCGCGGTCGCCGCAGCCTCCTCGTCGGGGACGCTCTCGGGTACCGCCGCCGCCATGCTGGTGGCCTCGCCGGCCAGACGAACAAGCCGTCGCGCCGACTCGAACTCCTGATCCTCAGGGCTCAGGCCCTCCAGCTCAAGGCCGAATGCCTTGCCCGCGGCGCCTGCGGCTAGCGCTCCTGCCGGGCCCCCGAACGCCCCGCCGACCGCCGGCAGCGCGCGTTTCGCAACCCGCCGGAGGCCGCGGGTCAGGACGCGCCCCACCCGGCTGCGCAACGCGCGTCGTACCCTCCGTCCAGCGCGGCGCAGGCCGCGCCCCGCCCGCTTCACCAGCTTGCCAAGGAAGAGTTCGAGCTCGGCGTCGTCCGCATCGCCAGCGACCTCGACGAGTTCGGCGGCGAGTTCCATCTCCTCGCTCTCGTCGAAAGGGCTGCCCTGGGGGGCGGTGTCGTATCGGGATTCAAGCTCCCATTCGCCCTCGCCTTCTTCTTCCGGATAGACGTCTGCCTCGAACGCCTCGAACTCGTCGTCTTCGAAGCCCTGCTCGAACTCGCCTTCGAGCCGCGTGCGGTCCAGGTTGTGCATCGTGACCTCCGAGTGTGGCGGGGGCGCAGCCCACTGCGCCGCATTCCAACCCTGCCGTCCGCAAACGGCGTGCCACAAGCACGAGTGCCTGAGAATCAAAGTCTTAGCTGGCTCAGGGCGCGAAGCGAGATTCGCCTTGCAGCCGGCCGGCGCGTCAGCGCGGAATCAAGTTTCGCCTTTGAAGGGCTCAGCGGGGCAGCGGTTACAGGAGTGGTCTCGACGCAGCGCCGGTGGCTGCGATTCGCCGGCTAGCCGGGCAGAGGCATTGGCGCCGCTCCGGTCAGAACGACCATTAGTTAGGGTGGCCTGTACCAGACGCGCATTGCCAGAGACGATGAAGGCCAGCCGTGGCGCGGTGACTGCGGGGCCGGTGGTCAGCGTATGGCAACCGGATCCGGCGGCGCTCCGGCAGGCCGGCGCCGGACCAGCACTCGGGCCATGGCTCTTTCCGCGGCCTCACGGCTCCGGCCTCATTGAAGCTGGCGTCGAAGGTGCGTACCGAACCGAATTGTTCGATCCCTGCGTACTCCGCCTGAGCGGCGCAATCTCTAACCCACGCCCGTTCGGGCATCCCCCAACCTATTGATTTTGCAAGCTTCCAATAACCGTACCAAAATTGACGTGGTTCGGTTGTGCCAGAGAAAGGGGCCGCGGAGAGACGGAAAAAGGCCCAAAACGGGCTCCACGGCCGGTGTCCGTGGTTCGGAAAAATGGCCGCGGAGCCCCGCGTTCTGCGGCGTTCGGGGCGCTTGCGGCCGCGGGGTAGAGAATGTCTCGACTGAGGAGACTGGCGGAGGGGAAAGGATTCGAAAGGTCGGTACGATGCCGTCGTTTCGGCGAGCTTCACGCCGAGGACGCTGACTTCTCCGGCCGCGAGCTGTCCGGGGGGCTTCGCCTGCAAAGGCGCACGATGATTCCCTGACGAAGGCCTCGATGCGCGTGCAATCAACTGCAACAGGTCCAAAGCTGATGTTGCCGCGAACTCATGGGCGCCCCGTCAATGTCCGGCCAGAGCATGCCGAGCGGATTGGCGCTCCAGCGGGCGATCATGGCGTCCTCCCAGGCGGGGCCGAACGGGTCGAAGAACGGCACGTGGGCCTCGTCGAGTACCTCGCTGCTGAATAACTGCCAGCCCCATTTGTAAATCGACCAACCGCCGGTAGCGGTGGCCGCGACGGTATTAGTGCGAAGGCCGTCCACGTACTGCCGGACCTGCTGGCCGTCCCATACCCGGACGAGCGTCTGCCAGCCGGCGGTGATGGCCCTCGCCGTTGTATGGGTGGATGAAGCTGTAGATGATGTGGACGCCGCGCGGACTGCCGGATACCGCTCGGCCGTCACCGGAGCGGACGCACGCGCTCCGCCTTTTGTGGAAGGGCAGCTCCTGCACGGCTGAACGAGCGAGGAAGCGATGATCCATCTGCCGCCCCGGGCCGGCGAAAAGCCGAAGACGACGAGCACCAATCCGCATCAGCAGCAGAGCCAGAATCCCGCGCTCGAGGTCTACGAGCTGCTGCTGAGCAAGGCATTTGATTTCCCACACATCGAGCGTCGCCCTTCTGCCATCTCGGTGCCAGGTGCGCAGGCGTTGTGGCTTTCCGAGGAGGTGGCAGGCGCGCGCCCAGAGGCCTTCCTGATCGGGCGCGAATTCGCGCACGTGCATCCGCCCTACGATGGCAGCATGCACATGATGCTGCCGCCCGAGGCGGTCGAGGAGCTTCTCAAGAAGGGCTGGGGCGAGCCGCACCCGATGGCACGCCGCGGTCTGATCCCGCCGACCGCGGTGATGGTGTACGCGCCCCGGGACGCGGCGGAGGTCGAGACCATCCTGCAGGTGATCGCGGCTTCGTACCGCTTCGCCTGCGGCGAAGGTCCGGCCGCGTGAACCGCAGAAACCTCCTACCCCTCCCGGCCGCTGTCGCCCTCGTCGCTCTCTTTCGCTGTGCCGAAGAACAGGCCATCGTTATGGTGCAGGGACAGCGAGGTACGCGCGCTGGGAGGAGCAAGTGGAAGAGCTGGGCGTCTCAGGATTGCGCCTTTTCCGTGTATCGCCTCAAGCGATTGGCGAAGGCGCTGAAGCAATGGCGCGTGGCGCCTTGTTCCTCCAGCAGCTACCTGTCGGTCAGATCAGAGCATGAGCGGGATCGGCGCGAGGACGTTCTCACCATGCTCGCTGGAGCGCCCGCGCTCAGGCCCGCGGTCGCGCCGAACGCGAGCATGGGTCGAGGAGCGGTGCCGACCTCCATCGGACCAAGCGGCGGCAGGAAAGGGGATAAAGCCGCGCGCAAGCCAGCTGCTGCGGGAGGGCGAGCTGGGTCCGCCGCGAGCCACCATGGCACCGCGGTTGCCAAGGCAATGCCATAAGCGTTAGGGCATGTTCGAGAGATCGTCCGAGAGATCGGTCGCCGGCGCTGGATCGCTCGCCTTCTGCGTCCTGGCCGGGGTCTTCAGCGGGAGTCTGGTGATCTCGGCCGTCCTCGCGGCGAAGCTGATCGCCATCGGCCCGCTGGTCGCGCCGGCCGGCGTCCTGGCCTTTTCGCTCACCTTCCTGTGCACGGACATCGTCAACGA
>Ga0299913_10003019_pt1 | contig 13570 bp, 11 predicted proteins | sample RVTome_9_FD_201360 | JGI IMG/M metagenome (GOLD analysis project Ga0299913, IMG submission 201360) | Soil microbial communities from uranium-contaminated site in the Upper Colorado River Basin, Wyoming, United States - RVT155D38 (version 2) ... | reverse complement strand
GCCGGTCCAACCAAGCAGGTAGAGGCCGTAGCGACCGTTGTCGACGTTGTCGAGATAGTCCGGGCTCCAGGTCGCCGACTTCTTCTCGACCTTGAACAGCCCGTTCTCCTCGAGATCCGCGACCATTGCCTCGAAGTTCGCCTGCGGGTCGGGCATGTACGGACGCTCGACATCGGTCGGATAAGCGAAGTCGATCTCGACCGGCGTCTGGATGCCTGCGTCCTCGAGGATCTGAGCAGCCATGTCGGGGTCGTATTCGTACTGCGTCACGTCGTCGGCGTAACCGAACAAATCGGGCGGCATGAACTGATGCGCTACCTCGCCCTGGCCGGCATAGAACGCGTCCACTACCTCCTGGCGATTGATGGAGTGTGCGATCGCCTGGCGCACCTCGAGCTGGTCGAGCGGCGCGGTGGCCTGGTTGAAGCCGACGTAACCGACGGTGAATGGCGGACGGTTCAGCAGCTGCAGGTTCTCGTCCCCATCGATCGTTTCGTAGTCCTGCGGGTCGACGAGGTCGTAACCCTGGATCTCGCTGTTCTGAAGTGCCTGCAGACGAGCGGCCGGGTCGGCGATGGGCTGGAAGATCAAGGTCTGGATGTTGCCGTCGAAGTCGCCCCAGTAGTCATCGTTACGGACCATGGTCAGAGCCTGGCCGCGCTCCCAGGACTCGAACTTGAACGGTCCCGTCCCCGTGGGGTGCTCGGTGGCGTAGGTGCCGGTGGGACTAAAGATGCCTTCCGCGTCCACCTTGCCGCTATCCGCGTCGTACTGCTCCAGCGCCTCGGGGCTCGCGAACGTGAAGTTGGTCAAGGCAAGAGCAGACAGGATCGATGCCGAGGGCTTGGTCAGGTTCAGTGTGACTTCGGCGTCGCCGTTCGCCTCGCACGACTCGTAGAGAGATTCCGTTTTACCGTCTGAGAACCCACCGAACACCGTCTGCCAGTAGTAGCTGGCCGCGGGGTTCTGGAACGAGCCCTTGAAGTTGTACCAACGGTCGAAGTTGAAACAGACCGCCTCGGCGTTGAAATCTGTGCCGTCGTGAAATGTGACACCTTCTTGTAGCTGGAACGTGTAGGAGAGCCCGTCCTCTGCCGCCTCCCAAGATTCTGCTAGCGAGGGAACGATCTCGGTACCACCGGGCTCCAGGCCGACGAGGCCCTCGAACATCTGGTCGATCGCACGAAGCGACTCGCCGTCCGATACCAAAGCTCCGTCGAGGACGACCGGATCGGCCGAGGTACCGAATGTCAGCGTTGCATCGGCGGCCGCGTCACCCCCGTCTTCCCCGGTATCTCCGCCGTCGCCGTCGCCACCACAGGCAGCGGCTATGAGTGCCAGGACCGCGAGGACCGCGACCAGCTTGAGGCGTTTGTGCATTTTTCCCCCCGAAAGTGAGAACAACGGACCGTGATCGAGCAGTATAGGTCCGTCCCGCCGCTACCGCTACTACCCCTGTAGTGGCGAAATCTCCCCCCTGGGGCACGCTGGAATAGGGTCTCCGGCCCATGTCTACGGAAGCGATCCTGCTCGACCTAGCGGTCATCTTCGCGGTGGCCAAGGCCTTCGGGTACCTCTTCGAGCGCATCGGCCAGCCGCCTGTGATCGGCGAGCTGATCGCCGGGATCCTCTTCGGCCCGCATCTGATCGGCCTGATCGGCCATTCGCACACTCACGAGGTGTTCCAGGAGCTGGGTGCCATCATCCTGCTGTTCGCCGTGGGGTTGGACACGCCGCTGTCGGAGCTCAAGGTCGTGGGCGGCCGCTCCATGGCAGTCGGAGCCTCGGGCGTGGTCGTGCCCTTCCTGCTTGGATTCGGGCTCCTGAAGCTGGTCGGCGATCCCACCTCGGACGCCCTCTTCGTGGGCACTGCGATGGTGGCCACCTCCGTCGGCGTCACGGCCCGCGTGCTCTCGGATCTGGGCCGGATACGTGAGCCCGAGAGCCGCGTCATCCTCGGAGCCGCAGTGGTAGACGACATCCTGGGCCTCCTGGTCCTGGCCGTCGTGGCCGGATCCGTGACCGGTGACATCACTGCGGGGTCGATCGTGCTGCTGGCGGTGCTCGCGGTCGGGTTCGTCATCCTGGTGGGAGGCTTGGGCGCGCAACTCGTCAAACGAGCAACGCCGCTGTTGGACCGGCTGGCCAATCTGCAGGTCTTCACCGTTGCCCTCGCGGTCTGCCTCGGCCTTGCCGCGCTGGCGGCCGAGCTGGAGCTCGCGGCCATCATCGGCGCGTTCCTCGCCGGGATGGCCTTCGCCGAGACGCGCGAACGCTACGAGCTGGAGGACCGCCTCACCCCCGTCTATTCGTTCCTCGTCCCCTTCTTCTTCGTGGTCACGGGATCCATGGTCGACCTAAGCGTGTTCGGCGAGCTCTCGAACCTCCTGCTCGGACTCGCGGTCATCGCGCTCGCCGTGATCGGGAAGCTGGTCGGCTGCGGTGTTGCCGCGGCCCCCATGGGACGGCGGTCGGCCATCATCGTCGGCGTGGGCATGGTGCCGCGAGGAGAGGTCGGGATCCTGGTCGCCACGATCGGACTCACGCGTGGAGTCATCGGTCCCGATCTCTACGGAATCGTCGTGGTGATGAGCGTCGCGACGACGATCATCGTCCCGCCCTTCTTGACTGCGCTCTTCAAGGATCGCCCGCCGGGCAAGAGGCCCGACCACGAGCACCGGACTGCCGAGATCGAAGGGATCGGCGGCTAAGCACTCATTACGGCCGTAATGAGTGGCGTAAATCGCAACTGATTACGGCCGTAATCGAAGGGTTAGGCGGGTTCGGTCGAGACGATCCTCTCGATCTCGGCGAAGTGGCACGCGCTCGGGTGCCCCTGCCCCCGGTCGATCAGCGCCGGCTCTTCTTCCGCGCAGATGTCTTGCGCCTTCCAGCAGCGCGTCCGGAACCTGCATCCCGACGGCGGATCGGCGGGGCTCGGAACGTCGCCTTGCAACATGATCCGCTTCTTTCCCTCGCGCGCACGCGGGTCCGGGACCGGCACCGCCGACAGAAGGGCCTGCGTGTAAGGCATCGACGGTTTCTCGTAGACCTCGGCCTGGGCGCCGATCTCGACGATCTTGCCCAGGTACATCACGGCAACCCGGTCCGAGATGTGCCGCACCACGGACAGATCGTGAGCGATGAAGACGTAGGAGAGGCCGAACTCGTCCTGCAACTTCTCGAGAAGATTCACGACCTGGGCCTGCACCGAAACGTCGAGAGCCGAAACAGGCTCGTCGAGGATGATGACCTCCGGGTTGAGGGCGAGAGCGCGAGCCACGCCGATGCGCTGTCTCTGGCCACCCGAGAACTGATGCGGATATCTGTTGGTATGACCAGGGTCGAGGCCCACGACCTCGAGCAGCTCTTGCACCTTCTTCTGGTGCTGATCCTTGGGGACCACACCTTTGTGGATCTCCCACGCCTCCGAGATGATGTCGCCGACGGTCATCCGCGGATTCAGTGAAGCGTAGGGATCCTGGAACACGATCTGGATGTTGCGCCGCAGCGTGCGGAGCTCCTTCTTGCCCATGGTGAAGATGTCGCGGCCCTTGTAGAAGGCCTGACCCGAGGTTGCCTTCTCCAGATGGAGGAGCAGCTTCGCGGTCGTCGACTTGCCACAACCTGACTCGCCGACAAGACCCAGCGTCTCTCCGGGGTAGAGATCGAAGCTCACGTCCGAAACGGCCTGCACCGCGCCGACCTGCTTCTTGAAAACGATCCCCTGAGTAAGTGGGAAGTGCTTGACGAGATTGCGCACGCTGAGGATCGGCTCGCCCCTACCTGCCGACCGATCCAACGGCGTCACCCTCGACGCCTCAGCCATGAGTGGGCCTTTCCGCGCTGATTACCTCATGCCAGAAATGACAGGCACTCCTGCGGTTCGCGTCAACCTCATACAGGGGCGGGATCTCCTCGACGCAGCGCTTCCGCGCATAGGGGCAACGGGGATGGAAGGGGCAGCCGGGAGGGATGCGCATCAGGTTGGGGGGTGCTCCCTTGATCGGGTTCAACTCCTCGCCCTTCTGGTCGATGCGAGGGATCGAGGCCATCAGGCCCTCCGTGTACGGATGGGCGGGGTTCCCGTAGATCTCGTAGACGTCCCCCGTCTCGACGATCTCGCCGGCATACATGACGGCCAGGCGATCCGAGACATCCGCGACCACACCGAGGTCGTGTGTGATCAGGATCAAGCCCATCCCCGTCTCGCTTTGCAGATCGTCCAACAACTCCATGATCTGCGCCTGAACCGTGACGTCGAGCGCAGTAGTGGGCTCGTCCGCGATCAAGATATCCGGATCCAGTGAGAGGGCCATGGCGATCATGACCCTCTGTCGCATGCCTCCCGAGAACTGGTGTGGGTAGTCATTGACGCGGTCTTTGGCAGAGGGGATGCGAACCCTGTCCATCAGCTCGATCGCTTTCTGCTTCGCATCCCTCTTGGACATCCCTCGATGGACGCGGAACATCTCACCGATCTGGAAGCCGACGGTGAACACGGGATTCAGCGCGGTCAGTGCGTCTTGGAAGATCATCGAGATCTCGCGGCCTCGTACCTTGCGCCGCTCCGACTCCGGCAGCTTCAGCAGGTCACGGCCCTTGTAACGGATCGAGCCCTTGGTGACGAACCCCGGCGGGCTGTCGATGATCCCCATGATCGCCTGCGCGCTGACGCTCTTCCCCGAACCGGACTCGCCGAGGATCGCGAGGGTCTCGCCCGGGTCCAGGGTGTAGCTGATCCCGTTCACGGCGTTCACGATCCCGTAAGGCGTCCGGAACTCGACGTGGAGGTCGTCGATCTCCAAGAGATGGCCTTCGTAATCGCGGTCCCGCGTCTCGAAGGTGACGCCGGTCTGTTGTGCCGTCATCGCAGCCTCGGATCCAGGGCGTCTCTCAGGGCATCGCCGAGGAGGATGAAGCTGAACACGAGGAGCACCAAGAAGGAGGCCGGGAAGAACAGCAGATGCGGATACTCGAGGATCCGGAACTGCGCTCCGCTGATCATCAGGCCCCAGGACACCGCCGGCAGCTGCAAGCCGACGCCGAGGAACGACAGTGTTGCCTCGGTAGCGATGATGATCCCGACGGTGATAGTCGAGTACACGATCACCGGGGCCATCCCGTTCGGGAGGATGTGCCGGCGGATGATCCGCCAATCGCTCCCTCCCAACGCGCGCGCGGCGGCAACATAGTCCATCTCCTTCACGCTCAGGACGGAAGAGCGCATCAAACGCATCGTGGTCGGCCAGATGAACAGCAGCAGAGCCAGCGATACCTTCCAGAGACTTCGCTCACCGAGTGTGTTCAAGACGATGATGCCGCCGAGCGTCAAGGGGATCGCGAACACGATGTCCGCGACGCGAGCGACCACACCGTCCAGCCAACCACCGTAGAAACCCGAGAGAGCCCCCAGGGTCACCGCGATCACCGCTGCGAAGAAGACCGTCATCAGTCCGATCGACAACGAGACCCGGGCTCCGTAGATGACTCTCGTGAAGTAGTCACAACCCTGCACGTCGAAGCCGAAGGGGTGACCGTCGCTCGGGCCGCGGATCAACAGCTGCCCGTCGACGATGTTGTTCGTCAGATTGCAGTCGTACGGATCGCCGCTCGTGAAGAGCTGTGGCGCCACGGCCATAACCGTGAAGACCAGAAGGAGCACGACCGGCATGATGAAGAAAGGGTTTCGACGAAGCTGACGCCAGGCGTCTCCCCACAGGCTCGCCTGCTGTATCGGCGCGTCTCCTGCCGCGGCCGTGACCTGAGCCCCGGCCCCGGACGAATCCGGCCCCGACAGCGACGGGCCCCGACCTCGCGACTCCTCCTCCGGTTCCTCGAGGCCGGGAAGCTCGATCCCCTCCTCGAAGGGGGAACTGCCCGGTTCGGGGGCCGTTCCTCTTCGGTCAGTCATAGCGGATGCGAGGATCCAGGATCGCGTAGAGGAGATCAACGACGAGGTTGGCGAACATGAAGATGAGGACGCCGGCCGTCACGATCCCGACGACAAGTGCGCCTTCTTGACCTTTGATCCCGAGGAAGACCTCGCGACCGATCCCCGGCATGTTGAAGATGGTCTCCGTCACGATGGCACCGCCCATCAGGAAGCCCAGGTCGACTGCGAGGAAGGTGACCACCGGGATCAACGAGTTCCTGAGCGTGTGCCTGCCTACGACACGTAACCGCGACAAGCCCTTGGCGGTAGCGGTTCGCACGTAGTCGGCGCGAAGGTTCTCTCCGAGCGAGGTCCTCAGAAGCCGCGCGACATAGCAAAGAGACAACGATCCCAGAACCATCCCGGGCAGGAAGTAGCTCGACGCCCCGTGTTGGACCCCCGCGATCGGGAACCACTTCAGCTGCACGCCGAGCAGGAGCTGCGCCAAGAAACCCAGCACGAAGATGGGAACGGAAACCACCGTGATCGTCGACACGAGAACGAGGTTGTCGACAAAAGATCCTCTCTTCAACCCCGCGAGGACGCCGGCGACGACTCCGAGGGTCGCCTCGAAGAGGAATGCGATGAGAGCCAGGCGAGCCGTGATAGGGAACTTGTCCTTCATGATGTCGAGGACCGGCTCGCCTCTGAAGGTTTGGCCGAAGTCCCCTTGGAACAAGCCGCCGATGTAATAGCCATATTGCACGGGGAGCGGATCGTCGAGGTGGTATTCGGTCCGGAACTCGCGCTGCACCGCTTCGGACAGAGGCTTCTCACCGGCCAGGGCGCGGATCGGATCGCCCGGCAACGCGAAGACCATCGCGAAGATCAAGAAGGTGGCCCCGAAAAAGACGGGGATCACCTGAAGGATCCTCCTGATGAAGTACTGGCCCATCACTCACCCCCCCGACGGAAAGGAGCGGCCGGCGCATGGCCGGCCGCTCCGATGATGCTACTGCTTGCACATCCTGATGCTTGCCTAGGCGTCTACAACCTCGACCTGTTCGAGCCTCACGAAACTGAAGACATCGAAGATCACGTTGTCGACACCCTCGCCGTAACCCGACTGGGTCACACCGAACCACAGCGGCGTAGCCGGAAGGTCCTCGAGGATCAGTTCCTCGGCCCGGTGGTAGTGCTCGATCGCGGCGTCCAGCTCCGGTTCGGCGTTCCCCGCATCGATGGCCTCCTGGGCCTCCTCGCAGCCGTGATCCTCGTATCCCATCTCCTGCGAGGAACCGTCGCAGCCGAAGATCGGCTCGAGGTAGTTCTGCGGGCTCGGGTAGTCGAAGACCCACGCACCGCGACCCGGACCGGTGAGCTCGTGCTGGTCCTGAAGGGTCAGATATTCCTCGAACGCCATCGACTCGAACTTGGTCTTGACACCAAGGGTCTGACGAAGCTGGTTGGAAACAGCCTCCATCCATTCCTCGTGGCCACCGTCGTTGTTGAACCACAGCACGATGTCGGACGGGCCATCGTTCGCCTCCCAGAGCTGTGCCGCCTGCTCGGGGTCGTGCGTGCAGACGTCACAGACGTTCTCTCGGAAACCCGGAACCACCGGTGGGATGATCGATTCGGCCGGCGTGTACGCGCCCTGATAGATCGCGGTGGTGATGGCCTCGCGGTCGATCGCCATCGAGACCGCCCTGCGCAGCTCAACATTGCCCCACGGGTCCGCGTACAGCGGGAACTGCAGATAGCCGAAGTACGAGCTCTCCTTCTGGACGAACCTGTCACCGAGCTCCTGCGGAGCCTGGGCCAGCTGCTCGGTCGGAACGGAGTCGATGATGTCTACCTGACCCGCGATCAGGTCCGTGTACTGAGTGTTGGCGTCGGCGTAGATACGGAACTCGATGGCATCCGCGTTGGGCTCCTCGCCGGAGTAGTCCGCGTACTTGGTCACCTTGATCTCGCGGTCGTGACGCCACTTGCCGTCCATCATGTAAGGGCCGTTGCCGATCGGCGCCTCGTTGAACGCGTCCGGGTCGTCGAAGAACGCGTCGGGCAGCGGGTAGAAGGCCGTGTATCCGACCGTAAGTGGGAACTGGCTGAACGGTTCGCTCAGAGTGACCTCGAAGCTGGTGTCGTCGATCACCTTCAGACCGCTCATCTCCTCGGTCTCGGGCTTGCCCTTCTCGGGGTTCAGATCTGCATACCCCTCGATGTTGCCGAAGAAGTAGCTGTTGAGCGCCTTGTTCTGCGCGTTGGCCGCCCAGTTCCACGCGTTGACGTAGCTCTGTGCGGTCAGCGGCTCTCCATTGTGGAACGTCCACCCGTCCTGGATCGTGACGGTCCAGGTCTGAAGATCCTCCGAATCGATCGACTCCGCGATCACGTTAGAGGGCTCGGCCGTGTCCGGATCGAACTCGACCAGCGGCGTGAACAGACCCTGCAACACCTGGGCACCGCAGGTCTCCTGGGTGTTGCCGGGCATCAAGAACTGAGGCTCGCAGATACCTACGGAGAACTCGCCGCCCGTAGCCCCACCGCCGTCGTCACCAGTCTGACCTGGGTCGTCGCCATCCCCGCCGCCACACGCGGCCGCGACGAGCGCGAGCGCCATGAGCAAAGCGATGAGCGACATACGTTTCATCTGTCGCATGTCCCCTCCCGTGTTCCGTCGGGCGCGCACCAGCGCGCGTCCGAGTCAAGGAGCGGATGCTACCACCGTTGTAGTAGGCGCATACGTACAAATGCGTAGAGAAAAGTCCGCGGTCTAACGCTGCGGGCCGGGGAGCCGGCGCTGCAAGAAGAGGTCGAGCCGGTAGAAGCCGAAGGGTCCGATCCGGGGGCTCGAAAAGACGGGCACGGCCCTCCAGCCGCTCCGGACCTCCGCCATCAGCGTGCGGGCAGGGAGGCCCCTGCGCTTGGCCCAGACCCCCACCGCCTTCGTCCACCGAGGAAGGTCCTTTTCCCGCAAGGCATAGCCGTTACCGAACACCGGATACCGAGCCCCTGCGAATCCGGCCATCGTCACCCGCTTGCCCTTCTTCTTCCGGCCGTCCCTATCGGCTTGGCGACCGGCGATAGCGGTCTTATCGGGAGAGATACGACTATTCATCCACAGCGGAACGGATTCCGTGTCGGGCGCATCCCACACGATCGCGAAATCGGCTTGCTCGGCCACCTTGGCTCCGGCCTGCAGTCCCAGAATCGCCGCCAAACAGGCGGCCGCCACATAGGGGACGCGGCCGGAAGCTCGCACTACCGCGCGCCCATCGGCCAGAGCGAGAAGGTTCGATACACGCCGGCGCAAGCGGGCGCGCCCGCGGAGGAATCCAAGAGCCAGCTGCGGCTCCAGGCGAGACCGGACCCGCATCAGCTCGCAGGTCTTTACGAGGCTGGACGCCACAGCCAGCGGTTTTCCCGTAACGGCGGCCGCGTGACGGTCGGCCTCGAACTCGCGCTCGGCGACCAGCCGGCGCAACGCGAGATGGGCCACGGGGTTCCACGCGACGAGATCCCGAAGAACGCCTGCGACGACCATCACCGGAAGGTCCTTGGCGACGATGTGAGCCAGCTCGTGCGCAACGATCCCGTCCAGCTCGTCCGGCTCCAGAGCCTCGACCAGCACCGGCGAGATGAGGATGCTGGGATTGGTCCCGCCCGTGACGAAGGCACCCGAGACGTGGTCCGGCAATAGCCTGATCCGAGGGGCGCGCTTCAGCCCGGACTCCGCCGCAAGCTCCGCTACGCGTCGGATCAGAAAGCAATCGCGTTCGGGATCAGGCTCGGCACAACGATTGATCAGCCTTCGAAGAGCGATCGTTCCGGCGAAGCGTCGCACCAACATGAACGAGCTGAACGACAGTCCCAGGATGAGCAGCCAGCGGCCCGGGGCGCCGGAGAAGACGTAAGGGATGAGACCCTCTCCGTCCGATACGAACATGAAATGAAGAAGGTTCCAATCGGCCTTGTCGAACAGATCCGGCCCCAGAGGACGCAGCACCGAGATCTCCGGCAACACGCTCTTCTGGAAGAGCAAGGCCGCAACCAGCGGGAGTCCCAAAGGAAGGCCCAGCAACACGGACGAGGACAGCGCGCCGGGCCGGTCGACCACCCGCCTGAGCACCAAGGCGATCGGCATCGTCACCAACGAAACCGCCAGGATGACGACCCAGGCCGAATTCGTCTCGATCGCGACGATCGTGGGGGTCGCGGAGATCATGCGTGCCTCAGCTCTGAACCTCGCCGGTGAGAGTGACCCTCACGGTCGCGGTTCCCGCTGCTCGATCGCTTCCCGAAGAGATTGGATGACCTCCTCGTCTTCCTCCTCGACCCGATCGATGAAGTACGCGACGGCCGGATCACGGAAGTGATTCACGAGCCAATCCACCACCGACTTGACGGCCGAGCTCGCGTACTGCTCGCGACTGACGGCGGGGAAGTAGTGATGGGCCGGTTGCTCCTGCACCCGCTTGAGGAGACCCTTCTCGGTCAGGCGCCCCATCGTCGTCATCACGGTCGTGTAGGCGATGCTCCGCTTGTCGGCCAAGGCAGAGTGAACGTCTCTGACGGTGGCCTCTCGCCGATCCCAAACGATGTCCATGACCTCGGCCTCGAGTGGTCCCAATACGTCTGCCAGGGGCTGACGTCGTCTCGCGGTCATCAGCGGCCCCTCCCTTCGTCCGTTGTACGGAGACCGATGGTACGCCCGCCGGCCAGAGATTGCCCCGCAAGAGGCCTCTTACAGGGCGGATCGTGCGTGGGCGAGGGCCCTTCTGTGGTGGGCGAGGGGGGATTTGAACGCCCACAACAACGGCGGAGCCGTGTGGGGGTGAAAAGGCTTCGGGCCTGGCGACCCTCGGTCACGCTTCAGCGTGGGCGAGGGGGGATTTGAACGCCCACAACAACGGCGGAGCCGTGTGGGGGTGAAAAGGCTTCGGGCCTGGCGACCCTCGGTCACGCTTCAGCGTGGGCGAGGGGGGATTTGAACCCCCACACTCTTGCGAGCACTGGCTCCTGAAGCCAGCGTGTCTGCCGTTCCACCACTCGCCCGGGAAACAGCTAGAGGATATAGACAGCTCACCCGAGAGTGAGACCGGGGCAGGCGGGCATAATCGGGCCTCATGGGTGTGGCGAAGAGCATCGAGCAGAGGTTAGAGGGTCTCGTCGAGGGATTCTTCACGAAGATGTTCCGTTCCGGGCTCCAGCCCGTCGAGGTGGGACGTCGCATCCTGCGCGAGATGGGCGAGAACAAGACCGTCTCGGTGAACCGCACCTATGCCCCCAACGAGTTCAGGGTGTTCTTGAGTCCGGACGATCACACCCGCTTCGATCAGATGCACGCCGGTCTCGAGAGGGAGTTCTCGGAGTTGGTCATAGACGAGGCCAAGCGACATCACTGGAACCTCATGGGCCTGCCGCGGGTGTCCTTCCACAAGGTGGACGAGATGGGCACCGGTGAGCTCCGCGTCGAGGCCTCCCTGGTCGCGGACAAGGACGTGAAGGGTCCACGTGTCTCGACGCACGAGCCAGAAGAGGGCAGCGGTCAGGCAACCCGGGCCGTCTCCTCCGACACCGCGGCGCGCCTGGGAGTCGTGGGATCCGGTGCCCAGCTCGTGGTCCTCGATGACGCCGGTAAACGCAAGGAAACGATCTCGATCACCAGGCACCCCGTCGTCATCGGCAGGCTGTCTACATGTGACGTGGTCCTGGCCGACTCGAACGTCAGCCGCAGGCATGCCGAGTTACGCCGCGAGGGTTCTCGGTGGGTGTTGGTCGACCTCGGATCGACCAACGGAACCCTCGTGAACGGCAAGCTCGCTCGCGAGCATCCTTTGAACAGCGGCGACCGGATGGCTTTTGGATCGAGTGAGCTGATATTCGAGACGACGGGCTCCAACGATGCCTGATCTCGTCCTCGAACTTCTCAAGTACGTGTTCCTCGCGGTTCTTTACATCTTCATCGCGCGCGCAGTCCGGGTCATCTACCTCGAGCTGCGGCCCGCCTCCTCGGCATCACCCACCGGATCGCGCCGGTCCGTAGCTCCCGCCGCGGCCCCGACATCCCGAGGTAAGAGGAAAGGCTTCCGCAAGGCGGCGGTCATCGAGGGGGACAAGAAAGGACGCTCGTTCGACCTCACGGAGGAGCTCATCATCGGACGTGCCGAGAAGTGCCATCTCGTTCTAGAGGACTCTTACGTCAGCCAGATGCACGCGCGGATCTTCACGCGAGACGGCTCGATCATGGTCGAGGACCTGGGATCCACCAACGGGACCTACCTGAACCGCAGACGGATCACATCTCCCACCGAGCTCCAACGCGGGGACCGCGTGAAGATCGGTAAGACCGTGCTGGAGATGCGCAAATGAAGCCGATCGTTGCAGCCAAAACCGACGTAGGGCGCGTCCGTCAAGGCAACGAGGACTCTTACCTCATCAAGGAGCCCCTCTTCGCGGTCGCGGACGGGATGGGAGGTCACATCGCGGGAGACATCGCGTCGGCAACCGCGGTCGATCTGATCGCAGAGCGCGCCGAGGAGAAGATGCCGCACACGACCGCCGAGCTCGCCGCCATAGTGCGGGGAGCGAACAGCGCGATCTGGGAGAAGGCAGCGAGCGATCCCAGCCTGAAGGGCATGGGCACGACCTGCACACTCGCCCTGCTCGAGGATCACGAGATCCGGATCGCGCACGTAGGCGACTCCCGCGCGTATCTCTACCGTGGCGATGAGCTGTCTCAAGTGACCGAGGACCACACTCTTGTCGGCAGGATGGTCAAGGAGGGTCGTCTGCAACCCGAGGAAGCCGAGCGTCATCCCCAACGCAGCATCATCACCAGAGCACTCGGCGTCGATGCCGACGTTGCCGTCGACGAACTCTCCGTGACTGTCGAGGAGGGAGACCGTCTGCTTCTCTGCAGCGACGGTCTGACCTCGATGATCGGAGCCGACGACGTGAGCGAGGTCCTTTCGGCCCAACGGGATCCGCACACCGCGGCGGACGAGCTCGTCGCCAGGGCTCTGGAAGCGGGCGGCGAGGACAACGTGACGGTGGTGTTGATCGACATCGTCGACGATTCCGTGGCCCCGGCCCCCGCGCCGGCCGATCCGGCGACGGCCGCGCCCGTCGCCGCGCCGCAGAGAGAGACGACGGAACCGGACACTCCGCCCCCGCCCGCCGTGGATACCGGAGTACACCGGGTTCCCAGCGACGAGGCTGCCGGATGGGAGGAACGGCCGAGGCAACGCAGATGGAAGGGCTTAGTCGTCACCCTCGTCGTCTTGCTGCTCGTGGCAGGCGCGGCCTTCGCCGCAGCGAGGTACACGCTCGACAACTCTTTCTTCATCGGAGCCGACGACTCCGGAACGGTCACCATCTTTCGCGGCATCCCGGAGGAGATCGCAGGTCTCACGCTGAGGGAGTCGGAAGAGACGACGCGGGTCTCGGTCGACGATCTCCCCGAGTTCTTGCGTAGCGACGTACGAGAGGGCATCAAGGCCGAGTCGCTGGAGGATGCACGCCAGAAGATCGAGGATCTCGAAGAGCGCTCCCGCGACAGAGAGTTCACGAAGCCCTCGTCCGGGGGGAAGAACAACTGAGCGCTCAGGTCGCCGTCAGGCGCAATCGCGAGCTCTCGCTCCTCATCCTCGCCCTGATCCTGGGATCGGGAGCCTTGGCCCTGGTCGC
>Ga0299913_10003018_pt1 | contig 13571 bp, 14 predicted proteins | sample RVTome_9_FD_201360 | JGI IMG/M metagenome (GOLD analysis project Ga0299913, IMG submission 201360) | Soil microbial communities from uranium-contaminated site in the Upper Colorado River Basin, Wyoming, United States - RVT155D38 (version 2) ... | reverse complement strand
GTCTTCGACACCAACTCGGACCCAGCTCAGGTTGCTCTGGTCGTGGGGGTCTCGGCCTGCGTGGTGCTCGTCGTCGGAGCACTGGCAGGAAGCGGGATCCCGGTGATCCTGCGACGATTCGGTCTCGACCCTGCCCTGGCGTCCTCGATCTTCCTCACCCTGATCACGGACATGGTTGGTTTTGGCGGATTTCTGCTGCTGGCAGGCTGGATGCTCTGAGAGGCGGTCAATGCAGCCGGCGAAGCGCAGCCCAGGTCCCGACGCCGGCCCGGCTCTCCACACCCTCGACGGGGAACCCGAGCGATGACACCACCTCTCGAGTCGAGAGATGGATCGGGGTGTCCTCCCCACTCGAGTTCACCCATACCAACACCCCCGAAGCGAGGACACGCTCGACCTCGGCCGGGAAGAGGAAGGCGTTGATCAACACGACCACGTCTGCGGCGCCGTCGGCTACCGGAAGCCGCCCCGCGTCCGCCTGGACCCGGAGACTGCTCGAATCCGCCCGCTTCAGCATCTCCCAAGAGAGCTCGACCGAGAGCACCCGGTCGAACCTCTCAGCCAGGAGGGGCGTGTAAGTCCCGATCCCCGATCCGATCTCAAGAGCCAGGCCCCTACCTTCGAGGAGTGGGTCGAGCCCGCGGGCCAACGCATCCTCGACGACTGCGGTGCGCTCGGGCGACGTCCTGGTGTGCCAGTCGGGGGCCAGCAAATCGAAAGTCTCGCTGACGACCCGTTCCGCATCGGCGTCCCAGCCGCCCTCGTCGAGCCCGGCAATTCGGCGCGTCATGAGCCTCATCGGGTGGTTGGCCGCGCCTGCAGTCGATGGGGCCGACCCGGGTATGGCGCTTGTTGGGAGTGTCTCGATCAACGTGGCGAAACCGTGATCGGACGCGGCGGCGTCTCTGATCGGCCTCAGCTGCCGATGGCTCCACCGGGGAACTCGGCGAAGGGACCGCGGAAGTCGATACGGGCGCGCCCGGTGAGCGTCACGAAATGATGCCGCTCCAACAGCTCGGCCTGCTCCTCGGTTCGATCTGCCTCGGGGGTCAGGAAGGCCTCGGCGGCACCGACGTCGTCGAATATCTCCGCGCCGTGGAGGTCCGGGTTGGCCTCGATCAGATCGATCACGAAGTTCTCCAGATCGACGTCTGTATAGGCCCCATTGGGGATGACGATGTGTTGGGCGACCCCGTTCTCGTTGGGAATCTCGTGCACCACTTCGTGCCCGGTGACCGTCTGACCAACGAGCGTGGTCGAGGGCGAGCTCCCGCCGTCGCCGGGAGCGGCGCTCGTCGTCGTCGCCTCCGTGGCGGGATCGGTGCCGGAGGGGCCGGTGAGGATGGTCGAGTTGGTCGACAACTCGGCGTCGTCGCCGTCGCACGCCACGACGAAGACGGCGAGAAGTGCGAAAAGGGCTATCCAACGAATTCTCATGAGAAGCAAACGAAACGCTAGTGCCGGTCGGTTCCTTAACCCACCAATCGAGCAAAATCCCTGCTGAGGCGGGTGGCGATCGGACCCGGCTCCCATGTGCGCCCACCAACAGCGATCACGGGTTGGACCTCGCGAATCGTAGACCAGGACGACACTTCCGAGGCCGAGTCGAGTCGATCCAGGGTCCATTTGCCTTCGACAACCTCGATGTGCATGTCGGAAGCCGCCCGGAGCACGACTCTGCGAGTGATCGAGTCGAGAATGCCGAGATCGAGTGACGGTGTCTCGAGTGCGCCGTCGACCACCCAACCGACGGAGAATGTGGGGCCTTCGAGGATCACCTCGTCCGGCGTGACCAGAAGGGCGTCGTGGAAGCCTTCACGTTGCGCCTTGCGGGCGGCGGCCATGTTCGGGGCATAGGAGGTGACCTTTGCACCGGCCAGATCCCAAGCGACGCCGGCGGCGTGCCAGGGCGCTACCACCGGGAGGAGACGCGCCGGCTCCGTCCCGCGCTCCCAGGTGTGGCCGAACACGATGACATTGGAGGGGCCGTCGAGACCGGGCACGCCCGAGCCGCGTGTGACGACGACCCTGATGGCACCGTCGCCCAACTCGGCAGACGTCTTCTCGATCCACTTCTCCAAGTCGGAACGTGTCGGCAGGACGATCTCTAGCGCGGCGGCGCTCCGCTCGAGACGGTCGAGATGCTCAGCGAGCGCGAACACACGACCCTCGTATGCCCTGAGGACCTCGAAGCATCCATCTCCCCTCAGCACCGAGGAGTCGGTGACGGGGATGCGGCCATCGGATGGTGCCCCGTTGATCAGAACATCGGTGATCACGGGATCTCGGGGCGATAGTGGTTGGTGATGGGGAGACGACGGTCCTTGCCGAACGCCTTGGTGGTGATCTTGACCCCGGGCGCTGATTGTCTCCGCTTGTATTCGTTGCGATCGACCATGCGTGCGACTTCGAGCACGGTGGCGGGGTCGTAACCCTCCTCGATGATCTCCACCACGCCAACTTCGTCCTCGATATATCGCTCCAGGATCGCATCGAGCAGCTCATAGGAGGGAAGTGAGTCGGAGTCCCTCTGGTGGGGACGCAGCTCCGCGGACGGTGGCTTGTCGATGGTGTTCTGCGGGATGACCTCACCGCTCTTGTTGCGCCAGCGGGCGAGCTCGTAGACCACCGTCTTGAACACATCCTTGAGCACGGCGAATCCGCCCACCATGTCCCCGTAGAGGGTTGCATAGCCCACGGCCATCTCGGATTTGTTCCCCGTCGCCAGCACCATTGGCCCGTGCTTGTTGGAGATGGCCATGACGACCACTCCCCGAGTCCTCGCCTGGAGGTTCTCTTCCGCGATCCCGAAGCCGGTGCCGGCAAAGATCCCGTCGAGCGCCTCGAGATGAGCGGCGAACACCCCATCGATGGGGACGAGATCGAAACGCACTCCCAGGTTCTCGGCGAGTGACTTCGCATCGTCGACCGAATGCTGCGAGGAGAATCTCGTCGGCATCCCCACCGTCCACACCGAGTCCGAGCCCAACGCATCCGAGGCGATGACTGTGGTGACGGCGGAGTCGATCCCCCCCGAGAGCTGAATGACCACGCGGTCGAAGCCGTTCTTGCGGCAGTAGTCGCCGAGACCTGTGGTCAGGGCGCGGTAGATCTCCTCGATCGGCTCGAGCAGTGGGGCCACCGATCCCCTGGGAACGCTCTCGTCGCCCACCGGCACGTCGACGACGAAGAAGTCCTCCTCGAACTGCGGCGACCGGTGGAGCATCTCCCCTTCTCTGCCGATAACCACTGAGGCCCCGTCGAAGACGAGCTCGTCCTGGCCTCCGACGAGATTGACATAGACCACCGCCGCCCCGCCCGCCATCGCCCGGGCGGTGAGCATCTCCTCACGCTCGGCCGCCTTGCCCCGGTGGAAGGGTGAGGCGTTGATGTTGAGGAGGACCCGAGCCCCACTCGCCGCTTGCTGTGATGGTGGGCCGTCGGGGAGCCATATGTCCTCGCAGACCGAAACTCCGACTGGGACCCCCTCGATGTCCCAGATCCGGTCAGGGTCGGTGCCCATGACGAAGTACCTGTCCTCGTCGAAGACGCCGTAGTTGGGGAGCAGCACCTTGTGGTACACGCCTCGGATCTTTCCGTCGGAGATGATGGCCGCCGCGTTGGCGACGGCGCGTTGCTCGGCGTCGTCCGCGCCTGTCCCCTTCCCCGTGGCGAAGTCGACGAACCCGACCACGGTGGTCATAGCACCCGACCGCCTGGCGAGCCGGTGCAGGGCGTCGATGTTGGCCTCGACGAAGTCACGTCTCAACACCAGGTCCTCGGGTGGATACCCCGGTATGGCCAGCTCAGGGACCGCGAGGATGTCGGCGCCTTCCTGCGCAGCGCGATCCATCGTCTGGGCGATCTTCGCCTCATTGCCCGGGATGTCCCCGACGGTGAGGTTCACCTGGGCCCCGGCGACTCTCAAGGACATGCCGTCACGATACGCCCTCCTTGCCGGTTCCAGGAGCAGGCCGCCGACATAGCCTGGGCGCCGTGACCGACATCAGCCAGCTCGTAGCGACGCTCCGGAGAGTGAGCCCACCGCTGGCCGATGCCCTCGCCCAGCGTCCTCATCTCGCCCATGGGCCGCGGGACGAGGACTCCATCAGCCTGCGTCTCCAGGCGATCCTGATCGAGACGGCGCTGGCCGACGTCGAAGGGCACACCGATTTGGCCGAGACGACGGCGCATCTCTCCGGGTCCATGGACGATCTGGTGGCTCACGAGTTGACCGTCGCGATGGCTCAGGTGAGCGAGCGGCACACGCTCGTGGATGACATCGGCTTCTCCGTCATCGCCATGGGCAAGTGGGGTGCCTACGAGCTCAACTACTACTCGGACATCGACCTCGTCTTCGTCCACGACCCGGTGCCTGGCAAGGAGACGGAGAGCCGGGCGGCGGCTCTGGCGCTCGCCAGCCGCCTCATCTCGATCCTGGGAACACCGACCTTCGACGGGCCCACTCTCAACGTCGACGCCGACCTCCGCCCCGAAGGGACGATGGGGCCTCTGTCACGGAGCCTCGAGGGGTACTCCGGCTATTACGACCGTTGGAGCGAAGCATGGGAGCTGCAGGCGCTTCTCAAGGCGCGGCCCGCGGCCGGCGATCCCGATCTCGGGCGACGGTTCCGCGCGATGTGTGACCGCATCATCTGGGATGAGGGTCTCGACGTCGATGCCTTGCGCAGCATCCGCTCTTTGAAGGCACGAGCGGAGGATGGAGCGCGGGCGATCGACATCAAGAGGTCCCGGGGCGGCATACGCGACATCGAATTCGCCGTACAGCTCCTCCAGTTGGTCCATGGGCGCTTCGACCCCGATCTCAGGGTCCCGTCGACACTGGAGGCAATCGAGGCGCTGAGCCGCCACGGGTACATCGAGAGCGACGAATCAGGCCGCCTCACCGATGCATACCGGTTTCTGCGAGACGTGGAGCATCGGCTGCAGCTCAAAGAGCTCAAGCAGACCCATCTCCTCCCGGCCTCGGAGGAGGAGCGGGACTGGCTGGGTCGGTCCCTCGGGTTCACCCAGAACCCTGCCGCCGAGCTCGCAGATCGGCTTGCCCGGGTGCGTGAGTCGGCGCGCAACCTCCACGAGAGGCTCTACTTCCGACCCATCCTCGACTCGCTGGTCGGGTTGGAGGACGCCCGACTCGACCCCGCCGCGGCTGCGGTGCGACTGGAGGCACTGGGGTTCTCGGACGTGGTGGGCGCCACACAAGCCGTGACCGATCTCACCTCAGGGCTGAGCCGTCGGTCCCGGGTGATGCAGCAAATGCTGCCCCTGATGCTCGATTGGCTGTCACAGGCGCCCGACCCCGATCTCGGTCTCTCCCAGCTCAGGCTGCTCATGGCTCACACGCGCGATCACGGAGCATTGATCACATTGCTGCAGAGCAACCCCATCGCCGGGGAGCGTCTCTGCACCCTCCTGGGGACCGGCAAGCTGGTCGGCGATCTGATCGACCGGATCCCTGAGTTCATCCCGCGTCTCGCCGACGATGAGGCCATCGGTCACATCAGGGGCCGGGAGCAGGCCGCCGAGCATCTCATCGGCGTTCTCGACTCCCGCCCGGAAGAGGACGCGAAGATCGGGACCATTCGCCGATTCGTCCGGCGCCGAAAGCTCCGCATCGCAGCACGCGACATCCTGGGAAGTGCTCCTCTCGAGTCCACCATCGAGGCCCTGTCCGACAGCGCCGATGCCGCGGTCGCCGCGGCGCTGCACATGGCGCCGGAGCCCGACCTCAGATTCGGGGTGGTTGCGATGGGGAAATGGGGCGGTCGAGAGCTCGCCTATGGCTCCGACATAGACCTGATCTACCTCCACGCCGACGGGTCTGCCGATCGGGGGACACAAATCGCCAGCTTCCTCGAAACCGTCCTTTCCCTGCCCAACCGTCACGGAGAGGCATATGAGCTCGACGCCGGACTGCGCCCGGAAGGCAAGAAGGGGCCGCTCACCCGCTCGATCGACTCGTATCGCCGCTACTACTCGGAATGGGTCGAGCCATGGGAGCTGCTGACCCTGGTCAAAGCAAGACCCGCCGCGGGTGATTCCGGCCTGCTCGAGGCCTATTTCGACATGATCGAGACCGTCGTCTGGCGCCAGGAGCTTCCGGCAGATGTCATACGCGGGATCAGATCGATGAAGGCGCGGGTCGAGTCGGAGCGGATTCCGACCGACGAGGACCCCGACTTCCACCTGAAACTGGGACCGGGAGGCCTGAGCGACGTCGAGTTCCTCGTTCAGCTTCTCCAGCTCCGGCATGGTGGAAGGGCTCCCGAGCTGAGGGTGACCGGCACCTTCCCCGCGATGCGAGCGATCCGCGAAGCCGGGCTATTGACGGTTGGCGACTACAACGCCCTCCACGACGCCTACCTGTTCTGCACTCGGGTCCGGCTCCGCCTCCACCTCCAGAGCGGACGGCCCTCCGACTCGTTGCCGACCGACCCCGAGGCCACCTCCCGGCTGGCCTCGTCGCTGGGATTCGACCGTACTGGCGAGCTCCGCGAGCAGTACCGCCGTTACACCAGACGCGCCCGGAGGGTCTTCGAGTCCCTCTTCTTCGAGTAGGCGACGACGGTTAGTCTCGATTCATGCGAGGCCCTCAGGATCTGGCGGGGCTGGTGGAGGAGGTCGCTCCCCGAGCGGTCGACTTGCGGCAGCTGCTCCACCGAAACCCTGAACCGGCCCATCGCGAACACAGGACCACGGAGCTGATCCGCCGTTTCATCACCCGCGCCGGACTCACATTCGAGGATCGGGGACCCCGCACCGGAGGCTCGGTGGACATCGGCGATCCCACGATCGGGTTCCGTGCCGACATCGACGCTCTTCCCATCAGAGAGCCGGTCGAGAACTCCCCCCGATCCGACATCGAGGGATGGATGCACGCATGCGGCCACGACGCACACGCGGCCATCGCCGCGGGCATCGCAGTCACTCTGGCGAGGTTGACCCCGCACGCCGGAGTCCGAGTCCTGTTCCAGCCCGCCGAGGAGTCCTTCCCCGGGGGCGCCGCCGAGTTGGTCAACGAAGGCCTCGTCGACGGGCTGGAGGGGCTCCTCGCCTTCCATGTCGACCCTTCGCTCCGAGTGGGCCGGATCGGTGCCCGGGTGGGGCCGATCACCGCCGGCGCAGATGCGGTCACCATCTTCGTGCACGGGCCGGGCGGTCACACCTCACGACCACACAAGACCGTCGACCTCGTCTCTGCAGCCGCAAGAGTCGCAACCGAGTTGCCGGCGGCGATCAGAAACGCAATCGACGCCCGCTCGCCCGTGGTCACAGCCTTCGGCTCTATCCAAGGCGGCGATGCAGCCAACGTGATTCCAACGGAAGTGGTCCTCAAGGGGACTGTGCGCACACTCGACGCTGGGCTGTGGGACGTCCTCCCCTCACTCGTAGACAAGATGCTCGGCTCGATCCTCGCCCTCACGGGCGCCGGCTACACCCTCGACTACCAACAGGGAATCGCGCCGGTCGTGAACGACGCCACGGTCGTGGGTCGTGCGGTGCGCGCCATCGAGGAGACGATCGGGGAGGGCACGGTCGTTGACACGGAGACGTCGATGGGCGGCGAGGACTTCTCCAATTATCTGAACGTCACCCCCGGTGCCCTGCTCCGCCTGGGCGCGGCCTCCGGCGGCGGCGACCTGCACTCGGCGTCGTTCCGGCTCAACGAAGACGCGATCGCGGTCGGCATCCACGCTGGCACCGCGGCCCTACTCGGCCTCACACGGGCCTGACGCTGTAGCCCCCCACATGTGGGGAGTCAGGTGTCGCGAAGGGCTAGACCCGGCCCACGGCTCGGGCTACAGCCTGTAACTCGGCCATCAAGGCCCGGAACTCTTCCGGTACCAGTGCCTGCGCTCCGTCGACCAGGGCGGTCTCCGGACTGGGATGAACGTCGACCATGACGCCATCGGCGCCCACGGCGACCGCGGCACGGGCCAGGGGTGCGACCAGGTCTTTGCGCCCCGCGGCGTGGGAAGGGTCCACCATCACGGGGAGATGGGTGAGTGCCTTGGCCACCGGGACGGCGGTGATGTCGAGGGTGTTTCGCGCGGAGCTGTCGAATCCGCGAATTCCACGCTCGACCAGGACTATGTCGGAGTTTCCCTCGTTGTGCACGTACTCGGCGGCGTCGACCCATTCCGCCACGGTCGACCCACGGCCGCGCTTCAACAGCACCGGCTTGTCCTGGCGGCCCACTTCGCGCAACAGGGGATAGTTGGACATGTTGCGGGTCCCGATCCGCACCATGTCCGCGTACGAGGACACCAGGTCGACCTCCCGGGGGTCGAGGACCTCGGCCACGAACGGGAGACCGGTGAGCCGACGGGCCTCAGCAAGCATCTCCAGGCCCGCCTTGCCGAGGCCTTGGAAGGTATATGGGGACGTCCGGGGTTTGAAGGCGTCGCCGCGCAGGATTCCCGCGCCGCCTTCCTTCACCGCTCGGGCGGCTGCGAGCAATTGATCGAGGCTCTCCACCGCGCACGGGCCGGCGATCACGACCAGGGGGCCGGCGCCGATGGCAACGGAGCCAACCGTCACCACGGTGTCAACGGACTTGAACTCGCGTCCCACGCGGCGACCTCCCCGCACCTGAGGCACCACATGATCCACGCCGGGGAAGGAGTCCCAGGGGCTCTCGGCCTGGAGGAGGGATTCCACCGATCCTTCGACCATCGTCCGTCCCTGGTCTCTCGACACGCTGACCTCGGCCCCGAGGCTGCGCAGCCTCTGCACAACGCCGGCGACCTCAACGTCGGTCGCGTCCGGTTGCATCACGATGATCATGGGGTCAGGTCAGGCTAGCCGGACCTCGTTACCATCGACCTCGTGTCAGTCGACGACCCCCTGCCAAAGGGATACATACCGCACATCGGCGAAACCAGGCAGTACTGGCGAGACATAATCCTCGGAGTCAACGACGGCCTGGTCTCGATCTTCTTGCTCGTCGTCGGTGTGGTCAGCGGAGGGCTCGACCGTGGTGAGGTGTTGCTCACCGCGGTGGCCGGCGCCATCGCCGGAGCGGTGTCGATGGCAGCCGGCGAGTACCTCGCCACCAAGTCTCAGGACGAGGTGCTCGACGCCGAGCTCACCCTGGAGAGAACACACATCCGCCAGTTCAGGCAGTTGGAGGTGCGCCAACTGCGCGGCTTCTTCTCGGACATGGGTGTGCGCGAGGAGCACATGGACGGGATGATGGCCGCCTTCGAGGACAACGACGAGGCCCTGCTCAATGCAATGGCGTCCCTCGAGTTCGGCGTGGTCGACTCCGAGCGGAGATCCCCCTATCGGGCGATGATCGCATCTGGCGTCCTGTTCCTGGCCGGATCGATCCCGTCGATCGCTCCATTCGTCTTCATCGACTCGGTGGCCGTTGGCCTGGGAGTGGCCACCACTTTCGCCCTCATCGGATTGTTCATCGTCGGCGTCGTCAAGGCCCATGTGGCCAAGACGTCGAAAGTCCGGTCCGGGCTCGAGAACCTCGTCGTGGCCGGCGTGGGGGGATTACTGGCTTGGGGCATCGGTCTGGTCTTCGGTGCCGCCGTGACCTAGAACCGGCGTCACCCAGCCGGAGTCGGCCCGGGTTACCGCAAACACCCGCGAACACCGTTCGCAGGGTGCGACCGCCGCCCAGCGACCGGTGTCTCTTCGGCAGGAACGTGCAAGACGGACAGGGTGATCTGTCGATGCGGTCCCAGCCAGGCTTCTACCTCACGGCCCCGGAGCCACCCTGCTGAAGTAGGTCGGCAATGAGACTGCTTGCAATTGTTAGCAGCTTGCCGTATGCTTGCAGGAGATGAACGAGAGCAAGCATGGCGACCTGGGTGAGTTCATCCGAACCCAGCGGGAGCGGGCGAATCTCTCCCTCAGAAGACTGGCCGAGAACGCGGGCATATCGAACCCGTATCTCAGCCAGATCGAAAGGGGGATACGCAAGCCCTCGGCCGAGATTCTCAAGAATCTGGCCCGTGCCCTCGAGATCTCGTCCAACACTCTGTACAGCAGAGCCGGGCTGATCGACGAGGAGATGCCGCCGGCGTCGGTGTTCGAGGCGATCGACAACGACGACAAACTCACCGGCGAGCACAAGAAGGTGCTGCTCGACATGTACCGGGCATTGGTCCGGTCGAATGGAATGACGTCACATGAACAGGAGTAAGACGATGCAGGCGAAAAGCGTTTTGTACGCAGCGGTAGGCGCCCCGGTGGTTGCCGCACGCAAGGTCACCGACCGCGTGAGCGAGTTCAGGGGCCGTGTCTCCAAGGAGACCGCCAACTACGGCGAAGTGGCCAACAAGGCCATCGACGGATGGGCCAGCGAGGGCGAGAAGGTCGTCGCCGGAATCCGTGACGGCAAGGTCGTCGAGGAGATCTCACAAAAAGTGGACTTCGACCAGGCCAAGGAGCAGGTCAGCAAGCTGCGCGACCAGCTCGAAGACATGCTCGCCACCTGGCGGCAGTCCTTCCGCCCTGAGAAGACAGAGGAGAAGGTCGAAGAGACTGCTCCTGCCAAGCCGGCCACACAGAAGCCGGCCGCGAAGACCTCAGCCGCCAAGAAGCCGGCTGACAAGACTTCGGCTGCCAAGACGAACAAGTCGTCAACGGCTACGAAGAAGAGCCCAGCGAAGAAGACAGCCGCAACGGCCAAGTCCTCTTCCTGAGCTCACTCCTCCTCACACGGAAAAGGGGCCCCGACCGGGGCCCCTTTTCCATTGTTCGCTCACCTGAGGTAACGACACAACACGGTGGCGGATGGTCAGCTGCTGATGGACGGGTCCAGCTCACCGGCGGCGGCGATCCAGTTCTCCACCATCGCCTCGGTGGGCAAACGCTCTACCACCTTCTGCGATCCGTTCATCCCGATGATCTTCGCCAGCAAGGCCGTCGGGTTGCGACGTCGCAGATCGCGCAGCGTGTCGACACCTGCCTCCACCAGTAGAACGGCATACTCCGCCCCGACACCACGCACCCGCAGCAGGTCGGCGTGATGGACCCATAGCTGGAGATCCTTCGGGGTCAGCCCGGTCTTCTTGGCCAGATCTGTGCGACCCCTTCTCGTGGCGGCGCACTCGGCGAGAGTCTTGCTGGTGCGCACGCCCGCCTTACGCAGCCTGGTGGCTTCTCGATGACCGATGCCGGCTACTTGATCGATCCGCGCCATCTCGCCCTTCTACTCACCGCAAAATGCTCGACGTACCGAATATAGACAAACCGAGTCATCATGAATCATGCTGGATGACGCGGTTTCAAGTCGTCGATGTCGGCCTCGGTGTCGACATCACGTGGAGCTGACTCCGAAACCCAGACTTCGTTGACCCACTCGGGGTGGGCCTGCCAGAGACGTCTGGCTCCCTCGTCTCCCTCCAGTGACATGACCCTCGCCCACAGAGACCGATCGACGACGACCGGATTGCCCAACGAGTACCGGTACTTGGGGAGCGTCACCGGCTTGCCCGCCCTCGAGTGGGAGTCGAGCAACTCGGTCACGAGCTCGACGGGGACCCCAGGCTGATCCCCGATGACGATGAGAGCCTGGTCGCAGCGCGACAGACGGGTGAGTGCGTCGAGACCGACCCTGAGCGAAGAGGCGATACCTTCCTCCCACTCGAAGTTCTCGACGATGTAGGCGTCGCCGAGATCAGTCGTAGAGAGGATCTCGTCGGCATCATGGCCGAGCACGACCCACACCTCGTCGACCGGAAACTCGAGTGTCCGGGCAACGACGTGCCCGAGGAGATTGGAGTCGCCCCAAGGCTCGAGTTGCTTCGTGCGACCGAGGCGCCTGGAGCCTCCGGCGGCCAGAACGACGGCGGCAGTCGACATGCAGTCGACACTACTTAGGCCCGGACTGCGACCGGAAAGCGGGTGAGGGCCCCCACCCCATGGCTGTCGAGTGGTGTTGCGACCGAGATCTGGGACACGAGACCCCCCGCCGTCACCGCTGACTCCATCAGCGCGCCAACCACATCGTCGACCGGGAACAACCCGGCGCCACATACCGGGCAGGTTTCCCCACCGCGAGCGAGGTGACCGCATGAGTCACAGATGACTCCGGGCCGAGTGAAAGGGCCCGCGACGACCAGCGTGTCGATGGCCTGGGCATTGGCCGCCTCGATCGCATCCCCGAGGCCGAGAAGGGCATTCCCTCCGCTCCATGCCGTGTCGCAAACCCGCCCGGCGAGGGCGCCCTGCCTGTGCCGACGCATCTCACGATCCATCGCCGAGACCTCGGCGCGCAGGGCTGGCAGCCCGATGGTCTGAGCATTGACGTTGAACGTCTCTCGGGGCAGCCGCGCCAGATAGGGATGGAGGGCTCTGGCGATCTCTTCCACCGCTTCCTCGTGCCCGCCGACCGCGACATAGTCGAAAGGTTGGCGGAGATGGCGCTCCAGCAGCCGCTCGCCGGCATCGCGCCACAGCCTTGCCGTGAGCTCCTCGGCCCTGGACCGAACCGTGTGCTCGTCGTATCCCGAGAAACCGCCCCAGGTGCGACTGCCTATGTCGGCGGCCATGGGCGCCTTGACCTCGTCGACGATTCCCTCCATGGCGATGAAAGTCCGCGCGAGGATGCTGTCGGCGATGATGACCCCGCTACGCAGGGCACGTGGAGACGCGCGCAACGGACGCATGTACGGGCGGGGGCCGATCGTGGAAACGTCCGCCACCTGATGGCTCAGCGGCTCGACCACGAACGTGCCGTCGAGGGAAGACGCGAACACTGCATACCCGGGCGCCGAGTCGAGCTCGAGCTCGTCTGCGAGGTCGCGGATCTGCTCCACATCGTTGCGGACACTCTTCTGAATGAGCCGGTCGAGCTGGAGCGATCGCTCCCGGATCGGCTTCAACAAGTCGGAGAGCAACGCGGCAAAACCCCCCGGGCTGGGCCGACCGGCGTACAGCGAGATGAGAGCGCCGCCAGGGCTTCTCAGGTCGGCTATGCGGTCACCTTCCAAGCGAGCCTCCGTCCCGGGATCGTCTCCGGGTCATTCCAGGGTCGGGCTCCGAACCTACACATCCGGACCGGCGTCGTCAGAGTGACCGCATCAACTCGACAGTCAGCTCCTCCTGGATCCACCCGAGGTAGTCCATCACTTGACGGCTCTCCTCCGGCAGCTCGTCGTGATCGGCCTCGACGTCGATACCGAGCCGCGCCCCCAACGCGAGACGTGCCTCGTTGAGCACCCGGAGGACCGCATCGGCCTCCTCACCGTCCAGGGTGACGGGGCCGTCAGCGGACAGCATCTTCGAGAAGACACTCCTGTCAGCCCTGCGGGCCGCCTCCAGGTCCTGGCCCATCAGCCTCCACCACTCGGCGTTGGCGTCGGGATCGTCCAGGTAGACCGGCACGTTGAGCCGGTCGGCAGCAGGGTCGGACCCGGGCGCTCCGATCCCGGCGAGGAGAGGTAGCACGTCGCCGAGGAACATCCGCTCTTCGGGGCTCAACTCCACATCGATCCCGTCCGACGTCATATGGAAGTGGCTCATTGCTCCACCGTCGCCCAGAGCCCGTGATTGTGGAGACGGAAGCAGTCGAGCTCGGCCTGCTCGCG
>Ga0299913_10003017_pt1 | contig 13572 bp, 15 predicted proteins | sample RVTome_9_FD_201360 | JGI IMG/M metagenome (GOLD analysis project Ga0299913, IMG submission 201360) | Soil microbial communities from uranium-contaminated site in the Upper Colorado River Basin, Wyoming, United States - RVT155D38 (version 2) ... | reverse complement strand
GCCTTCATCGTGTGCCCATGAGCGTTCGCGTCCGTTCGAGTGACGCCGACGCCCCATCCGTGACGAGAGTCGTGTCCACTACCGGGGTCACGAACCGGAAGCCTCGTTCGGCCATCGCAGCGGTCCGCTCGGGGGACGGAGCATGCACTCCGGAGACGATCTCGTGGCGCTTCGCCGCGTCCACGACCGCGTCGAGCGCCTCGAGCAACCGGGGATCCCCGAGATCGGCGAACGTGTCGAGCCCCAACCCGAGACTGAGGTCGGACGGTCCGACGTAGAGCCCGTCGAGGCCCGGCGTCGAGGCGATCTCGTCGAGGTTCTCGAACCCCTCCGCCGTCTCGATCATCGCGAAGGTGAGGATGACCTCGTTCGCCCTCCTGACGTGCTCGCGCCCGGCGCCGAGCGCACCGTGCACCGGCCCATAGCTCCGGATCCCCAGGGGTGGGTACCGGCACGCCGCGACGAACGCCTCGGCCTCGGCCCGCGATCCGATCATCGGGCAGACGATTCCCCGGGCTCCGACGTCGAGCATCCGCATCAGCTCGGCCGGGTCGTTCCAGCGAACGCGGACCAGGGGAGTGGCGCCCGCGGCTTGGACCGCCGCGAAGATCCGGGCGGCATCCTGCGGCTCGGCGGCGCCGTGCTGGAGGTCGAGCGTCACCGAGTCGAAACCGGCCGCCGCGACCGCCGCCGCGGAGGCGGCGCCTTCCAGCGTGAGCCACGCGTTCAGCGCGGTTCCGCCGCGCGCCCACGTCTCCCGAAGCCGGTCGGTCGGCACGCGCGCATCCTAAACGGGCTCGCCCTCCGTCCGCCGCCGTAAGATGGCGGTATCCGCAGGCCATGGCTCGTAGGCCGGCGCTCGAAGGAAGGTCCGCAGTGTCCGACGATCCGACGAACCCGGACGAAGAACCGATGTACCCGGACGAAGAGCAGGTGCCCGAAGATCCCGAGGCCGGGCACGACGACATCATGAAGAGGCTGGTCGACTACCAGAAGCAGCTGCGCGAGGGAGTCGAACCCACCGAGGCCGCCGCGGTCGCGTGGCACCGCGAGCCGAGGGCTCCCGCGCAGACCGAACGGCCAGAGCAACCCGCGCAACTCGAAGACCCCGCGCCGGCCGAAGAGCCGAGCACCTCTTGGCGGGAGCCGGACTTCGTCGATGTTTCCTCGCCCGCTCCCGAAGGCGAGGTCGAGGCGGCCGCGCAGTCGGAGGAGCCGGCCGAGGTTGAGGCCTTCGACCAGCCTTCCGGCCGGGTCGAGATCCTGTCGAGCGAGGAGGCGGAGGCCACTCCGGCGCGACCGTGGGAGCGTCCGCCTGCTTCCGATCCCGAGCCGCCGAGGACCGGGGTTTCGGACCGCATCGCACAGCTCGAGGGCACGCTCGACCGGCTGAGCCAGCTCCTCGGCGATCTCCGCGAGAACTTCCAGGGGATGGCCGTTACCGCCGACGAGCGACTCGCCGCCATCGAGGCCGAGATCGGACGCAACCGCGAGCGTCCCGACGACTCCACCTGAGGGTCGACCGCGCCTAGACTCCTGGCTTGCGGGGCGGTAGCTCAGTTGGTCAGAGCAGCGGACTCATAATCCGTCGGTCGCAGGTTCGAGTCCTGCCCGCCCCACAGGAAGATGTCGTGTTCCGGGTGATGCTGGACGTTCCGGCGTCACCTGATCCTTGACGGAGTTCCGGCTGATCCTTGACACCGGATCCGGCTGATCCTTGACGGTGGCTTCGGCTGATGCTTGACACCGCCCATCTCGTTCAGGAGGTGGGCCGTGCTGGTGGAGCTCAGCGTCATGGAACAGCGGTATCAGGCGGTGCTCGCGGTCATCCAGGACGGCTGGAAGGTCGTCGAGGTCGCCGAGCGCCTCGGCGTCTCCCGCCAGGCCGTCCACGCCTGGATCGCCCGCTACGAGCAAGGCGGCCTGGCCTCGCTCGCCGACCGCTCCCACCGCCCAGCCTCTTGCCCGCACCAGATCGCGCCGGAGATCGAGGCCATGATCTGCGAGCTTCGGCGAGCCCACCCCGGCTGGGGACCGCGACGGATCCAGCACCAGCTCGCTCGTCGAGGTCACGTTCACCTTCGATGTCCGGCACCGAGTGGACGGCGGCGGGTGGATCGACCTGCCCGGGATCACGCGAGCGGCCAGCACCTCGTACCCCGTGCGCGAATCTCAGGCGGTGATCCAGCAGTGAGGCGGACATTCGCTCGGCTTGGCCTCCTCACCGTCGTGGTAGCAGCACCCATCGCGCTGGGCACGCTGGTCGGATCGCCGGCGATTCCCGACTTCGCGGGCTCGGACGGTCTTTCGGGCTCCTTCGTTCCTGTCGCAGCAGTGCTGCGACTCGTCGGGCTCCTGTCGTGGGGGCTTTGGGCCTATCTCACCTTCGCCATCGTTCTTCACGCAGCGGCGACCATCGCCGCGGTCCGGCACGCGCCTGGGCAAGGAGTGCCGGCTCGTGTGAGCTCGATCCTCACGCCCAAGGTCGTGCGCAGCCTGGTCGAGCTCGCCATCGGGAGCGCCTTGGTCGCTGGGTCCGTATCGGTCCGCGCATCCTCGGCCCTTCCCGTCACGAGCCGACCGATGTTGGTCGAGGCCGCTCCGATCCATTCTGCTGCGGATGTGTTCGACGAGGCGGGCACGAGCGAGCCGGCGAAGGTGACGTATCGCGTACGGGCCGGGGACTCGCTCTCGCGGATCGCCGAACGCGAGCTCGGCTCGGGCTTCCGGTGGCGCGAGCTCTATCGACTCAACGAAGCACGACGGTTCACCGACGGCAGATCCCTGACCGACCCGCACCTGATCTACCCCCGGGTGTGTGTTTAACCTGCCCGGCCCGCGCGGCGCCGACACCCCCGAAGGTCACCAGGAGCGTCCTCGGCTCCGGTGGGGAGGGTCAAGGCCCCGCGATCGACCCCGACTGGGCCTTACGCTTGACTCCGGGAGAGGAGGTCGAGGAGACGATGAGCGATCCAGCGCACCGAGCCATCACCCAGACGCCTCGCCCACGGCCCGGCCTGTACACGCTACACACGGATGGAGGCATAGTTGCCGCACCAGGCCAGCCCGCGGGGGAGGCAGCGATCGGCTCGGCCCTGAAGAATGCGGCCAACCTGTTGGTGGAGGCCATATCCAGGTCGATTGGCCATGTTGGGGATCACCACGTCGCGGAGTTCCAGGCGCTCATCGAGGGTCTACGAATGGCGAAGCGCCACGGGGTCGACAAGATCCGGGTATTCACCGACTCGGACCTCGTGGTGAGGAGCGTCCTCGATGACATCAAGCTGAGGTCCGTAGAGCACAGAGAACTCCGAGACGAGGCTCGGGAGCTCTACTGGAGCTTCACTGACCGGAAACTCAGCTGGGTGCCGCGGGAGATGAACACCGAGGCAGACTTGTTGGCGAGCGCTGCCCTTCCTATCCGACCGGCAAGAGGCTGACTTGGTCTGCTTGCTGAATGGACCGGGGGAGGTTGAGCGGGTGCACGGCGTGGTCGAGGCCTGGCCGTCGCTCTCGGGGACTCACGTCGAGGGGGCTTCCGTCCGGCCCTCCTCGCTATGTTGTCATCCGCTCGCTGAATCCGGGACGGTTGCTGTCGCGTTGTGCGCCGCTACGTCGAGGATGACTACTCCTGTCTTTGAAACTTGTGCGGAGAGGTCGATTCCGATGATCTTGTCTCGCACGAGCCGGCTCCTCTCTCGAAGAGTCAAGATGCTAAGGCAACTGCGCTGGAGGGCCGGGTCAGGAAGGTGATGGTCTTGGGATGGCGATGATCGACGAAGCCTTTCGAGAGGCGTACCGAGAGCTTGAGGCCCGGATGAAGGTCCTCGCCGACACTGATGGTGACGTCTTCCTGCCGAATCCCGAGCCGATCGGGCCCGTGGAGTACGTCTTCGTCTGGATGGAACCGTCTCTCGGCAGATGGGCTCGCTCTTTAGACGAGGCGAGGTCGAAGGTCGAGGCCGGATTTCGAACTTCGTCTCCTCGATCGAGGACTTCATCCTCCACTTCTGCATTCGGCGGTACCTCTGGGCACTCGGGCAGCGCTATCACATCACGGACCTGTCAAGGGGGCGATGCTTGTCGAACGTGCAGGCGTCGCGAGGACCCAACGGTATGACAGATGGTATGAGCTGTTAGTGGAAGAGCTCGGCCTCGTCGGCACGCCAGGAGGGGAGGTCTTTGCCGTTGGCGATACCGTCGCTGAACACCTGAAGCGACACGGGTTCTCGAGGCCCTTCACCAAGGTGATCCACTACTCGGGCATGGCGGCGCGGGCTGGCGGCAGGGGCATCGTCGGCCACGAAGACAGTTTCGAGGAGTTCAGGGGCTCAGTGTCTCTCGAGGATGTGCTCGCGACAGCGGGAGACGTGCTGAGGGCGTCAGCTGTGTCGGCGCGTTTCCGGGATCAGACCCTGGCGCGACTGGCGAAGAGTCAGCTATCAGAGTCCCGGCAGCAGCTCATCTTCATCTACAAGCTCGCCTTCGAACGGTTCCGCTCCCAACGATCAGGTCGTCTCGGTGCCGGTGAAGGCCGGAGGGCTGCTGTCCACCCGCCCGATACAGCCGCGCGTTGTCCGTGAATGGCAACTCGGTCTCTTATTCCCTCGACCAGCGCCTCGCCGAGCGGCGGCCGGACTGGCCGAGCACCGACGAAGCTCTCTCGGTGATCGACGACGGGCCTTCCGACGAAGAGGTCGAACTCGTCGGAGACGCGGTGATCGAGCGGGACGCGTTTGCCTCGCCGGAGAAGGCGGCGTCATCCGTACGGGACAGTTCGCCAGGCGCCACCGGCCACGACGATCCTCATCCCGCCGACGAGGACTGAGCGACTTCGAATCAGGCCGCGCGCCATACTGTTCCACATGTCGCAGCCGGGCCCCGACCGCGAGCTGATGGCCAATGAGGAGGAACGGCTCTGGACGGAGCTCCATCGGCTCGTCGACTCACTGCCGGAAGACAAGACCTGGGAGCCCGGGTACTTCGTCGAGGGGTGGTCTGCGAAGGATCTCGTCGCCCACATCGGGAGCTGGCTCGCCGAAGCGGGCGTCGTCCTGGAGAGATCCGGTTCGGCACCTACCGGCCGGAGGAGATCGACATCGACTCGATGAACGAGACGTTCTTCGACGCCATGCACAATGTCGCGTTTCCAGACGTGCGAGCGCAAGGGGTCGCGGCCCGCAACCGGATGCTGCGTGCGTGGCGTTCTCTTCCGGTGGGATCGCCCGAGGCCGATAGGTGGATCAGCAAGGCCGGTCCCGAGCACTACGCGGAACACCTTCCGCGGCTCCGGGAGTGGGTGGGGGAGCTCGGCCGATAAGGGGGATCCCTAGGGCGAGCGAGGACGGGCCACTGTCGTCAGGCTTTCGCGGACGAGGTTCAACAGGGTCGCCTCGTCATACGCGCCGTAGTGCCTGCGCCCGTTTACGAAGAAGGTCGGTGTTCCCGCCACCCCGCTCACGTCGGCGCTCTCGACGTCACGAGCGACCCGGAGCGCATGCCGCCCCGACTGCAGCTCCTCGGAAAACCGGCCCACGTCGAGGCCGAGATCCCGGGCGTATCCAACGAGGTCGTCGTGACCAAGCGCGCCCTGATGGGCGTACAGCATGTCGTGCATCTCCCAGAACACCCCTTGTGCGCCGGCCGCCTCCGAGGCCTCCGCGGCGAGCTGGGCGTGCTCGTGGACGTCGCCGAGCGGCAGGTGCCGGAACACGAAGCGCACGTCGCTCTCGAAGGCCTGAAGCAGCCCTCTGACGGCGGGCTCCGCCCTTCCGCAGTGAGGGCATTCGAAGTCTCCGTACTCGACCAGGGACACTGGAGCGTCGGCCGGCCCGCGAACGTGGTCGACGTCGGCGTCGACGGGCTCGGCGAGGTCCTCGAGGGGAGCTGGGACGCGATCTTGCCCGGCGACGAGCACCCGCTGTGGGAGGTGTCCGACCAGGCGGAACACGATCCAGGCCAGGCAGGATGCGAGCAGGGACGCGGCCAAGATCCCCAGCTTGGCGTCTTCGAGGTCTTGCCCCGCGAAGGAGATGTCGGCGATCAGGAGCGCGACTGTGAAGCCGATCCCGGCCACGGTCGCGGCTCCGAGCAGCGGTGGCCATGGCAGGCTCAACGGCAACCCGGCCAGCCGGCGGCGTGTAACGAGCCACGTCGCCGCGGTGATGCCGATGGGCTTTCCCAGGACGAGACCAGCGACGACGCCGAGCGTCACCGGCGAGGTCACCGCTCGTCGGAGAACCTCGGCGTCGATCACGACGCCGGCGTTGGCGAGCGCGAACAGCGGGACGATCACGTAGCTCGTCCACGGGTGGAACAGGTACTGGAGTCGCTCGTTCCCCGAGACCGCTAGCGCCAGGCTACGGCTGGCGGATCGGGCGTACTCGGGTGTCGGCTCCTCGCGGAAGAGCCGCCAGAGCGTGCCGGCGCGCTGGAGGTCTTGTCGGGATGGGGGAAAGGCGGTTGCCAGCAGTCCCATCGCGACTCCGGCGATCGTCGCGTGGACACCCGAGGCGACCATGGCGATCCAGAGGCCAAGGCCGACCACGAAGTAGGCGACACCGTGACGGACGCGCGCTCGACGCATGAGGAGCACCACGCCGAACAGGGCGATGGCGACCAGTAGCGCGGCAAGGGACAGGTCTTCGGTGTAGACCAAGGCGATGACGATGAGCGCCGCGATGTCGTCCACGATGACGAGCGTTAGCAGGAAGATCCGGATCCGCGGTGGACACCGGCCTCCCACGAGGGTGAGGATGCCGAGCGCGAACGCCGTGTCCGTGCCCATGGCGATCCCCCAACCCCGTGCCGTGGGCTCTCCGGCGTTGAACGCGAGATAGATCAGAGCGGGGGCGACCATGCCGCCGATCGCGGCCAGGACCGGCGTCGCGACTCGCCGGCGTTCGCGCAGTTCGCCCATGTCGAACTCTCGCCGTATCTCGAGTCCCACGACGAAGAAGAAGAAGGCCATCAGACCGTCATTGACCCAGTGCCGAAGGTCCAGCGTGAGCTCGGACCCGCCGAAGCTCACGGCAAGCCGGGTCGTCCACAAGCGCTCGTAGCCGGATGACCAGGGCGAGTTGGCCCAGACGAGAGCGACGACCGTGGCGGCAATCAAGGCGACGGCGCTCGCGTTCTCGGTTGCGAGGAACTCCCGGAGGGGCGTCGTGAGCCGGCGCAGTCCGACGCTCTGCTCGACGAGTAGTTGCGATGGGCGTCCCCCCTCGCCGCCTCCCGCCCGTGCGGTGTCTTCCAGCGTTCGGCCCCCTTACGCCCTCATAGAGCACTTGCCCTTTCGCTCCAGCCCTTTGGCACGGACGATCGCGGGGTCCCGAGGGTCGAGCGGGAGGATCTGGTGGCGTTCGGCCTCGCGACTCTCGTTTCTGCTCCTGCGCGGTCTCGTGATCCGAACTCGCTGCATCTCGCCCTCCCCGGGTGGAGCGCCGTTGTGAACTGTGGCGGGCATGGGCGGTGCGGGGCTCGAGACCATCGCGGCCAGCCTCCGTTCACAAATGACAGCCCGACTGCGGGTCCCGGTAGCCGTTCGGCTCGCGAAAGAGTCTAATGCCGACGTCATCCTGGTCGACATCGACCTCGGCGAAGAGAGCGGTTTCGACCTCACCCAACGTCTCCACGACGATCCGGATGTGGAGGCGAGGATCATCCTGATCTCGACCCATGCGGAAGACGACTTTGCCGACCTCATCGCACAAAGCGCGGCCCTCGGTTTCCTCTAGAAATCCCGCCTCTCGGCGGCCGCGATCCGGGTCATGCTCGAGGACCAGAAGGGTCGCCCTTCTGGCGCATGAGGGGTCGGATCAGAACTCCTGTAGCCCGGGGTCGGAGTTCTCGGACAAGGTGTCCGAATTTGCCGGTTCGAAGACACTCCACTCAGGTCCCCGACGAAGTCTTTAAGGCGCCCCCGCGCAACGGCACCAGCCACGACTTCGCGCTCCTCAACGCCCTGCTCGACGTTCCCCAGCACTGGCACGGCCATACGGCACGCCGCCACCGACCTCGCTTACCACCTCCGCTGACGTCATGGCTCGGGTTGGCCCTTGACCAGCCGCCGGACTACAGGGCCACGACCGAACAGATCCGAATGGGGCATGAGGGAAGATAATGACTCCGTGACCAGGTCGATCGGTCGAACGACCCTCGTCCTAGATAGCCGCGAGCGCGGCTCAAGCGTCCTCGGCTGTCTCCCGCCAAGCCCGCCTCCAGTCTCGCGATAGGCAGCACTCTCATCCGGCTTCGCGCAAACCTGGTCATGAGGACAAGGGAGAGCACATATGACGACGGCGAAAGGGGACCCTCAGTACGACGCTTCGGAGATGGAGTCGCGGTGGCGAGCGCGTTGGGTGGCGGATCGCATATCGGAGATCGACGTCGAGCGCGTGGCCCCGGATCGCAAGTTCTACAACCTCGTTGAGTTCCCCTATCCCTCGGCCGAGGGCCTCCACGTCGGGCACACATACACCTACGCCGGAGCCGACACCTATGGTCGCTATCTCAGGATGCGCGGCGCAGAGGTCTTCCAGCCGATCGGTTTCGACTCCTTCGGGATCCAAACCGAGAACTACGCCCTCAGGATCGGCGAGCACCCCCGAACCCTGACCGAGCGCACGATCGTCAACTATCGGCGGCAGCTCGCGTCGCTGGGTGCCGCCTGGGACTGGAGCCGGGAGATCGCGACCAGCGATCCCTCTTACTACCGGTGGACGCAGTGGATCTTCTTGCAGCTGTTAGGGGCGGGATTGGCCGTGCGACGCGAGGCCGCGGTGGTGTGGTGTCCGTCCTGCCTTACCGTGCTCGCGAACGAGCAGCTGGAGGGCGAGCGTTGCGAGCGCTGCGGCACCCGGGTGGTTGAGCGAATCATGGACCAGTGGTTCCTGAGGATCACCGCGTACGCGGAGGAGCTCCTCGAAGGCCTGGACGACCTGGACTGGCCCGAGTCGGCCAAGCGCGCCCAACGCGAGTGGATCGGCCGTTCCGAAGGCGTCGAGATCGACTTCGACGTCCCCAACACAGGTGTCCGTCTCCGCACGTTCACGACCCGACCCGACACGCTGTTCGGCGTCACGTTCCTAGTTCTGCCTCCCGAGCATCCGGACCTGGAGGCCCTCACCAGGGGAACCGGCTCGGAGACCGAGGTTCGCCAGTTCGTCGAGGAGGCGCTGCGAGACCGGGTCGCGGCTGCGCGAAGTTGGATGGCGGGCTTTCCGCAGCGGCGGGGCGCGTTCACCAGGTCATTCGCCATCCATCCCGCCACCGGGGACCGCGTTCCGATCTACGTCGCCGACTACGTCGTCGCGACCTACGGCACCGGCGCCGTGATGGGCGTGCCGGCCCACGACGAGCGCGACTTCCGGTTCGCCGCGGTCAACGGCCTCCCGGTCGTGGGGGTGATCCGGCCACCGCAAGACGAGGGAGCGCCGGTGGAGGCCTGGACCGGCGAGGGCGCACTGATCGACTCCGGTCGGTTCTCGGGACTGCCCTCCAACCAAGCTCGCGACGCGATCGCCGGCTGGCTGGAGGCGCGTGGCGCCGGCCGGCGCGTCGTCCGATACCGGCTCAGGGACTGGCTGATCTCGCGGCAGCGCTACTGGGGACCTCCGATCCCAGTCGTGTACTGCGCCGACTGTGGGACGGTGCCGGTTCCGGAGGAGGACCTCCCCGTCATCCTCCCCGACGTGGCCGACTTTCGACCGACCGGGACGGGCGTCTCGCCACTCGCCGCTGTCGAGTCCTTCGTGCACACCGACTGCCCATCCTGCGCTGGGCCCGCGCGGCGGGAGACGGACGTCTCCGACACCTTCCTCGACTCCGCGTGGTACTTCCTGCGGTACCCCTCAAGCGAGATCCACGACAAGGCCTGGGATCCGGAGCGGACCGCGCGGATGCTGCCCGTCGACTCCTACGCAGGTGGCCCGGAGCACGTTGTGCGTCATCACCTGTACGCGCGGTTCATGACTCATGCCCTGTACGACCTCGGACTGGTGCCGTTCGCCGAGCCTTTTCCGCACCTTCGGCTGCACGGGATGCTCACGAAGGACGGTGCGAAGATGAGCAAGAGCAGGGGCAACGTGGTGAACCCCGACCGATACGTCGCCGACCACGGCGCCGACGTTACGCGGATGTACCTGCTGTTCATCGGGCCATGGGACGAGGGCGGCGATTTCTCCGACGCCGGCATGGCTGGGATCGAGCGGTTCCTTCGGCGCGTCTGGCGCCTCGTGACCGAGCCCCACGAGCCGGCTCGGAGCGGCGTGGATCTTCGCCCTCTGGACCGTGCCATCGCGACGATCGGTGCGGACCTTGAGGAGATGCGGTTCAATACCGCGATTGCCTCGCTCATGGAGTTCGTCCGGTGGGCTCGGCGGGAGTGCGACAAGATGGCGAGCGAGGAATGGGCGAGAGCCTCAGCCGCTATCGTGCTGCTTATGGCACCGCTCGCTCCTCACCTAGCGGAGGAGCTGTGGGCAAGGATCGGCGGTGACTACTCAGTCCACCAGCAACACTGGCCGGTGTTCGACCCGGGCTCGCTTGTCGATGAACAAGTGACGCTGGTGATTCAGGTCGATGGCAAGACGCGAGATAGGATTCGCGTCCCTGTCGGGCTCGACAGGCAGCAAGCGCTCGAACGAGCGGCGGGCAGGGAAAACGTGCGCCGGCACCTCGTAGGCGAACCGAGGAAGGTAATCTTCGTTCCTGACCGACTGATCAACCTGGTGACTGGCGCAAGCGACCGGTCGGCTTGAAACTCTCGCTACGATCTCGAACGCTGAACCGCGCCGTGGCTTCGACCGAAACCCTGTCTCAACTCGGCCGAGTCGACGGTCCTCCCGGACTTCGGGTCTAGAAATGGCGAGGATCAACCACCTCAGGATGATCCTGAATGCCGCCTTTGGCCGTCGGGGATGGGGACGTCGGTCTCGCTCGCGCTGATTGCGCACGACGAGGGCTCCCCGAACATCGTTCTACCAGCAGCTGCTCTGGCCGGCGCTCAGCGCCGAGCTCGACACCGAGTCCTACCGTTCCTACGGCGAGGGCCGCTTCTTGCCCCGGGCCTTCATGCAGTACGGCTGGGATCACCATGCCCCCGATCCGGAGACGCGCAAGAACCGGTACGCAGCCCCACTGCAGACCACCACGGAACAGCTGCGCGGCCCGCCGCCGACTCTCATCCAGACCGCCGAGAACGACGAGTTGCGCGACGAGGGAGAGGCCTACGCGCGCAAGTTCGACGACGCCGGCGCAGATGTGACCAACGTGCGCTACCTCAGCCTCCGCTCGGGTGGCGACCGATTCCCGTTTCGTCGACCGTCCACCCGACGTTGTCGCAAGCTCGGCTCGGGATGAGGCTTGGTTCTGCCAGGTCATGTCGTCGTCCAAACCGTCACGGGACGCATCTCTTGTGAAGGGGTCGAGAGCCGCTCGAGTTATCGCCCGCGGGATCGCTCGGCCGACCGCTCACATCACTGCCTACGGGGATGCCCGCAGGCGGCCACGGCTTCACTCTCCAGTCCGGGTGGCAGCTCGGAGACTTCGGCCCGCCGGGGCGGGTCGGTCAGGCAGCACCTGTCTATCAGCGGATAACTGACAGTTTCGCTCGTGCGTGAGGTTCCTTTTCCGCAAGTCAGCGCACCGTTCGACGTCTCTGACCTAGAAGGCATCTATTGATCGAAGACCAGCGGAACGAGCGTGTGGTTCCTCCGGGGGTGCGCGCTGTGCCGTGAGCTCGACCCGCGGCGCGATTGTAGCGACCGCGCCCTCCTCTGCGAGCGTGTGACACTTGCTGCCACGACAAGTTCGACGGGCAGCCAAGATGCCGGATGACGGCAGCCTCGTGACGCCGGATCAAGCGGTCCGGGACCGGCTGCGCAAGATGAGCGAGCTCTCGACGGCGACATTGGCTGACGAGGTCCCGGGAAGCGCCCGGCTCACGCGCCCGCTGTTCCCTCCGGTGCTCTCCTCGGCGGAATTCCTCAAGCGTCGGGAGGCTCCCGGCTGGCAAGTGCAGGCGCTGGCGTACGAGGACACCGCGGGCAGTCCGTGGTTCTGGATCGTCAGACTGATCGAGGATGACAGCGGCTCTGGCGTGTGTGTGGCGGGGGCGGCGGAGGCGGCGGCCCGGAAGGCGACCCTCAACGTCCCTATCCCTAGGATCAACTACGCCGGCTGTTGGGGCGGGCACGGTCTCGCGCTCGGAGGTCGGGTCACGGGCACGGGAGCAGAGCAGGCGACGTCTGCGCGACTTTCAATCCGAGACGCGGTGCTCATCGACGAGGTCGAAGGGGAGTCGTGATGTTCGTGACTTCGAAGCCTTCCGCGCGCCGTGGTCGTCCGAGTGACGATCCCGGCGAGCTGGTCGGCGGCGACTCAGGCGTGCGAGCATCGGGCCGTGCGGAACCTCGGCGCCTTGGCCCTGTGGGGCCTCGCGATCGGATCCTCCCTCGTGGTCGGCGCGGTCGTCGCAGCGCGAACCTCGCTGCCGCCAGCGGTCGCCGAGTTCGTCACGGCGTTCGGCGGCGGCGTCCTGCTCGCGGCAATCGCGCTGGGTCTGGTTCCCGCCGCGGACGAAGCGGCCGGTCCGGCATGGACAGCTGCCGGCCTGATCTCCGGAACGCTCGTCTACGTGGCGGCGGATGCCTGGCTGACGCGTGACGAAACACGGAGGCTGAATCGTCGCGCCGCGCATGCGATGGCCGCGGGACGCGCGATGGAGGCTGAGATGTTCGCGCTCCGATCGGCCGGGAATCACGCACGGGCGGCGCGCGGCGAGTCGATCGCCGTCGGTCTATTCATCGACGGCGTGCCGGAATCGCTGGCGCTCGGCTTGACGATCGCGGCCGACGAGATTGGAGCGGCCCTCGCCGCCGGGATCGTCATCGGGAACGTAATCGAGGCGTACGGCGCCGCGCAGCCGATCGTGACCGGCGGACATAGTCGGTCGTTCGCGGTGGGGTTGCTCGCCGCGATCGGCGTCTCGCTTGCGGTCGCGACGGTCGCGGGCGGGACGCTGCTCGCCGACGCCGCCCTCCAGCTCGTTGGAACAGCCCAGGCGGTTGCCGCAGGTGCGGTGCTCGCCATGGTCTCCATCCAGATCATCCCGCACGCCTTCGACGAGGTTAGCAGCGTGGTCGCGGTCGCGGCGATCGCCGGCTTCACAGTCGGGTATCTGCTCGGCTGAGTCACGCGACGGGAATCGGTACTGGGGCGGCGTCGGACGACGCGCGTGGCTCAGTCGGGGGCCTGCGTCCGCGTCGGAACGGGGTCTGGTTCGAAGATCCGCTGCAAGCTCGGGCACCCGTAGCCGATCGGCCCGCCGCATCCTGAGTACCCGCACGATCGACACTGGATGAACAGCCAGCCGCCATGTCACGCCTCCTTGCGTGACCTCCATGGTCGGCGCAACGCGCTTTCACCGACGAGGCTAAGGGCTAGAACATCGGCCTTTTCGGCTGGGAAGAGCGCGTGTTCCGGGGCGTCGAGAACGCGCCGTGGGCGCGGTACGCGGGGGGCGAGGGGCGGGTGTCCGCTTCGTCACGGCTCTCCTCATCGGCGCAAGCA
>Ga0299913_10003016_pt1 | contig 13577 bp, 14 predicted proteins | sample RVTome_9_FD_201360 | JGI IMG/M metagenome (GOLD analysis project Ga0299913, IMG submission 201360) | Soil microbial communities from uranium-contaminated site in the Upper Colorado River Basin, Wyoming, United States - RVT155D38 (version 2) ... | reverse complement strand
TCGCGAAGGAGACGGGCATGAACCATGCGAGCGAGTCGAGCGCCACCAACAGCACGAGGAAGACAACCAACCGCACGACGAAACCACCTAGCCCCACCGCGTACACGGCGGTCGGAGAGATCCGGGCGGCCCACGCGAGCGACATCGCATTGGCGATCGAATAGAGCGCGACGACCGCCACCGCGAGCGCCGAGGACCAGGCGGCGTCCATGCCACCGACCGCGGCCCCTGCGGCGAACGCGACGACGAGGGCGACCGGTGCGAACGGCAACAGCCGGCGCACCACGAGCTTCTCCGGCTCAGTCGTCCTCACGCGGTTCCTTCCCGTACTGGAGGTACACGCTGTAGCAGCCGACGCCGGCACCGAGCACGAACCCGATGGCGGTCAGCACCTTCCCCGTGTCGAACAGTCTGTCCCCCAAGTATCCGAGGCCCCCCAGCACCAGCAGGGAGGCCAGCAGCGTGGAGATGATGGACCACGCGATGCCGACGCCTTCCCAGCCGTCGGTGCGCGAGGGCCCGCTCCTCATCAGCGCGCGCAGTATAGCGAGGCCGCGGGTCTCGACTCTTTCAGCGGGCGCCGCCGCCGGCCGCCGTCGGAGCGGACCGCTCGGCTCGGGCCCGACGCTCACCGTTGGCACGACGGCGCCCCATCACCAAGGGCAAGAACGTCACCAGGAACAGACCGGCCGCTCCGACCAGCACCATGGCCACCGCGAACCGACCATTGATCAGCCCGACCGCGAGACCGCTCCCGGACAGTAACGCGCTCCACAGGTACATCAGGAGCACCGCTCTGCGGTGGCTGTGGCCGAGATCCATCAGGAGATGATGCAGGTGCTCCTTGTCGGGCGTGCCGAGGCTCTGCCGCCGGCGGGTCCGACGCAACACGGCCAGCCCGACGTCGAGGAGCGGCACGAACAGAACCAGGAACGGCACGAGCACGACCCCGGCGATCACCGCGAAATCGCCCCTGGCAGGGGGAGAGTAGTTGCCCCCGACGCCGGAGATCATGGCGATCGAGAGGAGGACTCCCAAGAGCATCGCCCCGGAATCGCCCATGAAGATCCTCGCCGGATTGAAGTTCCACGGGAGGAACCCCACGCAGATGCCGGCGGTCACCGCCGAAAGGAGCGCGGCCGCGGACGCGCTGCCCTCGAACGTGGTCGGAGTCCGAACCATGAACACGAAGAATGCCGCGGCCGCGATCGCCACCATGCCCGCCGCAAGCCCGTCGAGGCCGTCCACCAGGTTCACGGCGTTGGCGACGACGACGACCCACGCGATCGCCAGCACGGTGCCGAGGTCGGACGAGAGCACCACGACGTTGTTCGGCGGGAACCACATGTAGGTGAGCTGGACACCGAGCACCGCCAGGACGCCCGCGACGAAGATCTGGCCCGTCAGCTTCGTCAACGGCAGGATCTCGCGGAGGTCGTCCACCCCCCCGAGGCCGACCATCAGCCCGCCCGTGACGAGTGCGGCGAACGGCTCCGGACTCGCGGCGTTCATGTCGTCGAAGAACGGCAGGACCGTCGACGCGCCGAGCCCGACGGCGAGGCCCAACCACATCGCGACCCCACCCATCGTTGGAGTTGGCACGGGGTGCACCCGGCGATCGGAGGGGTGGGCGACCGCGCCGAACCGTACGGCGAGGCGACGCACCAGGGGAGTGAAAGCGAACGTGGTGAGTGCGGCCGCCAGGAAGACGGTGAGGTAAGCCCGGGCCGCGTCCACGACGCGGGTCAGTCTACGCGGGCGTCGTGCGCGGCCGGGACCTTCGGCCGGACACTACGGATACAGCGGGAACCGTTTCATGAGGTCGCGCACCTGCGTGCGGGCCTTTTCCTTGACCCCGGCGTCCTCGTGGTTCTTCAGGACCTCCCCCAGGATGCTCGCGACCTCGCGGAGCTCGGGCTCATCCATCCCCAGGGTGGACGGCCCCGGCGTGCCAACGCGGATCCCCGAGGGCCTCAGCGGAGGGTTCGGGTCGAACGGCACCTGGTTCTTGTTGAGGGCGATACCGACCTCGTCGGCCACGGCCTCCGCGATCTTGCCGTCGATCCCGAGGGGCGTGACGTCGGCCAGCACCAGGTGAGAGTCCGTCCCACCGGACACGACGCGCAGGCCTTCCTCAGCCAGACCGGCGGCCAGCGCCCGCGCGCCACGGACGACCCTCGCCGCGTACTCGCGGAACTCCGGCGTCATCGCCTCCTTGAGAGCCACCGCCTTCGCGGCGATGCAGTGCTCCAACGGCCCGCCCTGCATCATCGGGAACACGGCCTTGTCGATCGCCTTGGCGTGCTCCTCCTTGCACACGACGATGGCGCCCCGGGGGCCGCGAAGCGCCTTGTGCGTGGTGAACGTGACCACGTCGGCATGCGGGACCGGGTTCGGATAGGCCCCGCCGGCCACCAGCCCGATGAAATGCGACGCGTCGACCCACAGCAGCGCCCCTACCTCGTCGGCGATCCTGCGGAACCCGGCGAAGTCGATCTCGCGCGGGTAGGCCGTGTAACCGGCCAGGATGATCTTCGGCCGGTGCTCCTTCGCGAGGTCGTCGACCCGGTCGAGATCGAGCACCTCGGTCTCACGCTCCACCTCGTAGGCCACGAAGTTGAACCACAAGCCGGAGACGTTGGCGGGATGCCCGTGCGTCAGGTGGCCGCCGTGGGAGAGCGCCATCCCGAGGACCTTGTGCGCGGGGTTCTTGGGCTCGAGGAACGCGCCGAACACCGCCATGTTCGCCTGGGCACCGGCATGTGGCTGCACGTTGGCATGCTCGGCGCCGAACAACTCTTTCGCGCGTTCGATCGCAAGCGTCTCCGTCACGTCGACGAACTCGCAGCCGCCGTAGTAGCGGCGGCCGGGGTATCCCTCCGCGTACTTGTCGTTCATCGTCGAACCGATGGCCGCGAGCACGGCAGGACTCGCGTAGTTCTCCGAAGCGATCAGGCGCAGCGTGGTCCGCTCCCGCTCGAGCTCCGACGCAAGCGCTGCCGCCACCTCCGGATCCGAAGTCTTCAGCGCTTCCCAGTCTGCCGCGTACTCCCTCATGCCAGCTCCCCTCGTTCGATGTCGGCGATCTGTTCCAGTCTGGGCAGGTGTCGCCCGCCCTCGAAGGGGGTCGCGAGCCACAGCTCGAGGATCTCTCTCGCCAGTTCGAGGGCCACGATCCTTCCCCCCATCGCCAGCACGTTCGCGTCGTTATGCATCCGGGAGAGCCGAGCGAGGTGGGTGTCGTTACAGAGCGCCGCGCGCGCGCCACGCACCTTGTTCGCGGCGATCTGCTCGCCTTGACCGGAGCCGCCGAGGACGACGGCGCGATCGGCCTCGCCCGCCACCACGGCGCGTGCGGCCGCCGCGCAAAAGCTCGGGTAGTCGACCGGCGCCTCGGAGTCCGTCCCGAAGTCAACCACCTCGTGGCCGCGCTCCCGCAGGAAGCCCTTGAGCGCCTCTTTCAGCCCGAAGCCGGCGTGATCGGCGCCCATCGCGACCCGCACGCTCAGTCCCCCTCGGCGCGGGCGCCGAACAGCCCCGTGTCGAGCCGGCGGATCAACTCGTCCAGCTCCCAGGCCACACCCCGGTAGGCCTCGAGGGGCTGACCGAGGGGATCGGCAACGTCTTCATCGGAGGGATTGCCCGCGAAGCCACGTACGCGGGCCTCAGCGGCGGCGGCTACACGTCCTCGGAGACTCGGCGACGAGCCGTTGAGCGGACTCGATTCGAGCAACCGGACGAGCTCCTTCAGCGTGAACGTCCGCGAAGCGGCATCGGGCGTCAGCCTCTCGATGGCCCACCGGTGCTCGGCGGCCATGCACAGCACGAGATCGGCCTCGCGCACGAGGTCCACCGTTACGCTTCGGGCACGGTGCCCGGCGATGTCGGTCCCCCGCTCTCCCGCTGCGAGCCTCGATCCTTCGGTCACCTCGGTGCCGTCCCAGGCCCCCACGCCGGCCGAGGAGACGTGAGGGGCCTCCTGACCGAAGCGACGCCGCAGATCCCGCCGGAGGAACCCCTCCGCCATCGGGGACCGGCAGATGTTCCCGGTGCAGACGACGAGGATCGAGGTCATGGGTGAAAGCCGGAGTCTAGCAGCGGGTTTCCTCCACCCAGAACTGTTCGAGAGCGCCCGGATCGAGCCCACCGGCGCGAAGGACACGGGGCTGTGAACCGGAGAGATCGACCACCGCGGAAGCTTCGCCGGCCAGCTCCCGTTCCTCGCAGATGTAGACATCGACCATGTCCCCGAACGTCCGCTCCAGCTCTTCACACGTGCGCGCGGGCGGCTCGCCCGACCGATTGGCGCTGGTCGCGGCCAGTGCGCCGGCGTGCTCGAGCACGGCAATCGCCAGCGGGTGCCGAGGCACACGCACGGCGATCGTTGCCCCGCCGCCCCCGAGCTCCCACGCGCGGGAGGCGGCGGCTCTCGGAAGCACCAGGGTGAGCGCTCCCGGCCACAGGGCGGTCGCCACCCGCTCGGCGCGCTCGTCGAACGAAGCCAGCTCACGCGCGGCATCCACGCTCGCGGCGAGGACCGGAAGCGCCAGGTCGGCCGGGCGCCCCTTGGCCTCGAACAGACGAGAGGTGGCCTGCGGATCGTCGGGACGGGTCGCGATGCCGTACACGGTGTCGGTCGGGATCACTATCAGGGCTCCGCGGCAGGCGGCAGCCGCGGCCTCCGCGATCGGGTGAGCGCCGGTGCGATCGCCGCTCACGGCCGCCGCGCCCCCAGCACGCGGTCGCGCCACGCGAGGTCCTGCGTGACCCGTACGTCCACGAACCCCGCGTCCCCCACCAGTCGGGACAACTCCGCGGCGGCATCCTCGTGGATCTCAACAACCACCCGGCCACCAATCGAGAGCCGGTATGCCGCCTGTTCGAACAGCTCGCTATAGACCTCCGCGTGGCCGAACATCGCCTCGCGCGGCTCCGCCAAGACGTCCAGCGGCAACGCGGCCTCTTCCGCGAGCGGCACGTAGGGCGGGTTGCTCGCGACGAGGTCGGGACGCACAGAGAGCGGCAGCGGCTCGAGGAGGCCCCCCTGCACCACGTCTACGTCCAGCTCGAGACGCTCGGCGTTCTCCCGCGCAAGGTCGACCGCCTCCGGCGACGTGTCGGTCGCGTGAACGACCGCATCGGGCCGCTCGTACTTGATCGCGAGCGCGATCGCTCCCGATCCGGTCCCCACGTCGACGACGACCGGCCGGTCGACGCCCTCGATCATCTCCAGCGCCACGCCCACGAGCACCTCCGTCTCGGGACGCGGCACGAAGACCCCCCGTCGAACGACCAGATCGAGGCCGCGGAACCCGGCGACCCCGGTCAGATGCTGCAGCGGGGTACCCGTGCACCGCCGGCAGAGCGCCCTGCCGAACGCCTTCGCCTCGGCCGCGCGCAACCCGTCCGTGCGCGCGTACGCGCCGGCCCGGTCGGTGCCGAGCACGAGCATCATGAGCTGCTCGGCGGACGCCAGCGGGCTGTCGACGTCGTGCCGAGCCAAGTAGTCGGCTCCGCGGCGGATCACGTCGGCGGGCCTCACGGCGGGCGTCAATCCTCGTCGTCGTCCGGTCGAGCGAGTTGCTCGGCACGCGCGGCGGACTGAAGCCGGTCGACGATCCCTTCCAGCTCGTCGCCGCCTTCGAGCACGTTCTCCAGCTGATGTGTCGTGTGTTTGACGCGATGATCGGTGACCCGCCCCTCGGGGAAGTTGTAGGTCCGGATCTTCTCCGAGCGCTCTCCTGTCCCCAGCTGCGAGCGGCGCGCGGCGGCCTCCTTCGCCTGGGCCTCGTCCAGGGCCATCTGATAGAGCCGGGCCCGCAGGTAGCGCATCGCCTTCTCTCGGTTCTGGAGCTGCGAGCGCTCCTCCTGAACCTCGACTTTGATCCCGGTGGGCTTGTGCACGATCCGGACCGCGGAGTCGGTCGTGTTCACCGACTGTCCTCCGGGGCCGCTCGATCGATAGACGTCGATCTGCAGATCTTCGGGACGGATCTCCACCTCGATCTCCTCGGCCTGCGGCATGACCGCCACGGTCGCCGTGGACGTGTGGATCCTGCCGGAGGACTCGGTGGCGGGCACGCGCTGCACCCTGTGCACGCCCGCCTCGTACTTCAGACGTCCGTAGGCGTCTTTTCCCCGGACCTCCAGCGAGACCTCCTTGAATCCCCCGAGCTCCGAGGGCGAGGACGCGATCACGTCCGTCTTCCATCGTCGTCTCTCGGCGAGATGGCGGTACATCTCGAAGAGCTCGCCGGCCCAGAGCGCCGCCTCCTCGCCGCCCGCGCCGGCACGGACTTCGACGATCACGTCCTTGCCGTCGTTCGGGTCCTTCGGCACCAGCAGCAGCTCGAGCGCGGCCCGCAGCTCGGCAGCGGTCGCCTCCGCGCGCTCGGCCTCCTCGCGGTAGAAGCGGGCCGCCTCCTCGTCCGATTCGTGCTCCGCCAGCTCGCGCGCGTCCGCGGCCTCTGCGGTCGCGGCTCGGTACTCGCGGTACGGGCGCACCACATCGCCGAGCTCGGCGTAGGTCTTGCCCAGGGTCCGGAGCCGGTCGGGTTCGGCGGCGACCTCGGGCAGCGACATCTCGGCCTCGATGGCCCGGAACCGCGCCTCAATCTCGTCGAGCCTCGCCTCGAACTCCCCCATGGCGGGGATTGTCGCAGGGAGGGCCGGGCGGTCCGGCCCGCGCAGATGGAGCCGGGGCTAGCCGCGCGCCCCCTCGTCCTGCTCGGGGTCGGTGAGCTCGAGCTCCGGGATGTCGAGGCCGCTCTCGAAGAGCCAGTCCTCGTCCTCTTCCGCGACGACCTTGGCCGGCTCGGGTTCCTGGTCGGCGTCTCCTTCGATGACCGCAGCCTCGACCGGTTCGTTCGCGTCCATATCCACGCTCTCGGCAATCTCGTCGGCCGGCTCCATCAGCAGGTCGTCCGCGACAGCCAGCAGGGTGGAGCGCATGCCGTCGAGCTGCTCCGCGAGGCTCGCGCGACGGATCTGCAGATCCCCCATGGTCTCTTCGGCCTCGCGCTTCGCTCGCTCGAGCGCCTCACGTCCCTCCTGCCGTGCCTCCTCTGCGCGTGCCTGCGCGTCGACACGGATCCGGTCGGCCTCCGAGCGAGCATCGGTGAGCACGCGTGTCGCTTCGTCGCGGGCACGGCTCAGGATCTCCTCGGCTTCCGTGTCGGCGGTTTCGAACACCACTGCGAACCGGCGCGCCACCCGCTGATAGGGGTCGTCGGACGCGTCATCGGGAGACTCGTCGCTGTCGATGTCGGCGAGGGCCTGGATGCCCGTCGGGCCGGCAGGGTGGCCGCCCTCGTCGCCGCCTTCGCGCATGTCCTTCTCCAAGGTCTCGACCTGCGCGGCCACTTGCGTGAGGTAGTCCCGTACTTGTTGCGGGTCGTACCCACGCCGGACCGACGCGAACTCCCGCCGACGGATCTGCTCGGCGCTCGGGAGCAACGGCAGATCGAGGTCGCTCGTCTCCATCACAACACCTCCGGTCAAGAGGGGAACGCGCTCATCTTCACCGGCGTTCGGGGGCGTTGCAACGACCTCCGCGGATCGATGCGCAAGTCCCGCTGATGGCCTGGACGGCCTGAACCTCCCGGGATGTTTAGAGCGGTTCGGGTAGCTCCCCTGGCTCTTCGGCCGTGGGCTCTCCAACGGCGGCGGCCGCGCGCTCGGCACGGCGCACCTCCGAGAAAGATGCCACCGCGACCTCGATCTGCTCGTGGTTCGGTTCCCGCGTCGTGATCTTCTGCAGCCAGATGCCGGGGCGCATCAGGGCCCGCATCGCATGCGAGTTGGGGAAGCGCGCCCCCAGGCGGAGCGCCTCGTACGCGAGGCCGGCGATGAGCGGGATCGCGAGCAACCGCGATCCGATCCGCCAGGCGAGCTCCGGAGTCCCGAACAGGGCGAAGACGAAGACGGTCACGACCAGCACGATGATCAGGAAGTTCGTTCCGCAACGCACGTGCTCTTTCGGGAACCGGTCGATCTCCTCGGGCACGAGTGGCGACTCGTGCTCGTTCGCGGCGATCGTCTTGTGCTCGGCACCGTGGTACTCGAACACGCGGCGCACGTCCTTCGTCCGCCCGATCAGCCAGAGGTAGCCGACGAAGATGCCCACGCGGAACACGCCCTCCGCCAGGTGCAGCCACAGGCCGCCCGGGAGGCGGTCCTGCCCCCACGCGAACAAGGCGGTGGGGCCAAGGATGAAGATCCCCAAGAACAGGACCAGGGCGATCGCGAGGCTGATGCCCACCTGCAGGGGCGTGAGCTGCTGCTCCTCGTCCACGGCCCGGTTCGCTGAGATCAGCAGGGCCCGCATCCCGATCGCGAGCGATTGGCCGAGCACGATCACGCCCCGGAGGAACGGCTTGCCGAGCAAGGGGATGCGCTTGACGATCGAGTCGATCTGATGCGACTCGGTGTGGATCCCCCCATCGGGCCGGCGAACGGCCACGGCCCAGTGGTCGGGACCACGCATCATCACCCCTTCGATGACCGCTTGGCCACCGTAGAGGAGGGGCTTCGATGCAGCGTCGCCGGGCACCCCGGCTAGGAGCGCCCGGCTTCTGCCTGAGCGGCTTGGGTCTTCGCGTACCGGCGCTGGAACCGCTCGACACGACCTCCCGCGTCCACCAGCTTCTGCTTGCCGGTGTAGAACGGGTGGCAGTTCGAACACAGCTCCGCCCGGATCTCGGACACCGTCGAGCGGGTCTGGAACGTGTTGCCGCACGAGCAGTGCACGTTCGCGATCTGGTACTCGGGGTGGATGCCTTGTTTCATCGTTGTCTCCTCAGGTGCGTCGGAGGGAAGCGTACCCTCCGCCTTGAACAACGCCCCCGTATTCCCGCTCAGCCGCTGGACGGTGCCTTGGCGATCTCCTTCAGGAACTGCTCGTTCGACTTGGTGGCACGGATCTTGTCCACCAGCAGCTCCAGGGCGGCCCCCGGCTCGAGCGCGTGCAGGACCCGGCGCAGCTTGATCACCAACGCCAGCTCCTCGGGCGGGAGCAGCAGCTCCTCCTTACGCGTGCCCGAGGCGTCCACGTTGATCGTCGGGAACAGCCGCTTCTCGGCGAGCTGACGATCCAGCCGGAGCTCCATGTTGCCGGTGGCCTTGAACTCCTCGAAGATCCCGTCGTCCATCCGCGAGCCCGTCTCGACCAGGGCGCTCGCGATGATCGTGAGCGAACCACCCTCCTCGATGTTCCGCGCGGCCCCGAAGAACCGCCGAGGGGGATACAGCGCGGCCGAGTCGATGCCCCCTGTGAGGATCTTGCCCGACGCCGGCATCGACAGGTTATAGGCGCGGGCCAGCCGGGTGAGCGAGTCCAGGATGATGGCCACGTCCTGGCCGGCCTCGGCCAGTCGCTTCGCCCGCTCCAACACCAGCTCGGTCACCTGGATGTGCTGGTCGGTCGGCTTGTCGAACGTCGAGTAGACGACCTCGGCCGCCGTTACCGTGCGCTGCCAGTCGGTGACTTCCTCGGGCCGCTCGTCCACGAGTAGCACCATCAGGTGCACCTCGGGGTTGGAGTGGATGATGCCGTTGGCGATCTGCTTGAGGATGGTCGTCTTGCCGGCCTTGGGGGGCGAGACGATCATCCCCCGCTGGCCCTTGCCGATCGGCGCGATCATGTCGATGATCCGCTCGGAGACGGCGAGGGGTCCGCTCTCCAGACGGAAGCGGTCGTCCGGGAACAACGGCGTCAGCTTGTCGAACGATTTGCGCTCGCGCGCGGTGTCCACGTCCTGGTCGTTCACGGTCTCGATGTCGAGCAGCGCCGCGTACTTCTCGTTGTTCTGCGGCTGCCGGGCTTTGCCGGTGACCACGTCGCCCTTGCGGAGCTGGTACTTGCGGACGGTCGAGAGCGACACGTACACGTCGTCGTTACCGGGGAGGTACCCCGACGTCCGTAGGAACCCGTAGCCGTCGGGCAGCAGGTCGAGGATGCCGCTGCGGGACGGAGCGGTCTTGATCAGCTCCAGGCGCTCGGCTTCCTCACGGGCGCGACGCTCCTCACGCGCGCGCCGGCGATCCTCGCGGGACGGACGACGCCGGCGCCCGCCGGGTCCGTCGTCGAAGCGCCCGCCATCGCGGTCACCCCGGTCGCCGCCTCGGTCCACGCCGCGGTCACCCCGGTCGGAGGGTCCGCGGTCGCCCCGATCGGAGGGTCCTCGGTCGCCTCCGCCTCCCTCGCCGCCCCCGCGGTTGGGGCCTTCCCGCCCGCTTCCATCGCCGCCACCCGCCGGGGAGGGCTCGGGCGCATCCGCGACCTGCGCGGGTGACTCCGGTGAAGCCGGCGCCTCCGCGGTGGCGACACCGCCCTCGGCATTATGGTCGGCTCCCCGCGAGCGCGAGCGCGAGCGCGAGCGCGGTGCCATCTCGCCGTTGCCGGCGGCGGCAGTGTCCTCGCCGCGCTCGACGATGGCGTCGATCAGGCCTGCCTTCCGCAGCCGCTGCACGCCCTCGACCCCGAGGGCCTGGGCGATCTGCTGCAGCTCGGGGAGCAGCTTCCCCTCGAGCGCGCTTCTGTTCATCGTTGTATCCATGAGGACTATGCCTCTCCCTTCAGCTCTTCTCCGAGCTTGTTCCAATCGGCGAGGAAACGCTCCAGGCCGAGGTCGGTCAACGGGTGCTTCACGAGCTTCGCGAACACGTCGAACGGCATCGTGGAGATGTCCGCGCCGGCGAGCGCCGCGTCCACGATGTGCATGGGGTGTCGAAGCGAGGCGGCCAGCACCTCGGTCTCGTAGCCCTGCACGTCGTAGATCTCGCAGATCTGCCGCAACGCGTGCATGCCGTCCGCGGCGGCATCGTCGATCCGGCCCAGGAATGGCGACACGATGTAGGCCCCGATCTCCGCCGCCAGGATCGCTTGCGCCGGCGAGAACACAAGTGTGACGTTGATGCGCGTCCCGTCGGCCACCAGCCGCTTCCCGGCGGCGAGCCCGTTCGGCGTCATCGGCACCTTCACGACAGCATTCGGCGCCATCTGTGCCAGCCCGACGCCCTGCTCGTACATCGGGTCTTCGTCGAGCTCGGTGGTCTCGAGCGAGACGTCTCCGTCGACCTCCTCGAGGATCTCCTTCCAGACCGTTTCGGGGCTCTTCCCCTCCTTCGCGATCAACGTGGGGTTGGTGGTGACCCCGCCGAGAACCCCCCACCGATTGATCTCACGGATCTCCTCGATGCTGGCGGTGTCCAGGAAGAGCCTCATGCGACGATCCCTTCTTTCTGGTTGGCTTTCTGGTTGGCTTTCTGGTTGGCTTTCTCGTCGACCTCGTCGTGTTCCCGGACGATCCGGGGGGCGCCGTCGACGGGTTCCGACATCGATCGAAGCTCGGCCGCGCGAGTGGTCGCGCGCTCCATCACCAGGTCGATCACCGCAGCGATCGACTGGTCGAAGCTGTGATTCGGGATGACCGGAACACCGTGCGCGAGCGCCTGATCGGTGACGTAGCGCTGCAGCTTCCTGATGTTGCCGAACCCCTCCGCATAGCGCGTAGCGATTCGGGCCTCGACGGCATCCTCGCGAGCGGCGAAATGCGAGCGGTGTCGCTCTTCGTCGTCGACGCCTACCACGAAGGGTACCGCCAGTAGGCTCTCGCTGCGGGTCTCGACGTCGAAGAAGCCGGGAACGACGTGAGCGCCCTCGATCACGACGCTCGTGCGCTCGAGGGCGGCGCGTTCGATGATCGCGTTGATCCCGACCGACACAGCCGCGGTCTGCTCGCGGAACCCCACGATGAGGGCATCCGCCGAACGGCTCGGGGGTTCGCGGAGGGCCCGATCCGCCTCGAACGACGAGACGTGCAACGTGGGCGCGAGCTCCGGGGAGAGCATCGCTCGCATCACCTCGCGCACCGCGTCGGTCGCGACGACCCGGACGATGCCCAAACGGGCGGCAAGTTGCGTGGCGATGGTGGACTTGCCGACACCAGTGGCACCCCCGATGAGGATCACCAGCGGGACGTCGAGACGCTCCACCTCACGCCATCGCTCGAAGTTGCGGGCGTAACGAGGCCCCGCGAGCTCGGAGATGGTCGCATGCGCCTCGGTCCACAGCTCGTCGCTCGTCACGCTGCCGAGGGCTCGCTCGACCAGCCGATCCTCCACCGCTTGCGCGATCTGATAGGCGCGGAACGGCGAGAGGCCGGTCACCATCACCTGCGACGCCATCAGGCCCTTCGAATAGGGAAGGCCTGGCTCGCGATCGATGATCTGGATCTGTGGAGGTTTGGGTTTCTCGTTGGTCATCGCGCGTTGCCTCGGTTGCGGGCCGTCTCGATCGTTTGGGCCAACGCCGAGTCGAGGTCATCCGACCCCTCGACGACGACGGCACGGTTGTCCACGAACACGACCTCCGCCCCCCGGTCGGCCGCGCGCGCGGCACCGATGTCGATCGCCGCCGCCTTCAGCTCCGTGAGGAGGACGTCGTACCCGTGGGCCGCGTCGAGATCCTCCGCGAAGCCCGCGCGATCGGCGAGCCTCGCACTCCGCGCCACCACCCGGCATCCGTGCACCGTCTCCAGGTGCTCGGCTTGCCTAGTGGCGGCCGGCTCCGGAGCTGTGGTGGCGAAGAACACCCTCTCGCCCCGTACGTCTCGCAACGGTTCAGGGACGAAGTCGGTAACGAGCATCCGTGCCTCGTCCGTGAAACGGCGAACGTGGGAGCGGAGTGCGGAGAGGTTCTCGGACCCGGTGAACGGGCCGGATGTCATGGTAACAACCACCAGGTCGGACAGCAAGAGCCGGAAAGGACCGAGATAGCCGCCCAGGTACTCGGGCGGCGCATCGGCGGGCACCACCAGCACGCCGGCATCCCACGGGACCGGGGGGATCGCGGCGCCGCTGCCCTCCAAGATCACGAGGTCGGGATCGCGGGAAACCGCGATCTCGGCCGCCGCGCGCACGTTCGAGAGGTACGGGCGACCTGCCAAACCGCCGCCGGCCCGCCGAGCGCCGATCGTCGTCACGCCCGAGGTGACGGCGTCCTCGAGGTAGTCGCTCGCCGCGTGGCGCCCGCTCACCGCCAACTCCAGCAGGTGCGCCAGCGTCAGCGCGCCCGCCTCGACGACCTGTGGCTCCGGCGGCCCGCCGCGACCCATCGCGACCACAATCGGATCGAGGCCGCGGCGGGCCGCCTCACGCGCGACGGCCCCGGCGATCGCCGTCTTGCCCGTTCGCTTGCCGGTACCGATCACCGCGAGCGTCGGCGCGTCGAGGCGAGGGCCATCGATCGGCGGATCGAGGCGGAAGTCCGGGCCTAGATACGAGATCCCTCGCGCGAGGGTCACCGCCACCAGCTCCATCCGCTCGCGATAGCCGAGGACCGGCTCATCGGAGAGATCGAGCACCACCTCGGGCACCCACTCGTCGAGCCCCCCAGCGAGCGCTGCCATCCGGTCGGGGCCGGCCTCGCGGAGCGGCACGCCGAGCTCGAGCGGGGAGGCGGGATCGAGCTTCTCGGTCCCGCCGACCAGCAGCGCGCCCACCACGTCGTGGGGGGGGGGCCCCGCCGGCCCGCCCCCCCCCCCGGGGCCCCGGGGGGGGGGGGGGAGCGCGGACCC
>Ga0299913_10003015_pt1 | contig 13579 bp, 12 predicted proteins | sample RVTome_9_FD_201360 | JGI IMG/M metagenome (GOLD analysis project Ga0299913, IMG submission 201360) | Soil microbial communities from uranium-contaminated site in the Upper Colorado River Basin, Wyoming, United States - RVT155D38 (version 2) ... | reverse complement strand
TGTCGAACAACCTTGTAGGTACTACTCGGGCCACGGGCATGGGGATTGCCGCAACCTCACCGCCGCCGCTTCCGATCGCTGATCTCCAACTCCCTCGCGAGGCTCGCGGCGCAGCCGGTGTGCCAGTGCTGATGGTAGCGGTCGTCCGTGTCGTCGCGGCGTTTGTCGCGGCGTCTCACGACGACGTGCTCGGCTCCGATCTCGACCGATCCCCGGCACTTGGGGCAGACGTAGAGCTTGCGAGCGATGCTCACGACAAGCTCGATCGAGTTGCCGTCGAGGTCGGTGCCCCTTACGGGATGGCGTCGGGTGGGAAGTGGCATCGCTCCATCCTTACCCTGGCTACGATGCAGGACATGTCGCCCGGTCTCGCTCGGGAACTGTGGCTCGCTCTGGAGCCGTATCACTCGGTCGTCTATTTCGAGCGGAAGGCCAAAGAGATCTACGCGGACGCCGGCCTCAAGGGCTATTGGATGGGCTACTTCGCGTCTCGCGCCGCGGCACTCGGCCCGGTTCCGGCCGAGGTCGTCACCGCCACCTTCTACAACTTCCATCCCGAGAAGGTAGGGCGCGCGATCCCGGACGCGTGGGATCTCTCGACGCCCGAGAGGGTCCTTGCGGCACGTCTGGAGGTAGCCCAAACCGCCCTCGCAGATGTGTTCGGCGACGCGGCCGATCTCGAGCTCGAGGCCGCGGATCTGGCGGTGACGGTCGCCGAGGCGGCCGACATCAGCGGCCGTCCACTCGCCGCGGCGCATGCCGCTCAGGAGCGACCGGACGCTCCGCACCTGAGGTTGTGGTGGGCGGCCACCGTCCTACGCGAACACCGCGGCGACGGACACGTTGCGCTCCTCGTCACAGAGGGCATCGACGGATGCGAGGCGCACGTGCTCAAGCACGCCGCCGGTGAGGCACCAGGACCCGAGCAGATGGCCCTGTCGCGGGGATGGTCGGAGAACCGATGGGCAGAGGCGGAGGCCGCCCTCGCCGAGCGCGGGCTCCTGAGCGACGGCACGCTCACGCCGGATGGGATCGAGCTCCGCGAGCACATCGAGGCCAGGACGGACGCGCTCGCGCTCCAGCCCTACAGAGACGCGGGGCCCGCACGCTCCGAGCGTCTGCTCGAGCTGTTGCGGCCGGTGGCACGAGCCATCCTCGGCCGCGGCGAGATGCCCTTCCCCAACCCGATGGGGTTCCCCCGGCTCTCCTGAGCTAGGCGAGCGCCTCGCCGACGAGTCGCAGCACCCGGTCCACCATCTCGGTGGTGGCCGTCCGACCCATCAGACCGACCCGGATCGCCTTGCCCATCGTGGGTGTCAGGCCTCCCGAGATCATCAGGTCGTGCGCCAGGAGGTGCTTCTGGATCGTCGCGGGGTCGTCTGCCCATGCCGCGACCACCAGGTTGGCCTCGCAACCGGCGGCGGGCACCGGTTCGAGGCCGAGATCGCGTAGACCTTCGCGGCATCGCTTGGCCAGGTCGGCTCGCCGTGCGACCCACGCCTCGATCCCTATCTCGGAGATCCTCTGGACGCTCGCGGCGAGGGCGAGGAAGAGGTTGGTCGGCATCGTGACGGGATGTGGGTGCCACGAGCCCCACTCGGTGCGATACCAGTCCCACACCTTCAGATCGAGGTACCAGGACTGAGGGCGCTCGGTCCGAGCATCCACGCGCGCGCGGCCCCCGGGCCCCAAGGCGAGGATGCCGAGTCCGGGCGGAGCCTCGAGCCCCTTCTGGGTCCCCGTCACGAGCACGTCGATGCCGTAGCGATCGACGTCCACGAGCTCTCCTCCGACGGATGCGATGCCGTCGACCATGTACAGCGCACCGGCGTCGTGGGCCGCGGCCGCGATCTCCTCGATCGGATGGCGCACCCCGGTCGCGGTCTCGACGTGCACGGTCAAGACGCCGTCGCATCCCTTGGCAGCCTGCGCCATGCGCTGAGGATCGATCGGAGCCCCGACCTCGACGTCCACCTCGACGACGTCGAGGCGATGCTGGCGCGCGAGCTCCATCAGCCGGACGCCGAAGAAGCCGCTGTTGGCCACCGCGACCTTCTGACCCGGCTCGAAGAGATTGAACAGTGCGGCATCGAGACAGGTCGTTCCCGTCCCAGGGATGATGTACGGGGCGTCGTCCGAACCGAGGAAATCGCCGACCGCCCTCACGGTGGAGTTGTGCAGATCGGTCCACACGTCGCCGTAGTGAGCGATCACCTGACGCCCCAGGACCTCGAGATCCTCCGTGTGGAGCTCGCCCGGACCGGCGATCATGAGCTCGGGCATCGGCGGAAGCGACCTTGCGTCCGTCATGAGAGCGATGCTACTCGACCTACCATCGCGACCGTGATGCGTCCATCCGATGTCCTCCGCCTCGTCGTACTGGGCGCGATCTGGGGCTCCTCGTTCCTGCTGATGAAGATCGCGCTGGATGCATTCTCCCCGGTTCAACTCGTCGCGGGTCGGATCGTTGCCGGTGCATTGACGCTCGTAGTGTTGCTGGCCGTCCTAGGTGTCGAGCTTCCTCGCGACGCATCCGTCTGGCGCCTGCTCGCCTTCATGGGACTCGTTGCGAACCTCGTGCCCTTCCTCCTCATCGCTTGGGGCCAGCAGTACATCACGTCCGCGATGGCATCGATCCTGAACTCGACCACACCGCTGTTCACCGCGACGTTCGCCGCGATCGCGCTCGCGGAGGAGCGGATGACGCTGCTGCGCGCACTCGGCATCGCGATCGGGTTCGTGGGCGTCGCCGTGATCGTCGGCGTCGATACCGGCGGTTCGATCGGCGGCCAGCTGCTGATCGTCGCAGCCGCCGCGCTATACGGCCTGGGATTCGTCTTCAGTCGTCGCAATCTCTCCGGGCGCGGTCTGTCGCCTCTGGCCCTCCCCGCCGGCCAGTTGCTCGTCTCGTCGCTCGTCGTCGTCCCGCTCGCGGTGGGCGACTCCTTGGCGTTCGAGCCTCCCTCGTTCGGATGGCTCGAATCGCTCTCGGTGCTTGCGTTGGGCACCTTCGGTACCGGCGCCGCCTTCTATCTGTACTACCGGCTTGTCGAGGACGTCGGCGCTACGTCGGCGTCGTTCGTCACCTATCTCATCCCCGTGTTCGGGGTGTTCCTGGGCTGGATGGTGCTCGGAGAGCGGATCGGTCCGAACGCGCTCCTGGGGGCCGCGATCGTCATCGCGGGGATCACGCTTGCCGAGCGCGCTCGGTCGGATCAGGGCTCGAGCGATGAGGTGTCGACGACCTCGAAGGCCGAGCCCGTCACGTCACCCAGGGTGTGAAGCGCGTCGTTGTTCCATTTCGGGTGAGGAGCGCCGCTGATGTACCAGTCTGATCCGTTGTCCGCGACCATCATCCCGTAGCGCTTCAGCGCGCGCAGGATCACGCGCGCTTGCCGCGGGAAGTCCGAGATGTCGTAGTCGGCCTTCAATCGGACGCGCAAGCCCATCGGAGGGAGGTCGGGATCGTTCGAGTCGCTCGCGTCGTGGCGCGCCGGCCAGACATGCGCGCTTCGAGATTCGCTCACCGTGAAACGCAATGCATGGTCGATCCTGCGGCGACGCACTTCGTCGTAGCGAGCAAGTCCCGGCACGATCGGCAGTCCGGCGGCGTCGGCCGAAGTCCATCCATCGGGACGAAGCTTGTTGGACGACAGATCCCATATCGCCCCCGATCCGGCACGCCAGCCACCGTCGCGCCGTTTGTAGAGAGCGAACAGCTCGTAGAGCTTGCACTCGCCCTTGTGCACTATCAGCGCGTGCCGGTCGCCATCGGAATCGCGGCCCCCCTCGATCTTCACGTCTCTCGGAATGGGGTACGGCCCGCGGTCGGATTCGTCTGCGTACTGGAAGCGCACGCGCTTCTTGGTCACGCGGTCGCCCACGACGGTGATCGGGATGCCGATCTTGGCGCCCTCCCAACGTCCCGAACCGAAGTCGGGGTGCAGACCCGTGTCTTCGCCGATCGACCTGATGATGCGCGCCGAGTTGTCCGCCACGGGAAGATCGTCGATGCGCGTGTTCCACGCGTTGTCGTCCGGGAAGATCTCGCAGCCGGGGGCCTGTGGCAGAGGAAGCGCGGAGCCCCGCAGCGGGGAGAGCAGAGCAGCGAGCGCCACCGCCGACAGAACCACCACCCCGACGAGGACAGCCCTCAGCGAAAGCACCCCAAGCGACAGCATCCTCAGGTATCGGCAGGTCATCACGACCCCCTTATCCAACCGGCCTGGACATCTACCGGTCTCGGGAGGAACCTAACCAGACAGCGCATCGCGAGGCGCGCTGGAGGTGAGGGAACCTAGAGGCGAGAGAGAGGAGCCGGATCGTGTTATCCGATAAGCGAGTGGCGTGTGCCCTGCCGGTACAGGACATGGAGAGGGCCAAGGCTTTCTACAAGGAGAAGCTGGAGCTAAGCCCCACCCAGGAGCGCCCGGACGGCATCTTCTACGAGTGCGGAGGGAGGACCGGTTTCTTCCTCTACGAGTCGATGGGGGCCTCCAAGGGTGACTTCACCCAGATGGGCTTCGAGGTGGACGACGTCGAAGCAACGGTCGCCGAACTGCGCGAGCGGGGCGTGGAGTTCGAGCAGTACGACTTCCCCGGGTTGAAGACGGACGAGAACGGGATAGCGGCGATCGAAGGCGAGCGGGGCGCCTGGTTCAAAGACAGCGAAGGCAACCTGCTCTCCGTGGGAGAGATGCAGACCTAATACGCCCGGAGCGATGTAAGGGGAAGCCAGGGGGTAGAAGTCACGCTTCTTTGCGCGGCAGTGGTTGTGAAGCAACCATCACCGCGCAAAGAAGGGCCTCTGGGTTAGGGGCTCGCGTCGCCCAAGACCTCGACTACATGGTTGTGCGTGCCGCGGTTCTGCCACGGGATCGGGTCGACGCTCCCGGCGCCGAACTCCTGGAACTCGATGTTCTCCGCCGGCTTCGTCCAGTCGGCCATCACCGGGCCCTGGTCCGCCTTCAGCCTCTCGTACGCGTCCTGTAACGCGGCCAGTGCCTGCTGCGCGCACGTCTCCGTCTTGCCCGTCGTCATGTCGTCGCAGTAGTTGCGAGCGTAGGCGAGCCTCGTCTTACGCTTGAACAGGTTCTTCAGGTAGCTCGAGAAATCGAACCACCAGCTCGAGCCCTGCTCGGGCGTGTAATCGGTGACCGGAGCGCCGATCAGGTCGAAGCCCTCCGGCCCCAACTCGTCGTCGAACACCTTGTGCACGAGGTTGTCGTACCAGGCATCGAACATGGCGAGAGCCGGACCGTTGTCCATGTTGTCGTCGCGGTCCTTGTTGATGCGGTGCGAACCCGCAGCCACCCACTCGGCCACGACCGCAGTCGCGTCCTTCAGTTCCTTGTCAACGCCCTTGGCCGCCGTGATGAACTTGATCATCTTGGGGGCGAGGTACACCCCGCGCGTGTCTTGGGTGGCGGCCACGCGGATCACGTCCACCAGGTCTGACAACTGAGCTTGCCCCTCATCCGCCAGCAGGGCTCGCATCTGGCCCCTGAGGAGGGCGACCCGGTGGATACGACCCCACTTGGCCCCGTCGTAGTTGTCCCAGCCCACGGAGGGCTTGTTGTTCCAGTTCGCGACCCAGCCGCTCTCTGGATTGATCACCTTGGGGTGTTGCTCGAACGGAAGCCTGTCTCCCCACTCCCAGTCGCCGGTCCCCCACGTGGGCAATGACGGATGCACGCCCTGGGGCCGTTGCGGGTAGAAGCCGACGTGGAAGTAGCCGATGTCTTCCGAGTCCGCGTAGAAGGAGTTGAACGACATCGTGAAGTCCTCGGCCGCGGCGGCAAAGTCCTCGATCGAGTCCACTTCGGCGTTCCACCGGTAGAACTGCGGGACCGAATCCAACTCGCGCATCCAGAAGAACCGTTGCTTGACGAAGGCGACGGGCTTGCCGTCGACCTTGCCGCGCTCGAACACAGGCCCGTGAACCGTCCGGTAGAAGGTATGGGTCTCGGACCGAGGGGGTCCAGGCTCGAGGGGTGTGGGAGTGACAGTGAACGTTTCCTCGCGTGACTCCATCTCGACGCAGGCATCGTGGAACAGGTATCCCGTGCTGTCGACCGTTGGCTCGCCGCCGGCCGGGTCGCACAGCAGCTCGACGCGCGTGTCAACCGCGTCGGAGAACCCGGTCGTGAGCGACCACGCATAGTCGGCTCCTCGGCCCAGCGGGATCAGCGCGGAAGCACCCGGAACCGCCGGTCCGCGGAAGTCCACTCCTGGGGCGTGCACGTCGATCTCCATGAAGAACCCGGGCACCGCGTAGCCCACCTGCGGCGCGCCGATCTGAAGAGGATTGCCGGTCGCGGACTCGTCGCCCGAGACGAGCAACGCGTTGGAGGTGGGCCCGGTGGGGAAGCCCAGGCCTCCGAGGACCTCCATACGACGCTGTTGGCGCTGCTCTTCCTCTTCCGCGGCGGCTTCCGCCTTGTCGGGGACGGCGAAGGAGGCTGGATCGACCTCGCCGAGGTCCTGCGAGGGGAAGACCGCTTCGGACCTCTCGATCGAGGTCGGAGACTTGGGGTCGTTGACACGCATCAGGTCGTTGTAGACCTCGGCGCCGCGGTCCACACCCAGCTTCTCCGTCAGATGCGCGTACAGCCCGGCGTTCTGCAGCTCGCCTCCGGCGGTCTCCCCGAAGACGCGCAACTGCAGGACCACCAGGAACAAGGTGTCGAGCACCTCCCAGTCCTGAGGTGCATCGAGAGGACAGGCGTTGCCGGTGGCCTGATATGCGACGTCGCACAGCGACGGGTCATCAGCGACCTCGGCGAACCTCGCGTTGATGCCATCCGTGTATTGCTGGAGACCCGACTGCACGGTCGCCCCGAGGGCTCCGAACTTGTCGTCGAAGTCGTCGAACATCTGCTGGACCTCGGCGTCCGTGTAGCCCTCCCGGCGCGTGTCGATGTCCATCTGGAGGTTCGCATCCTCGGCCCCAGGCCCGATGAACTCGGCCAGCTTGCCGCGCGCGGCGTGCCGGAACGCATCGATCTCGAACATCCGGTCCTCGGCGGTCACGTACCCCAGAGCGAAAGAGGCGTTGTCCATCGAGTCTGCGTAGATGTGCGGGACGCCGAAGGTGTCCCGGTAGACGGTGACCCCGTCGCGTGGGCTGTAGGGCTCGTCGTACTCCGTGCCCGGACCGAACTGCATCGAGTGGAAATGGGTCGCCAGCTCGTCGTCGGTTACGTCGTCGTCGTCGATCAGGCCCGCATACATCTCCAGCTGGTCCTGGTAGTGAGGACCGAAGTCGCCGATCAGGAACTCGTCGGTGGTGACGTTGCCCTCCTGGCCGGGGGGATCGATGGCGAAGGCCCGGAGCTGGTCCGGGACCGCCGGGGGGCCCGTTTGGGCGCTCACTACACCCGAGGCCAAAGATGCCGACAACAGAGTTACGGAAACGACGACGGCAATCAGCCTGGATCGCATGAGTCCTCCGGGAGTATTTGGGTACATCCAAGAAGGGTTTGCGGACTAGGCCGATTTCTCCTGCAAGGCGGAATGATCGAGAACGAACGGATAGCCGATAGATACCGCCTAGAGGCCCTCCTCGGACGCGGCGGGATGGCCGAGGTCTGGCGCGCCCACGACGAGCGCCTGGAGAGGCCCGTGGCCATCAAGCTGCTGGCCAGGCATTTCTCCACCGACCCCGAGTTTCTCGTCCGCTTCTTCTCCGAGGCCCAGAGCATCGCCCGCATGACCCACCCGAACGTCGTGGGGGTGCTCGACTTCGGCCAACACGACGACCGGCCCTTCCTCGCCCTGGAGTACGTGCCCGGCGGTGCGGTGTCAGAGATGACGGGCGAGCCCGTCCTGCCCGAACGGGCGGTCGAGATCGTCGCCGACGCCGCCTCGGGGGCGGGGGCCGCCCATGAGATGGGCATCGTGCATCGAGACATCAAGCCTGCCAACGTCCTGATCTGCGAGGACGGCCGAGCGAAGCTGGCCGACTTCGGCATCGCGTCCCTAGGGGGTTCCGAACGCCTGACCGCCACCGGACAAGCGATCGGTTCGCCTCACTACGTCTCTCCCGAGCAGGCTTCGGGTCGGCCCTGCGGTCCAGCCTCCGACGTCTACTCCTTGGGCGTCGTCCTCTACGAGCTTCTGGCAGGCCGCAAACCGTTCGAAGGCGACAACATCACCGCGGTCGCGATCGCTCACGTCGAAGAGACGCCGGAGCCTCCGAGCTCCCTGATCGCCGACCTCGACCCTGAGCTGGACGTGATCGTCATGCGGTGCCTGGCGAAGGATCCGTCCGAACGCTTCGCCGATGGAGGCGAGCTCGCCGCCGCCTTGAAGGACCCCACCACCGCTGCCGCCGCCGCGGCCTACTCGACCGGCCAGGGCACTGCCTTCGCGGCCGGCTTCAACACGGGGCCTGGGAGCGAGGACGATGGCCCTTGGATGGTCACGGAGGGTCCGAGCGCCCCTCGCCGTCTCCTCACCGTCGCAGCCGCGATCGTGGCGCTGTTGCTGGCGGCGTCTGTCACCGTTTGGAGCGCGGGGAGCGACGAGCCCACGGCTCCGATGTCACGCGACCAAGAGACGGAGGACGCCGGAGAACCCGCGGCCAAACAACGCAAGAACAAGCTGAAGCGTGAGGACGCCGACGACGCTCAGGTGAGCTCGTTCGAACCGCAGCCCGAACCGTCTCCCAGCGAGACCCAAGGCGAGGAACGGAAGCCCAAGCCCCAACCGGAGCCCACCCCGGAGCCGGAGCCCTCCCCGGAGCCGACCCCGGAGCCCGAGCCGACGCCGACATCGGAGCCGGAGCCGACCCCTGAGCCCGAGCCGACGCCGACCGGGGCCGAGGGAGCCGACAGGGCAGACGGGTCCTAGACAGGGCGTATACGGGCGCCGACGGGGCCCAGACGGACCTAGTCGACGAGAGCGGGGTCCTCCAGAGGGATCTCGACAGGCTCGCGCGGCCAGGTTGTGATCGCTCGCTTCACGAGGAAGCGCAACCGGGGCCGATCCAACGCGTAACCGAGCCCGCGCGCGGTCTTCTCGCAACGCGCCAACTGGCGGCCCATCAGGCGCGCGTTCGGGCGGTCGGACCACGTGATGTCCACACCCGACGTCCACGCGGTCCATCGTTCCTTCAGCGAGTCGAGGAGCCCTTGCCCGCGGCCGACCTGCATCGCCGCCTCCGCGGTCTCGAACTCCTGAGGGCCCCACCCCACCATCGCCGGAGTGAAGCGGCAATCGAATCCCTCGGCGACGAACAACATCGGTTCCTCTTGCATCTCCTCGCCGCGCTCGCCGAGGGCAGATTCCGCGTCGGCACGGCTCAAGCCACCGATGTCGAACCCCTGGACCGATACCCCGTGGTGAACCTTCCCCGCGTTGATCGCGACCTCGACCAGTGCCGCGTAGGCGAGCAGCGCGGCCACGACGAAGAGCCCGCCGATCAGTTTGGCGCGGGCCGAGAGCTTCATGGCTCGATGCTAAGGCGGTGCGCTGGGTTCCGGTTGTCCGGCAGTACCCGGTAGACGTTCACCGTGGAGGCGGCACGGGCCGGCGCCCAGACCTCGAACATCGGCAGGTCAGGTTCCACCCGGCCGTGGATTCGCAGCCCTCGCGCTTGCCTCGCGCTTCGTCTTGGCCTGGTGGCACAGCCAGCAACGCGGCTCGAGGTTCGGGAAGGAGGTCGGGCCATGCGCGAAAAGCGGTTGAACATGATCGAACTCCGTTCTGAAACGGTTGCCACAATCCGCGCAAACGACGCCATCGAAGGTCGGCCCCTCACCCAGCTCTAGAGCAACGCGCACCTCGACCGGGATGCCCCGCGACCACCTATTGAAATGCCTAAGGTCCTTACCGTCGTAGAAGACCCCGTTGAGGAATGCGTCCGACGCGATCTTCTTGGCGATGTGGGGGGCGATCGGTCCAACACCGGGGATCTTGCACATCTCACCGTTGCGCACGTCCGTCCAGCCTCTCTTCGCCACCTCGTGACTCACCAGCACGACCAGCTCCGGGCGCCTGGACTTTCCGCTGCCGCCTCCCAACAACAAGGAGGAATAGGCGTCAGCAAGGTGGGCATCGAAGGGCTCCAGCACCTGGGCCGCTCTTGCGTTGCGTTCGAGCCTCTGAGCCTCGGCTTCGGCGCGCGCCGCTATGGGTGCACCAACATGTGGCTCGAGTTCCAGATGGATGTGCACCATCCCGAGCCCGTCGCTGTAGCTACGCGCTTTCCGCGCCGAATGCTGTCGAGTCGCCAGGTCACGATGTTGCTCGGCCTCGAGCTTCGTCTTGCGAGCCTTCTCCTTGAGCACGTGGAAGGGCTGCGCCTGAGCCACCGCAACCAACTCACGTGCTGCCCCAGGAGCAGATTCCTCGGCCGAGGCGATCTCGACCGCCTGATCGAGCGAGATGTCCCCATGCTGCATCGCGGAGCTCAGGGCGTCCGAGGCGGCCATGATGGCCCCCGTCGCCACAACGTCTCTCGCCTTGCCCACGGAAGAACCCCTGAATCTCGCTACCTCAGCGTGATCGAGCTTCCTCGACAGAGCCGCGATGCCGAATGCCACCAGTTTCTCCGCGCGCGCGTACGCGGCCATGAGCTCGCGAGCGCGCTCGGTCGTCAGAAGCTCCGGTTGGAGGTTCGCGTTCTCCTTCTCCAGATCCGCTATCGCCGCGAGGATGCCCGCCGTCATGCACACCATCCTGACGAGGGGGTGTGACAACTTTTCTTTCTTCTCGAAAGACGGTGGGAATCCGCACGAAAAGCGGAGGCGTCACGGCTCGCCGGCGCACCTGTCCGGGGACCACAGCCCTCTGTCGTTCTCTCGCGCCTCGCGCTCCAGTTGTACGAACAGATCTGCGTGACGCACGTTCGGCGGATAGGTGTATGCGGTCGCGTAACCGTTAACGACCAAGCGCGCGTTCGCCATCTCCTCCCCCACGTAGACGTAGCGAAGGAGCCGTCCATAGCGGTCCCTGTCTTCGACGTCACGCACCAGAGTGACCGTTGCTCCGGCGAGGAACGCCTCCGCGGCTGCCGACGCCTCGCGACCGAAGCACTCGATCGGAGAGTTCGGCCTCACCGACTCGGGGGTGTCGATCCCTACCAGACGCACGTCGGAGATCGCACCATCCAAGGAGACCTCGATCGTGTCGCCGTCGACGATGCGCGTGACGCGGGCGATCTCACCATCGACCGGCTCCTGAGCCAGGGTCGCGGGCGCTTGCACCGTTAGATCGACGGGAGCCGCGCAAGCGACGCAACCGAGCAGAAGGAGCGAGAGGACGCGGCGCATCGACCGACCGTACCGAGGGCGACCGCCTGCGGCGCGTGATGCACATCACGGGAGGAATCGGACATCGGGAGCAGGGGATCCTCCCGGATGAACGCGGCCCAGGCTGAAATCGGACCTGACGGTCAAGAAGGGTTTCGCTACCTTGTCCACACGAGAGGTAAGCGCACGCCCGGGTGCAGAGGATGAGGAGGTGAGACTGCTGACAGCAACGGTGGATGAACTCGTTCAGATGGGTCTACTCGACACGATGGAATCTCCCCACCTCACCGCGAAAGGCCGTGACTGGATGCGAGCCTTGGAGAACGTCGAGGCGCACGAAGAGGTCGACCGCGACGAGAGGGCCGCGGACCTGATCCTGTCGACCAACGGACTGTTCCGCTAGAACCGACCGACGACCTACTTCCTCAGAGGCCCCGGCACCCGTCCGGGGCCTCTTCGCGCCCGCAGGAGTGGCTTGACCTGCGGAGAACGTCCCCTTGACGACTGCGACGCCTTGACAGGCGCTGGGACATATAGGGGGATCAATGTTGCGGGACCGTTGGAACGCGCCGCCGGGCGCGGCTGCCGCGAGCGGGGGACGTCGTGCCGCTCGGACCGTGCTCATCTCGATGCTCGTCGGCATGCTCTCGCTGGGAGCGGCCTGGGCGGGCATGAGCCTCGCCCCCGTCAACGACCTCACCGAGGACCTGGGCGCCGGCTCACAGGGAGTCTCCTCCGCCGGCCGCGATGGCTCGGGTGGCGCCGCCGGCAAGGTCCGCACCTTCGCCGCAGAGGGTGGCTCGTTCCTCGCCGGGGCCGCCAAGGTCTCAATGGAGCCGACCCCGGAGGCGTACGGCGGCACATGGGAGACCGACCGGGCGGCGTGCGCCACCTTCGATCCGAGCGAGGAAGGGGTCGAGGGAACGGCCACCCACGTGGCCGACTTCCGCGTCCGTTGGGCCGAGAACCCCAACTGCATCTACATGGGCGGCTACGGCATCGGACCGATGAACCCCATTACGAGCTGGAGCGACCCCTACGGGCTCTGGGTGCGCTCGGTCGCCATGAGCGACGGCTCGGACACCCTGGTGATGACCCTGATCGACGCCGTTTACTGGGAGGCGCAGTACAACTCGTTGTGCGGTGACATCGAGGGTGGTTGCGGATGGTTCGACCTCAAGGACCAGCTCTCGGCCGAGCTCGGCATCTCCGCGGACGGCCTCATGTTCGCGTCTACCCACAGCCACACCGCTCCGGACTTCATCGGCGGATGGGGCGGCGTGCCCCAGTGGTACATGCAGCAGGTGACCGACTCGATCAAGGCTTCGGTGCGAGCTGCGGTTCAGAACATGCGCCCCGCGGTGCTCGAGGCGGGCGAGACGATCGTGCGCGAGCGCAACGGCGAGCGCCGCGACTTCTACTGGTCGGCCGAGGACGACACGTTCTCGTGGTTCCGCCTGATCGACGCGTCGGACCAGCCCACGCCCGAGGCATGCACCACACCGACCCCGACCCCCGAACCCGGCAACAACGGCAATGGGAACGGTGCGGGCAACGGGAATCTCGGCAAGGACCCGGCCCCCGCTCCGACGCCGATCTGTGAACCCGGCCGGCCCGGCAGCGCGATCGCAACCGTCGGTTCTTACGCCGCTCACCCCGTTACCGCGGACGAAGGAGCGGGGATCGCCGACGCCGACTTCCCCGCCGTCTTCGCCAAGAAGGTCGAGGACGACTTCGGTGGCGTCGGGGCCTTCTTCCAAACGGGTCTCGGCAACATGTCGCCGCGCGGCAACAAGGTGGAGATGGGCGAGGGCCTCGCTTCCTACGTTCCTGCGCTCGGCTCCGGGGAACTGATCGACGAGGCGCCCGACCTTCGGGTGAAGGAGACCCGCTGGGCGCAACCGGTGACCAACGTCCCCCTCGGGTCGCTCGGCGTGGCGGGCTTCTTCGATCGCACGATGAACCAAGCTCCCGCGCAGGTGTCGGGCGGCAAGAGCGGCGAGCGTCCCTGTAACTCGGCCTCGCCCGTTTCGGTTCAGACCGGGATCACCGCGGCGAAGATCGGATCGTTGTGGATCACCGGCGGACCGGGTGAGCTGTTCGCGAACATGACCAACACGATCGAGGAACGCAACCCCAACGGTGTGACGCTTGCGCTCGGCCTCGTCAACGACGGACTCGGCTACATCGTCCAGGAGTTCGAGACCGACCACGTCGGCCGTCAGGGAACCGGCTTCGTTGGCTCGCCGCTGGCCGAGTACGAAGACGCGTACTCGATCGATCACTGCTTCGGCGACCTGACCATGCGCCACACGCTCGATACG
>Ga0299913_10003014_pt1 | contig 13581 bp, 12 predicted proteins | sample RVTome_9_FD_201360 | JGI IMG/M metagenome (GOLD analysis project Ga0299913, IMG submission 201360) | Soil microbial communities from uranium-contaminated site in the Upper Colorado River Basin, Wyoming, United States - RVT155D38 (version 2) ... | reverse complement strand
GCCTCTGACCTCGCCGTTGCGCAGGTGGACGACCAGCATCTCCCCCGCCTCGAGCCGGGGATTCTCCAGGCCCAGGGCGTCGAACACCCCCGGAAGAACCGGTCGGTGAGTGCACATCACCGCGCCGTCGTCACCCTCGATGAGCTCGTCGGCGAACCGCTGGACGGACTTGGACGTCGCGCCCTCCTCGCTGAGCCTGCGTGTCGTCTCCAGCGGCAGCCCCGTGGCCTCGGCGTACGGCGTCAGGGTCTCCAGGCAGCGCACGCTCGACGACGTCAGCAGGCGGGTGACGTCGTAGGCGGCGAGCAGCGGGACCAGCGACTCGGCCTGGTGCCGCCCGGTCTTGAGCAGCGGCCGCTGGCTGTCCTCGTCGCGCCACGTACGCCGGGACCGGGCCGCGGCGTGCCTCAGCACGATGACCGCGTGCGTGCGGCGACGTGCCTTGCGCGCGGCGCGCAGCATGTCGCGATCGCGGTCGTAGGTGAGCAGGGCGAGCGCCTTGTCGTACCCGACCCAGCGCACGCCGTCGATCTCGTGGTTCGGGGCGTATCCGCTCACATCGTCGTCGCCGACGACCCGACCGGTCCAGTAGTAGACGGTCTTCGACCGCGAGGCGCTCGAGGGATATCGCTGCGAGGCCAGCGGGACCCCCAGTCGCACCCGCAGCCCGGTCTCCTCCGCCACCTCGCGTACGGCGGCGACCGGGGCCGGCTCGCCGCGGTCCAGCTTGCCCTTGGGGAAGGCCCAGTCGTCGTACTTCGGGCGGTGCACGAGGAGCACCTCGCGGCCGGGGCGGAACACGACGACCCCGGCGGCGAGCACGTCCGACGCCTGGGGCACGGCGCTAGTCTCACACCACCATGCCGACGCGACGCAAGAGCTTGTTCACGTGGGGCGCCGTCGCCGTCGTACTCGTGGTCGTTGCGGTGGCGGTCGTGGTCGGCATCCGGTGGTGGCGCGACGCGCACCGCAGCGATCTCGAGCGCGCGATCGCGATGGCCCCGCACGACGCCGAGCAGCTCTCCTGGACCGACTGGTCGGGGGTGCGGGAGGAGCTGAAGACAGACGACCTCGACGAGCTCCTGGAGCGCGGCTTCGAGGCCGACCTGACCCAGTCCACCGCGCTCGCCGACTCGGCGGTGGTGCTCCAGGACACCTTCGGCTTCTCCCCCGCCACGGTCGACTGGGAGCTGTTCAGCCAGTCGGAGAACGGCGCGGTCGTGATGCTGCACCTGCCGGACTCGGCCGACTTCGACGCGATCGCGGACAGTCTGGAGGAGATCGGGTACGCCGAACCCGACTCGGCCACCGGCACCTGGGTCGGCGGCGTCGAGCTGCTCGCCCGGATCGGCGGGGTCACCCCCGAGCTCACATTCGTGACGCTGGACGAGGAACGCGGCCTGCTGATGGGCAGCGACACCCGGGCGTACCTGGAAGGCGCGGCCGCCGACGCTCGCGACGAGGCCGGGCCGACCGGCATGGACGACGTCGTGGCGGCCTCGGGCGAACCACTCGTAGCGGCGATCTACACCGGCGATCACGCCTGCGGGAAGCTCGCCATGTCCCAGGCCGACCCGATCGACCAGGAGCAGGCGACCGAGCTGGTCCGGCAGGCCGGGGAGATCAACCCCGTCACCGGGTTCGCGATCAGCGTCCGTCCCGGGGGCGACGTACGGGTGGCGATGTCGTTCGAGTCCGAGGAGCAGGCCCGCGAGAACGCCGGCACGCGGTCCAACCTGGCCGGCGGCCCGGCGCCGGGCCAGGGTGGCGACTTCCCCGACCTGTTCGAGCTCGGCAAGGTCTCCGCCGACGGCACGGTCGTCACCCTCGAGCTCGAACCTGCCGAGAACGGCTACGTGTTCTCCACCCTCAAGGACGGGCCGGTGCTGTTCGCGACCTGCTGAACGAGGAGGCTCCGGTCAAACGACCGGACGTGTCAGAGCTCGCGCCGCGGCTCGGGAGGCTCGGGCGGACGAACGTCGACGCCGAGGATCCGGTCGATCTCCTCCTGGGAGAGGTGTTCCTCGGACTCGCTGGCGGCGATGATCAGGTTCGTCGTGAGCTCGACCTCGCCGAGGAGGTCGGCGTCCTCGAGGGTGACGTCGAACTGGTCGTACATGTTCGTCCCCTCTTGCGCGACGTGGCTTTCCGGTTGATCGTTCCCATCCAGCGTACGGCCAAACCACTAATTTCCCTGTGGTCATTTCGGGCTATCCGGCATCCCCACAATGGGCCCCGAAATGGCCGGAACCCCGCCTCAACTGGGCGGGGTCCCGGGTAGGAAGACTCGTGTCTCCTCTGGATCAGAGGGGACGGACGTTCTCCGCCTGCGGGCCCTTCGGGCCCTGCGTGACGTCGAACTCGACCTTCTGGTTTTCGTCCAGGGACTTGTAGCCCTGGGACTGGATCGCCGAGTAGTGCACGAAGACGTCGTCGCCGCCGTCCTCCTGTGCAATGAAGCCGAAGCCCTTTTCAGCGTTGAACCACTTCACGGTGCCTTGAGCCATGTGCTCGATACTCCTGTTATCGGAACGAGAGCCGCCACCTCGGCGACCCGCTCCAGAGGCGGTGACACGTCGCTCCGACCCGTGATTGGTGATACCACAAACCAGAAACGCCGTTGGATCACAAACTCCGTCGGCGTCATACCTTTGGAACTTGCCCCTGTTGCACTCATGACAGTACCAAGGGATCGGCCATCTGAACCATCGCGGGCCCCTTGTTCTGGTGCGGAGGGCGTGAAGTTCCCGCCGCCCGCCGGTGGACGCGCCCTCCCGGAGGCGTCGGATACTGTTCCCGACGCACCTCCCGGGCCCTTAGCTCAACTGGCAGAGCTCCGGACTTTTAATCCGTTGGTTGTGGGTTCGAGTCCCACAGGGCCTACCAGCGTGAGCTCTCATGAGATACCGAACTGGCCGGGCCGGCGTGTCGAGGACGTGCCATTCTCCTTCCGTGAGCCTCGCCGTCCGACCGGTCACCGCGCCCCAGGACCTCCTCGGTGAAGGACCATGGTGGAACGACCGGGCCGGAGTCCTCGTGTGGGTGGACATCCGCGGCCGGGCGGTCCGCTCCTGGTCGCCGGTCGACGGCGACCTGGGCGCGCGACTGCTGCCGGACGAGGTCAGTCTGTCCCTGCCCTGCACCGACGGTCGGCGAGTCGTGGCGCAGGTCGACCGCTTGGCCATGGACGACGGCAAGTCCCTCGACGCACTGTGCGAGATCGATGCCGACAACGGGCACACCCGGCTCAACGACGGGGTCTGTGATGACCGGGGCCGCCTGTGGGTCGGCACCTACTCCACCCGCGGCGAGCCCGAGTCGGCGCTCTACGTCGTGACCGAGGACGGCGAGGCCCGGGCCGTGGTCTCGGGCCTCGTGGCGTCCAACGGAGTCGGCTGGGCCCCGGACGGGTCGGTCATCTATGTGACGGACACCGGACGGTCGCGCATCGACCGATTCACGCCCACCGCACTCGGGGAGGGGCTCGATATCGACGGGACGTTGATGACCGCCAGGGAGGGCGAGGGACGGCCGGATGGGCTGGTCGTCGACGCGGAGGGCAACGTCTGGACGGCGATGTGGGGCGGAGCGTGCGTACGTTGCTACGCGCCCGGCGGGACCCTCCTCACGGAGATCCCCGTACCGGTCACGTACCCGACCAGCCTCTGCCTGGGCGGCGCCGACCTCGCCACCCTGTTCATCACGACGAGCCGGCACCACCTGGCCGACGGCGCCGACGAACCGCTGGCCGGCGCCGTCCTCGCCGTCGAGCCAGATGTCGCCGGCCTCCCGGTCCAGCGATTCGCCGTCTGAGGGAGGGCGGGCTTCAACCAGCCGGCGTCGGACCGCAGATCGCGACCGTAGATCGATCGAAGGTCGACTCGACCTTGCCAGCGGCCCGCGGTCGTCGTAATGTGACTCCGATCCTGTTAATCATAGTCATAGAAGGTCCACGTGCCCTCTGATGCAGCGTCGCCGCACTACCCCCACCTGTTCGCGCCGGTCGAGGTCGGGACGATGCGGCTACGCAGCCGGGTCATGTTGCCCCCGCACGCCTCGGCGATCGGCAACATCTACGGCACCGAGGACGAGGCGAGGCGCAACATCGCCTACTTCGAGCAACGCGCGGATGCCGGGGTCGCCTGGGTCGGGAGCCTGAGCACGCACCTACGCAACACCGTGATTCCGGGCTTCGAGCCCACAGGGGTCGGTGCCGCCACGACCGGCTTCTTCCGGCTGCCGTACTTCGTCGAGCGGGTCCAGTCCTTCTGCACGGCCATGCACGCCCGGGACACGACGGTCACCGTGCAGATGGTGCACCAGGGCGGTATGCCGCACGGCGCGAGCCCGGTGATGAGCTCACCGACCATCAACCTGATGCCCCACGTGATGGACCAGGACGACATCGACACCTTCGTCCGTGAGTACGCCGAGTCCGCGCGGTTGTCGCAGGAGGGCCGAGCGGACGGTGTCGAGCTGCATCTCAACCACGACGACCTCCACGAGTGGTTTCTCTCACCGCTCACCAACCACCGAGAGGATCAGTACGGCGGCACACTGGAGAACCGTGCCCGGTTCGCCGTCGAGTCCCTCCGGTCCGTCCGCGAGGCGGTGGGCGACACGATGACCGTCGGCGTCCGGATGAACATCCGCGAGGAGCTCCCGGGCGGCTACGACGTCGACGGCGGCATCGAGCTCGCCCAGTACCTCGAGTCGACGGGGCTCATCGACTACGTCCACGGCGTGGTGGGCACTCCGTGGGGCAACCCCAGCTACATCCAGCCCACCTACGTCGAGCCGGCACAGTTCTCCGACCTCTCGGGCAAGCTGAAGGCGGCACTGTCCCTGCCGGTGGTGCACACCGGGCGGATCACCGATCCCGACGTCGCCGAGTCAGTGCTCGCGGCCGGCCACGCCGACGTCGTGGGGATGGCTCGAGCTCACATCGCAGATGGCGACCTGCTGGTCAAGGCTCGGGAGGGCCGGGCCCACGACGTTCGACCGTGCGTCGGTGGCAACGAGTGCATCAGCCGCCGGTACGTCGAGGGGCTGCCCTTCGGTTGCGCCGTCAATCCCGGGACCAGCCACGAGGTGGACGGCCCGTGGGTGAACCCGGCCCCCGGCCGCCGCCTGCTCGTCGTCGGCGGCGGGCCGGCCGGCATGGAGCTGGCCGCGCTCAGCGCCGAGTCCGGCATGGAGGTCGAGCTGCACGAGGCCGAGCACGAACTCGGCGGACAGCTCCGCTACGTCGTCCGCGCCCCGCGGCACGATGGGTACGCGCGGTACCTCGCCTGGCAGGGGCGACGGCTGGTCGCGGCCGGCGTGCAGGTGCGGACAGGTTCGAGGCTCGGCGTCGACGACGTGCTCACCAGCGAGGCGGACGTGGTCGCCGTCGCGACGGGCGCCGGTCCCCGACGCCCGGGGATCCCCGGGGCGGACGCCCCGCACGTCGCCGAGATCCGCGAGGTGCTGGCCGGACGGGCCGACGTCGGCGAGCGCGTCCTCGTGGTGGCCCAGGACGACCATGTGGCTCCGCTGTCTGTCGCCGACCACCTCGCCACGGCGGGACACCAAGTCACCGTTGTCTACGCCACCCACCAACCGGCCCCGCTTCTCGGCCGCTACATCATCGGGAGCATTCTCGGCCGGCTCGACGCGGCCGACGTCCGCTTCGTCTTCATGGAGCAGGTCGTCGGCATCGACAGGGGCACGGTCGCGACCCGCAACGTGTACTCAGGCGTGAGACGCACGCTCGGGGAGTTCGACTCCGTCGTGCTCGCCTGCGGCAGCGAGTCGGACACGCAGCTCTACGAGGCCACCCGGGGTCGGCGCCCGAACGTCCACATCCTCGGAGACGCCTACGCCCCCCGCCGGCTCGTCTTCGCCACTCGCCAGGCCTGGGCCCTGGCGCAGCAGGTCGTCCAGAGCGGTTCGGCCCTCGAACCCGCATGACCGCAATCGAAGGAGAACCAATGCTGCTCAAGAACAAGGTCGCGCTGATCACCGCCGGGGCCTCCGGGATGGGTCGCGCCGGCGCCGAGGCGTTCGCTCGCGAGGGCGCACACGTGATCGTGGTCGACGTGAACGAGAGCGCCGCCAAGGAGACGGTTGCCGGCATCGACGCCGAGGGCGGAAGTGCGGCCACGGCCGTGGTGGATGTCCGCGATCTCGACGCGCTGCGCGACCTCGCCTCGGCGGTGACGAAGGAGCACGGCAAGCTGCACGTCCTCTACAACAACGTGGGCATTCCGGGCGCGGCCGGACTCGACCTGACCGTCGAGGAATGGGACACCGGGCTGGAGATCAACGCGCGGGCGAGCTTCTTCCTGAGCGGCTACCTGCTGGACGCCCTCAAGGCCGCCCAGGGCGCGTCCGTCATCTTCACCAGCTCGACGTCCGGGCTCGTCGGTTCGCCCTACAGCCCGATGTACTCCTTCACCAAGGGTGGGATCATCGCGCTGGTCCGTTCGATGGCGCTTGCGCACGCGACCGACGGGATCCGCGTCAACGCCATCGCCCCCGGGTCGGTCGAGACCCCGGGCCTCCCCGGCTTCTTCCGGGTGGACGACCCTGAGGAGATCGAACGCCGGAAGGCCGCGTTCTTCGCCACGATCCCCCTGGGACGGGCCAGCCAGCCGGAGGAGATCGCCCAGGTGGCGCTGTTCTTGGCCAGCGACATGTCCAGCTATGTCACCGGGGTCACGATCCCCGTGGACGGCGGAATCACGGCGAAGTAGCCGCTGCAGGTTCAACCGACTCCCGGGAGGCTTCCATGACCGCACGATCTCTTCATCTGTCGCGACGCACCGCCGTCGCGATCGCGATCTCGCTACTGCTCGTCGCCGCCGTCGCGATCGTCCGCTGGCCCGGCGGCGCGGCCGCCGGACCATCGGCGCGTTCGGGGAATACGGGCATCGTCGCGCGACCGTTCGCCCAGCTGCAGGAGCCACCCGCTGCGGACGAGGCCCTGCCGGTGCCCGAGAGCCCTGCCTTCGACCGGCGGGGCGACCTGTACTGGGTCACGGTCTGGGGGTACCAGGGCTTCTCGCTCTTCCGGCTCGACATGGACAGCCGCCAGAGCGAGGGTGTGGCCGTCACGGACCCTGCGGACCCGGACTGGGCGCCCGCGTTCGTGGCCATCGCCTTCCACCGCGACGGCTCGTTGTACGCCGCCGACTTCGCCGGGCAGAGGATCGTCCGGATCGACACCCGCACCTGGACCAGCACCGACGTCGTGACTCGTGCCGACACAGGCGCGGAGACCTTCTACCCCGACGACCTGGCCTTCGACCGGCAGGGCAACCTGTACATCACCGACCTCCAGGGAGACGTGACCGATCCGAAGGGGAAGGTGTACCGATACTCCGCCGCGGGCGAGCTGAGCGTCGTGGCCGACCGGCTGGCGGCCCCCAACGGAGTGGCGCTGTCCCCCGACGAGCACCAGCTGTGGGTCTCGGAGTACCACTCGAACCGGCTCCTCAGGATGGACCTCGCCGAGGACGGCGGGGTCGTGGAGAACCCCTACTTCCGGGTGATCGAGGTGATCGCGAACTTCTCTGGACCCGGACTCCCCGACTCACTGAAAGTCGACTCCGGCAACAACCTGTACCAGGCGTTCTACCGCGGCGGCCGGCTTCAGGTCCTCTCCGAGTACGGCGACCACCTGGCGGACGTCACGCTCGCGGGAGGCCCGGAGGACTACCGGCAGACGACGAACCTCGTCATCGAGCCTCGCACTCGCAACGCGTACCTCATCGCGGGCGGTGAGGGCGGAGCCCGCCTCTACAGCTTCCGGGCGCTGGGGCGCGGTCCGGTCCCGTTCTCGCACAGCTGACCCCCGGTCGGCTCGCGATCAGAGGTCGAGGCGGACCCGGTCCAGGCGATCCCCGGCCAGCGCCGCCGCGTCGGCGGCGGTGACGACGTACATCCGGCCGGCGTCGATCGCGGCCACCACCTGCTCCCCCACCACGGTGGGGTCCACGGGGGCCAGGGTCGTCATCGATGAGGTGGCGGCGCGCGGCGGCTCCGTGCCGTGGCTGGTGGGTCCCGCGGGCCGGTTCCGCGACGACTCGTGGATCCGGCTCGGCACCGGGCCGGGGCAGAGCACCGTCACACCCACGTCCGGCGCGACCTCGTCGAGCTCCACACGTAGGGTCTCCGAGAGGCCGACCACGGCGTGCTTGGACGCTGAGTAGGCACCGTTGCCGCCACCGGGAATCGGGGTCAGTCCCGCGATGGACGCCGTGTTGACCACATGGCCCCGTCCGGCCTCGATCATCGCCGGCACGAAGGCCCGGATGCCGTTCGCCACCCCGAGCAGGTTGACCTCGAGGGTCCAGCGCCAGTCGTCCGGCGTGTGCTCCCACAGGGGTCTGCGCGGGGCAACCACGCCGGCGTTGTTGCAGAGCACGTCGACGCGGCCGAGCTCGGTCAGCACCCGCTCGGCGAGTACGGTCACGGCGCCGGCGTCACTCACGTCCATGGGCGCCCCGACCGCGGTGGCGCCGCTCTCGGTCAGCTCCCGGACGGCCACGTCGAGGGCCTCCCGCTCGATGTCAGCGAGCACCACGGTGAGTCCACGACCGGCGAACGAGTCCGCCATCGCCCGGCCGATGCCGCTGGCGCCTCCGGTGACCACGGCGACCTGTGCCGGTTCCAGAATCACCGAGCGGCCTCCCCCACGCCGAGGATCCGGGCGAGGTTGCCGCCGAGAACGCCGGCCTCCTCCTCCGGCGTGAGTCCCAGCTTCCGGATGGCAGCGATCTCCGCCGCAGGGTCGGCCATCGGCCAGTCGGAGCCGTAGACGACCCGATCCGCGCCGTGCTTCCGGATCAGGTCGACGACCTTCTCCGGCTCGAGTTCGGCCATTGTGGGGGGCCAGGAGGTCTCGAGGGTGACAGAGCTGCCGACCACGTGCTCCTCGGCCTCCTCCAAGAGGTGGTAGCCGCCATAGTGGCAGGCGATCAGCGTCAGGCCCGGCAGCCGGTCCGCCAGCTGTCGCAGGAGCTCGGGACGGCCGCGCTCGTTGGCGGCCTGGTCGCCACCGGCACCCACGTGGGTGACCACCGGCATCCCCTCCTCGGCGAGCGCCGCAAGGATCTCGTGGACCTTCGGGTCGGCGAGCGAGAGGTCTTGGAACAGGGGGTGCAGCTTGACACCGACGATGCCGTTGTCCCGGAGGTGCCGCAGGTTCTCCTCGACGGGCAGGCCGGGATGCACGGTCCCGAAGGGGATCAGCCGGTCCCGCGGGACGGAGCCGATGAACTCGTTGGTGCGGGCGACGACCGAGGCCTTGATCCCGACGCCGAGGGCCAGACCCTTGTCGATGCCTGCCGCGTCCATGGTGGCCAGCAGCCCGGAGACCTTACCGTCGGCCAGCAGCGGCATCCCCGAGGGGCGCTGAGCCTGCATCGCGTCGGCGATGTGGTCGGGCCACACGTGCATGTGGCAGTCGATGATCACGACTGCCCGTGGTCCCTGACGAGCTTCTTGGCGAGCGAGTCGAGGATCACCTCGGTCGAGCCCTCGTAGATCCGCATCGGTCGGGCCTCGCGGTAGAACCGCTCGATCGCGCCGCCCCGCACCAGCCCGAACCGGCCCATCACCTGGACGCAGCGGTCGACGACACGGCCGGCTGCCTCGGTGGCCGCGACCTTGGCGATCGAGGACAGGTGCAGCCCGGCCATCGGATCCCTGGCCGCCGCTGCGGCGGCCCGGTAGGTCATCGCGCGGGCCGTCTCGATCTCCACCCAGCACGTCGCCAGGCTGGCCGGCACGCCGCCCAGTCGTGCCAGCGGCATCCCGAACTGTTCGCGCGTGGTCGCGTGTCCGACGGCCTCTCGCAGGGCGGCCTCGGCCAGTCCGACCGACGCGCCAGCCACCGAGACCCGGAACGTGGCCAGCGTCGACAGCATCAGCCTGAACCCGGTGCCGGGTTCGCCGATGCGGTGGTCGATCGGCACTCTCACGCGGTCGAGGACTACGTCGCCCATCACGTGCGGGGCGATGACCTGGTGCGGACTGGTCACGGTGACGCCGGGGGCGTCGGCTGGCACCAGGACGAGTGAGTACTCCTCGCCCTCCTTGGCCAGGATCACGAAGAACGACGCGTCCGGCGCGTTCGTGATGAAGGACTTGTGCCCGGAGACCACGAGCTCGCCGTCGCGCTCCTGGACGGTGGTGGTGATCGCCCGCAGGTCCGAGCCGACCTCCGGCTCGGTCAGGCCGATCGCTGCAACGGCCTCCAGAGTCGCCACCTGCGGCAGCCACTGCTTGCGGACGGCGTCCGACCCCGCCAGCGAGACCGCGAAGCTGCCGACTCCCTGCATACCGAACATCGAGTCGAGGTGCGTGCTGACCGAGGCCAGAACCTCGCGCACCACGGTCACCGCGAGCGAGTCGACCCGCTCGAAGCGGCCGCCGTACTCCGAAGCAACCACTATCCGGCACAGCCCCGAGGACGCTAGGCGCTCGCGCACGTCCGGGTCGAACCGGTCCGCCTCGTCGGCACGCGCGGCGATGTCCTCGCACGCGGTCGCCAGGGCGCGCGCCTCGGCCTGGAGGTCCACGTAGTGGTGCGGGAGCTCGAAGAGCCCGGTCTGGGTGTCTGCGCTCACGACGTGGTCGCCTCCGAGGGCCGCTGCTGGGAAGGTGTATCTATGATTACCATACTGATAGATTCGGCGGCGTCAAGGCGGACCGCGCCGCCCCCAGCTGCGGTGCCAGGATGTAGACCGACCGAGGAGTCGCCATGCCGCAATCCACTGTTCCGGGGTTCGAGCTCGAGGGACGCACCGCACTCGTGACCGGCGGGAGTCGAGGGCTCGGACGCGCCATGGCCTACGGGCTGGCCAGGTGCGGGGCACACGTGGTGGTGGCCAGCCGCGACGGGGACGCATGTCGCGAGTTCGCGGCCGAGCTGACCGAGGCGACCGGCGTCGAGGCGCGCGGCCTGGGTGCCCACGTCGGCAGGTGGGCCGGTCTCGACGATCTCGCCGACGCCGCCTGGGACGCCTTCGGGAAGGTCGACGTGCTGATCAACAACGCCGGCATGTCCCCGCTCTACGACTCGGTCACCGACGTGTCCGAGGAGCTCTTCGACAAGGTCATCGGCGTCAACCTGAAGGGGCCGTTCCGGCTCACGGCCCTCCTTGGCACCCGGATGGCCGACGGCGACGGCGGCTCGATCATCAACATCTCCAGCGCCGGCGCGGTTCGTCCGCGCCCCGACATCCTGCCCTACGCCGCCGCTAAGGCCGGCCTCAACGCGATCACCGCCGGCTTCGCCCACACGTTCGGTCCGTTGGTCCGCGTCAACGCGATCATGGCCGGGACGTTCCTGACGGACGTCAGCAAGTCCTGGGACGCCGACGCGTTCGCCCGTCGCGCCCAGCATTTCGCTGCCGGGCGCGGTGGCCGGCCGGACGAGATCGTGGGTGCGGCGCTGTACCTGGCGAGTGACCTCGCGTCGTACACCACCGGCTCGATCCTGACCGTCGACGGCGGTCAGCACTAGCGCCGTGCCACAGGTTCCCGCAACCTTGATCAGCCTCGGCCGATGACCCCGGCCGTGGCGAGCTTCTCCAGCGCGGAATCGTCCAGTCCGAGCAGCTGGGTGAGCACCTCGTCGGTGTGCTGTCCGACATTCGGCACGCCGTCGTAGCCCGGCCCGTCGTACTCACGCAGGTGCACCACCGGTCCGGGCATCAGGACGCGGCCGAGGGCCTCGCTCCCGGAGAGCTCCACCAGGGTCCGCTCGAGGTAGTGCGGGTCCTGGACGATGTCGCTGGCGTCGTTGACCTGGGAGCAGACGACCTCGTGCTCGTCGAGGATCTTGAGGATCTCGTCGCGGGGGCGCTCGGACACCCAGCCCGTGACGAGCGCCTGGAGCTCGTCGTTGTGCTTCATCCGGACGGCATTGGTGGCGTACCGCGGGTTCTCGATCAGCTCCGGCTGTCCCATGGCCGCGAAGAGCCGCCTCGCGATCACCTGGTTGGACCCGGCGATCGAGAGCCACTTGCCGTCGGAGGCCCGGTAGACGCCGCGGGGGGAGGCGGATCCCGTCCCGTTGCCGACCCGGCCCTGGACGAAGCCGGTGCCGGTGTAGTTCATGATCATGTCGCCCACGATGAACATCAGTGGCTCGTAGAGCGCGACGTCCACCTGGTCGCCCTGGCCGGTCCGCTCGCGGCGGTAGAGCGACATGGCGGTGCCCATCGCGGCGGCGATCCCGGCGATGGAGTCGGCGAAGCCGAACGGCGGAGAGGTCGGCGGGGTGTCCGGCCAGCCGTTGATGAACGCGAACCCGCTGCCCGTCTCCGCCACCGTTCCGAACCCCGGCTTGCTCCTGTCGGGACCGAACTGGCCGAACCCGGACACGCTGGTCATCACCAGTCCCGGGTTGATGGAGGACAACGCCTCGTAGCCCAGGCCCCAGGCGTCCATGCGACCGGGTCGGAAGTTCTCGATGATGACGTCGACCTCCGAGGCCAGCCGCCTGACGAGCTCATGGCCCTCCTCGGTGCGTAGGTCGATGGCCACCGACCGCTTGCCGGAGTTCAGCCGCGCGAAGCCGAAGGACTGCCCGCTCTTCATCGGTGTCCACTGGCGGGCGTAGTCGCCGGCCGCCGGGTCCTCGACCTTGACCACGGCCGCTCCGAAGTCGCGCAGCATCCGGCCACAGGTGGGTGCGGCGTACATGGAGCCCAGCTCAAGCACGCGGACTCCCGCCAGGGGTCCCTGGGCGCGTGACGTCATCAGACCCTCCACTGGATGTGCTTGACCTCGAGGTACTCGTGCATGCCCCACTCGCCGAGCTCCCGGCCGATGCCCGACCGGCCGTAGCCGCCGAAGGGGGCGTCCGGACGCATCGCACCGCCGCCGTTGATCCAGACCGTGCCGGCCCGGATCTGTTCGGCCATCCGCCGCGCCTGGATCGGGTCGTCGCACCAGACGTTGGCGGCCAGTCCGTACGCCGTGTCATTGGCGAGCCGGATCGCGTCCTCCTCGTCCTTGAACGGCAGGATCACCGCGACCGGTCCGAAGATCTCCTCCTGGACCGCGCGGGCGTCATGCGGCAGGTCCCCGATGAGGACCGGGTTCACGAACCAGCCCTTCTCGGGCAGCGGCTTGGTGACCTCGAGCAGCTTCGTCCCACCCTCGGCGACCGAGCCGTCGATGAAGCCCTGGACCCGGGCCTTGTGGTCGGGCCGGATCATCGGCCCGATGTTGGTGGCGCGGTCCCACGGATCGCCGACGACCATCTGGTCGAACGCCGAGGCACCCGCCTCGAGGAACTGGTCGTACTTGCTCTCGTGCACGAGCAGCCGCGCGAGCGCGGCGCAGCCCTGGCCTCCGTTGCGCGACCAGCGTAGGTGCATCTCGACGGCGATCTTGCTGACGTCGACGTCGGGCATCACGATGCTCGGCGACTTGCCACCGAGCTCGAGGGTGACGCCGGCGAGGGTCTCTGAGGCCTGCGCCATGATCTTCGACCCGACCCCGTCGGAGCCGGTGAAGGAGACCCGGTCCACTCCGCGGTGCGAGGAGAGCTGCACGCCCACCTCGGTGCCGCCGATGATG